>Ga0137425_1000004_pt1 | contig 69769 bp, 45 predicted proteins | sample EasRivERMZT640_2_FD_102318 | JGI IMG/M metagenome (GOLD analysis project Ga0137425, IMG submission 102318) | Soil microbial communities from meander-bound floodplain in the East River, Colorado, USA - East River MetaG ERMZT640_2 | ecosystem: Environmental > Terrestrial > Soil > Floodplain ...
CCCCGACGGCCCGCGCGAGGTCGCGAAGCCCGCGGCGACGGAGAGCGCGACGAAAAAGCCTGCGACTCCCGCCGTGAAATCGGGCGCCCGCTCCGGCGACTTCATGAAGATCCGCCGCAAGACACAAGGCCGCCGCGGCAAGACGGTCACGACCGTGAGCGGCATCGCGGCGCGCCCCGCCGTCCTCGAAGATCTCGCGAGCGCCCTCAAACAAAAATGCGACGCCAGCGGCGCCGTGAAGGACAGCGTGATCGAGATCCAAGGCGACCACCGCGAGAAGGTGAAGGCGGAGCTCGAGGCACAAAAATACGTGGTGAAGTTCGCGGGCGGGTAAGCGAGACGCCCGACCTACTTGTTCCCCGCGTCCTGACTCTCCGACTCGGATGCGCTCGCCTTCTGGATCCGGATCGTGTCCGCCGCCGGCCCCTGCGACGTCCATTCAAACGGGACCGCGTCCTCCCCGCTCTGATTGGTGTCGTTGTCCCTCATCCGATACGAACCGGGCTGCAGGCGCAGGTGAATCCGGCCCGAAGCGTCCGACTGCACGTAGTACGGGAAGTCGTCGGCTGCACCGTCCCCGAATCCGATGTCGATGAAGTGCGACGGCATCGGCAGGTCGGTGGCGCGATCCTTGATCAGCAGGTCCCCCGCGACGAGCGCGATCACGAATTCCGCGCGACTCTCCACACCGGATGCGATTTCGAAGTCCTGGGGCGCACGCCAGTACCACGACTGATCGGCGCCGCGAACGATCACGCTCACCGAACCCGCCGGGATCGGCGAGAGGATCGCGCGGCCATCCGCACGGACCTGGCCTGCGGCCAGGCGATCGACCCCCAAGAGCTGGTCCTTCGTCATCTTCGTCGACTTTCCCGGTCGCACCTCGACGATGGCGCCCGCGGCGGGAATGCCGTCGACCGTGACGGTGACACTCAAGCAGCCCGGAAACACGGCACGGGCGTCGAAGTCGGCGCGCGTCTCCGCTCCGTCGACGATGGTGACCGGCTCGGACGTCGTGGTCGCCGGCTCTCCAACCTTCGTCACGATGCGAGCAGCCAGCGCGAACTCCACTGAAACACCGGTCGACATGGAGCCGCCCTCCCCAAGAGGGATCCGGACTGGAGGAAGCGCGAGGTGGACTTCGGTCGGACCCGGAGGCAACGGTCCGAGGCGGTACGTGCCATCGGGAGCGAGCGAGAGGGGCGCGGGCATGTCGAACGACCCGCGCATCCGTCGGAAATCCATGCGATGCTGGCGAACGATGCGGTCGTACTTCTGCTCGACGGTCTCGCCGGGTCTCGCGGCGATCACGTCGAGCCCCGCGCACGTCGCACCGTCGGGCACGATCAGACGCCCGACCAGGTACCCGCGCGGCGGCAGGACGAGCTCGAGGTCGGCGACTCTCGACGTGTCCTCGCGCACGTCGACGTCGTCGATGCGAGCCTCGAGCGGCGGGGCGTCTTCGTTGCAGATCGTGTAGTGGCCCGGAGGGACGCAGGCGAATTCGAATTGCCCGTCGGCGTCCGATTCCGCGTCGAATATTCCCGCCGGAGCTTCACCGTTGACGACGTGGAGCCCGGAGTTCGGGGAGTCGCTCTCCCGATTCGGTTCGAGGTGAACTCGGGTGTTCGCCACCGGAGTCGCACCGTCGGATCGAAGCACGACGCCGGAGATCGTGGCTCCTTTCGTGAGCCGTGCCGTGACTTCGGTGACCTGATTCGCCGGCAGGGGCGTTAGGGGCAGCGAACACGCTGCGCAGCCGGGCACTTCGACGATCAGCGTCTGCTCCACCGGGATCATGCCGTCGAAGAGCCCGCCGTCCGGGGGCGGCTCCCCCGCCTTGACCAGTTCGAAGGTGTTCGGCCGAGTGTTTCCTGCGAACTGGACGCGCAACGAATAACGGGGAATCTCTGCTCCCGTCGCCGCGTAGACGACGTGCAGTCGAATCTGCGCGTTTCCTTTCAGCTTCGCGCTGATCGACGAGCCGACGGCGACGCCATCCTGCCGCCACGGCAGGAACTTGGGGTCACGGATCTCGACGGTGTATTGGCCGTCCGGAACGTCGTCGAACGAGTGCGACTGTGAGCTGAACTGGATCTTCGTCGCGTGCCGCGGCTCGATCCCATTCCCGGTGAGGAGGATCTCGGCCGCGTCGCTCTCGAAGATGTAGAAGGGTCGCGCGAAGAGCACGACCGTGATCCGATGCGCCACGTCGGAACCGGCGTAGATGATGTCCGCGTCGGTCGTCTCTCCCGATCGCACGTCGATCGCTGGGCCTTGGATCCAGTTCGTGAGCCGCGAATTGGCCTTGAGCTGGACCTTGCCTGGAGGAACGTTCTCGAGGAGGAATCTCGCGGTCGTCGCGTCGACCGCCGTGTAGACGCGCGTCGTATCGGCGCCGTCGCCTTCGGCGCACTTCGGTCCGTCGGCATGGACCGTCCATCCCGCTCGAAGGATCGGTTCGCCCTTCATGTCGACGATTCGGCCGCGGATCGTGCCCGCGCGACAGAGCGTGATGTCACCGAGGTTCTTCGTTGATCCCGGGTCGATCTGTGTCCATCGCCAAGCCGGCGCGGCGTAGCCGTCGAGCTTCGCGTCGAAGACGAATTGGAAGGCGCGCGGTGCCGTGAATTCGATCGCGAATGAGCCGTCGGGTTGGCTCACCACTTCGATCGGCTTCCAGTCCGTCGGCAGGCCGTACTTCAGTGCCCGCTCCTGATTGCTCTTCCACCCGTACAGCCGCAACGCAACGTTCGCGGCGCCGCTGCCGTCCGGGAGCAACAGCCTCCCGGTCATGTGCGCGGGCGCGTCGTCCGGGGGTGAATTCGGGACCGGTGCGCTCTCCTTCGTCCGAGCCGGCGCGCCCGATTCCTGGGGCGCCGGATCGCCGCTCGCCGCGATCGGACCTGCGGAAGCCGCCGGCAGTGCGACCGGACTCGCCAAGACCGCGGGAGCCGCGACGCTCGCTGCGCCCGTACGAGAGACGGCCGGGCGCCGATTCATCATCACGACGAGCGAGACTCCGATCACGATCGTCGCGGCCGACGCGATCAGCTTGGCACTTGCCGGGACCACGACGTGGGCGATCGGCCCGCACAACGGCATCAGCGCTGCCTCGAGCGTCGGCTCATTCCACTTCAACGAGTCGAGCCGCTCCCGCAACTGCGCCAGCCCTCGCTTCAACCGCGTCTTCACCGTCTCCACGCTCACGTCGAGCGTGCGAGCGATCTCGGTCGGCGGGAGCTCGTCGAAGTAGCGCGCGAGCAGCGTCGACTTGTAGGGCTCCTCGAGCGCGAGCACCGCAGCTGCGACGCGCTGCTGGATCTCGGCGCGCGCGACGATCTCGCCGGCGGCGGGTGCGGTGGCGGGCGAGGCGCGAGCGGTCCCTTGGATCTGCGCCTGCGCCTGCTCATGGCGTGCGCGTGTCGCTTCACCCCGAAAGAGGTGGCGCGCGACGTTGCGCGTCACGGCGCCGAGCCAGCTCCGCTTGTCGCCTCCATGGCGCGGCGGACGGGAGAGCGCGGCGAGCCACGTTTCCTGCTCGAGGTCGTCGACGCGATCGGCTCCGCGGACGAGTGCGCGCGCGACGCGACGCACCCACGCGGCATGGCGCAGTAGCTCGTCCGCCGATTGCGGGAAGGACATGGGGGGCAGACTCACGATCTCCTCCTTAACGCTGCGGCCGCGCGCCCGTCCAGGTTTCCGAACTTTGCACGGATGCCGCGCCGAGCGCGGGAGGGTTCACCGCTTCGCGAATCGACGACCCGGCCCCGGCCGGACCGACGGCGCTAACCTGCCGCGCCGGTTCACCCCAATTCGGAACGGAGCGCGCACTTGGCTCGACGACGGAGCGGGACCCTTCGGCGAGCGACGGCCCTCGCGGACGTCGCCGCGCTCGCGTCGGTTGCGCTCGCGCTCGCGAGCCCCATCGCCCTCGGGCAAGGCGTCGGCCTCGACGACGCCTTCGCCCCTTCCGCCTGGAGCGACCTCTTCGACCACCGCAGCCTGAAGGGCTGGGTGAAACGCGGTCCGGCCAAGTTCGAGGTCGTCGACGGCGTCCTGGTCGGCCACGCCGTCGCCGGCGAGACGAACTCGTTCCTGTGCACGGAGGCGAGCTACGACGACTTCGTCCTCGAAGTCGAATTCCGCTGCGACGCGCCGCTCAATTCGGGCGTGCAGGTGCACAGCGAGTTCGTCGCCGGCCGCGTGCAGGGCCATCAGGTCGAGATCGACGTCGACGGCGCGCGTGGACGGCTCTGGTCGGGCGGGATCTACGACGAGGGCCGCAAGGGCTGGCTCGATCCGGCCGACGGCGAGCAGGGCGCGCGCGGCGTCGCGTTCAGCGAGCAGGGGCGGAAGATCGCGAACGCGCTCGCGAACGAACGGAATCGGGACGGCTGGAGCTGGCTGCACGTCGTCGCGCACGGCACCGAGCTCACCGCATGGCTCGACGGCGAGCTGCGCGGCCACGTCCGCGACGCGGCTCCGGAACACGGCTTCCTCGCCCTGCAGGTGCACGCGATCGACGCAAAGGCGCTGAATGCCGCGCCCCGAGGCGAGCTCGCGGTCCGCTTCCGGAACGTCCGGATCCTTCCGCTCCCGAGCGGCGCGACGGGGATCGGCGACAGCGACGCGACCCAAGATGCGAGGGTCGCGATCGACGGTGCCGGCACGAACCGCCTCACCGACGAGGAGGCGCGCGCGGGCTGGCGTCTCCTGTGGGACGGCGCAGGCGACTCCGGCTGGCGCAGCGCGACGGGCGAGACCTTTCCGAAACGCGGTTGGACGATGCGCGACGGAGTGCTGACCGTCGGCGCACCGCCCGCTGCGCCCGCGAATCCATCCTCGACCAAGGCGGGAGCCAACTCCACCTCCGAGTCCGCCGCCGGCGGCGACCTCCTCACCCGCGAGCGCTTCTCCGACTTCGAGCTGCGCGTCGACTTCCGGCTCACGGCCGGCGCCAACAGCGGCATCAAGTACTTCGTGCAGCCCGACCTGCGCCCGATCACGGCGAGCGGCGCGCCGGCGGCGACCGGTTCCGCCATCGGCTGCGAGTTCCAGCTCCTCGACGACGCGCTCCACCCCGACGCGAAACTCGGCCGCGACGGCAACCGGACGCTCGCCGCGCTCTACGACCTGATCCCGCCCGCCGCCGAAAAGCCGGCGCGCCCGATCGGAGCCTGGAACACGGCGCGCATCGTCGCGCGCGGCACGCACGTCGAGCACTGGCTGAACGGCACCCGCGTCCTCGAATACGAGCGCGGCACCGACGCCTTCCGCGCGCTCGTGCAGCAGAGCAAGTACAAGAACCTCCCCCAATTCGGCGAGTGGCGCGACGGCCACGTCCTGCTGCAGGAGCACGGCAGCGAAGTCTCCTTCCGCAACGTCTTGATCCGCCGCCTGCCGCCCGACTGAACGGCCCGACCTCAGCGAGGAGCCTTCGATGCGTCGCCCGTCCCGCCGCGCCTTCCTCGTCGAATCGGGTTCGGCTGCCCTCGGCCTGGTGATCCTGCGCCGGCTGCCGGCGAGCGCGCGGCGCGGCGCGCCGTCCTCGCTCGAGAGAATCGAGGTCGCGCAGATCGGCTGCGGCCGCATGGGCCGCGGCGACGTGCTCGGCGTCCTCGCCTCCCCCCTCGCCCGGATCGTCGCCGTCTGCGACCTCGACAGCAAGCGCCTCGCGGCCGGGAAGCAGCTCGTCGAGGAGGCGTACCAGAAGCAGGGCGAATCGAAGATCGACGTCGCGACGTACGCCGACTACCGCGAGCTGCTCGCCCGCCCCGGCCTCGACGCCGTGATCGTGAGCGTCCCCGACCACTGGCACGCGCGCGTCGCCGTCGACGCGGCGCTCGCCGGCAAGCACGCCTACGTGCAGAAGCCCGTCACCTACGACGTCGCCGAGGCGCTCGCGCTGCGCAAGGTCGTCCACGCGAAAGGGGTCGTCCTGCAGACCGGCTCGCAGCAGCGCAGCGACGAGCCGTGGTACGCCTTCCGGATCGCGAGCGAGCTCGCGCGCAACGGCGCGATCGGGAAGTTGAAGTCGATCCAGATCGGCCTCGGCAGCGATTCGCCGAGCGGCAAGCCGCCCGCGCCGATGGCCGTCCCGGAGCACCTCGACTACGCGCGCTGGCTCGGCGCCGCCCCCGAGCAGCCCTACATGGAGGGCCGCGTCCATCCGCAGACGAGCCTGTCCGGCCGCCCCGGCTGGATCACGACCGAGGATTTCGGGCTCGGGATGATCACGAACTGGGGCGCGCACCACGTCGACATCGCGCAGTGGGCGCTCGGCCGGGAGCGCGGCGGGCCGCTCGCGATCGAGGGACGCGCGACCTTCATGCAGAACGACCTCTGGACCGTCCACCGCGACTACCACGTCGAGCTCGCCTACCCCGGCGACGTGCAGGTCGTGCTCGACCAGAAGTTCGAGGTCGGGCTGCGCTTCGAGGGCGACGGCGGCTGGCTCTTCTGCACGCGCAACGAGGAGCGCGCGACCGCGAGCGACCCGAAGGCGGCCGATCCCAAGAGCGCGCCGCTGCGCGCGAGCGACGCGCGGCTCCTCGCACCCGAAGCGCGTAATGGCCTCGGCGCGAAGGCGGTCCGCTGGCCCGCGAGCAAGAACCACTACTTCGACTGGCTCGAGGCGATCCGCGACCGCCGCGCACCGGTCGCCCCGATCGACGAGTCGGCGCGCAGCCTCACCGCCTGCTACCTCGCATGGCTCGCGATGAAGCTCGGGCGCAAGCTGAAATGGGACGCCGCCGCCGAGCGCATCGTGGACGACCCCGACGCCGGCGCTCGGCTCGGCCGCGCGCCGCGCTCGGGCGAGTACGACCTCGCCGCCGTGCTGAAGCGCGCCGGCATCGAGTGACCGCCATGACCCCGACGCCCCCGTTCGATTCCGCCGATCCCTCCGCGAAGATCACGCGCTTCCGCGCGCTGCACGCCGCCGGCTGCTTCCTTCTCCCGAATCCTTGGGACGTCGGCAGCGCGATCGCGCTCGCGCGCCGCGGTTTCAAGGCGCTCGCCACGACGTCCGCCGGCTACTCGTTCACGCGCGGACTGCCCGACGCGACCGACGCGCTCTCACGCGCGGACGTCCTCGCCCACGTGCGCGAGATCGTCACGGCGACGCCGCTCCCCGTGAACGTCGACTTCCAGTCGGGGTACGCGCCCACGCCCGAAGGCGTCGCGGAGAGCGTCACGCTCTGCGCCGCGACCGGCTGCGCCGGCCTCTCGCTCGAGGACGCGAGCGGCGAAAGGCACGCGCCGCTCTTCGAGCTCCCGCACGCCGTCGAACGCATCCGCGCCGCGCGCGCCGCGCGCGACGCAGCCCGCTCGGGCGTCGTCCTCACCGCGCGCTGCGAGGCGTGGCTGGTCGGGGCGGACGATCCCAAGAAGATCGCCCTCGAGCGTCTCGTCGCCTTCGCCGAAGCGGGCGCCGACTGCCTCTACGCGCCGGGCGTGCGCGACCCCGCGACGATCGCGGAGCTCGTGCGCGCCGTCGCGCCCAAGCCGGTGAACGTCCTCGTCTCGGCGCCGGCGCCGGGGCTCTCGCTGAAAAGCCTCGCCGACCTCGGCGTGCGCCGCGTCTCGCTCGGCTCCACGCTCGCACGCGTCGCGTGGGGCGCCTTCCTCGCCGCGGCCGACGCGCTGGTGGCGGCCGATTCGTTCGACGTGCTCGCCGGAGCCGCTCCGTTCCAGGACCTGAACGCACTGTTCGCTGCGGGCCGCTACGGCAGCGGGGCGATGCTGTAGACGACGCCGTGTTTGTCGTAGGCGACGACGTAGATCTCGCCGTCGCGCCCCTGACCGAACGCGACGATGTTGAGCGGGGCCTTGTGGATCTGCTTCGGGACGGGCGGCTGACCGTTCGGGTCGAAGCAGAAGAGTCGCCCCTGCTCGAAGTCGCCGTAGACGTAGCGCCCCTGCAGCTCCGGCACGCTCGTGCCGTGGTAGACGAAACCGCCGACGATCGCCTCGCACTGCGGATGGTTGTGCACCGCGATCGGCGCGACGAAGCCGGGCGGGTTCGACGGGACGCCCGACGGATAGGCGAGGTTTCCCTCCAGGACGTTCCAGCCGTAGTTGCCGCCGCGCACGATCTCGTCGATCTCCTCGGCGTTGTCCTGGCCGACGTCGCCGGCCCACAGCCTCCCGGTCGCCGGATCGAACCCCATCTTCCATGGGTTGCGCATGCCGAGGGCCCAGATCTCGTCGGCGCCGCCGACGCCGACGAAGGGGTTGTCGGACGGCACGGCGTAGGGGCGCACGGAGACGTCGAGACGGAGGATCTTCCCGAACCAGGTGTTCACGTCCTGGCCGTTGTCGAACGGGTCGCCCGCGTCGCCGCCGTCGCCGAACGCGACGTAGAGGAAGCCGTCGGGCCCGAAGTCGATGTCGCCGCCGTTGTGGTTGCTGAAGAGCTGGAGCAGCGAGAGCACCGTCGCGTCCGGGCCGGGATCGAGCGTGAAGGTGAGTCCGCCGTCGGCGCTGACGTAGCGCGTCACCTTCGACGTGCCGGCGTTGCCGCCGACGTTCTCGACGTAGGAGAGGAAGACCAGGCCGTTCGTCCCGAAGGCGGGATCGAAGGCCATCCCGAGCACGCCGTTCTCCCCGTTGGTCAGCAGGTTCGGGACGGTGACCGCGGTCGAGCGCGTCCCGGCCGGATCGGTGTCGAGAAAGGTCTCGATCGCGCCGAACTGCTCGACGACGTACCAGCGGTGGTCGTCGCTCGGGTGCTGCAGCAGGTCGACGGCGTAGGGGAAGGCCTGGCCGCCGAAAGCGGGCGTGAGGGCGACGACCGGCGGAGCGTGTGGGTGCGAGCCGCGCGAGCAGGCGCCCGCGCCGAGTACCCCCAGCGCCGCCAGCGCGGCGAGCCGCGCCGCTCTCAGGGTCGAGCGCAGGCTTGCGCGCGGGGTCGCGCCTCCTCGAGCGTGAGCCATCGTCGCTCTCCGATTCCGCCTCCGACGAGACGGAACGGTAGCGCCGCGCGGATCAGCCCGACGTGCGCTCCACGGGGGCGCCGTCCGAGGCCGCAGTTCCGTTCACCGGCGCCCCCCCGGCGGCGGGCGCGACGATCAGCACGGTGAAGGTGCGCCCGATCGGGTCGCGGCCCCCCTGCGTCAGCTCGATGCGCACGCGGTCGGCCCCCTCGTCGTGCGGCAGCGTGGCCGTGAAGGCGATGCGCGAACGCGGCGCGCGTTCGCTGCTCAGCACCGGGTCGGGCTGCGCCTCGGAGAGCGTCCCGTCGACGACGCGCTCGCCGCAGCGCACCACGCAGCCGCGCAGGTCGGCGGCGGAATCGCTGCGCACCTCGACGTGGCCGCTGACCACCACCTCGCCGCGGCGCGCGACCGCCTTCACGTCGCGCAGCAGGTAGAAGTCGGCGAGGTCCTCGGTCGCGAGGATCGTCCCCGACGACTCGTCGACGCGGCGCGCGAGCCCGGCCGCGAGCCCGCTCCCGACCGCCGCCGCGAAGTGCTCCTCGACGTGGCGGTTGTTGCGTTCGAGCAGGCCGGGCGGGACGACCAGCGAGAAGACGTAGCCGAGCGGCTCCGCGCGATCGAGGAAGTCGAGGCGCACCTCGTCGAGGCGCACCTCGAAGCGCGCCACCTCCGCGTCGCCGTCGGCGAACGTGGCGCGGCCGCCGGCGATCGGCAGCACCTGGTGCAGCACCGCCTGGAGGCGCGCCTCGCCGCGGTAGGTCGTGTCGTCGACGAACCAGCAGAAGGGCCCGCCGATCAGGAAGAGGGGCAGGTTGAGCCAGAACGTCTCGTTGTGCTCGTAGGAGGCGCGGCGCGGCACCTTGGCGTCGCACTCGAGGACGAGGTCGGCGTCGGCGTCGGCGCACGCCCGCCGCCACCACGCGTCCTGCTCGGAGCGCGGCAGGCGCTGGAACTCCTCGGGCGACGTGCCGGCCGGCCAAGGCAGCACGATCGCGTCGGCGAAGCGGCCGCGCAGCGCGTCGCGCACCGCGCCGGTGAGCTGCGTCGAATCGAAGCGCGGCACGATCGAATTGCCCTCGGGCGCGCTTCCCTCCGACGCGAGGTCGGGGAGCGCCGCGGCGTCGAACGGGATCACCGCGACCTTGAAGGGCAGCGTGCCGCCCGAGACGCTGGTCGTCGCGGTGCAGCCGACCGGCGCGAGCAGTCCGGCGCAGAGGAGCAGCGCGCGCAGCTTCACTTGCCGCCCCCCTCGCCGCTGCACTCGCTGAAGCGCGCCCGCTGCAGGTCGCCGCTCTCGAGCTGCCCGAGCACGTCGTCGAACGACGCCGCGCAGCGGAAGCCGCGGTCGGGCGCGCGCGCGTCGCGCCGCTGCCGGTCGGCGCAGGCGAAGTCGCCGTGCGCGCGCCGCGACGACGCCCCCACCACCCAGAACTCCGCCGCCTCGGCGGGCGACGCGCGCTCGCGCGGCCGGAGGAACCACGCGCGGTGGTCGTTCACCCAGCGGATCGGGTTGGCGCCGTCGAAGCCGTCGGCGACGGTGCCGCTCCACTCGCTCACGCCGCCGGTCAGGTCGCGCAGCCTGGTGTCGGGGGTGACGTCGGCGCCGCCCGCCTCGACGCCGCGTCCCGACGCCGTCGCCCGATAGTTCGCGCCGCCGCGCAGCGCGTACTCCCACTCGACGAACGACGGCAGCCGCTTGCCGGCCCAGCTCGCGAAGGCCGCCGCCTCGTTCCAGGTGACGTCGGTGACCGGCCGGCCTGGCGGGGCGTCGCGCAGCGTCGCCTGCAGCGCGGCGCGGCGCTGCGCGGCGGGCGCCGCTCCGGCCGGCCAGTGCGTCGCGTCGGCCCAGCCGCGCGGGTCTTCGAGGAAAGCGCGGAAGTCGGCGACCGTCGTCTCGCGCTCGTCGAGGTAGTAGTCGCCGATCTCGCCGGCGGGGAACTCGGCGGACCACGAGCGGGAGATCTTCAGGCGATTGTAGGAGCCGAGCCCGACCGACGCGAAGAGGCGCTTCTCGTCCTCGTCGTTGCGGCCGCCGAAGCGGTAGGGCACGTCGCGGTTGCCGCGGACGAGACGCAGCGTCGCGAGGGTCGCGTTGCCCTGCGTCACGCGGACCGCCGCCGGCGCCATGCGCGTGATCGTGTCGGCCTCGCGCTTGGTCGAGACGGTGGTCGACCGGCCGCGCCGGTCGCGCGCCGTGAACGTGATCGTCACCTCGCGCTGCGTCCACGACCGCGGGATGCGCGTGCGGCCCGACCACTCGCGCGCCGCCGCCTCCTGGTCGCGCCCCTCCGCCGCGAGCGCGACCTCGACCGGCGCGAGGCCGGCGACCTCGAGGCGCGCCGCCACGTCGGCGACGCCGTTTTGATCCTCGACGTCGGCGCGCAGTTCGTAGTTGCCCGCCGCGTCGGGGTCCCAGGCGTGGTCGGCGAGCGGCCGCTTGAGCTCGACGACCGGGCCGCGCTGCGCGATCTCGAAGGGGAGCTCGACCGGCGCGGCGACGTTCCCCGCTTCGTCGGAGCCGACCAGGCGCAGGACGTAGCGCCCGTCGGGCCAGGCGGGCGGATCGGCGAGCGCGGCGGCGACGGGGAGCGGCAGCGCGAGCTCGCACGGCTCGCCCCCGACGGCGGCGGCGGGCAGCTCCCCTTCGGCGAGCGGCGCCGTCGCGCCCGCCCCGTTCGCGCGAACGGAGCGCACCACCTCGAAGCGCACGTGCGCCGGCGCGGCCATCCCGGTGCGCTCGGAGACGCCGGTGTCGACGGTCAGGAGCGCCGCCGCCGGCCAGGCGCCCGCGCTGCGCGACCGCTCCTCCGCCGCGAGCGCCCTGCATTCGAGCCGCGGCGGCGTCTCGTCGACGACGCAGCGCGCGCGCAGCTCGAGGTCGGGCGGCCGGCGGCGGTCGTCGGCGTCGATCTGGCGCCAGCAGCGCAGCAGGAGCTCGTGCGGGCCCGCGCACGGGAGCTCGACCTTGAACGTCCCCAGCACGTCGGAGGGGCCGCCGAGCGCGACCTCCTCGGCGTCCCCCGCGCCCGCATCGGCGCGCGGCGGCGTGACGGCGCGGCCGTCGACGGCGAGCGTCACGCGCAGCGGCACGCTCCCCATGCGCGTCACGTGGACCTCGATCCGGCGCGACGCCGTGAACCAGGGCGCCCGCTCGTCATCGGGCGTGTCCGTCGCGAGCGGCACCGCGGGTGAAGCGCCGTCGGGGCCGGACAGCGCGACCGCCAGCTGCGGGCGCGCGTCGCTGCAGTCGAATTCGAGCCGCGCATGGGCGCGGCCGCGCCGCTCCGCGTCGTCGCGCAGCACGTAGGCGGCGTCGGAGGCGCGGACCTCGAGGGCCCCCTTGAACAGGCGGTCGCCCGGATCGAAGCCGAAGTCGGCGAGCGCGACGTCGACGCTCTTCGTGCACGCGAGCGCGCGCCGACCGAGCGAACGCCCGCCTGCCTCGAGCAACTCGACCTCGACGTCGGCGACCGTCGAGAGCGCGAAGGAGAGGCGCGAGCGGCGGCGGTCGGCCACGAACCAGCGCTCGCCGTTGCGCAGCGCGGCCGAGAGCTCCGGCTCCCGCGCGAAGGCGAGCGGGTCGGTCACGATCTCGAGCGGGCAGGTCGCCAGCTCCTCGTTCCCGGCTCTGTCGACCAGGTGGATCTGCAGCGGCGGGCTCGCGCTCGTGAGCTCGAGCCCGCGCAGCGCAAGGCGCCAGACGCCGCGCGACTCGTCGCGGCGCGACTCGTCCTGCTGCGCCTGGAGCGGGCTGCCGCCGGCGCGCACCTCGATCTTCTCGACGTCCTCGGGCCGGCCGTCGACCACCACCTCGATCAGCTGCGCCTTCGGGTCGAGCCGGCGGCCGTCGCGGCGCGGCACGTCGACGCTCCCGAGGCGGATCGCGTCGGGGCCGAGCCATTCGAGCGCGAACGGCTGCGAGTAGCGCGCCGGCGCGTCGCGCGGCGCGAGCGAGAGGCGGCGCACCTCGACGTAGACGGCCTCGCGCACGCGGCCGCCCTGGCGCTCCGACGCGACGCTGCCGGCCACGCGCAGCGAGCCCGCGCCGAGCGACGTCGCCATCCAGTCGGCGAGCGTGCCCGCCTCGGGCTTGGGGTCGGCGACGAGGCGGACCACGTCGCCCTCGGCGAGGTCGACGCCGCTCGCGCGCAGCACGACCTCGGGGCGCTGCGGGCCGAGCGTCAGCACGTCGTCGGTCAGCAGCCGCTCGTGGTCGGACTCGCGCGCGAAGAGGTCGAAGTAGGGCGCCGCGTCGCGCGGGAGCATGAGCCAGCCGCTCGTCGCCGCCAGCGCGACCACGATCGACGCGAAGGCGAGCGCGCGCCGGCCGGTGCGCGGGTGGACGATCGCGTCGAGCGCGGCGTACGCCTCCTCGGCGTTCCGGAAGCGCCGCTCGCGGTCGCGCGCGAGGCAGCGGTCGATGAAGCGCGCGAGGCGGCGCGGCAGCCCCTTCGCCAGCGCCTCGACGGACGGCGGATCGCGCGCGAGCTTCTCGGTCAGGAGCGCGCGCGCGTCGCCGCGGTTCTCGAAGGGGAGGCGTCCGGTGACCATCCGGAAGCCGATCGCGCCGACCGCGTAGAGGTCGGCGCGCTCGTCGAGCGCGACGACTTCCTCGCCGGTGAGGAGGTGGGCCCCCTGCTCGGGGGCGCAGTACTCGGGCGTGCAGGCGGCGCAGCGGACCGTGTCGGATCCCGCGGAGTCGCCGAGCTTCGCGCCGGAGGCGGAGCGGCGGCGGATGGTCTGTCCGGGGTCGTCGGGGAGCTCGTCGAAGTACTCCGCCGGCTCGACGATGTACGCGACGTCGGCGCCGAGGAACTGGCTCACGCCGAAGTCGATCACCTTGACCCAGTCGCTCCCGGCGCGGCCGCCCGGCTGCGGCTCGAGGAAGACGTTCGAGGGCTTGAGGTCGAGGTGGAGCAGGCACTCGCCGTCGGGCAGGCGGTGCGCGGCGCGCAGCGCGTCGACGATCTGCAGCAGGATGCGCGCGGCGCGGGCGGGCGCGAGCTTCTTCTCGCTCTCGAGCAGGTCGAGCAGGTCGCGCCCCTCGAGCAGCTCCATCAAGAAGTAGGGCGTGCTGTCGGCCGTCTGCGCCAGCGCTTTCCAGTCGACGACGTTGGGGTGCTTGAGGCGCGTGAGGCGGCGCACCTCCTCGAGGAAGCCGGCGAGGCTCGCTTCGTCGGCGGCGACGTCGCGGTGGAGGATCTTGATCGCGACGCCGCAACCGAGCGAGAGGTCGCGCGCCGAGTAGACCGCCCCGAAGCCGCCGACGCCGACCAGGCGAAGGATCAGGAACTTGCCGTCGAAGGTGCAGCCGACCAGCTCGCCTTCGCGGCCGCGCTCCGGCGCGCCGGCGTACGGCGCCTCGACGTCGCGATCGGGGGCGTCCATCAATGGGCCCCGAAGAAGATCGGGACGTTGTCGAGGTCGGGCTGGGCGCTGACCAGGTCGGAGTCGCCGTCCCCGTCGACGTCGACCACGCGCAGCGACTGCGGCGAGCTCGTGAAGGCGGTCGCCCCCACCACCTCGACCGTCGTGAAGACGCCCGGATTCGACTGGAAGAACAGGACGAAGGCGTCGCTGCTCGAGCCGCCCGCGACGACGTCGGGCGAGCCGTCGCGGTCGACGTCCTCGAGGGAGAGGCAGGTGGGCGCCAGCAGCGAGGCGTGGGTGAGCGTGAGCGAGGGGGTGGTCGGGAAGACGCCCTGCGCGCTCGCGAGGAAGAGCGTCACGCTGTTCGAGTTCAGGTTGGCGCAGGCGAGGTCGACGTCGCCGTCGCCGTCGAGGTCGGCGGCCGCGACCACGACCGGCCCGTTGGTCGTGCCGTTCGAGCCGAGCGTCGCGTCGGGGAGCGCGTTGAACGTGCCGCCCGGCTGCTGGAAGAAGACCGTGACGTTGTTGCCGGCGGAGTTGGCGCAGGCGAGGTCGGACGCGCCGTCGCCGTCCAGGTCGGCCGCGAGCACGAAGACCGGCGACTTGGTGGTCGCGTTGCTCCCGAGCGTGGCGTCGGGCGCGGCGGGGTAGGCGCCGGCATTGCGATGGAACAGCTGGACGCGGTTCGCCGACGCGTCGGCCACGGCGAGGTCGAGGTCGCCGTCGCCGTCGAGGTCGGCGCAGGCGAGGTGGAACGGGTCGCCGAGCGCGCCCGCGCCGAGCGTGAAGCTCGCCGCGGCCGCGAAGGTGCCGTCTCCTTGGTGCGCGAAGCCGGTCACCGTCTTGCCGGTGCGGTTCGCCGCGACGAGGTCGACGCGGCCGTCGCCGTTCCAGTCGGCCGCGACCACCGCGTTGGTCCCGGCGGTCGACGCGCCGCCGCCGAGGCGCTGACCCACCTGCGACCCGAAGACCGCCGGCGCGAGCTGCGGGAACAGCGAGATCGTCCCGTCGCCCGTGTTCGCGGTCGCGAGGTCGAGGTCGCCGTCGCCGTCGAGGTCGGCCACCGCGACGCCGTGCACGTCGGGCGTGTCGATCGCGCTGCCGAGGACGAGGTCGGGCGACTGGCCGGTGAAGCTGCGGCCGCCGAGCTGGAAGAAGAGCGTCAGGTCGTTGCCGCCCTGGTTGGCCGAGGCGAGGTCGATCTGCCCGTCGGCGTCGAGGTCGTCGAGCACGACGTGGACCGGGCCGACGATCCCGCCGGCGCCGTGCACGACCAGCGGCTCGCTGTTGAAGGTGCCGGCGGCGGGGTCGCGCAGGAACGTGGCGAGCGAATCGTTGGCGCTCGGGGCGACGATGTCGATGCCGCCGTCGCCGTTCACGTCGCCGACCGCGACGTGGCGCGGCGCGATCGGGCCGGCCGACGAGGCGAGCGTGAAGGTCGGGAAGACCCCCACGCCGCCCGCCGTCGCCTGCAGGAAGACCGTCACGCAGTTGCCGGCCTGGTTGGCGTTGACGACGTCGAGGCGGCCGTCGCGGTCGACGTCGAAGAGGCGCACCGCCGCGGGCCCGTCGGTGAGGCCCGCCCCGCCGATCAATTGCGACGGCGCCGTCGGGAAGCTGCCGCCGCCCGCCTGCAGCCAGATGGCGATCTGGTTCTTGCCGCGCAGCGACGCGACCAGGTCGACGTCGCCGTCGCCGTCGAAGTCGCCGGCGTCGAGGCCGCTCGGCGCGAGCGTGTTGACGCTGCTCAGCAGCAGCGTCGGGTTGGTCGGGAAACTGCCCAGCATGCTCTGCACGTAGATCGCGACGTTGTTGCTGCCGTCGCAGGAGCAGGCCAGGTCGATGCGGCGGTCGCCGTTGAGGTCGGCGGCGACCACGCAGGTCGGCCCGGTGATGCCGCCGAGGCTGAACCCCTGCACGGTGAACGACCCGGGCGAGTTCTGCTTGGCGATCGTGAGGTTGTTGCTGGCGTGGCTGGCGGTCGCGAGGTCGGTGTCGCCGTCCTTGTCGAGGTCGGCGGCGACCACGGAGACGGGCTGCGTCATCCTCGCCAGCAGCGGGATGCCGATGAGCGTGACGCTGGGCGCGGTCGGGAACTTGTGGCTCTTGTCCTGGAAGAAGATCGTCACCGAGTCGGCGCCCTGGTTGGCGGAGACGACGTCGAGGTCGCCGTCGCCGTCGAGGTCGGCCGCCTCGAGCGAGGCGACGCTGGTCGTCGAGGCGACGCCGCCGATGTGGACCGGGAGGACGTCGAGTCCTGCGCGCACCGGACGCGGGACGCCGGTGTCGGTGGCGAGCCCGGGCTCGGTGTCGTAGGCGGTGCCGCGCAGCACGACCGAGCCGCCGGCCGGGAGGTCGGAGGAGTCCCACACGAAGGTGTCGCCGCGCACGCTCGCGCCGGCCGGCCGCGGCGAGGAGTCGTCGCGGATGCGCCACGCCTGGCGCGCGTCGAGCGGCGGCACGAAGGGCGCCGCGACCGTCACGCGCCGCGTCGCCACGTCGACCGCCGAGATCGTCCGCACCTGCTGCACGCCGCCGCCGACCGCGACGTCGTTCGCCGCCGGGAGCGCGAGGAGGCGCTGGTCGTCGGAGCCGGTCGCGAGGCCGGCCACGTCGAGCGGCAGGCCGGCGACCACCTGGAAGGCGGGACCGCCGCCGCCCGTCCCGAGGTCGACGCAGCGCAGCTCCCGCGTCGAGTCGGCCGTGTTGGCGTCGACGACCGCGAGCAGCCGCGCGCCGCCGCGCTCGAGCGCGATCGCCTCGGGCCGCGCGAGCTTGAGCCCGGTGCTCACGAGGTCGCTGCGCGTCAGCGTGCCGAGGTCGACGATCGAGACGCGCCCCTCGACGGTCGACGTCGCCGGATCGACCCAGGTCGCCTCGGCGAGGTAGAGCTGCGAGGGGTGGCGCGGGTCGACGGCGATGCCCCACGGGCCGGCCAGTCCGTTCAGCACGGTGCGTCCCGTGGCGCCGCCGGGAAACGCGCGGTCGACCGCGATCAGCGCGTCGCCGACCGTGAGCAGGAGCGTGTCTTTTCCGGTCGCGACCAGGCCGCGCACCGTGCCGGTCGCGAAGGCGCCCGTGCCGGCGAAGAACGGCGTGCGCGCGCCGTCGGCGAGCGCGATCTCGAAGACGGTCCAGGCGCCCGCGACGTCCGCCGCGACCAGCACCGACCGCTCCTCGCTCCCGTAGGCGAGCGCGCTCGGGTCGCCGTCGGCGCCGCTGGCGAGGTCGCGCACGACGACGCCGGTCGCGAGGTCGATTTCGCGCAGCCGCCACTGGCCGGACGACGGCCGGTCGAGCACGAGGCCGTCGTGGCCGTCCCCCACCGACAGCGCCGCGACCGGTCCGGCGAGCGGATCGCTGGCCCAGCCGGCGGCGCGGCCGGCCGGCGGCGACGGCACCGCGAGCAGCTCGAGCGAGCGGCCCGCGACGTACTCGGAGAGCAGCCCCGCCGCCGACGAGCCGAGCTCGTGGAGCTGCGCCGTCACGCCGTCGATCGGGAGCAGCCAGCCGTAGTGCAGGAGCGGCGCCTCGGTCGCGATGCGGTGCTGGTGGCGCAGGTCGGGGTCGGCGAGGATCGCGTCGAGCGCGGCCGGCGACGCCGGCAGAGCCGGGAAGGAGCTGGCGTCGGGCCCCCACTGGAAGACGACGCGCACCGCGTCGCCCTCCGCGTCGATCAGCTGGTAGCGCACCGGGATCGCGCGCCGCGAGTCGGGGTCGGCGAAGAAGCCGCTGCCGTCGACGAGCAGCGTGGGCGGCGCGTTGTTGTCGAGCTGGAGGTCGGGAGTCTCGACCACGACGCCGGCGTCGAACGCGTCGGACGGCGTGAAGCGCAGCCGCGCCCGGAACTCGCGCTGCGGTGCGTCGGCTTCCACGTCCCACAGGAAGAGGGCGTGCATGCCGGAGGGCGAGGTCGCCACCTGCTGCAGGTCGGAGCCCAGCGGGGTCGCCGGCTTCCAGTTCGACGGGTCGGCCTGGTCGGCGTACTCGACGACGACGTCGGCGAGGTCGGCCGAGGAGTCGGCGAGCGAGAGGTCGATCGCGACCGGCCCCTCGACCTCGTCCGACGGCGAGGACAGGACGGCCACGGTCGGCGGGTCGTTGCCGACGTCGAAGGGGCCGGTGGTCGGCCCGCTCGCGTCGCCGGCGCGGCGGACCATGATCCGGAGCCCGCTCGAGAGCGCCGTCCCCGACGGGAGCTGCGCCGCGAAGTCCCACTGGCGTTGGTGGTCGACGCCGGCCGGCGACGTCGCGAGCGCCGTCAGGTCGGTGTTCCCGACGAGGAGCGCCGGCTCGGTCGCGCCGCCCGGATGGACCACCAGGATCTCGACGCTGAGCGGGCGCGCGGCGCCGTCGGTCAGGCGGAACGAGAGCGTCGCGGGCGACTGCTTGCGGTCGAGCGCGCTGCCGGCGTCGACGTCGCTGATGACGATCGCGCCGGGGCGCGCCGCGCTCGAGCCGCCGCTCTTCAGGAGCTTCGCGATCGCCGCGGTGCCGGCGCCGCAGGACGCGAGGACGAGCGACGCCGCGGCGGCGAGGCCGATCCCGGCTCTCTGGCGCGGCGTGCGTCGCGACACGATGGGGATCTCAGCGCGTCGTGGGGAGCGCCGGCGGCGGCGTCGAGAGGGTCTGCTCCTCGCGCTGCTGCGCGCGCGCAAGGTCGTCGGCGCCCGTCGCGCCGAGGATGCCGACGTGGAGCGAGTAGTCGCCGATCTGGACGATGTCGCCGTTGCGCAGCTCGGCGTTCCGCACGGGCCGGCCGTTCAGCGACGTCCCGTTCGAGCTGCCGAGGTCCTCGAGGAAGTGGCGCCCCGACTTGGCGACGATCGCCGCGTGCATGCGCGACACGTCGGCGCTGTCGATGCGCAGGTCGCAGTCGGCGGAGCGCCCGATCAGGACGCGGTCCTTGACCGACTCGAGCCGGTGCGTCACGCGACCGTTCAGGATCGTCGTGAGGCTGATCTGCGTGGACGCCATCGCGCCGCTCCCCCCCTCTTCCGTGGCGAGTCCCCTCCGTCGTTTTTTCGGTAGGGCTGCCCGGGGGGCTTGAGCCGATGACGGAAGGCGGAAGGCCCCGTGTTGCCCGGCGACCGCGGCCCGATCGGGAGAAACCCCATGGCCAAGCCCAAGCCGCGCCGGGCGCGCAAGCCGTCGCCCCGTGCGCGCAAGCCCTCGCCCCGCGCGGAGCTCCTGCTCGCGCTCGAGGCGCAGAGCCGCATGACCGCCGACCTCGCGCGCCTCAAGGAGGAGGCCGAGGCCGCGAGCCGCGCCAAGAGCGCGTTCCTCGCCAACATGAGCCACGAGATCCGGACGCCGCTCAACGCGATCCTGGGGATGGCCGAGCTGCTCGACGCGTCGCAGCTCAACTCGAGCCAGCGGCGCCACGTCGCCGTGCTGCGCAACGCGGGCGACGCGCTGATCCGCCTGATCGGCGACATCCTCGACCTCGCGAAGGTCGAGGCGGCGAAGCTCGAGCTCGAGCGCGCCCCCTTCGACGTGCGCACGCTCTTCGAGGGCGCCGCCGACGTGGTCGCGGTCGGCGCCAGCCGCAAGGGGCTCTACGTCACGCTCGACGTCGAGCCGTCGGTGCCGCGCGCGCTGGTCGGCGACGCCCACCGGCTGCGCCAGGTGCTGCTCAACCTGCTCGGAAATGCGGTCAAGTTCACGGAGCGCGGCGGCATCTCGCTCGAGGTCGCGTTCGAGGCGATGGTCGACGGGCTGGCGCGGCTGCACGTGTCGGTGCAGGACACCGGCATCGGCATCGCGCACGAGAAGGCGGGCAACCTCTTCGAACCCTTCTCCCAGGTCGACGCGAGCGCGGCGCGCGTGCACGGCGGCACCGGGCTCGGGCTCAGCCTGTGCGACCGGCTGGTCCGCCTCATGGGCGGCCGCATCTGGTTCGAGAGCGAGCCGGGGCTCGGCAGCACCTTCCACTTCACGGTGGCGCTGCCGGTCGACGCCGCGGCCGAGCCGGCCGGCGAGGCCGGCCACCCGCTCGGCGAGGGGCGGCGCGTCCTGATCGTCGAGGACGTCGTGCGCGAGCGGACGGTGCTGCGGCGCCGCCTCGAGCGGATGGGCTTCGCGGTCCGCGAGGCGGAGGGCGGCGGCGTCGGCATTGCGGCGATCGTCGAGGCGGCGCGCGAGCAGCGCCCCTTCGACGCGCTCCTGATCGACGCGCGCATGCCCACGATCGACGGGCTCGGCGTGATCGAGGCGATCCAGGAGGTGCCCGGCATGGCCGCGCGCACCATCCTGCTCCTCTCGCCCGACCACCAGGACCACGACCTCGCGCGGGCCGAACGGCTGCAGATCGCCCACCAGCTCACCAAGCCGATCGGCGAGGCGAAGCTGGTGCGCGCGCTCGAGGAGACGCTGCTCGGCCGGCGCGCGCGCAGCGAGACGAGCGCCGCCGCGATCGACCCGGCGCGCGCCGCGAGCCTGTCGGGGACGCTGCTCCTCGCCGACGACTCCGAGGACAACCGCTTCGTCGTGCAGGAGTTCCTGAGGGGGACGCGCCTCCACGTCGACAATGCCGAGAACGGCGAGGTGGCCGTCGCGAAGAGCGCGACCGGCCGCTACGACCTGATCCTGATGGACATGCACATGCCCGTCATGGACGGCTACGCCGCGGCGCGCGCGATCCGCAGCCTCGAGGCGGTGCGCGGCCGGCCGCGCGTCCCGATCCTCGCCTTCAGCGCCGACGCGCTGCAGGAGGACCGCGACCGCAGCTTCGCCGCCGGCTGCGACGGCCACCTGAGCAAGCCCGTCTCGCGCAACGCCTTGTACGAGGCGCTCGAGCACCACCTGGCGATCGCGCCGAGCTCGGCGCGCACGCACGACTCCATCGTCGACGCGGTCGACACGGTCGTGGTCGACCCGGCGCTGAACGAGCTGGCCGCCGGCTACCTCGACCGGCGCGCCGCCGACCTGCCGCGCCTGCGCGAGATGTCGGTCCTGCGCGACCACGAGGGGCTCGCGGCCGCCGGCCACAAGCTCAAGGGCTCGGGCGCGACCTACGGCTTCGCGCTGCTCTCGCGGATCGGCGCGCGCCTCGAGGAGGCGGCGCGGGCGGGCAACGAGGCTGACGAAGACGCCGTGCTGCGCGAGCTCGAGACGCGCGTGGGCGATCTGCGCGGCGAGCGCCTCAGCTCTTGAGGCGGGCCGGCCGGCCGATCTGGTAGCCCTGGAGCAGGTCGCAGCCGAGGTCGGTGACGCGCTTGCGCTCGGCCGCCGTCTCGATCCCCTCCGCGATGGTCAGGATCTTCAGGTCGCGGCAGAGCGAGGCCATCGACCCGAGCAGCTTCGCCTTGGTGAGCGAGCCGTCGATCCCGCGGATCAGCTCCATGTCGAACTTCACGAAGTCGGGGACGAGCTGCGCGAAGGTCGAGAGGCCGGCGTAGCCCGAGCCGAGGTCGTCGACCGCGATCCGGTAGCCGGCGCGGCGCAGGCGCGAGACGCGCTGCTTCAGATCGGGAATGGAGTCGAGCCCCTCCCGCTCGGTGATCTCGAAGATGATGCGGTGGCTGGCGCGCCGCAGCACGCCGTCCTCGGCGTAGAGGCTCTCGTCGAGCAGCGAGCGCGGGTGGACGTTCACCAGCACGTTGGCGCCGCCCGGGACCTGTTCGAGGTCGGCGGCGATCAGCTGGCGGATCCGGTCGTCGAGGATCTCGATGGCGGAGAGGCGCTCGGCGTGGCGGATCAGGTCGAGGGCGCACGCGTAGGTGGCGTCGTCGCTGCGCACCAGCGCCTCGTAGGCGTAGACCCCGTCCGAGCTCGCGCGCACGACCGGCTGGTAGGCCATCCAGAGGGTGTCGAGGCACTTCGTGAAGCGGGCGGCGTCGGGGGCGGGCGCGGGCGCGCGGCCCGACTCGTTCGCGGCGCGCGTCGCCTCCTTCACCGCCGCCGCCTGCTTGATGCAGAAGGCGACGTCCTCGGAGCTGCACGGCTTGGTGAGGAAGCGGAAGACGTGCGCCTCGTTGATCGCGTCGAGCGTCGCGCGGAAGTCGGTGCAGCCCGAGAGCATGATCCGCATGGTCTCGGGCCACTGCTTGCGCACCAGGGCGAGGAACTTCGAGCCGCTGGTGCCCGGCATCTGCTCGTCGGAGACGACGACGTCGACCTCCTGCTTCGCGAGGAGCCGCAGCGCCTCGTCGGCCGAGCCGGCGCTGAAGACCTCGAAGCGCTGCCTGCGCAGGCCGATGCTCAGCGCCGCGATGACGTCGGGGTCGTCGTCGACGTGGAGCACGCGGATCGCGCGGGCTCCGGACCCCTTCCCCCCCGCGCTCGCCTCCACCGGCACGGCTGCGCCGTGCGTCGAGGGGTCGAGGGTCGCGGGTTTCGTGGTGTCTCTCATGCTCGCAGGTCCGCTCTCGCCGGCGCGCGCGCGTCGGGGCGAGTCGCGCGTGCCGAAGGAACGTCGAACACGTCTTGTTGATCGGCGCCGGCGGCCTTGGCGCCTGTCGATCCAATCACCCGATGCGAAGGAAGTTCTTGCACAGTCGGCGAGGGGCCCCGGAGAGCGCACATTCCCGAGCGAGGAGCGAGGAAAGGACGTCGACGGCGGCGCGAACTCGCACGACGTCCGACGTCATTGCCGTGCCTCGGGCACTGCACTCGGCACGTCTCTTCGGCGTCCACCCGACCCGCCCCCAATTCGCGAACGGCGATCGGACGCCCATGGAGATTCGGAACGACGGCATCACGGCGCCCTCATTGCTTCGAGGCCATTCACTGGCCAGGAACCAACCGCTGCTCATGATTCGGGAGCGATGAGCCGGGAAGCGCCTCACGAGCAGCCTGGATCGGTGCAACGTCCGTGGCGCAGCAAGCATGTCGACGTCGTTCGAGGACCGTGCGAAGAGGCTGCGGGGAGCAAGGTCGCGTCGTCGCGCGACGGTCTCGAACGGTGCTGAAGGGGCGGGGGAGAAAAAGGTCGAGGGACGGGACCGTGCATTCGGCGGCCGAAGCCGGATCTGCTGCGAGTCGTGTCCGTCCCCGCCGAATGCCGAGCGAGCCCCCCGTCCATCTTTGGTCCAGGGCGAGCGTGGCCCGTACATCGAGCCTTTTTCTCCTCCGCCCCTCGACCCGCCCGCGCCCGTCGCGCGTTCGAGCACGAACCCCTGCTCCCCGCAGCCTCGTCACCCCCGCCCTCGACGCCCTCGACTTACTCCCCCCGCCGCGGCCCGCCCCGCCCCCTACCGCTGCTTCTTGATGAGCTTCCCGAGCGCGACGCGATCGCTCGCGAGCAGCTCCGCGATCCGCGCCGCGTTCACGTTCGCGACGATGATCAGCCCCACCTCCGTCGTGACGTCGCGGAAGATCCCTTGTTCCTTCATCTTGGCGGCCTGGTACTGGTTGTCGTCCGTCGGCGTCACGAAGTGGACCGAGTCGGCGCCGTAGCGGTGCACCAGGTAGAGGTGGATCAGCGTCATGAGCCGCTTCTTGCGGAGCGACTCGTCGAAGGTGTTCTGGTCGCGGATCGAGAGGATGTTGCGGCCGCGGCGGTCCTGGATCGGGGAGAAGACGACGTTGGCGACGCGCTCCTTGCCGGCGCCGAGGAGCGCGAGCTCGAGCAGCTCCGAGCCGGCGCGCTGCGGGCGCAGCTCGACGCGCAGCGGCTCGGCGCGGCCGTTGTGCTCGCTCCAGAGGGCGAGCCACTCCTCGAGCAGCTTCTTGGGGACCTCGGTCTGGATCAGGTGCTGGTGCTGGGTCGAGTTTTTGTTTATCGTTTTGGTGGTCGCGGTGCGGCCCGAGCAGGCGAGCAGCGCGCCGTCGAGGCGCGGGCCGCCGACCAGCGTCTGCGGCGTGCGGTAGGGCGACTCGACCAGGCGGAACTTCCGCTGCAGGCGGGCGAGCGCCAGCATCCCCTCCTGCTTCAGCGCCGTCGCGAACTCCTCGGCGGCGAGGCCGTCGATCTGGTGTCCGCCGTAGGTGATGAAGTTGAAGACGAAGCCGAGCTTGCCGAGCTCCTCGGGGAAGCGGCGCATGTCGTCGTCCGACATCCCCGTCGAGTCCCAGTTGAAGGACGGCGAGAGGTTGTAGGCGAGCATCTTCTCGGGGAACTCGCGGTGGATCGCCTCGGCGTACTCGCGCGCCTCGCCGAGGTTCGCCGACGCCGTCTCCATCCAGAGCAGGTCGGCGAAGGGCGCGGCCGCCAGCGACTTCGCGATGGCGAAGTGGAGCCCGCCGCGCACCTGGTAGTAGCCCTCCGGCGTCTTGGCGTGCTCGCAGTCCCACACGACGTTCACGCCGAGCGCGCGCGCCTTCTTGCGCGCGGCGAAGGCCGAGGCCTTGGCCGCGAACTTCCGCCACTCGGCGGCGCCCACTTCGAGCGTCTCGCCCTCGCTCGCCCGGAACTCGAGGACGTCGGCGACCGCCTCGCCGTAGGTCTTGAGCCCCGCCTCCGCCTCCCACGTCTCGAGGAAGCGCGAGGCCGCCGCGTCGAAGTGCGTCTCGACCGACGCGTCGCTCTTCTTCAGCTGCGCGACCGCGTCGGCGACCACCTTCGCGAGCCCGGTGCGCTCGAGCCACGCGTCGGCCGCGGCGTACTCGTCGTCGGAGACGGCGTAGAGGAGGTGGCCGTTGAGCTCGGCGATCCCGAGCTTCTGGAAGCGGCGCGTGAGCGCCAGGAAGCCCGCCTTGTAGGAGGGCAGGTTCACGTTGGTCGCGCCCAGGATGAACGGCTGGTCGCGCTCGTCGCCGCGGCCGTCGATCAGGTTGGCCGCCTCGGCGTCGGTGCGCGCGACGACGATCCCCGCGACCTTCATCACGTCGAGCTGGAAGCGGGCGGCGTTGAGCCGCTTGATCTGCTCGTCGCTCGCGACCAGGACCTTGCCGCCCTGGTGGCCGCACTTCTTCGTGCCCGGCCGCTGGTCCTCGATGTGGTAGCCCGGCACGCCCGCCTCGACGAAGCGGCGGATCAGGTTGCGGACGTGCGGGTCGCCGCCGTGGCCGGTGTCGGCGTCGGCGATGATGAACGGCCGGAAGTCGTGGACCGGCGTCGCCGCACGCTGCTTCTCGGTCATGCGCGAGCGCTGGTAGTGCTGGTTGCGGTCGGCCGTGAGGAGCGCGCGCACGAGCCCCGCCGCCTCGTCGGGCACCTGGCTCAACGGGTAGCTCGCGAGGTCGGGGCCGGGGTCCTCGGCCGTCGACCCCTTCGCCGACGTGGCCCAGCCGCCGAGGTAGATCCCCTCGATGCCGAGCCGCTTCATCGTGACGATCTGGCCGGGCGAGTAGGGGCCGAAGGTGGTGATGCTCTTCCGTTCCTTGAAGAGCTGGCGCAGCCGGTCGAAGAAGGAGTCGGCGGCGTCACGCGCGATGGTGTAATCGCGGGCGATCGTGCCGCGCTGCTCGGCGATCTGGCGCGCGGCGTACAGGCGCGTGATCCCGTGGAAGCGGGGCGTCTCGAACCAGCGCTGCGTCTCGGCGATCTCGGCTTCGAGGGGGGTCATGCCGAGAGTTTCGGCGAGCCCCCCGGGGTCGATCCACGGCAAATCAGGCCGGCTCGGGCGCGAATTCCGGGTTCTCGGTGCGCCGGACGCCGTCGTGGCGGAACTCCTCGAGCGCGGCCTCGATGCGCTTCTTGGCGACGGCCAGGTCGGGCCGGTCGAGCGTGAGCTGCAGCAGGTCGACGTACCAGGGCGGCTTCGCGAGCGGGCGGCCGGGGGCCGCTCCGCCCCCCGTCACGTACGCCTCAAGCGCGGCGCGCGCGATCGGCAGCGTGGTCGTCTTCGAGTCGTCGTGCACGTCGCGGTCGCGCGCGCGCTCGAGCTTCGCGAACTCTTCGCCGACGAGGCGCTGGAACAGTTCGAGGGTGAACGGGTCGCCGCGCTTCACGCCGGCCGCCGCGTCGTCGGCGGTGAAGGTCGCGCCCTTCTGCAGCCACTCCCAGAGCATGCCGAGCCGGATCTCGCCGGTCGCCATGTCCTCCATGAGGTAGAGCACGTCGTCGTTGCCGAACGAGTCGGCCGGCTTGAGCGCCGCCGCCTGGAAGCCGCGCCCGAACGCGTTTCCGTACTGCAGGCCGACGCTCACCAGCGCGCGCGCGCCGGCGACGGTGCGCGGCGCGTCGTCGAGGCGGAACAGGGCGGCGGCGTCCGCCGCCGTGTAGGTGAGGCGCGGGAATGCGCGGCCGAGCTGGTTGTCGGCGCCGACGTGCTCCCAGACCGGGCGCACGATCGGGACCATCTTCCAGTGCGCGACCCATTTGCCGCTCGCCCCCTCGCGCTGCTCCCGTTCGCCGCCCGCGATCGCGCGCCGCATGCCGGCGGCCACGCCCGCCGCCGAGCCGACCGGGATGTTGGGCTCCATGCCGCCCTGCCACAGCGCGCAGCGGCCGGCGCGGTCGGGCGTGTTGACGGCGCGGCGCACGCGGTCCTCGTAGGCGCGCATGTACCCGAAGGTCATCGTGAGCGACTCGATGTCGGGGTTCACGAAGGAGCGGTCCCACGACAGCGCGTCGGAGACGCTGTGGATGTAGTCCCAGCGCCCGGTGTTGAAGCCGACGAAGCGGCGCGCGAGCGCGGCGCGTATTTCCATCAGCTGGAAGCAGGCTTCGACCTGCTCGATCAGGACGTAGACGCGGACGGCGTCCTGCGGCAGGCCGAGCGCGCGCTCCGCCGCGGCGAGCAGTTCATCCCAGAGCGCCGCCTCCTCCGCCGTCTGGATCTTCGGCAGGTAGAGCACCAGCGACGAGCCCGCGGCGCGCAACGCCGCCTGGTTGTTCGCGAGGTAGAGCACGGCGTCGACCAGCGATGCCGAGAAGCCCCGCCCGTCGCCGCGCCGGACATGGCGGTCGTCCAAGTGCAGGCCGCGCGGCCGGAAGATCCGCGTCGTGAAGCCGAGCTGCGCCCGCCAGTCGTCGACGAGCGGCCGCTGCAGGAAGCCGCGCGCCCAGTCGTTCATCTCGACGGCGACTCTCTCGGCGACCTGCAGGAAGAGGGGGTCGCGCGCGAGCGCGAGCTTCAGGTTGCGCTGGTTCTCGAGCGACATCGTCGCGACCTGGCCGAGCGCGTCCTCGCCGTCGAACATCCAGCCGTCGGCGCCCGAGAGGAGCGCGTAGGCGACGCTGCGCAGTCCCTCGGCGGTGTTCACGCGCGGGCGCGCGGCCGGTCCGGTGCCCTGGATCCACTGGCGCTGCAGGTCGCGCGGGACTTCGCCGCCCTCGAATCTCCCCTCGCGGGCGTCCTTCACGGAGATGCGCGTGCGCGCGATCGTCGCGTCGGCCGGCAGGAAGTCGATGCGGCGCTTTTCGCGGATGCGTTCAGCGCGCCGTGCGAGGCGCGTCGCCATCACCGTCCTGCGCTCGTCGTCGAGCGGCGCGACCGCCTCGAGCGCCGCGCACGCCTCCTTGGTGAAGACGTCGGAGAAGGCGCTCCGCACGCCGATCCGGTATTCGAGCGTCCGGCCCATGTCCGGCTCCCCGCGACGGCCCCTACGCGCGCAGCTCCTCGCCAGGATTGACGAAGCGCTCCGCCTCGAAATGGTACTGGCGGTCGTGCAGCTGCCGGTACCGGCCGCCGCGCTCGAAGAGCTCCAGGTGGGTGCCGCGCTCGACGATCTCTCCCGCCTCGACCACCAGGATCTGGTCGGCCGAGCGGATCGTCGAGAGGCGGTGCGCGATGACGAAGGTGGTGCGCCGCCGCCGCAGCTGCGCGAGCGCCTCCTGGATCGTCGCCTCGCTCTCGCTGTCGAGGCTCGAGGTCGCCTCGTCCAGGATCAGCAGGCGCGGGTCGGCCAGCAGCGCGCGCGCGATCGCGACGCGCTGCCGCTGCCCGCCCGAGAGCTTCACGCCGCGCTCCCCCACCACGGTGTCGAGCCCCTTCTCGAAGCGCGCCGTGAACTCGTCGCAGTGGGCGGCGCGGCACGCCGCCTCGATGGACGCGCGCGGCGCCTCGGGGCGGGAGAAGGCGACGTTCTCCGCGATCGTGCCGTCGAAGAGGAAGTTGTCCTGCATGACGACTCCGAGGTGCGCCCGGTAGTCGCGCAGCTTGAGCCCCGCGAGGTCGCGCCCGTCGACGGTGATGCGCCCCGACTGCGGCCGGTGGAACGCCATCACGAGGCTGACGATGGTCGTCTTCCCCGATCCGCTCGAGCCGACCAGCGCCGTGGTCGAGCCGGCCGGCGCGACGAACGAGACGCCCTTCAGCACCGGCTTGCCGGCGTCGTACTCGAAGGTCACGTCCTCGAAGGCGACGTCGCCGCGAATCGTCGGGCAGGGCGCGCGCTGCGCGTCGCCGTCGTCCTCGGTCGCGGTGCGGCGGATCTCGCGGATGCGGTCGAGGCCGGCGAATGCCTCGTTCAGCTGCGTGCCGATCGACGCGATCTGGACCACCGGCCCGATCACCAGCGCGACGAAGAGCGTGTACATGAAGAACTCGCCGAGCGTCATCGTCTCGGCCAGGATCGCCTTCCCGCCCACGACCATCAGGATGATCCCGATCAATCCGGCGATCGCGGTCGACACCGACTCGATCAGCGAGACGCCGGTCATGGTCTTGCGGACGTTCGAGAAGAGGCGGTCGATGCTGGTCGCGAACACGCGCTCCTCGTGCGGCTCGGCGACGTAGGCCTTGACGACGCGGACCCCGCCGAGCGACTGGTTGAGCCGCCCGGTCGTCTCCGCCTCCATCTTGCGTCTCTCGCGGAACAACGGCCGCAAGGTCCGGAAGGCCCACGCCATCGAGACGCCGACCAGCGCGAGCGCGCCGAGCACGATCAGCGTCATGCGCCAGTTGAGCCAGAAGAGGACGCCGAGGCCGATCGCCGCGGAGACCCCGCCGCCGACCAGCTGGACGATCCCGGTCCCGACGAGATTCCGGATCCCCTCCGCGTCGGTCATGATCCGCGAGATCAGGACGCCGGTCTGCGTCGCGTCGAAGGAGCGGATCGGGAGGCGGCCGACGTGCGCCTGCACCGTCTTCCGCATCTCGTTGATCGCGTCCTGGGCCGCGACGCCGAGCACCTGGCTCAGCACGAAGCCGGTCCCCGCCTGCACCAGCGTCGCCGCGCCGCCGGCGATCGCGATCGGCCAGAGCAGCGCGACCTCCCTGCGGCCGATCACGTCGTCGATCACGTGCTTGGAGAGGAACGGCATGACCGCGGCGCAGGCGCGGTTGAACAGCATGAGGAGGAGGCCGAACGAGAGCCGGCCGCGGTGCGCCACGACCAGCGCCGACGCCTCACGCCACGCGTCGGAGAGGCGGACGATCTTCCGCTTCTTCTCCGGTTCCTTCGGAGGACTCGCCGCGGGCGAGTGGTTCGGGCCGGCGTCGCTCATCGGGGCAGATTACGCGACCGGCGCGGCGAACGGCCCCTCGTGCACGATCTCGGAGAGCGGGCGGCGGTCGTTGGGCTGCTCCATCGCGGCGGCCTTCGGCGGGAGCTCCTCGCGCTTCCCGCGGCGCCCGATCGCGACCATCGCCATCACCTCGAAGAGCTCCGGCACGCGCAGCTCCGAGCGTGCGCGGTCGTAGTCGAAGCCCGCCATGCCGTGGACGACCAGCTCGCGCCGAGTCGCCTCGAGCGCGAGGTTCTCCCATGCCGCGCCCGCGTCGAACGCATGCGTGCGGTTGAACTTCTCCTTGTACTCGAAGTTCTTGCGCGAGATCACGACCAGCAGCACCGCCGCGCGCTCGCACCAGACGCGGTTGGCCTCGACGAGCAGGCCGAGGAAGAGCGGCCAGTGCGCGGTGTCGCGCCGCGCATAGACGAAGCGCCACGGCTGCGCGTTGTTGCACGACGGCGCCCAGCGCGCCGCCTCGAACAGCGCCATCAGTTCCGACTCCGGGAGCGGCTCGCCGGTCATCGCGCGCGGCGACCAGCGGTTGAGCAGCAGCGGCGCGATCGGGTGGCCCGCCTTGCGATGGCTCTTCACTTCGTCGGTGAGCGCGAGCTCGCGAGGCGTCGGCTTCGATTCGTCCATGGCGCGGAGTCTACGGCGGGAGATCGCCACGCCGTGCGTGCCCGGTCCTGCACTTCTTTCCGTTCGGCCGGCCCTCCATCCAGCGCGCGCGGAATGCGGTCGATGATCGGAACGGATCCCGCCTGACACCGAGCGCTCGCGCATGTCGAATCTTCACCGCGACTTCGTCGATGCCGTGAAGCAGCTCGAGCCGCTTCCGCCGACGGTCGCTCGCCTGACGGCGCTGCTCGCCGGGTCGGACTGGGGCATGCACGAGGTCGAAGAGTGCGTCGCCTTCGACCAGGCGCTCGCGACGAAGCTGCTGCGCATCGCCAACTCGGCGCTCTGGTTTCGCAGCCACGCGATCGGCACCGTGCGCGATGCGGTGATGCGCATCGGGTCGGGGACGGTGCTCGCGCTGGTGATGGGCGCGGGCGTGCAGCGGCGGCTCTCCCAGCCGCTGCCGCTCTACGGTCTGCGCGAGGGCGACCTCTGGAAGCACTCGGTCGCGTCGGCGCTCGCCGCGAGCGTGCTCGACTCCATGACCGACGTCGAGGTGCCGGTCGAGGCGTTCGCCGGCGCGCTCCTGCACGACGTCGGCAAGCTCGTGATGGGCCGCGTCCTCGCCGCGCGCGAGAAGAACGTGCCGCGCGACGCGCACGGCCTGCGCCGCCTCGACACGCCCGAAGCCGAGGTCGAGGTGGCCGGGCTCGACCACTCCGCGCTCGGCGGCGTGGTCGCGTCGCACTGGCAGCTCCCCGAGCGCCTGGTGACGGCGATCACCTACCACCACATGCCGCTCGAGACCGACGACGCCATCGCGTCGGTCGTCCACATGGCCGATCTCGTCGCCCACCGCGCCGAGGCGGCGCGGGCGAAGGAGGGGTCGGAGCCCCCGGTCGACGGGATGGACGACGAGGATCCCGGCCTGCTCCTCCCCCGGGGCAGCGCCGTCCTCGACCGCCTCGAGCTCACGCCCGCGGAGTTCGAGAAGGTGGTGGTCGAGGTGGGCGAGGAGCTCGACGACGTCCTGCGCCGCTACTCATGAGGAGGCGTGCGCCTCCGCGGCCGGCTGCGGCGCGGCGACGCCCTTCAGCGCCTGCAGGTCGCGCGCGAGCTCCTCGGAGAGGTACATCGCGAGCCGCTTCCAGTCGCCGTGCTCGCGGAAGTGCTTGCGCTGCCGGTCGGCGCCCGTCTCGTACTTCTCGGGGTGGCGGAGCGCCGCGAGGTACTTGTCGTCGCCGCGCTCGCGCGCGACCGGCAGCAGCTTCTCGACCAGCTCGGCCACGTCCTGCGCCAGCCCGCGCCGCTTGCCGCTCGGCGTGCGGACGAACGTCGCCTTGAGGCCGTAGCGCGTCGCGAGCCACTTGTTCTCGACCGCGATCCAGTGGCGCCGCTCCGCGCCGCGCCGCACGCGCGGTCGCTCCTTCACGAGGCGCAGCGACGCGACCGCCAGCGTCCGGATCAGCGCGACCAGCCGCAGCGTCTCGGTCAGCGTCGGCGGGATGTCGCAGATCCGGATCTCGATCGTGCCGAAGTCGGGGCGCGGCCGGATGTCCCAGTAGATGTCCTTGAAGGACGAGATCGTCTTGCAGTCGAGCATCACGCGGCAGTAGTGGCGGAACGCCTTCCAGTCCCCGAAGTACTGCGGGATGCCGGCGTGCGGCAGCAGGTGGTAGAGCGCGACGCGCGTCGACGCGAGCCCGGTGTCGACCCCCTGCCAGAACGGCGAGTTGGCCGAGAGCGCGATCAGGTGCGGCAGGTAGCGCACCAGCAGGTTGGTGACGCCGATCGCCGTGTCGCCGTCGGGCATGCCGACGTGCACGTGCAACCCGAACATCACCCGCTGGTAGGTGAGCCACTGCAGCCGCTCGAGGATCTTCGCGTAGCGCTCGTCGGGGAAGATCGTGCTCGTGGTCGCGTGGTGGAACGGGTGCGTGCTCGCCATCGCGAGCTCGTAGCCGAGCGACGTCGCGATGTTGCGCACGCGGCCGATGCGCGCCACCAGCTGGTCGCGCGCCTCGTCGACGGTGCTGCAGATGCCGGTCTTCACCTCGAGCATCGACTGCATCAGCTCGCAGGTGGTCCCGGCCACGCCGTCGTCCTCGCACGCCTTGAGGATGCGGACCGCCCCCGGCGCGAGATCGCCGCTCTCGCGATCGAGGATCTGCAGCTCGACCTCGACGCCGAAGCTCGGCTCGAGGCTGGGATGGAACGCGAGGTCTTCGTTGCGGCCGACGGACTTCGGCGCTTCGGCGCACGGCGCGATCGTGCCGTTCCCGTTGCTGCCATGGGCAGCCGCAGCGTTGCTGGCGGCGCTGTTCCCGGCGCTGTTCATGGTCGGGTCTCCTTCCGGAAGGAGGGGAGCGTGAAGGGACGCTTGCGGACGTCCGGTCCTTCCTTCCGTCTTGGACCTCTTCAGGACGGGGACCCCCCCCGCAAGCTCCTCACCCAAAGGAAAGGAGTACGCGGGCTCGGTGGCCCGGGTCTCTGCGGACCCTGCGGCGCTGGTGCATGTTTTTCCTCTGATCCGTTCCCGATTGAACAACCGTCCGTGAAGGCATGACCCCGCCTCTCTCCACGGCCGCGCAGCACGCCGAGGCTCCGCGGCTGTACGAACCGAAGGTCGACCGGCCGCTGCGGCTGGTGAGGGATCGCCGCGTCGACGCGGCCGACGACGGGCCCGCCGCCCTGCTCGGGAACTCGCGCGCGATCGCGACCCTGGTCGAGGAGATCGAGCGCGTCGCTCCGACCGAGGCTTCGGTCCTGATCGAGGGGGAGAGCGGCACGGGCAAGGAGGTCGTCGCGCAGGCGATCCACGAGCTCAGCGCGCGGCGCGACGCCCCGCTCGTCCCGGTCAATTGCGGCGCGATCCCCGACTCCCTGATCGAGAGCGAGCTCTTCGGCCACGAGCGCGGCAGCTTCACCGGCGCCGCGAAGACGCAGGCGGGCATCCTCGAGCGGGCGCACGGGGGGACGCTCTTCCTCGACGAGATCACGGAGATGCCGCTGCCCCTGCAGGTCAAGCTGCTGCGCGCGCTCGAGTCGCGGCGCGTCCAGCGGATCGGCGGCAGCGAGGAGATCGCGACCGACGTCCGCGTCCTGGCGGCGACCAACCGCCCAGCGGCCGCGGCGGTCCGCGACGGCCACCTGCGCGAGGACCTCTATTTCCGGCTCGCCGTCTTCCCGATCCGCCTCCCGCCGCTGCGCGAGCGCGAGGGCGACGTCGTCCTGCTCGCGAACCGCTTCCTCGACGCGCTGAACGAGCGCCACGGGACGGCGAAGCGCTGGGCCGAGGGCGCCCTCGACGAGTTCGAGGGGCGGCCGTGGCGCGGGAACGTGCGCGAGCTGAAGAACGCCGTGCTGCGCTCCTTCATCCTCGCCTCCGACGAGCTCCGCACCGACGCGCAGCGCGCCTTGCCGCGCTACGGCACCGCACCCGTGGGCGAGGGCGGCACGTTCACGCTCCGCGCCGGCGTCTCGATCGCGGAAGCGGAGCGCGCGCTGATCCGACTCACCCTCGACGCGACGCACGGCGCCAAGCCCGAGGCGGCGCGCAGCCTCGGCATCAGCCTGAAGACGCTCTACAACCGGCTGCACGAGTACGAGTCGTCGCGCGCGTGACGTGCCTCGCGCGGAGCGCGCGGCACCGGCGTTGCGCCGGGAGCCGCCCCCGACGAGGAGTACCCCCATGTTGGAAGCTCTCTCCTGTCTGTTCGCGGGAGCCCTCTTGGTGCAGGAGCCCGCGCCCGCACCGCGTCCGCCCAAGCCCGACGAGCGCCGCCCCGCCGTCGCGCTCGACCCCGAGCTGCGGCGCGCCGTCGACCTGCTGCGCGCGGCGCACGGGATGCGCTTCGAAGCGGTCGTCAACGCGCACGCCCCGCAGCCGCGCGCGCTCGCCGACGCGGCGAAGCGGCCGCCGTCGCGCGCGCCCGACGTCGCCGACGAGGTCCGCCTGACGACGCGCGCCGAACGCGACCGGCCGCTGCAGGTCGAGCACGAGCGGCTCGATGCCTTCCGGCTCGGCGAGCGCGTGGTGTGGAAGGCGAAGGGGAGCGAGGAGTGGCAGCTCTTCACTCTCAAGCGCAGCGACGAAGGTCCGCCGGCCACGCGGCCGCAGCCGGCCGTCCTCCCCGCCGGCGAGGATGCCCGGGTCCTGCGCGTCGTCGCGCAGCTCACCACGCCGCGCGACCTGCTCGAAGCGGTCGAGGGCCGCGTCACGAGCTGCACGAAGGTGTCGGCGCGCGACGGCGAGGAGACGGGGACGGTCTTCGAGTGCGGGCTCGAGCCCGACGTGGCGCGGCGCGCCTTCGCGGCGCTGCTCGAAGGCGAGGCGCCGCGCGTCGACGTGCTCACCGCCGTCTACTCGCTGCGCATCGCCGTGGTCCAGGGCCAGGTCGCGCAGCTCGCGCTCGAGCACCGCGTCCCGCTGCGCGGCGCCCCGGCCGACGCCGACGGCCAGGTCGAGACGCTTCGCCGCTACCGGATCCGGGAGACGGGCAACGTCAAGGTCGAGGTCCCCGAGGAGGTGAAGCGCCTCCTCGAAGGTGAGTCGGGGGCCGACGAGCCGGGGACGGCCGACCGGAAGACCCGCTGATCGGCCGTTACGATCCCACCCCGCGCCGCGCTTCCCGGCCGCATCGCCGGGAGCCGCGGCGCGGAGTGCCATGGCCCACATCACCTTCCCCGCCGTCCTCGCGCGCCACGTCGACTGCCCGCCGGTCGACGTGAAGGGGGCGACCGTCCGCGCGGCGCTCGACGCCGCGTTCACCCTGAATCCGCGCCTGCGCGGCTACCTGCTCGACGACGACGGCTCGCTGCGGCTCCACATGGCCGTGTGGGTCGACGGCAAGTTCCTCCGCGACCGCAAGAAACTGTCGGACGCGATCGCGCCCGACGCCCGCATCGACGTGTTCCAAGCCATCTCGGGAGGTTGAGCGTGCCCCCATCGCTGCTCGTCGCCACGAAAAAGGGTCTCTTCGAGTTCCGCCGCCGCGGCAAGGGGAGCTGGAAGGCCCAAGCTCCGGCGTTCCTCGGCGCACCGGTCTCGGCGAGCCTCGGCGATCCGCGCGACGGCACCGTCTACGCGGCGCTCGACCACGGCCACTTCGGGACGAAGCTCCACCGGCGCGGCCGCGACGGGAAGTGGGAGGAGCTCGCGACGCCGAAGTACCCGCCGCGCGCGAAGGGGACGAAGAGCGAGGACTCGATGGGTCGGCCGCTCTCCTCGACGCTCAAGATGATCTGGACGATGGAGATCGATCCGCGCCGCGCGGGCTCGCTCTGGTGCGGGACGCTGCCGGGCGGCCTCTTCCACAGCAAGGACCGCGGCGCCACGTGGGAGATCGTGCGCGGCCTCTGGAGCCGGCCCGAGCGCAAGCAGTGGATGGGCGGCGGCTACAACGACCCGGGCATCCACTCGATCTGCGTCGACCCGCGCGACGGCGGGCGCATCGCGGCCGGCATCTCGTGCGGCGGCGTGTGGCGGACGGTCGACGGCGGGACGACGTGGGAGCAGGCCGCGCACGGCATGCGCCAGGACTACGTGCCGGCGGAGCAGGCGTACGACCCGCAGACGCAGGACGTCCACCGCGTCGTGCAGTGCCGCGCCGCGCCCGACCGCTTCTGGGCGCAGCACCACAACGGGATCTTCAAGAAGCCGGCGCAGGGCAAGTGGCAGGAGGTCGAGGCGAAGGCGCCGAGCCGCTTCGGCTTCGCGTGCGCGGTCGACCCGAACGATCCCGAGGTCGCCTGGTTCGTGCCGGCCGTCAAGGACGAGTGCCGCGTGCCGGTCGGCGGCCGCCTCGTCGTCACGCGCACGCGCGACGGCGGGAAGAGCTTCGAGGTGCTGAAGCAGGGGCTGCCGAAGGAGACGGTCTGGGACCTCGTCTACCGCCACGGCCTCGACATCAGCGCCGACGGCCGCATGCTCGTCATGGGCTCGACGACGGGAGGGCTCTGGGTCAGCGAGGACGGCGGACGCGGCTGGAGCGAGCTCTCGAGCCACCTGCCGCCGATCTACGGGGTGCGCTTCTTCGCCGATTGAGCGCGCCGCTCAGCGCGCCCCCGCGGCCTTCCACTCCTTCATCAGCGTGCGCAGCCCTTCGCGGTAGCCCTCGGGGAAGCTCGGGTCCTTGCTCTTCTCGAGCGCCTGCTCGATCCAGGGGAGCGCCGGCTCCTCGTCGTCGAGCTCGTGGAGGATGCGGCCCTTCCATTCGCAGGTCCACGCGTTCGACTCGATCGCGTGCGCCTCTTCGATGAGCTTCAGCGCGGCGTCGAGCTTCTCCTTGCGCTTGCACCAGTACTGGGCGACCTGGAGGCGCGTCGACCAGTCCTTCGGGCCCGCCTTGGCGAGCGCCTCGTCGATGCGCTTCGAGACGATCGCGTCGACGTCGATCCTGATCGGGACGACGACCCGCACGTCGTCCCACGCGACGGAGAGCTCCGCGCCGTCGGCCCCCGTCGGATCGAGCGCGATCGTGAACCACTCGCGCCGCGCCGGCTTCGGCGCGCGCTCGACCTTCACGACGAACTGGGCGACATCCTTCGTCGAGTCGTAGAAGTAGGAGCCCCACTGCTTCGCCACCTGGTTCAGGACGAAGGTCCAGCGCTCCGCCTCGACTTTCGCGAAGAGCGCGTACGTGCCGGCCGGCAGCTCCTTCCCTCCGATCGTGAACGGGTCGCTGCAGGTGAAGGTCGTCGCCTCGTTCGCGCCGAGGCGCCAGACGGGGCCGGCGGCGGCGACGTCCTTCATCACGTCACGGCCGCGCAACGCCGGCCGGTGGTAGTTCACCGTGAGCGTCGAGACGCCCACGTCGAGCGTGAGCGTCGCCGCCGGGCTCTCCTGCGGCAGCTTCATCTGGGCCGGCGCGCGCGGAGAGAGGAGGAGAGAGGCGGCGACGGCGAGGAAGAGCGATTCGAGACGGTGCGGCGCACGGGACATGGCAGGAGCTCCGGTCAGACGTCGAGGCGCTGCGCGTACGGGACCGTCTCCCCCGCCTCGACGTGGCGGCGCAGGAGGCGCAGGTACATCGCCCAGCAGAAGCACGAGACGCGAAAGTGTTCGTTCCCGGCCGGCCACCCGCGGTGGTGGAAGCGCAGCCGGGTCGACGCGCCCTGGGCCTCGAGCTCGAAGCCGATGCGCGTCCCCTGCCAGTCGGCGTCGGCCTGCGTCATCTCGAGCTCGAAGCGGACGCCCGGCTCGCACGCGGAGACGCGCGCACGCCAGTCGAAGTCCGGGGGGAACCACAATTCGAAGGTGGCCCCGGGCCGGGCCGTCCCCTTCGAGCGCTCGGTCCACCACGCGTCGAGCCCCGCCGGCGTGCTGACCGCCTCGAACACGCGTGCTGCAGGCGCCTCGATGGGAAAGTCGAAGAGGATGTCGGCCACGAGGGCTCCCTCCGGTCGGCGCGGTCGCGGGAGCGTAGCCGCCCGAACCCCCGTCGCGCATTGACCTGCGCCGCCGGATCGGACAGGCTGCCAGGCTCGGGTCCGGTCGGAAGTGGGCGCGCCACCCGCAGCGGAGAAGGGGGCGTTTGAGAGAAGGGGAACGACCGGGTCGGCGCGGTGCTCGGGGTGGAGCGCGGCTCGTCGCGCTCGCGCTCGCGTCCGTCGTTTCGGCCTGCTACGGACCGGTGGTCAAGAACGACGCGCACGAGCTCTACGAGCCGGCAGAGCACGGGCGCGACGGCTTCGTCCGTGTCCTCGGCATGAACGTCCACTACGTCGAGGCGGGGCCGGACGAGGCGACCGCCGCGAGCGACCCGCCGATCGTCCTGATCCCCGGTGCGTTCAGCACCTACCGCGTCTGGAACCGCGTGCTGCCGCTGCTCGCCGCGCGCCACCGCGTCTTCGCGCTCGACTACATCGGCACCGGCGACTCCGACAAGCCGGAGGAGGGCTTCGGCTACACCGTCGGCGAGGAGGCCGACGTGGTCGCCGCGTTCGTCCGCGAGCTCGGGCTCGAGAAGCCGCTGCTCGCCGGCGTCTCCTACGGCGCGTCGATCGCGCTCAACGTCGCGGCCCGCTACCCCGAGCTGCCGGGCCGCGTGGTCTGCGTCGAAGGCGGCGTCGTGATCGCGCCCGACGTCCTCAAGTACGGCCACTTCGACGCCATCTTCGCCGTCCCGGTCTTCGGCGACGTGGTCCTGTTCCTCGGACGCCTCGGGTTCTTCCGCGAGGCGATCTCGAAGTCGATCATGGCCGGAGCGTGGGACCAGCTCTCCGAGGAGGAGCGCGACCAGATCGTCGCGATCCAGGCGTCCTACGTGAAGACGACCGTGCGCAGCGCGATGTACGACGTCTACTGCGCGATCACGGGCTACATCGACTTCACGGCCGAGATGGGACGCGCCACGGCGCCGATCCTCTACCTCTATGGAGAGTCGTCGCGCTACCGCGACGTGGCCGAGGCGAACATCGCCTTCTTCCGCGAGCGCCGCTGCAACGTCGAGACGCTCCTCCTGAAGAACGGCATCCACGACCTCCAGCTGCAGTACCCGCGTGCGGTCGCGGAGATCATCCTCGACGACGCGCGGCGCGCCGGCGATCCCGCGCCCCCCCCGCGTCCGGCCGGGCCGGTCGCCATCGACTCCGTCGCCTGCGTGCGCGGGCCCAACTTCGCCGCGGCGCCCCGCCCCGGCCGCGCCGGCGTCCACGCGCTGCGCACGCAAGTGCCGCCCATGATGGGCGAGGACCCGCGCCCGATCCCCTACCTCGATCCCGAGGAGTGAGGGCGCGCGCCTCCGGGCGCGGCGCCGCGGACGCGAGCTATGCTGCCGCGCCCTTCCGAGGGACCGGCCGCTCCCCGCTCGACGGTCGCCGCCTCGGCAGGACGTGCGAAACCAAGAGCCAAGGAGAAGAACGTGACCGCCACCTGGAAGAAGATCGCCGGCGCGAGCCTGCTGCTGCTGGTCGTGAACGCCAACGCGTTCGGACAGAAGACCGGGAGCACCAACCGCAACGCCCCCAAGGTCTCGCAGACGCTGACCATCGGCAAGGAGACGCTCAAGCTCGACTACACGTCGATCACGTGGGGCGAGGGGCAGTGGGCGAAGCAGCTCTCGGACGAGGCGACCAAGGCCGCCGCGAAGGCCAACCTGAACAAGGCGGCCGAGAAGGAGGCCCTCGGCTCGTTCGAGACGAGCGTGGCGCTCACGATCGGCGGCCAGAAGGTCGCCGCGGGCGCCTACAAGCTGCGCTTCACGCTCGACGACAACTACAAGTGGCAGATCGTGCTGGCGGGCGACGCCGCGTCGGTGACCCTGCCGCTCGACCTGAAGCAGGTCGAGGACGAGACGAAGCGGCTGCGCGTCGGGTTGCTCGCCGGAGAGAAGGACAACACCGGCGAGATCCACGTCGCGTTCGGCAAGCAGCGCTGCCGCATCGCCGTCGCTCCCGACGCGAAGTGAACGGCGCGCGTCGGCCGGCGTGAGCGACGCGTACCCCTCGCGCATCGTCTGCCTCACCGAGGAGCCGACCGAGGTCCTCTACGCGCTCGGCGAGGAGCGCCGCATCGTCGGCATCTCCGGCTTCACGGTCCGCCCGCCGCGGGCCCGCAAGGAGAAGCCGCGCGTCTCGGCGTTCATCTCGGCGAAGATCGACGCGATCCTGGCACTCGAGCCCGACCTCGCGATCGGTTTCTCCGACCTCCAGGCCGACATCGCACGCGATCTCGTCCGCGCCGGCGTCGAGGTCTGGATCAGCAACCACCGCAGCGTCGCCGGGATCCTCGCCTACGTGCGCCGCCTCGGCGCGCTGGTCGGCGCCGCGGCGCGCGCCGACGACTTCGCGCGCGGCCTCGAGCGCCACGTCGAGGAGGTCGGCCGCGCCGCGCGGCAGCTCGCCCGCCGGCCGCGCGTCTGGTTCGAGGAGTGGGACGACCCGCTGATCAGCGGGATCGAGTGGGTCGCCGAGCTGGTCCGCATCGCGGGCGGCGACGACGTCTTCCCCGAGCTCGCCGCCAAGCGCCTCGCCAAGGACCGCATCGTCGCCGACCCGGCCGAGGTCGTGCGCCGCCGGCCCGACGTGATCTTCGCGTCGTGGTGCGGGAAGAAGTTCGTCCCCGCTCGCGTCACGGCGCGCCCCGGCTGGGACGCGCTCCCCGCCGTGCGCGACGGCGAGCTGCACGACGTCCCCTCGCCGCTCATCCTGCAGCCCGGGCCGGCGGCGCTGACCGACGGGCTCGACGCGCTGCACTCCGTGATCGCGCGCTGGGCGGCACGGCCGTGACGGCGCGGTCGCTCGCGGCGCCGGCGACGCTCCTCCTGCTCGTCGGCACCGGCTGCGCCGGCGTCGAGCTCACCCCCGCCGCCGTCGAGCGCGCCCTGGTCGAGGCGCCGGCGCCGGCCCGGGCCGCCGCGACGTGGCGCAAGGCGGTCGCCCTCGCCAACGAGTTCCTCGCGTCGGCGCAGCGGCGCACGCTGCCGGAGGGCCGCATCGAGCTCTCCGACGCCGCGGGCATGCGCTTCGTCACGAGCGCGGGCACCTGGCCGATCGCCGTGCGTTGCACGACGTGGGGCGACGTCTGCCTCGCGTTCGGCTTCGCGGCGCAGGAGCGGGAGTGGGGCTTCGTCGTCGGCTCGAAGGAGCCCGAGCGCGACCGCCTCGTCGACAACTCGCTCTTCGTCGCGCCCGGCGGCATGCGCAAGTCGGCGAGCGCCGTCGCCCACCTGATCCTGCACGAGACGACGCACGTCGTCTGGCGCGAAAGCACCGTCGGCTTCTGGAACGGCGTGTCCTACTACCTCGAGTCGATCTTCCTCTTCCGCTACTCGAACCACTCCGACGAGCGCCGCCCCAACGCGACCGACGAGGAGTTCGACTGGTTCGTGAACGAGCGGGCGCTGCGCGCGGCGGACGACGCCGCGCGGCTCGCCGCACTTGTCTCGTACATCGAGCGCCACCTCGGCGAAGCGCACGACACCTGCCGCCACGGCCCGTTCGAGGAGGCGCCGCCCGCGCCACCGGACCCGCGTTGACGAGCGCGCGCTAGCATTTCGCGCCTTCTGAACCGATCCGGAGCCGACCCGTGCCCACGCCCGATCCGCGCCGCCGACCGCCGCCCGCGAAGGCGCCGTCCCCGTCCGCTCCGCGCACGCGCGCGCGCCCGCCGCCGCCCAAGCCCATCCCGCTCGTCCCGGTGCTCGCCGGCTTCGGGGTCGTGGTGGTCGCGCTGGTCGTATTCCTGATCGTCAAGGGCCGCGGCCCCGACCGGCCACCCTTTACCCCACCGACCGCTTCCGTCACCGACGCGCCCGACGCCGCCGGCGCCGCGAAGAAGGAGTCCGCGGCGCCGGTCCCCGAGCCGGCGAAGCCGGTCGTCGCCGCGCCGCCGCAAAAGCCGCCGCCGACGCTCGCCGAGGTGATCCAGCGCATCGAGAAGGCGACCACCGCCGAGGAGGCCGCCGAGGTCGCGCGCGACGCCGAGCGAACGAAGGACGCGAAGCTCGTCGAGCAGTGCTGGACGAAGGTGCTGAAGATCGACCCCGAGCACGAGGACGCGCGCGCGAAGCTCGGCGTCGAGGCGCTCGACCCGATGAAGGACCTGCCCGGCTTCGCCGCGATCGTCGCGACGCCGCAGCGCGTGCACCTGAAGCCGTTCCGCGAGGCGGCGCGCGGCGAGCTGACGAAGAGCGACCGCGAAGCGCTGCTCGCGAGCTGGGACGCGGCCAAGAAGGAGATCGACGCGCGCGTCGAGAAGGCGAAGACACAGCCCTTCTACGCGCAGGTCGACCAGCTGCGGATCGACCTCGCCGACAAGAAGTTCTTCTCGACGCTCGAGTACGAGATGGTCGAGAGCAAGCCCCCCTACGCGCTCTTCATCGAGGTGAAGGGGACGCCCGACGAGCGCAGGAAGCGGCGCGCCGAGGCCGAGGCGAGCTACACGCCCTTCCTCGAGGCGTACGACAAGAAGATCCGCTCGTACCTCTTCGCGCTCGCGCCGAAGCCCCCCGACCACGACCCGCTCTTCCCCGTCTTCGTCTTCCTCAACTTCGACCGGTACAGCGACTACAGCGTCGCCGAAGCGGGCGAGAAGTCGCCGCCCGGCCGCCGCGCCCACTACGAGCCGGGCAAGAAGCAGTGCTTCACCTACTCGCCGGTGCTCAAGGTGGGCTACGGCGCGTTCACGGAGGGCACGCAGTCGCTGCTGCACGAGCTGACCCACGCGTGGGTCGACCAGCTCGCCTCGCCCGACGGCGGCGCGACGCGGAGCATCGGCTGCCTCCAGTCGCACTGGTTCAGCGAGGGGATCGCGGAGTTCATGTCGTGCCAGTTCCTCGACCGCGGCGAGGTCCGCTTCCAGCCGTGGCGCTCGGGCCGCGTCTCAGGGGCGTTCCGTCCGCCGGGCTGGCGCATCCCGGTGGCGAAGGCGCTCGAGATACGCCTGCACGGACTCGACTTCTGGGCGCAGCAGCAGATCCAGAACCTCGACGTGAAGAAGCGCGAGGAGGCGCTCGTCACCATCTCGAGCGGCTTCTACGCCGACATGAGCAACTTCATCCTCTGGCTCAACCTGAAGTCGGGAGCCGATCGGCCGCGCCAGTTCGAGGCGTACGCGCGCGAGGAGATGGCGGGGAACGGCGGCATCGAGTCGTTCCAGCGCTGCGTCCCGAAGCTGCTCGACGAGGTGAAGGACCTCGACAAGGCGATCGACGACTTCGTGCTGCGCATCGCGAACGGAAAGATCAATCCCTACCAGGAATACGAGTCGTCGAACGACGGCGCGCCACCTCCCAAGAAGTGAGGTCGAGGGTCTTTCCGCGGGGCGATTCCGTCACCCCGTCGTCATCCTGCAGTCGCTCGCGCCGCCGCGTTCCGAGTGCGGCGGCGCGAGTCGTTACCGGGCGTGCGGAAAGACGTAGCGCGGACGTCGTTGGCGCGAGTGGAACGCGTCGCAGTTCCCGTCTCGTGGTCCGATCCCGCCATCCGGCCGCCCCCGCGGCCCCGTTCCCGCCAGGAACACTCCCATGACCGGTCGGCTCACCGTCCGCAGCGCCGCGACATCCCCCTTCGTCCAGTTGGCCGCGCTCGCCGTGCTCGCGGCGGCGCAGCTCGGCGTCGCGCGGCCGCAGTCGCCGGCGGCGCCGGCCGACGACGGCGCGCGACCCGCGGCCGATGCGGCCAAGGACCCGGGACTCCACTTCACCGACGTGCTCGAGGCGTCGGGCGTCCGCTTCCGCCACCACTTCCTCGACAGCGAGAGCGGCACGAACTTCCGGGTGAACCCCTACGACCACGGCAGCGGCATCTGCATCGCCGACGTGAACGGCGACGGGCTCGACGACCTCTACTTCCTCGACTTCCTCGGACCGGCCGCCCTCTATCTGAACCGCGGCGGGATGAAGTTCGAGGACGTGACGGCGCTGTCGGGCATCGCGGTCGACCGCGCGCTCAAGGTCGGCGCCGCGTTCGGCGACTGCGACAACGACGGCGACCTCGACCTCTACGTCACGACCTATCGCGGCGGGAACCACCTGTTCCAGAACGACGGCCACGGCGTCTTCACCGACGTGACGAAGAAGGCGGGCGTCGGCTACACCGGCCACTCGAGCGCGGTGACCTGGTTCGACCGCGACGGCGACGGCGACCTCGACCTCTTCCTCTGCAATCTCGGGAAGTTCACCACCGACACGGTGAGCCAGGAGGCCGACTGGTTCTTCGAAGGCGTCTCGCTCCCGTTCGGCGAGGTGACCAAGACTCCCGACGCGCGCAATCCCGGCGAAGGCTGCATCCTCTGGGACAACCGCGGCGACGGCACCTTCGCCGACGTGACGAAGGAGGCGGGCGTGTCGGCCTCGGAGTGGAACGCCGACGCGGCGGTCGCCGACATCGACCTCGACGGCGACCTCGACCTCTACGTCACCAACATGTTCGGCGCGGACCGCCTCTACCGGAACCTGGGCGACGGGAAGTTCGAGGAGATCACGACGACGGCGCTCGGGCGCACCAGCTGGGGCGCGATGGGGGCGCGCTTCTTCGACGGCGACGGCGACGAGCTCCCCGACCTCTACGTGGTCGACATGCACTCCGACATGTGGCTCAATCCCGACGAGCGCGACCGCGTGCACCCGACCGCGAAGTTCAACACGCCCGCCGGCTCCAACGCGAAGGACTGGAAGGAGATCACCTCGCCCGAGCAGACGCACGCCCACACCGTCCTGTTCGGGAACACCTACTTCCGCAACCGCGGCGACGGGCGCTTCGAGGAGATGTCGGCGCAGGCCAACCTCGAGACGTGGTTCCCGTGGGGCATCGCGGTCGGCGACTTCGACGACGACGGCGCCGAGGACCTCTACGTGCCGACGGGGATGGGGTACCCCTACTACTTCTGGCCCAACGCCTTCCTGCGCAACGACGGCAAGGGGGTGTTCCGCGAGCAGGCCGACGAGGTCGGGCTCGGCATCCCGGGCAAGCTGCGCCGCATCGAGGGCACGACGATCAAGGGCGTGAAGGCCACGCGCAGCTCGCGTGCGGCGGCGGTGTCGGACCTCGACGGCGACGGCGACCTCGACCTCGTGGTCAACAACTTCAACCACGAGCCCTACCTCTACCGCAACGATTCGCCGCCGCGCCACGCGCTGCGCCTCCAGCTGCGCAACCGCGTGAAGAGCGCGGCGTGGGGTGCGCGCGTGCGCGTCGTGACGACGGCACGCACCTGGTCACGCGAGCTCGCCAACGCGCAGGGCTACCTGTCGCAGTCGAGCGCCGTGCTGCACGTCGGCCTCGGCGCCGTCGCCGCCGTCGAGCGCGTCGAGATCTTCTGGCCGGGGAGCCGCACGCCGCAGGTCGTGGCCGCGCCGCCGCTCGATCGCGTGGTGGTCGTCGACCAGCAATAGGCCGGTCAACCTCGACTTCCGCACCGACGTCGAGCAGATCTCGGCCGCCACCGGCGCCACCCCGAACTTCACGCTCGACGCGGCGCGCTCTCCTTTCGGCGAAGTGAAGCGCTCCGGCCCGTGACGGCGCTCCCGGCGCGCGCCGTGCTCACAGCATGTCGAGGATCTCCGCGATGGCCGCGAGCTTCGCCCGGTAGTTCGAGTCGACCGAGAACTCCGCCGGCCACGGAAGAGGCTCCCGCGAGAGCAGGAGGCCGAGCGCGACCTCGGCGAAGGCGCGCCGCAGCGGCGGTTGCGTGGCGTCGCGCGCGAGCGCGAGCAGCGGCGCGCGCGCGGCCGGGTCGCGGGCGAGGCCGAGCGCGCGCACCCCCGCGCCCGCCTCGGCGACCGTCGCGCCCGCCTGCATGCCGGCGATCAGCGCCATCGTGTCGGCCGGATCGCCCTGCAGGCCGATGCCGTAGGCGAGCTCGATCCGGTATTTCGCGTCGTGGACGCCGCGGCGCATTTCGTCGCGCAGCTCTCCCGCGTGGTCGCGTGTTCCCATCAGGCCGAGGGCCAGGGCGATGTAGCCCTTGAGTGACGCGTCGTTCGACTCGCCGAACCGCTTCCAGAGCCGGTCCGCCTCGCCTTTCACGTCGAGGAGGCCGAGCGCGACCGCCGTCGCCCCCTGGTAGGAGGGGTTCGTCGCGGCGTCGAAGACCTCGGCGAGCCGGCGCACGCAGCCGGCGCGCGCCTCGGGCGGCAGCTTCTCGTTGCGGAAGTAGACGGCGAGCGCGAGCGCGGCGTGCGGCTGGTGGGTGATGTGACGCGAGCCCGCGAGCTCTTCTTGGAGCCGCGCCGTCAGCAGCGCGTGCGCCGCCGCGTGCCGCTCCGGTTCGCGGTCGCGGGCGCCGATCGCAGCGAGCGCATGGATCGCGAAGTGGCGCGTCTGGTCGTCCTTCGCGCGCTGGATCGTCTCGACCAGGACCCGGAGCGCGTCGTCGTCCTCGATCGTCGCGATCCGGCCGACGGCGATGGCGAGGGAGCGGCGCAGGTCGTTCGTCGTGCGATCGTCGCGCAGCGCCGGCAGGAGGCGCGTGGAGAGCGCCGCGCGGACGGCGTCCGCGTTGGCCGCGTCGATCCGCGCGAGATGGATCAGCGCGATCGGCGCCTGCGCGCGCACGAGCTCGTTCAGGGACGGATCGCGCATGCGATCGAGCAGGAACGTGACGCGCTCCTCGGCGCTCTCGCCCGCGGGCTCCGGCACCATCCCGAGCGCGAGCAGCGCCATCTGCTTCAGGCTGGCGTCGATCGTGTCGGGGCTCTGCACGACCGCCTTCAGGTCGGGCGCCGCCTCCGCGGCGTGCAGCATCCCGAGCGACGCCGCCGCGAACGCGCGCACCATGCCCTCGACCGCGTCGGAGCGATTCGTGAGCGCGCGGCCGGCGTCCGTGTCGCCGAGCAGCTCGCGCAGGAGCGGGATCGATTCCGGCCGGCCGAGGACGCCGAGCGCGAGCGTCGCCGCCTCGCGCGCCGTCTTGCCCGGATGGTGCAGCGTCTTCGTCAACGCCGCGCGCACGCTCCCGTCGGCGTCGCCGCCGCGCGCCGCGCGGCCGAGCGCGAGCGCTGCCGAGTCCACGACGTCGGGATCGGACTCGTGGAGCGCCGCGAGCAGCGTCGCCACGATCTCCGCGTCCGACGGAGCCGAGGCGGCGCGCGCCGGATCGGCGGCGCCCTTCGCGGCGGACGCCGCGTCCACCGCGCTTTCCACGAGGAACGGATCCTTGTTGTGCTCCCACCAGAACTCCCAGCGCTCGAAGCCCTCGCCATTGCTGCGCTTGGTCATGCCGAGGGACCCGCCACGGATGCCGCCAGCGCCACCCGTGGCCGGGCCGTTGTGGCCGCCCGAGGTCCGGCCCGCTTGGCGAGACGCGCCGCTGCTCGTCGGCGCGCCCGTAGCCGGCGTGCCAGGTCCTCCCGGATTGCCCGGAGGCGTCGTGTCGCCGCCGCCGCCGAGCCCCGGCATGTGGGGCAAGCGCCCGGAGTCGGTGCCTTCGTCCGCCACCCGACCCTCGCGCGGCGCTGCGCCGCCGTCCGCGAGCTTCACGTTGTCCTCGACCACGAGGAACGACGTGTAGGGCGTCACGAGCTGGTGCGCGAGGCCGAGCGAGAGCACCTCGTTCTTGATCTCGGCGTTGCCGCCCGACACGCGCAGGTCGTCGAGGAGGCGCTCGACGCGCGTCTTGGCCCAGATCTGCGCGACGAAGTCGCGGCGCGGCGTCGTGCGCGGGAACTCGACCGGCACGTCGACCGCGACCGACTCTCCGCCCGACTTCCCACGCAGGTGGAGCACCGCCTTGCCCACGCCGCGGAAGCGGCCGCACACCAGCAGCGCGCGCCCTTGGAAGAGGTCGGGCAGCCGGCGCGGCTCGCGGTCGAGGATCGCGACCGCGTCGCCCGCGCTCTCGACCTCGACCATCGGGTCGATCAGGAGCGGCGTCTTCAGCCGCTCGAACAGCGCGCCGAGCGGGACCTCGAGGTTCTCGTCCTCACGGACGTAGCGCGCGTCGCCGCGCCCTTCGACCGCGAGCTTGGTCAACAGGAAGTCCTTCACGTCGTTGCCGACGCCGAAGGCGAAGAGGCGGGTGCCCGCAGACTGCTGCCGCCACGCGGCGAGGATGCGCTCGGGCGCCGTCTCGCCGACGGTCGGGTCGCCGTCGGTGAGGAAGACGACCGCGGCCAGGCGGCCGGCGCCGTCGTCCCCGCGCGGCCGCGTCGCCGCCTTCAGCGCGTCGGCGATGTTGGTCCCGCCGGTCGCAGCGATGTCGCACGCGGCGCGGCGCGCCCGCGCCAGGTTCTCCGCCGTGGATTCGAGCCAGCGCCCGTCGCCGAGCGAGGTCACGTCGGAGGAGAACGAGATGACGTCGAAGCGGTCGCCCGGCTTGAGCGTGTCGAGGCCGGCGAGCAGCGCGGCGCGCGCCTGCTCGATCTTCCTGCCCTGCATCGAGCCGGAGCGGTCGATCACGAACGCGACGTCGCGCGGGATCGCGGGCGGCGCCGCGAGCTTCGGGACGATGCGGGCGATGAACCACCCGTCCGCCGCGTCGCTTGGCCGGGCGGCCAGCAGCGCGACGTCGAAGCCCTCGCGGCGCGGGATCGCGCGCACGACGAACGGCCCGGCGGGCGTCGCGCCGTCGGCGGAGAAGCTCGCCTCCGCCTCCTCGGCGCAGACCTTCAGCACGGCCTGCGGGTGCGACGGGCAGTCGAGGCCGGAGAGTCCGTGCGCCGCCGAGACGGTCACGCGCACGCGCAGGTCACCGATCGCCCCGCACTTCGTCGGCAGCGGGATCTCGAGGGTCTGCAGCGCGAGGTCGTCGCGCACGACGTGCGAGTACTCGAGCTTGACGCGGACCGTGTCGAACTTCGGGATCGGGTAGACGTTGACGCGGAACTCCCGCCAGCCGACCTGCTCGAGCAGCCCCGGGTCCTTCTGCTTGCGGACGATCGCGTCGTAGGTCCGGCGCGCCTGCGCCGCCTCGAGCACGCGGCCGTGCTTCTCGACGCCCCCCATCCACATCGAGAAGGCGCCGATCACGGCGTCCTCCGGCAGCTGGAAGCGGTAGACGCCTTCGAGAACCTGGCCGGTCGTGTTGCGGAACGTCTCGTCGACCGTGACGTTCGCGACGCCTTCCTCGACCTTCGCGTCGATCCGGTCGATCTCGATCTTGATCGCGCCGGAGCCCGCGTTCTCGCCGCCGATCTCGAGTCGTTGCGCGAAGCCCCGCGGTGCGATCCCGACGACGCCGACAAGAAACGCGCACGCGGCGAACCACCGGTGGGTGAACATGGGACGGCTCCTGGCGAAGAAGCGCGGTCCCGGACATCGAAGGAGCCGCGCACGCGGGCTCGGGTCGGAAGGGCGCGCGCGGTCGCAACGCGCGGACCGCGACGGCCCTCGGTCGCGAAGGGACGGATGGCGCCGACGCGCGACGTCCCGAGCCGCGTCCGGTCGGTAACGGACGGCTCAGCCGTCGCGCCGCCGCTCCCGCGGGATCAGCAGCGCCAGCGCCTCGAGCTCGAGCCCCGTCAGCCAGTGCCAGTGGAGCAACTGCGCGAGGCGGTCGAGCTCGTGCTCGGCGAGGAGAGGCCGCTCGCCGGCGGCCGTCTCGAACTCGAGCAGGTCGAGCTCGCCCGCCTCCTCGAGGAAGGCGACGTCGACGCGGTACCACTGCGCGACCACCTCGACCCGGAGGTAGCGCTCGCCGCGGACGAGGATGAAGTCGCTCCCAGTGTCGCTCATCGTCCGCCTCGCTGGCGCGCGCCGCCTTGCACGGGGCCCGGCGCCGCGGCCGCGGCGCGCCGCAGCGCCTCGAGCGGCGCGCCGTCGACGCCGTCGGGCGGCGTCACGATCGGCACGACCGAGAAGTCGCCGCGGGCGCCGTCCTCGCGCGCGAGCCCGTGGCCGCGCAGCCGCAGCCGCGTCGCGAACGGGAAGCGCGGCGGGATCTTCACCTTGGCGACGCCGTCGAGCGTCGCGACCTCGACCGCCCCGCCGTCGAGCCACTCGGCGAGGGAGACCGGCACGAGCGCCTCGACGTCGGCGCCCAGCCGCTTGTAGGCGCCGTCCGATTCGAGCCGGATCGTGACGTAGAGGTCGCCCGCCTCCGCGCCCGCCTCGCCCGGTTCGCCGAGGCCGGCGAGGCGCAGCGTGAGGCCGTCGCGCGCGCGCTCGGGGATCTTGAGCTCGACGCTGCGGTTCCGGGCCAGGTGGCCGACGCCGCCGCAGCGCGGGCAGACGCGCTCGCCGATCGTGCCGACGCCGCCGCAATCGGAGCAGACGACGTCGGCCGCGAGCGCGAAGCTGCGCGTGCCGCCGCGGATCGCCTCGCCGATCGGGAGCGGCAGCTCGGCGCGCACGTCGGCGCCGCGTCGCTGGAAGCGGCGATGGCTGCGGCGTGTGCGCGCCCCCTCGCGCAGCTCGTCGCCGAACAGCGACGCGAAGAAGTCGGAGAAGCCGCGCCCGCCGAAGAGCTCCTCGAACTCCTCCGGGCTCACCGATCGCGCGCCCGCCGGCGGCCGGAAGTCCTGCCCCTCTTTCAGGTCCTTGCCGAAGCGGTCGTACTTCGCGCGCTTCTCCGGATCGGAGAGGACCTCGTACGCCTCGGAGACCTTCTTGAACTCCTCCTCCGCCTTCGCCTTGTCCTCCTTGTGGCGGTCGGGATGCCACTGGAGCGCGAGCTTGCGGAACGCCTTCTTGATCTCGTCCGCCGAGGCCTCGCGCGCGACGCCGAGCGTCTCGTAGTAGTCCTGGAACTTCATAGGGGCCGCGGAGCATAGCCGGGTGGCGATAGAGCGTCGGCACGCCGAGCCGCTCGCATTCGTCGTCGGCCGCATGCATCCTCGCGCACGGCGGCGACCACTCTTCGGCGGTAAATGGCGCAACCACACTCGTTCTCCACGGACCCCGGTTCCCCCCACGACGAGGTCGCGCGGCACGCGCGGTTCGTGCGGGCGCTCGCCGGCGACCTCGCGCGCGATGCGGACGAAGCCGACGAAGTCGCTGCGCGGACGATCGCCGAGGCGGTGACGCGGGCGCCGAATGCGGGCCCGAGCTTGCGCGCCTGGTTGCGGCGCGTCGCGTGGCGGACGTTTCGCCGCGGCCGGCGCGACGAGGAGCGACGCGTACGGCGCGAAGCCGCCGCAGCTCAGCCGGAGGCCCAGCCGTCGGCGGTCGACCTGGCCGCGGAGATGGAACTGCAGAACGCGATCGGCGCCGCGTTCGACGCGCTCGAGGAGCCGTACAAGTCGACGCTCTTCCGGCGCTACTTCCACGACGAGACGCCGACCGCCATCGCGAGCGCGACGGCCGTCCCGGTCGCGACGGTGAAGAGCCGGCTGCAGCGCGGACTGAAACTGCTGCGCGAACGGCTCGACGCGGCGATGCGGGGAGGGCGCGACGTGTGGCGTTCGAGCGCGCTCGCGCTCGCAAGCGGCGGCGCGCCGGCCGTCGCGGCGAAGTCGGTCGGCGTTCCGCTCGCGGCCGCGGCTCTGCTGCTCGCGGGCGCGACGCTTTGGCTCGCACGCGGTCCGCGCGGGGAGTCGATCTCTGGCACGCAGCGCGAGCCGGCCGGCGCGGTCGCGACCTCCGCTGCGGCACCGGACGAATCTCCCGCGATGGCCGCCGCGCCCGAGCGGGCGAGCGATCGGCCGACGCCGCCTGCACCGTCGGCGCTCCCGTTCGTGTCAGGTGTCGTCGTCGACGAGGCGGGTTCGCCGCTCGAGGGGGCGCGCCTCGTCGCGGGGACGCTCCAGACCGACCGCAGCGACGGCCCCTTCCTCGACCCGATCGACGACGCGAGTCTCGAGGAGCGGACGCTTGCCCACAGCGACGGGCGCGGCCGCTTCACGGTCGCCGATCCTTCGCCCGGCCTCGCGCTCCTACACGTCGTCAGCGACGGCTTCGTGCCGGCGAGCCTCGACGATCTGTCGCTCGACCGTGCGGACAACCAGGAGCGCCGCATCGCGCTGAGGGCGGGAATCCCGTTCGAGGGAGACGTCGTCGGCACCGACGGCGAGCCGATCGCGACGGCCCGCGTCCTCGTCACGCTCGCGGAGACTGCGAACGTCCTGCGCGTCGCGCGAACGCTGGCAGCCGCGCCGACGTACCGGAGCAGCTCGTCGATCCCGACCTGGTGGCATGCCGTCGACGAGGATGGACGATTCCGCTGTCGTGCGCTCGAGGGCTCGAAGACGGTCGTCTGGGCCCTGGCTCCCGGTTACGCGACCGCGGGCAACGGACGGTTCGAGGGGAGTGGACCGGCGCACGTCGTCCTCCGCCGCGACTCGATCCTCGTCGACGTGCGCGCGGCTGAGGACGGCTCCCGGATCGAGGCGGCGTGCTGCTTCCTGCACGACGCCGACTCGCAGGTGATCCTCGCGACTGGAACGAGCTTCTGGCTCGGCGACGAGCGGGACGCGCGGATGAAGCAGGACTGGGTCGCGCGCGCGGATGGCCGGACGCTGCGGCTCACCGTGGTCGCGCCGGGCCGCCGCTCCGCGACGCGGCTCTTCCCGTTCCACCGGAACGATGAGCCGCACCGCTTCACGGTTGCGCTCGAGGCCGGCGAGGATCCGCCGTCGATCCGGGGACGCGTGAACGGCACGAGCGAGGCGACCGTCACGATCGCGTGGGCGCCGTCGCCCGCCCCGGGCATCTCGCACGGGAAGCTCTCGACCGTCCTCGAGCTCCGCGCCAGTCCCGACGGCACGTTCGTGGCGCGCGGGCTTCCCGACGGCGACTATCGCGTGACGGCCTCCGCGCCGCACTGCACGAAGGCTTCGGTCGACACGCTCGCGCCGGGGGGCGACGTGACGATCGAACTCGTCGCGACGGCGGCACTCGTCGCGCGCGTCGTCGACGAGACCGGCGCGCCGCTCTCCGGAGCCGTCGTCCACGTCGAGACCGCTGACCACGACCACGCGTGGGTACTACGCACCGGCGTGGGCGGCTGCGCTCGCTTCCCCGATCTGCCCGCTACGACCTGCTTCGCGTTCGCGCGCCAGGCACCGTCGTCCGCGGACTCCGACGTTCCTCCGCATCCGCTCGGCGAGCGCTGCTACTCGCCGGCGGATGCGTTCGAGCTCGCGCCGGGCGACACCGCCGAGCGGACGCTCGTCGCGCCACGGCGGGTCGCGCTCCGGTTGCGCGTCGTCGACGAGGACGGCGAACCGGTCGCCCGCACCGACGTGCAGCTCTCGACCTCCGGCAGCGGCGGCTGCGTCGCGCGCATGACGATGCTGCTCCGCGAGCCGTTCAAGCGGACGCTTTCGACCGACGCCGCCGGCCGCCTCGATCTGCCCGCCTGGCCCGGCGGATACCGGCTCGACTTCGTGCGCGACGGGTTCGTGAACCTCGTGGCGTTCGACGTCGCCGACGGCGCGAGCGCCGACGTCGTCTGCACCGTCCCGACGACGACGCGACGCGTGCCGCTGCGCGGCCGGGTCGTCGACGCCGGGAGTGGCGATCCGATCGCCGGAGCGCAGGTGATCGTGAGCGTGATGCGCGGCGGCGAGCAGGTCGCGGCGAGCGACTGGGGATCGTTCTACTCGCCGCCTCCGAATGTGGTCCGCAGCGACGCGGACGGCCGCTTCGTCGTCGAGCGCGTGCCCGTCGGCAACGCCTTGGTGATCTGCTCGTTCGACGCGGCGCACTGCCGCGTCCGCCAGCCGGCGACGATCGCGGACGGCGGCGCGCCGCTCATGATCCGCGCCGTGCGCTCGCTCGGGCCCGCGACGGCGGCGGACGCGGCGCGTGTCCACCTCCATGTCCGTACCATCGACCGCCTTTCGAACCAACCGGTCGAGGGCACCAGCGTCGTCATCGAGGGCAGTGTCGGCGATGTCGCCCACACGCTCGCAATTACACGTACGGACGCGCACGGTGAGATCGACATCGACGTCCCACGCTTCGAGAGGTACGCCGTGAAGACTTCGGGTCCGTTCAGCAATCTCCCGCCGCCGGTCGTCACGCACGCGCGCTCGAGCGCGGATGCGTCGCCGGTCGACGACGTCGTCGACCTCCACATCGCGCTCGAACGGCTGGCGATCGGAGAACGCTTCTGATCCCGGGCGGCCGACCACCGGCCCGCCCGCGGCCCGATCTCTCCGAAAGTCTCCTCGCTCGTCCGGCCGACGATGTCCTCGCGGTTTCTGCGAAGGAGCACGTGCCGTGGTCGAGCGAGTCCTCGGATCGATCCGGGAGTGGGCACGCGGCCGCACGTGGTGGACGCGCGTGCCGGTGGTGCTGGCGAGCGCGTGGCTCGGGGTGACGCTGGTCGCGGACTGCGACGCCTGGACGATCTTCGGGGCGATCGACCTCGGGATCCACGAGGCGGGCCACGTGGTCTTCAACTTCGGCGGCGACATGCTCTGCGCGTTCGGCGGGTCGCTGCTGCAGTGCCTCGCGCCGCTGATCTGCGCGGCGATCCTCCTGCGGATCCCCGACTGGTTCGGCATTTCGTTCTGCGGCGTCTGGCTCGGCGTCAACCTCTTCGAGGTGGCGCGCTACGTCGCCGACGCGCGCGCGCAGGCGCTGCAGCTCGTGACGATCGGCGGCGGCGACGCGCGCCACGACTGGAACTTCCTGCTCGGCGAGCTCGGGATGCTCGGCGCCGACACGACGCTCGCTGGGATCCTGCGCGGCGTCGCCTTCCTGGTGCTCTGGGGCTCGATTGCCGGCGGCGCGGCGCTCTGCTTCGTGATCTGGCGCGCGCAAGGCGTGTCGCCCGCGCCGCTCGACGCGCCCTCCGCGGCGCCGCCTCCCGCGAGCGGATCGCCGAACGCGCCCGGCGCCGCGCCGCGCCGCATCATCGGCAGCACCAGCCGCCGCTGAAACAGAGACGGGGCGCGCACCTCTCGATGCGCGCCCCGTCCGTCGTGAATCCGATTCAGTACTGCGTCAGTTCTGGACGTCCATCTGGATGCCCTTGGTCATCGAGACGCCTTTCGGCGCGCCGGCGTCGATCATCGTCCCCTGCAGGAACAGGGTGAGCGGCGCGTAGCTGCTCACGTCGACGCCGGGGATCGTGAGCGAGCCGTCGCCCGCCAGGCCCGGCGTCCCGCCGAACGCAATCGGTGCGAGGAAGTAGGGCGAGGAGAGGTCGATGTAGAAGTGACCGCCGAAGGCGAGCTGGTCCTTCATGGCGAAGCCGACCCAGAGGAAGCCCGACGCGCCGCCCAGGACGTTGTTGATCGTGATCGACCAGGGGCCGACGCTCGGCCCGTCGACCGTCTGCACGGTCGGGAGGATCCCGCCCGAGCCCGCCGTCGCCACGCCGAACTTGAGGAACGACGTGAGGTTGTCGACGACGACGATCTTGATCTGCTTCGAGCGCGCGTTGTCGCCGGAGTTGCTGCCGTTCAGGTTGACCGAGTTGCCCGCCGCGTACATCGCGACCGACATCGGCGTCGACGGCGCGGTGTAGTCGAAGAAGAAGATCGCGTCGCCGTTGCTGTCGACGAGGCGCGGCGTGTCGTGCGTCACCTCGCTGTTGTCGATGTGGGTGCCGGTGTCGGTCGCGGCGAGCGTGCCGGCGTTGTCGTCGATGGCGACGTCGAGGCCGGCCGCGACCACCTGGCCGCCCGACACCGTGAAGGTGTAGCGCACGGTCGAATCGTGCAGGACGAAGGTCGGCCCCACCAGCCGGACCGTCGGCGCCACGCCGCCCGAGTGGCAGAAGGTGCAGATGACCCCCTGCTTGCTCGAGTACCCGCTGATGCCCGTGCTGTGCACGGGCGCCGCGACCGTCGCGGCCGCGAGCGTCGCCGCTCCGCCGCACAAGACCAAGAGCGCAGCGGCAACCCGCATCCGGCGGGCACCACGGGAGGAGAACGGTGCTCTCATGCAAATCCCTTTCACCGACGTAATGGATCGGGTGGCAGCTCGGTTGGCGCGGGAGCCTAGCCGCCGTCGCACTCCGCGAGAAGAGGTCGAAGCCGTCGCACGGGCGCGCCGCGACCGTTCGCGCGACGCGATGCGGGTTCCCTCGAAATCGCGCGCTCAGCGGCGCGACGGCGGCGCGCATCGAGCGGAACCTCCGCCCGGGCGCTCGGCGCGCCGGTCGCGCTAACTTGGCGCGCCATGAAGTGGACCGTCTACCTGCTCGCCGCGGCGAAGCGCACCTACGTCGGCATCACCACCGACCTGCGCCGCAGGCTCGATCAGCACAACGGCGAGCGGCGCGGCGGCGCGCGCTCGACACGGGCCGGCCGGCCGTGGCGCGTGGCGCGCCGCTGGGGGCCGTTCCCTTCGCGCGGAGAGGCGCTCCGCGTCGAGCACCGCGTGAAACGGCTGCGCGGTGCGGCGCGCCTCACCTTCACGCTCGCGCTGGCGGCGCTGCCGATCGCGCCGCAGGAGCCGACCGGCCGCCCGACCTACTTGAGCCCGCGCTCGATCAGGAGCGGCTCCACGCTCGGCTCGCGGCCGCGGAAGCTCTTGAAGAGCTCGGCCGCTTCCTTCGTCCCGCCGCGCGACAGCACGAGGTCGCGGAAGCGCTGCCCGTTCTCGCGCGTCATGCCGCCGTGCTCGACGAACCAGTACCAGGCGTCGTGGTCGAGCACCTCGGCCCAGAGGTAGGCGTAGTACCCGGCGGCGTAGCCCCCCTCCCAGATGTGGGCGAAGTAGGGCGTGCGGTAGCGCGGCGGGACCTCGGGCAGGTCGACGCGGAAGCGCTTCAGCGCCTCCGCCTCGAAGGCGCCGACGTCCTGCGGCGGCGCGCTCGCCGGCAGCGTGTGCCACGCCATGTCGAGGAGCGCCGCCGCGAGGTAGGCGGTGGTCTGGTAGCCCTGGTCGAAGGTGCGCGACCGCTTGAGCTTCTCGACGAGCGCGGCCGGCATCGGCTCGCCGGTCCCGTAGTGGCGCGCGTAGCTCGCAAGGACCGCCGGCTCGGTCGCGAAGTGCTCGTTGAACTGCGAGGGGAACTCGACGAAATCGCGCGGAACGTTGGTGCCGGCGAGCGAGGGGTACTTCACGTCGGAGAGGATCGCGTGCAGCGCGTGGCCGAACTCGTGGAAGATCGTGGTCACTTCGTCGAAGCTCAAGAGCGCCGGCTGTCCCGCCGCCGGCTTCGTGAAGTTGCAGACGTTGAAGACGACGCACTTGGTGCCGAGCAGGCCGGACGGATCGACGAACGTGTCCTCCCACGCCCCGCCCTGCTTGCTCGGCCGGGCGAAGTAGTCGGCGTAGAAGATCGCGCGCGCCGTCCCGTCGGCGTCGTCGACCTCGAAGACGCGCACGTCGGGGTGGTAGGTCGGGAAGTCGAGGCGCTCCTTGAAGGTGAGGCCGTAGAGCCGGTTGGCCGCGAAGAAGACGCCGTCGCGCAGCACGCGGTCGAGCGCGAAGTAGGGGCGGAGCGCCGCGTCGTCGAGGTCGAACTCGGCCTTGCGCACCTGCTCGGCGTAGAAGGACCAGTCCCACGCCGCGAGCGGAAAGCGGTCGAGAAGCGAATTCGCCTGGGCGTCGGCGAGCGCCTGCATCTTCGCCAGCTCGCCGCGCGCCTTGGCGGTGGCGGCCGGCACCATGCGCGTCATCAGGTCGATCGCCGCGTCGGGCGTGCGCGCCATCTGGTCGGCGAGGCCGTAGGCGGCGTAGCTCTCGAAGCCGAGCAGCTGCGCCTTGCGGGCGCGCAGCTCGGCGAGCCGCCGGCAGAGCGCCCGCGTGTCGCGCACGTCGCCCTGCTCCGCGCGCGCGACCGACGCCTCGTGCAGCCGGCGCCGCACGTCGCGGTTCGCGAGCGACGCGAGCGGCGGCTGGCGCGTGAAGTTCTTGAGCGTCAGCACCCACTTGCCGTCGAGCCCGCGCCGCTTCGCCTCCTCCGCGGCGACCGCGATCGCCCCGTCGTCGAGGCCGGCGAGCTCCGCGCGCGTCGCGACCACCAGCGCCGCCGCGTTGGTCGCCGCGAGCAGGCTCGCCTCGAACTCCGTGGTGAGCTTCGCCTCCTCGGCGTTCAGCGCGCGCAGCACCGCCTGGTCGGCGGCCGACAGCCGCGCGCCCGCGAGGACGAAGTCGCGGCGGTACTTCTCGAGGAGGAAGCGCTGCTCGGCGTCGAGTCCGAGCCCGTCGCGCCGCTCGAAGAGCTGCTCGACCCGCGCGAAGAGGCGCGCGTCGAGCCAGATCGCGTCGTGCAGCGCGGCGAGCTTCGGCGCCATGTCGGCCTGGATCCGCTGCAGCACCTCGTTGGTGTCGGCGCGCGTGATCGCGGAGAAGACCTTGAGCACGCGCGCGAGCGGCCGCGCCGAGAGCTCGAGCGCCTCGATCGTGTTCACGAAGGTCGGCGGCTCGGCCTGCTCCGCGATCGCCGCCACCTCGGCGAGGTTCTTCCGCATCCCCTCTTCGATCGCCGTCGGGTAGTCGGCGTCGTGGATGCGGTCGAACGGGGGCGCCTCGAACGGCAGGGGGCTGCGCTCGCGGAACGGGTTCGCGGCCGTCGCCTCCTCGAGCGCCGACCTCCCTCCCGCTTCGTCCCCCGATGCTCCCGACGAACCGCAGCCCGTGAACGATGCGAATGCCGCCAACGCCCACCCTCCCCGCAGCCGGATCATTCCGCCTCCCCTCCCTATTCGTTGTCCGGGTACTCGTTGATCCAGTGGAAACCCCGCGTCATCAGGAAGTAGCGCTCGACGCTGGAGCGCTTGAACTCGACGAAGACGTCGTGGCCGTCGAACTTCCCCTCGATCTGCAGTTGGTCCGGCTCCGGCAGGTCCCAGCCGAGATTCGCCTTCCAGTTCGGCGCGCCGCGCTTCATGAGCACGACCCTCTTCGCCTTCGCGTCGAGCTGCGCGAAGTACCGCGTGGACGGATCCTTCACCGTCTCGAGGTTGAAGTAGAAGCGGCCGACCACCAGCCGGCGCCACGCCTCGTCCTCGGTCCCGACCGCCGGCGCGCCGTCGAGCTCGAACGACGTGACCGCCCAGTTGCCGTGGAGCGGCGACTGCGCCTGCGCGGCCTGCTCGCGCTGCATGTCGTAGTAGGTGCGGCTCTGCCTGAGCGACTGCCGCGTCGCGTATCCGAAGTGGAAGACGCAGAGCGCGAGCGCTCCGTAGTTCGCCCACTTCCACGGGAAGACCCGGCCCACCTGCGCCGCCGGCGTCGTCCGGTTCAGCACGAAGAAGCGCGCGAGCCGCGGGATCTCCGGGACGACCAGCACGACCGCCATCAGGAAGAGGTGCGACGAGTAGAGCTTGACCGGCGTGTCGTAGAAGAAGTTGAGCGCGACGACGTTGCCCATCACCGCCGCCGCCATCAGCGCGCCGAGCGTCGTCGTCCAGCGCGTGACGAGCAGCCAGCCGGCGAGCAGCTCCGCCGCGCCGCTGAAGATCTCGTAGCCCTTCGAGGCGCCGAGGAAGGTCCAGAGCAGCCCCATCGGTGACGCCGTGCCGAACGGCTGCGCCAGCCGGTCGAGCCCGGGCTCGGGCATCTGCGACGGGATCACCTTCGCGCAGCCGTAGCCGATGAGCGTGACGCCCAGCACGAAGCGCAGCCCCACGCGCAGCCCGTCGCGCAGGCGGCGGTGGTGGCCCGGCCCCCAGCCGGCGGCCCTGCGCACCAGCTCGTCGAGGAGCGTCCAGAGCAGCGTCCCCGCCGCTGCGATCGCCGCGAGGTCGACGAGCTGCACGTAGTTCCACGTGGTGTCGCCGCTGCCGGCCGGGCGGACGGTGATCGTGAGCCCGAAGAACTTCGCTCCGGTCCAGAGCACGAGGTCGTCCTCGGCCTTCGACCACGGGCCGAACACGTGCTCCGCCACCCACGTCTGCGCGTCCTTCGACAGGTAGGTCGTGAACTGGCCCGCGACCGACTGCGCGCTGTAGACGAAGAAGTAGAGGAGGGCGAAGCGGAAGAGGACGCGCTGCAGCCGCGACCACGGAGTCTGCGCCGGCGCGGTCGCGTCGGGTCGGTAGGCCGGCATCGATTCACGTGGAGAGGGTTGCGGGTTCTCCTCGCCGTATTCGCCGTACTCGGGGGACTCCGTCGGTTCCGCTGGATCCGTCGGGCAGGCCACGCGTGGCTCCGGGCTCGCGGGTCGGGGCGTGCAGCGCCGCGAAGCGCGGGAGTGTACGCCGGCGCGCCTTCCACGTAACCGCGCCGCCCGCGGCGACGCTTCCCGCGGTCTTCACGGGAGGTCCATGCGGCCCAGTCGCGGCGGCCCGGAGGGAGGCGGCAGACTCGGGCCGCGCTCCCTCCAGGGCCGCCGCATCTTTCTTCCCGGCGACGCTGGCGCGCTCAGACCTTCCCGCGCCGGTGGTGACGCCGCCCGCGACGCAAGTCGCGGTGATCGTCGTGCTTGTCGCGCCGATCGCGACGCAAGTCGCGGCGATCGCTGCGCAGGTCCTTGCGGTCGCGACGCAGGTCGTGGCGGTCGCGCCGCTGGTCGACGCGGTCGCGCTTCAGATCGCGGCGAGCGCGCCGGAGCTCGCGCCGGTCCTTGCGAACCTCGCGGGAATCCCCGCCGGCGGTCGGCGCCTTCGGGGCGGCCTGCGCGTCGAGCGCGGGCGCGGAGAGGACCAGGGTCGCAACGACGCAGGCGGCCGACAGGAGGGAAGCGAAGCGCGTCGTCATCGTGGTTCCTCGCATGATGCAGAAGGCGGACGGTTTCGGAGTGCGCGGGCCAACCCGCCCCTCCCGTCGCGGTTTCGGGCGCGCGAATCCCGGGAAATCCGTTCACGATCGTCGCAGCGCCGGCGCGGCGCCGTGCGCGGCGGGTTGCGCCGGCGGCGCCGGGCGCTCGAATCGCCGGCTGCGCCGCGCCCGGCAAAGAGGTCGCGCCGCTGGAGAGCGGACTTGGACGACCGATCGGAGGAGTGCGCGACGCCGCGGCGGATGCTCTGGATCCCGGCGACGATCCTCAATGCGCTGGTGCTCGCCGCGCTGTACGGCATCGTGCGCGACGTCGCGGCCGGGCGCGCCGCGGGCGGCGGCGGCGAGACGTCCGAGCGCCGCGGGAATCTCCCTGCGCTTCTCGCCGAGGTGAACCGCTTCGCTTCGGCGGAGAGCTACGTCTCCGAGCTCCACGACCTCCTCCTCGACGAGCACCCCTCCCTCGAAGGCGTGACGTCGGAGCAGTTCGGCGCGCGGGCCCTCGCAGCGCTGCGGCGCGTGGCGGACGAGGAGCCCGAGCTGCTGCGGCGCGCCGACGTCGACGTCACGGCGCTCGCGCGCGCCTTCGAGTGGGACGCCCTCTGCGGGAGCTGGCTCCCCGCCGGCGTCGGCGACGCCGACCCGCGCATCGACGCGCGCATCGACCTGCTCGCGACCGCGCTCATCGAGGCGGTCGGCGACCCCTTCACGCGCCTCGTCCGCGGCGACCACTTCTTCAACCTCTCGAAGGTCCTCGACTCGCAGTTCCCGAGCGAGACCGGCCTCTTCCTCGACCGCGACGCCGACGGCGTCTACGTGCGCGCCGTGCTGCGCGACAGCGACGCGTCCGACAAGGGGCTGCGCGCCGGCGACCGCGTGCTCGCGATCGACGGGCGTCCGGTCGACGACCGGCCGCTGCGCGCGCTCGAGGACGAGGTGGCGCGGCCGTGCCGGCTGCGCTTCGCGCGCGCCGGCTTCGACGCGCCGGTCGAGCTGCCGCTCGCGTCGCTCGACCCGTTGCGCCTCGGCGTCCGCGCCTGCCGCCTCGACGGCGACGTCGGCTACGTCTCGTTCTCGATGTTCGGGGGGCAGGCGTTCGGCGGCGTCTTCTTCGAGACGCGGCGGCTGGTGCGCGACGGCGCGCGCGCCCTCATCCTCGACCTGCGCGGCAACCCGGGCGGCCTGATCGCCGAGGCGGTCTCGATCGCGAACCTCTTCCTGCCGCCGGAGCTCGTCGTCACCCACATCGAGGCGCGGGTCGACTCTCCCGACCTGCCGGCCGAGTTCGAGAGCGGACAGCCGGCCTTCGGACCCGACCTGCCGCTCGTCCTCCTGATCGACCGCTCGTCGGCGAGCGCGAGCGAGCTGGTGACGGGCGCGCTGCGGGACCACCGGCGCGCGCTCCTCGTCGGCGAGCGCACCTTCGGCAAGGGGATCGGCCAGCGCATGCAGCCGTTGCTGCTCACGCGCGGCGCCGGTGCGGCGAGGCAGGGCTTCCCGCGCGTCGACCTGCTCTGGCTCACGGCGCTGCGCTTCCTGCCGCCGCGCGAGGTCGACTTCCACGGCGTCGGCCTCGACCCCGACGTCGTCGCGCCGCGTCCTCCCGACTCGCGCGCGCGCCTGGTCGAGCGGGCGCACCTGATCGACGACCGCCGCCTCTTCGACGAGACGGTCGAGCTCACTCTCGCCGACGACGAGGTCGCCGCGCTGCGCCGCCCCGGACCGGCGCCCGCGCCGCTGCTCGCCGCCGCGGCGCGCTGCGACGTCGTCCCGCGGGGCGACGAGGAGCGCGAGGCCCTCAAGGACTTCGCGCGGCGCGTCCTCTCCAGCCGCCATCCGCGGCTGATCGCCTGCCCCGACCTCGACCCGGCGCTGCAGCGCGCCGTCGCCGCGGCCGCGCTCGCGCTCCGCCGCAAACCCCCGAAGTGAACGGAGCGGTCGCGCCTGCCGGGACCGGCTCTCACTGGAAGGCGACGATCGCCCGGTTCGAGACCTCGACGGAGCCGGACTCGACGTAGCCGTAGGACTCGAACTGGAAGACGTTCCCCGCGAGCCCCGCCGGGACGTAGGTGGTGACCTCCCACAGGCCGTTGGGGTCGAAGGTCATCAGCGCCGCGGGCATGAACGTCGGCGTGCCGTTCACGTCGACGAGCGCGAGGAGCGACGGGGCCTGCTGCAGCCCGGTCCACGTGGTGAAGGTGAGCTTCGCCCCGGCCGGCGGCGAGGGCGGGGTCGCCTCGAGCGTCAGGTAGGGGCCGTGCACGAAGACGTCGTAGGCCGCGTTGGTGTCGCTCGAGACCAGGTTGGTCGAGCCGCTCTCGAAGGCGACGAAGCGGCCGTCGCTCGAGATCGCCGGCAGGACGCTCACGTCGTTGCCCTGCGCGCCGTTCGTGTCGACGCTCACGCGCTCGGTCGTCCCCGACACGTCGCGCGTGAACACGTCGTAGCGCGCGTTGCTGTCGTTCGGGACCAGGTTGGTGGCGAGGCTGCTGAAGACGACCACGTGGCCGTCGCCGCAGATCGCGGGGTACTTGCTCGCGTCGTCCCCCTGCCCGCCGCTCGAGTCGACGCTGGCGCGCGCGGTGGCGCCGACGGCGCGGTCGCGCACGAAGACGTCGTAGTACCCGTTGGTGTCGCCCGAGACGAGGTTGGTGGCGGCGCTGTCGAACGCGACGAAGCGGCCGTCGGCGGAGAGCGACGGGTCGAGGCTCGCCGCGTCGCCCTGGACCCACGACGAGCTCACGCTCACGAGCTCGGTGGTGGCCGACGTGCGGTCGCGCACGAAGACGTCGAAGGTGCCGTTGGTGTCGCCGGAGACCAGGTTGGTGCCGGCGCTCGCGAAGGCGACGAAGCGGCCGTCCGAGGAGATCGCGCATGTCGTGCTCGCGCCGTCGGTCTGCTTGCCCGACGAGTCGACGCTCACGCGCTCGGTGGTCCCGGCCTGGCGGTCGCGCACGAAGACGTCGGCCAGGCCGTTGGTGTCGCCGGTGACGAGATTGGTCGCGCTGCTGACGAAGGCGACGTAGCGCCCCCCCATCGAGACGGCGGGGTGGCGGCTCGCGTCGTTCCCTTCCTTGCCCGTCGAGTCGAGGCTCACGCGCTCCGTCGTCCCGCCCTTCAAGTCGCGCAGGAAGACGTCGTAGGCGCCGTTGCCGTCGCCCGAGACGAGGTTGCTCGCGGCGCTGTCGAATACGACGTAGCGGCCGTTGCTCGAGATCTGCGGGTCGAGGCTGTCGCCGTTCCCTTCAACGCCGCCGGTCGAGATGCTCACGCGGTCGGTCGTGCCGGTCTGGCCGTCGTGCACGAAGATGTCGAAGTCGCCGTTGGTGTCGTTCGCGACGAGATTGGTCGCCCGGCTCTCGAACGCGACGTACCGCCCGTCCCACGAGATCGCCGCCGCCACGCCGCCGAGGTCGGCTTGCCCGGCCGTCGAGGTCACGCTCACGCGCTGCGACTGCTGGTCGTCCGTTCCGCGCGCGACGGCGGCGAGGCCGGCGACGGCGATGGCGAACGTGGAGAACGCAGGAAGTCTCGGGAACGCACGGGGGGCCCGTCCGAATTCCATGGGTGGGGCTCCAGGGTGGTGGGAACGGGACGAGGGAGCGGCGCGCCGGAACGACGTGAACGACGGCGCGGTGGCTCGAACCGGATGGGAAGCCACTACGACGACACGGGACGGGGTCGTGTGCGGCCGTTCTTCGTCCAATTCCATGGGAGCTTCCCGCAGAGGAGCGCCCCTGACGGCGCTCCCCGCCCAAGCCCCACGAGCCGGTACACTGCCGCCCTCGCCTGCCCCGGCGGCGCGAAGTCGCGGTGGCCGAGAAGACCGAGGGATCTGGAAGGTGCGACGAACCGGCTCTCTGGCGCTGCCGTCGAAAGGGCTGCTCGGCGGGTTCGTAGCGATCCTCCTCCTCTCGATCGCCAGTCGGATGCACGTTCTTGAGGGCGCCGCGGGCCGCTGCCGCCTCGACGGGGCCGGGATCGAGCCGCTGCGGATCGTCGAGCTGATGGACCACGGGGCCGTCCTCGCGTCGTTCTGCTCCTACGGCTGCGCGCACGCCTGGCCCGACGCGCCCGCGGGCGCGCACTGGCGCGTGCGCGACGAGGTGAGCGGCGCGCCCGTCGACGCCGAGGTGGTGCTCTTCGTCCAGAGCCGCGTGCCTTCCGTCGCGGCGCGCGGCGAGAGGATCCACGCGTTCCGCGAAGCGACCGAGGCGATGAACCACTGCGAGCAGTTCGGGGGCGTCCGCATCGCGAATCCGCTCGCGAGGCGGCCGGCCGCCGACGCCGCGCATCCCGGAAAGTGAGACGATGAAGACCTTCGCAAGCGCCCGCTGGCTCCCCCTCGCCGCGCTGCTCGCGGCCTGCGAGAAGTCGCCGTCCCCGTCGCCCGAACCGGCGGCGCCGGCGAAACCCGACGGGAAGCAGGCCGCCGCGCCCTCCGGCGCGCTCCTGAAGTTCACCGACGTGCTGGCGGGGTCGGGCATCGACTTCCGCCACCACTTCCTCGACAGCGAGACGGGCTCCTACTACCAGGTCAACCCGTACGACCACGGCAGCGGCGTCTACGTGGTCGACGTCGACGGCGACGGGAAGGACGACGTCTACCTGCTCGACTTCCTCGGGCCGGCGAAGCTCTACCGCAACCTCGGCGGAATGAAGTTCGAGGACGTCACGGCGAAGGCGGGCGTCGCGGTCGACCGCGCGCTCAAGGTCGGCGCCGCGTTCGGCGACTGCGACGGCGACGGCGATCCCGACCTCTACGTCACGACGTACCGCGGCGGCAACCACCTGTTCCTGAACGACGGCCACGGCGTCTTCGCCGACGTCACGGCCAAGGCGGGCGTGGCGTACAAGGGCCACTCGAACGGCGCGACGTGGCTCGACCACGACCTCGACGGCGACCTCGACCTCTTCCTCTGCAACATCGGCAAGTTCACCACCGAGACGATCAGCAAGGAGGCCGACTACTTCTTCAAGGGCGTCGCCCTCCCGTTCGACGAGGTGGTCAAGCAGCCCGACGCCGTCAACGGCGGCGAGGGCTGCATCCTCTGGAAGAACAACGGCGACGGCACCTTCGCCGACGTGACGAAGGCGGCGGGCCTCACGGCCGCGGAGTGGAACGGCGACGTCGCGGTGGCCGACTACGACCTCGACGGCGACGCCGACCTCTACGTCTCGAACATGTTCGGCCCCAACCACCTCTACCGGAACATGGGCGACGGCAAGTTCGCGGACGTGACCGACAAGGCGCTGCAGCGCACCAGCTGGGGCGGCATGGGGGCGCGCTTCTTCGACGGGAACGGCGACGACCTGCCCGACCTCTACGTCGTCGACATGCACTCCGACATGGTCTCGATCCCGAAGAACCCGCTGGAAGTGCAGGAGCACGTGAAGTTCGACACGCTGCTCGGCACCACCCTCGTCAACGGCGAGCTCGTCGCCGCCAACCGCAAGGTGGTCGAGAGCCCCGAGCAGACGCAGGCGAAGCGCGTCCTGTTCGGGAACACCTACTTCCAGAACCTCGGCGACGGGACGTTCGAGGAACGGTCGGCCGAAGCGAACCTCGAGAACTACTGGCCGTGGGGCATCGCGGCGGGCGACTTCGACGACGACGGCGCCGAGGACCTCTTCGTGCCGTGCGGGATGGGCTACCCCTTCTACTTCTGGCCCAACCAGTTCCTCCGGAACGACGGCAAGGGACGCTTCACCGAATGCGCGAAGCAGGTCGGCCTCTACCTTCCGGCGCAGGGGACGGTGATCAAGGGCGCCGACATCCAGGACAAGCCGTTCTCGCGCAGCTCGCGCTCGGCGGCGGTCGGCGACCTCGACGGCGACGGCGACCTCGACCTCATGGTCAACAACTTCAACCACGAGCCCTACCTCTACCGCAACGACGGCGCGCCCGGCCATTCGCTGCGCCTGCAGCTCAAGAACAAGAAGCACGCGGCCGCGTACGGCGCGCGCGTGAAGGTGACGGCGGGCGGCCGCACGTTCTCGCGCCAGCTTGCCAACGCGCAGGGCTACCTCACCCAGTCGAGCCCGATCCTCCACGTCGGGCTCGGCGGCGCGACCGCGGTCGAGAAGGTCGAGATCTGGTGGCCCGGGCAGAAAGCGCCGCAGGTCGTCGAGAAGCCGCCGCTCGACCGGGTCGTGACCGTTGACCAGCAGTGACCCGGGCGGAAGCGGCGGGTCGAAGCGCGGCGCCCTCCTGATCGCGCTCGTGGCCGCGCTCCTCGTCGCCGACGGCGTCGGGCTCGCGCTCGCGGCGCGCGGCGCCGCGCGGCCGCGCGCGGCCGACAGCTGGACCGGCGCGACCGGCGGGCTGGGCCTCGGCGGCGCGACCGGTCCGGCGTGGAGCCTCTTCGGCGTCGACCCGCGCGTCGAATCGGCGTGCGAGGCGGAGCTCTTCCCGATTCCCGGGATCGCCTGCCCCGATCCGACGCACGGCGCGGGCATCGCGGCCTTCCCGCCGCGGAGATAGTCGCGGTGGTCGCGCGCGCGTGGAACCTCCTGCTCGCGGCGGCGGAGAACGTCGCGCGCAACGGCGCCACGTACGCGGTTTCAGCAGCCTCCCTCTTCCTCGGGCTGACGCTGCTCCTTTCCGGCGTCGCGATCTCCGAAGGGGTGAAGGCGGAGGCGCACGCCTCGGTCCTCGCCGGCGCGAACCTCTACTGCACGTGGGACCTCTTCGGGCGCGACGCGGCGCTGCCCGCCGACAAGGTGGAGATGCTCTCCAAGATCGAAGGGGTCGTGGAGGCGGTGCCGCGCATCGTCGGGCGCATCAAGGTCGGCGAGGTGTTCGCGCTCGTGGTCGGCGTCCCGTTCCCGCGGCTCGCCGGCAAGGCGTTGCCGCTGCGCGGTGCGCTGCCGGCCTCGGGCGCCGAGGTGCTGGTCGGCTGTGAGCTCGCGCGCGAGGTCGGTCTCTCCCCCGGCATGCGCGTCGGGCTCGAGTCCGACTCGATCCGCCTCTTCACGATCTCCGGCGTGCTCGAGGGGACCGCCTCGCTCTGGAGCGCCAAGGCGATCGTCGTCGACCTCGCGGAGGCGGCGATCGTTTTCGGGGAGAGCGACCACGTGAGCGACGTCTGCCTGACGACCCGCGCTGGCTACGAGGCGCGGGTCGCCGAGGCGATCCAGCGCCGCGAGCCGCGCATCCGCGTCCAGACGCAGGGGCTGGTCGACGCCTACGTGCAGCGCGGGCTGACGCTGCGCGAAGGGGTCTTCACCGTCCTCTTCGCGCTGATGCTCGCGCTCGCGATCGCCGCCTTCGCGGTCGTGAGCTGGCTCGGCCGCACGCCGCGCCGGCGCGAGATCGCCGTGCTCAAGTCGGAGGGGTGGACGACCGTCGACGTGCTGGTGCTGGTCGCCTTCGAGAACCTGCTGGTGAGCCTGCTCGCCGCCGGCGCCGCGCTGCTCGCCGCGCTGCTCTGGGTCGGCGTGCTGCGCGCGCCGCTGATCGCGCCGTTCTTCCTGCCCGACCTGCCGGTGTTCCCGAGCATCCGAATCCCGACGCAATTCACGCCCCTTCCGGCGCTGCTCGCCTTCCTCTTCAGCGTCACGGTCACGATGAGCGGCAGCCTGCTCGCGACCTGGCGCACGGCGAGCACGCGGCCGGGCGAGGTGCTTCGATGAGCGGCGAGCCGGTCGCGTCCCTCGAGGGCGTCGCGCGCCGCTTCGAAAAGGGCGGCGTCCCGTTCGAGCTCGCGCCGACGACGCTCTCGTTCGCGGCCGGCACGCTCACCGCGATCACCGGCCGCTCCGGCGCCGGCAAGACGACGCTGCTCCATCTCCTCGCCGGCTTCGAGCGCGCCGACGCCGGCCGCATCCAGCTGTTCGGCCGCGACGTCACCGACGCGGGCGAGTCGGCGCTGGCGCGCCTGCGTCGCGAGCGGATCGGCATCGTGCACCAGCAGTGCGTCTTCCTCGACCACCTGCCGCTCTGGCAGAACGTCGCCTGCCGGCTCGTGCCGGTCGGCGTGCCGGCCGGCGAGCGGCGTGCGCGGGCGCGCGCGGCGCTCGAGCGGTTCGGGCTCGGGAGCCGGCTCGACCGCCTTCCGCGCGAGCTCTCGGGCGGCGAGCAGCAGCGCGCCGCGCTGGCGCGCGCGCTCATCGCGGGGCCGCGCCTCCTGATCGCCGACGAGCCGACCGCCCACGTCGACGCGCAGACGGCGGCCGAGATCGCCGACGTCTTCACGCGCTTGCGCGGCGAGGGCGTGGCGCTCGTGATCGCGACGCACGACGCCGTCCTCGAGCAGCGCGCCGACGTGCGCGTGCGCATGGTCGACGGACGCGTCGCCGCCGCGGGCGCATGAGCGCGCCATGATCCTCAACGTCTGGACGGTGACCGCCTTCTTCCTCGCGAGCGTCGGCTCCGTGCTCGCGCTCGCGATGGCGGTCGCCGGCGCGCGCACGATCGCGGCCGCCATGGCGCGCGACGTCGAGCGGGCTTCCGACCGCGGCCATCTGCTCGTGCTGGTGGTCGCGACGCTCGGGCTGGTGCGCGCGCTCGCGTGGCCCCACTTCTACGGCGTGCTCGAGAGCTACGTGCCGACGCTCGCGCCGCAGGGAGTCATGTGCGCGTACGGCGTGACGCGCGTGCAGCCGGAGCTGGTGCTCGCGCTGCAGTGGGCGAAGCCGGTCGTGCTCGCGCTGCTGGGCGCGTGGCTCGTGCTCGTGGTCGTCGACCGCCGCTCCGACGTGCCGTCGTTCCAGCGGCTGCTCCTGATCGCGAGCGTGCCGCTCGCCCTGCTCGCGCTCGGCGAATGCGCGCTCGAGGCGGCCTGGCTCGCGAGCGACCAGATGGACCACGAGGTGAGCTGCTGCACGCAGCTCGCCGATCTCGTCGGCGGGAGCGTCTCCCGCAACGTGAGTCCGCTCGCGCTCGCCGGCTTCGACGCGCCGTGGAAGACGCTCGCTGCGTACTTCGTGCTCGGCGGGTTCGTCGCCGCGGCGGCGCTCGTCCTCGCGCGCACGCCCGCGCGCCCGCCCGAGCCCGACGTGCGCCGCGCCGCCGCGGGCGCCGTTCCTCCGACCGAGTCGCTCGTCGCCGCGCGGGCGCGGCCGCTCCCCGCGGCGCTGCGCCGCGTCGCCGTCGCGCTGCTCGCGCTGGCGTTCCTCGTCGTCGCGCAGTGGGCGTGGCTCGACGCGGTCGCGCCGCGCGTGCTCGGCCTCCCCTACCACCACTGCCTCTACGAGGTCGTGACGCGCGCGCCGATGATGGGCGTCGCCGCGCTCGCGACGATCGCCGGCGGCGCCGCGCTCGCGCTCGCCGCCGCGCTCTCCTTCGCGCGCGGCGCGACGCCCGACGCCTCCGCGACGATCGCCGAGGTCGCGCGCCGCCTCGAGCGCGCCGCGGGCCTCGCGCTCGCCGCGTCGCTGCTGATCGTGGTCGTGCATGTCGTCTGACAACCGCGCCGCGGCTTGAAACTGGAGCGGACGTCGAGAACGCGGGTGAAGCGGGCGCGGGGAGCAGGGCTTCGTGCGAGAACGCGCGACGGGCGAGGGCGGGTCGAGGGGCGGAGGGGAAAAAGGCTCGATGGACGGGACACGCTCGCCCCAGACCAAAGATGAACGGGGGGCTCGCTGCGCTCGGCGCATTCGGGCACGA
>Ga0137425_1000006_pt1 | contig 67815 bp, 53 predicted proteins | sample EasRivERMZT640_2_FD_102318 | JGI IMG/M metagenome (GOLD analysis project Ga0137425, IMG submission 102318) | Soil microbial communities from meander-bound floodplain in the East River, Colorado, USA - East River MetaG ERMZT640_2 | ecosystem: Environmental > Terrestrial > Soil > Floodplain ...
CTTCCTGAGTCCGCGATCGGTCGAACGCTTCGAGAGCCTGCGCCAGCGCCTCGCGCAGCAGGCCCCTGTCTTCATCTCCTTCTCCGTCGCGGCGGAACTCGACGCGAACCGCCCCCGGGAGCGCCAGGACGGATTGCAAATCCAGGCTGCCGGGAATGGCGAATTCCGCTCCGATTTTTCCGGCGGCCCCGAGATACTCCGCCACCACTCCACGATTGATGGTGACCGAGGCCTCGGGCTCGGCGCTCTTGAGACGCTCGACTCCGATGTCCACCCGCCCCCGTCGAGCCACTTGCGAGACCTGTTGCCGGAGCTCGCCTTCCAGATCTGACAGCTCCTGCGGCATACGGAAGCGAATCTCCAGAAAGCGGTGATTCACTCCGCGGATCTCCACTTCCATTCGAACCAGGGAGTTGCCGGCCTCTCCCCTGCCAAATCCAGTCATGCTCTTAATCATGGGTGGAAATCTCTCCGGGCCCCAGGGTGGGGCTTTGCAGGACTTCGAGGATGGCCTCGGCGGCGCGCTCAAAGCAGCCGGGGCTTCCGAGTCGGCGGCGCAGTGCGATCAGCCTGTCGCGAAGCTCGTCGGCGGTGCGGGTATCCGCGGACAGAAGACCTTCCATCAGCGACGCAACCGTGGCTGGCGTGAACTTCCCCTGGACCTGCTCCGGCACGAGCCGCTCGCCCGCCACGATGTTCACCAGGGCCACGTGCGGCACGTCGGCAAGCAGTGAAGCCAGCGCATAGGTGACGGGGCTCGTCCGGTAGACGACCACCATGGGGACACCCATGAGCGCAGCTTCGAGCGTTGCAGTGCCGGATTTTATCACCGCCGCGTCCATTGCGCCGAGCGCCTCGAACGGCCGCTTGGTCATGAGGATGGGCTCCGGAAGTCCTGAGCACCGCTCCACGTGAGGTCGAAAATCCTCCGCCTGAAGCGTTGATGCCACCGGAATCAGGCATTGAAAATCACCGACTCGCTCTCTCAGAATCCTGGCGCTCTCCAGCATGATGGGCAGATGGGCCTCAACCTCCCGGCGCCGACTTCCCGGCAGGATACCCACAATCCGCCGATCGGGATCGAGGCCGAGAGCCGTGCGCGCCAGCTTCCGGTCCATCGGCGCCGGCAGGATGTCCAGGAGCGGATGACCGACGAACCGCACCGGCACCCCGGCCTTCTGATAGATGGCTTCCTCGAACGGCAGGATCACCAGCATCATCTCCACGCTTCGTGCGATCGTCTGCACCCGGGACTTTCTCCAGGCCCACACCTGGGGACTGACGAAATACACGACTGGAACTCCGAAACGCTTCGCCTGACCGGCCAGGCGCAGATTGAAATCGGGATAGTCGATGAGCAACAGCAGATCCGGAGGCGCGTCACGGAGCTCGTTGACGGCCCGGCGGAACGCCGCCCGTATCGGCTTCCAGTGGGAAATCACCTCGGTCAGACCCACGACCGCCAGGTCTCGCGAGTCGGCGAAAAGATCCACACCCGCTTCCCGCATGCGCGTCCCACCGATGCCGGTGAAGCCCATGGCGGAATCCCGATTGCGCAGCGAGCGCACCAAGAGGGATCCATACCGATCCCCCGACGCTTCCCCCGCCACCAGCAGAATCCGGCGAGGTTTCCCGTTCATGCCCTCCCCCGCCGGGCTACCGTGGCGTCCGCCTCGGAAGTCAGCCGGCGGAGCTCCTCCTCCAGGCGCACCCTGGCCTCCTCCTGCTGCGTCCGGGAGGCGTCGCGTGGCACGCGGATGGGTGAACCGTACACGAACAGGCCGCGCGAGAAAGGGAGGGGGATCAGGAAACGATCCCACGAATTGAGAAGTTTTTTTTTGAGCAGGAGAAAGTCACGGGAAGTATCGCGGCGCCGCTCAGGCGGGCCGCCACGATGACACCAGGCTGTACCGTCTCCCGGGGGCCGCGCGGGCCATCGGGTGTGAACGCGGCCTTGCTTCCCGCCTTCAGGGCCCGCAGAATTTCCCGCAGGCCGATGGCGCCGCTGCGAGTGGAGCTTCCGCGGGCGGTCGAGAATCCGAAGCGCTCCATGGTCCGGCTGATGTACTCACCATCCCGATGCTCACTGATGAGGATGGTGACGCGCTTGCCAGGATAGGAGTAGGGCATCAGAAACAGCCGGCCGTGCCAGAATGCGATGATGAAGGGCTCGCCGGCCCGCTCAAGGTCATGCAGAAGATCCAGGTTCTCACGCTGAATCCGCATGGTGGCGCGCGTCAGCCGGATCCAGATCGACGCCAGCGGCGGGATGATGGAGAACTTCAGAGATTCCAGAAGGGAATGGCCGCGTGCGCTCAAGCTGTGGGCTCCGAGTGGCATGTTAGGAAGAAGTCCTTCAGCCTGTCAAGGACCCACCCTCGCTCGCGGGCTTCGGCGCCGTCGTTTCGGTCTGTGCGCGGGACCTTGCGGCTTGACACTACGCAGGCGTCTCCCTACACTGCACTGCGCCATAGCAATCCTCGCAGGAGAACGCGGTGCCCAAGAAGCGCAGAGTGATCATTACCGGTGGTGCCGGGTTTATCGGCTCCCACCTGTGCGATTTTTTCCTCGACAAAGGCTGGGAAGTGGTCTGCGTGGACAACCTGCTGACCGGCTCTCCGGATAACGTCGCGCACCTGCTGGCGGAGCGCGACTTCACCTTTCTCGACCTGGATGTGTCCGGATTCATTCACCTGCCGGGAACGGTGGACGCGATTCTTCATTTTGCCTCTCCCGCGAGTCCTATTGACTATCTGGAGCATCCGATTCAGACGCTGAAGGTGGGCTCCCTGGGCACGCACAAGGCCCTCGGACTGGCCCGGGAGAAGAAAGCGGCATTTCTACTGGCGTCGACGTCCGAAGTCTATGGCGATCCTCTCGAGCACCCCCAGAAGGAGAACTATTGGGGGAACGTCAATCCCATCGGGCCACGAGGCGTCTATGACGAGGCCAAGCGGTTCGCAGAGGCCCTGACCATGGCCTACCGGCGAAGCCACCGGCTCGACACCAAGATTGTGCGAATTTTCAATACCTACGGTCCGAGGATGCGAATTCAGGACGGCCGCGCCATTCCCAGCTTCCTGTCCCAGGCCATCCAGGGGAAGCACCTCACGGTTTACGGGGATGGGAGCCAGACGCGGAGCTTTTGCTATGTTTCGGATTTGGTAGAGGGAATCTATCGCCTGTTGAACTCTTCTTATCACCTGCCGGTCAATCTGGGCAATCCCCGGGAGATGACCATCCTGGAGATGGCCCGGGAAGTCCTGAAAGTCACCAGAAGCCGCAGCCGAATCGTGTATCGACCCCTCCCCGAAGACGATCCCAAGGTTCGTCAGCCTTGCATTGACCTGGCACAGCGCCTGTTGCGCTGGAAACCCAAGGTCACCCTCGCCCAGGGATTGAGAACCACCTTCAAGGATTTCCGAGCTCGTCTCAAGTCGAGGTAGCCGGCCCGCTTCGACCGAGAGTCCCCGACCACGGCCCGGCACGACCGCCGCCATGAGGTGGGTGAGGAGACTTCGCTCAGCGGGAGAGAGCGTCCGGCCGGGTTCGTCGAAAAAGCTCCAGGACGGGAGTTCCCGACTCTGGAAGGGAGCCGAATGGAGAGAAATCCTGCTTCACGGCCTGGCGGAAAGATTCCTGGTCCTCTATGGGCATGTACTCGGTGTTGCGGTCCAGGACGACAAACTCAGCCTCTTTGAGGTAAGGAATGGCCTCTCCAGGCGGGAAGCCCCACATATCCAGGTAAGGTCGGTCTGCATAGTACCCGATGATTGGGCCCTTCCTCTGGACCAAAACCACCTGCCCGGGGCTCGTCTCGCGTCCAACTAGGACCCCTGCCTCGGAATACCGCCGGTATTCCGGATCGCGCCGAATGCCGAATACCCAGAGGTTGTCGTGTCGCTGCTGGGTCACCGGGTCATAGAGCGGAAGCAGCGGCGAGGCAAGCGCGGCAAGCGCGAGAGTGCCGGTCCAGCGTGACCAGACGGGCAGTCGCTTGACCCAGGCCACCGTCGGAGCAAGCCCGATCAGGATTCCCAAAGCAGGTATCACTGGCACAATGTATTTGACGTCCTTATTACGGAAGGTCAGCAGGAACAGCAGGTAGGCCACCGGGAAAGCCACCAAGACCATTTCGACGCTTCCCATCAGGAGTGACCGGAGGCGCCAGAGCCGTCGGGCCGCCACGGCCAACCCGAGCGACGCCAGACACGCGAAGGCAGGAGTCAACACACCGAGCAGCTCGCGAATGAACATCCAGTTGTTCACGCGACGCCACGAATAGACGGATCCAGGCGGCTCCGGCAGGCCCCAGCTGAGCTGGGCTCCAATGAAGTCTCGCGCGCCAGCCGTGGCAAGGCCCCACGCCACCCACAACGCGCCGGCGACGGCAACAGGTACCAGGAGTGCCGCCAGCCTTCGGATCCGCCGGGGGATTCCTCCTCCATCCCGGCTCCAGGTGGCCAGCGCCATCACGACCACCAAAACTCCCGCATAGTACTTGGTGACACAGGCCAGGCCGAGAAAGACTCCCGCCCATCTTTCCCATTGAAGGCTATCCCCCACTCCCGCCCGAGAAAAGGCCCACAGCGCGGCGGTGATCCAGAAGGCAACCGTCATTTCCATGTAGATCGAATGTCCGTAGTAGAGAAAGGCTGGATTGACCGCCACCAGCAGGGTCCCCGCCGCAGCCCAGCGATTTCCCCGCGCCCTGCGAAGGAAGTAAAAGACGAAAGCGAGATTCCCCACCGACATGAGGGTCGAGACGAGCCTTCCTGCCTCCAGGCCCGGACCGAACAGGGCAAACGAGAACGACACGAGATAATAGAAGAGCGGAGGATGGATCAGGAACAGCTTCGGAGGGTAATTGGATGTGACGACCTCTCCCGTGCGCACAATACTTCGGGCCACATCCATGTAGACGGCTTCATCGAAGTCCGGCGCGCGATCCAGGTAGGCGTGAACCGTTTGGAGCACCAGGAGAACCAAAACGGGGATCGTGAACCAGACCCATGCGGCCCGTGTCCCTTGCGCCGAGCGGTCCGTCCCGCTGAGAAAAAGCGGCGCCGCCTTGTTCTGCGTGTTCCTTGCTCCACCGAGCGTCACGGTCGGAGGCCTCATCGAACTGGAGTGATCGGAGCGCTTAACCGCCGGCGCCCCAGCATCCCGAAGGGTGATTGAAAGCCTGGCCGCGCAGGGTCGGCAATCCCCGAGCGCCCCCCAGTCTCCCGACCAGTGGTTCCTTGACGAGCCCCGACATCGCCTCGTCAGGTGCGGTGCTATCGCTTCTCAGACTTCAGGGATTGGGAACTGCGAGAGACAATGGAAGTCCCACTCAATAAGTTTGGAATAGCCGATGACTGCCCGGGGAGTGAAATCTCACATCGGACCGAAGCGTGCCCGAAGGATGCCTCAGCGAGCCACCTTCTCCTCAACCGGAGGAGGGGCACCGAGTTTGCCCGGACCGGAAGCCGCCTTCTTCCCCCGCTCCTTGGTGCCGCGGCTCTCCCCGTAGTAGTAGTAACCTGCGTAATAGTAATCCCGGTAGCTGGAACGCTCCAGATCCACGTGGTTCAAGACCGCGCCGATGATGTTCGGATTGACGTTGCGGATGTTGGTGATGCACCGGCGGACCATTTCCTTGTCGGTCTGGTTGTGACGAATCACGAAGGCGATCATGTCGGCCATCGAAGCAAGGATGATCGAGTCGGTCAGGGAAACTACTGGCGGCGAGTCGAGGAAGACCCAATCGAAATTCGCCTTCAGATCGTTCAGCAACAGCATGAAGCGATCGCTGCCAAAAATGTCTGGAGGATTCGGGGGAAGCGGCCCGGAGGTCATGGCATAGAGGTTCGGGACATTCGAGCTCTTCAGGTAATCCCGCCACCCCTCGCTCTCCGGAGCTAGGATGTAATTGGTCAATCCGTGGCGCTTGTCCATTTGCAGATGAACGTGCACGGTGGGCCGGCGAAGATCGCAGTCCAGCACGGCGACCCGCTCCCCGGAGGCGGCCATGGTTTTTGCCAGATTGATCAAGGTGGTGCTCTTGCCTTCCTGCGGGCTGGCGCTGGTGACCAGCACCAAGTTCTTGGTGCGGTTCTTTCGCGAAAAGAGGAGGCTCGTCCGAAGGCTCTGCAGCGACTCCCGGACGGCGTAGCTGCTGTTGTCATTGACCTTCGGGATGATGGACAGGATGTGGAGCTTCAGGAAGCCCTCCACGTCCTCGGTGGTCTTCACGGTATTGTCCAGGTACTCCAGGAAGAACGCCAGCCCTACTCCCATCATGAGACCGGTGAGCAACCCGACGAGAATGTTCAGGCCTTTTCGGGGACGGATGGGGCCCAAGGGCACCTGAGCCTTGTCCAGAATCCGGATGTTGTTGTTGAGCAGCTGCGAGCTCAGCTCGATCTCTTTCATCCGGCTGTTGATGCTGTCGTAGATTTTCCGGATCTCGGCGGTGTCTCCCCTCAGCAGCTCCAGGCCCGAGGTGCGGTGCGTGAGATCCAGGGACTCACCCTTGACGGCATCGATCTGGGCCAGGGTCTTGCGCTCGTGGTCCTTCTTGATGGCGTACTCCGTCTTGATCCGCCCGATGATCCGATCGCACTCCTCCATGATCTTCTTGTCGAGCCGCTTGGCCTCTTCTTCCTTTTCAACAACCTTGACGTGCCGCTCCTGATACTGGGAAAGCAGCCTTTGCTTTTCCTGTTCCAGCACCAGGCGGTCCTTGTACAGCTCGCTGATGATGGGCTCGCGGGAAATCTCCGGAATAGAAAGCGGGGATCCGCCCGATTGCGCCACTTCGTCGATCTTGCGCAGCACGGCCTCTTCCTGCGATAGAGCCAGCCGAGTTTCGGTCAAATCCTGCTGCAGACGCTGAAACGTTCCCGCCATGATCTTCTGCTGATCCTCGGGAACGAAGATGCGCCGCTCCTCCGCCTCCTCGAAGGTCTTCTCCTGGCTCTTCGCGAGCTTCTCGCGCAACGGCTCCATCAGCTCCAGGAGCGATGCCACGGCTTTAGTGGTGGTCCGCTGGGCCATCTCCAGGTTTCGGTCCACATAGACTTCTCCCAGGGTGTTCACCCACTGGGTGGTCTTCTCCTTGTCGCTGCCTTCCATCGAAATGACCACGATTCCCGTCATTTCGATGGGCTCGATCGTCACCCCCCCCTTGAACACACCCACGGGGTCCTTGAGACTCTTGAATTGAGGGTCGTTCCACAGGTTCAGTCGGTCGAACACCTTTTCGGATACGGCGCGGCTGCGGATGATTTCAAATTGGGTGTTGTAATAGCGGTCCTCGGCGAAGAAGCTGTACCCGGTGGCCCCGAGCTCGGAGACATCCGCCACGGGCGCGACCCGCCGGGTGGACGGCTGAATCTCCACTTTGATGCTGGCCTGGTAGATCGGGGTTTGCAGGAAGGTGTACAGCGCCACCAGGGTGGAGACGATGGCGAAGGTGGTGAAGACGGTCCAACGCCACCTCCAGATCGTCGCCCAATAGTCGCGAAGGTGAACTTCGCGCTTCTGCTCCACGACGATGGGACGAATAGGGTTTTCCATCGGCCGGGCCTTATCCCTTTCCTCTGAATCGGTAGGCTTAATCATACGCCCAACTCGCTGAAATGCAAGCAGTACGCAGCTTTTCTGGCGTCAAAATAACCGTCTATCGACGATGATTACGTCGTTGGGAAGGATGGCAACATCCTCCGCCTTCCTCTCTTCGATGGACTTCAGATCGAAGGTCAGCTTGGTCTGAGAGCCCTTCACCGTCCGAATGATCTGGATGCCCTTCTTCTTGGCATAAGGGGTCAGCCCTTCCGCAATGGTGACCGCTTTCAAAAGGGTTGGCCGATCCCCGAGCTTGTACTGTCCGGGTTTCACGACCTCGCCACGGATGTAGAAATACTGCTCCGGGCCCACCGTGATGACGTCTCCGGTCTGGAGCCGGGGATTGAACTGGCTCCCACCTCTCAGCAGTTCCTCCTTGCTGATGGTGATCTGGCGGCTTCCCTCGTCTTCGGCTGAGCCGCTGTCGCGGCGGGTGATGATAATCTCACTCCCCGCCTCCTGGGTCATCCATCCTGCCTGTGCCATGATGTCCATCAAGGTCGTGGGGCCCTTGAGGTAATAGGTCCCGGGCTTGTCAACCTCCCCCACCACGTTGACCGGCTGGCTCTGATAGTCCTTGATGTCCAGACTGACCTGGGGATCAACCAGGTAATCCTTGAGCCGGGTCTGGACCTCGGTGCGGATGGTCGCCAGGGTTTTACCCTCGACGGGAAGCACGCCGATCAACGGAAAGATAACCGACCCATCCGCCAGGACTTCGAGGGTCTTCTTGAGATCCTCCTGGCCGAAGACCGTCAGCTCAAGGCGATCGCCGATCCCCAGCACGTAGGCCCCACCACCGGCTGGGGCAGGTCGCCGCTGGGGCGCCGCCAAGAGCACCTCCAGACCTTCGGAAGAAACTCCCCAACCTTTCAGGGAGGCTCCCTTCAGCGGTACCTCCAGTCGAATTCCGCCGGGACTGGAGGAGCCAAGAGGCGAGACCTTGAGCGTTCCCAGGGGAGCATCCGTAAACCGGTATTCGGGCTTGAGGGAAGAATCCGCCGCGGCGAATTCCAGGATGAGCGTCTCGGCACCCGCGCCCTCCTGAACCCTGCAGCTGTACGCCGGATTGCCCTCGTACTTGACGATGAGGCTGAATTGCCCATTGGAACCCGATCGGAAGGCGACATCGGACAGTTTGGCGGTTGGGGCACCGACCGCCGCGACGATGCCCGTCAAGCCGAGCACCAGCAGGAGCGCCGCGGCGCGCGCGCCATACCGCAGTGAAAAAGTATCGACTCTCAGCACGTCACTCTTCTCCTCATTGCCAGCCTACGATGGCGGAAACGACCAGGCCACGGCTCTCGAAATCGTAGATATGGTAGTTGGAATCCGGACCTTCGGCTTCGACGTTCGATCGGGACTGCTGGTGCCGATATCCCACAGAGAAATCCATCCAGCGGCTCGCGTGCCATACCAGCATCAGGGTAGCGTCGGTGAGCCGGTCCTCGCGAATTTCTCCTTCGCTGGGCAACAGGTTCTCGAACCCGTCGATCAGACCGTTGGAGTCGTGGTCCAAATCCCCCCCCGGCGTATCGAGGGTGACCTCGATAGGCTCGGCAAAGGTGTTGCGCTGCAGCCCCACCGCCAGCCGGAGGGCCAGAACCCTGGTCAGGGCCCGGTTGAAGTTGAGCTGCACCATTTCATTCAGGTAGTAGGCGCTCACGTTGAAAAATGAAACCAGCGGTGCCCTCCGCAAAAGGACCTGCAGCTGCGTCCGCGGGGAGGGGGCGAGATTCACTTCTCCTTCCCAGGTTATGCCGCGGAAGGGAGTCCACAGGCCTTCGGTGAATTGCGTGGTGGAGTAACCCACGCGGATCTGGCTGCTCAAGTCTCGACCGGTGAAGCGTCGAAATCCTGCTCCTACGGACCGAATCCGGTACTCCTCCGGCTGGAGGCGCGGGTCCACTCCCGTCTGCTGAATGATTTGACGATCCAGCGACAAGAAGATCTGATTCTGAGGACCACTATCCAGGACATAGCGAAAGTACAAGTTGTTGGTCCCATAATCGGTGAACAAATCAGCGGTCGCACTCGTCTCGAAGCGAGTCTTCGCCTGGAAAGCACCCGCCTCCACCGAGTGAGTGGCTCCCAGCTCGTAAGCGAGGGCTAGCTGGCCCTCCTCCGCGATCAAGGGCTGGGTGCCATACTGGTACTCACCACCGGGCACCGTCGTGAGCATCGAGGTGATGGCGTCGACATAGCGCGCCGCGACCTGCACCTGTAATCGTCGGCCAACATGGAATTGCCCGGTAAGTTCCACGAAGTGGCTCATTCCCCCTGCGTTCTTGAGGATCTCCGCCGAGTAGGTACGAAAATCGCCCCGATAGATGAGCTGCATCAGGCTCTTCCGATAGGGCAGCTCAAACCGCAGGATGGGCTGGATGTCCCCAATTCCACTCGGCACCGGACCGAGGAACGGGTCCTCGTCGCTGAGGCGCTGGACGTTGGTGTCCCAACCGTGAGAAACGGTCACCGAGGGGAGGAAGTAGACTTTCCCAAGTCGGATTGGCAGGAGCCGCTCCTGGCTCCTGGCCAGAGAAGCTCCAGCTATCACCATGAGCAATACCGGTGAGCCCCATCGGGCACACCTACCGACGTGATCCCTTCGCCTCAGAAGACCTTCCTTTTGCGGACGGTAGCTGAACATAATACGGCGGGTCCCTGCTTCTGTCAAGGAGGTAACCCTTGCAACTCCTTGAGCGGCAGGGTTTTGACGGCTCAACCGAGGACGGATTTCGCCAGGCTCTGCATCACCCGGTAGCGCTTTCCGGTTTCTTCACACAGAGCTTCAATCCGGTAGCGCTCCGTATCCGAAAGAGAAGGAATGGCGATGAGAATCTCGTCTACCTTCTCACTGCGGGTGACGCTTGGCAGGGCTTCCCGCCCGCCAAAGACGGGGAGGCCGTGGATCCGTTTGCCGGCTTTGGCAATGTCGTCGTCGATGAATCCCACGGGTTGATACTCCAGGCCCGGGTTGTTGCGAATTTCTCTCAGGATCATCACTCCCGCGTCCCCGGCTCCTACGATCAGCAGGCGATGGCCGCGGCGCGGCAATCCGGCGAAGTAGTCCCGCAAGAAGCGGAAGAGCATCCGGCTTCCGGTTACCAGCGCGAGCAGCAGGAACGCATTCAGGACGAAAACCACCCGCGAATAGCCGTCGAAGTGCGTCAGCCCTACGATGGCCAGAACGGTCACCACCGTCCCCGACACGACGGCCTTGGCGATGGTCACCAGGTCATGGACATCCATGTAGACCCAGATAATCCGGTACAGCCCGAAATAGTAGAACAGCGAAAGCTGTATGGCGATGAGCGCCGGGAGAGTCGTGACGATTTGCCGCTCGAACTTCAGGGGTATGACTCCGTCGAAGCGCAGGACATAGGAAGCCACGAATGCCAGGGATATCAGGCAGGTGTCGATGCCCACCTCCAGAATCCGCACCTTATGCTTGATGAAGCTGTTGTAGACCCCGCCCCGAACCGGTGCGGCCACAGCACCGGTTTCATCGGGATCGTATCGATAGACCCTTTTCTGCCCCAGGTAGATGCCGAAAACCGCGAGCATGATGATGGAAAGGGTCGTGATCAGTCCGCTGACCACCAGGTTGAAAAGGACGCTGAAAATGGCGATTGCTCCCAGCCCCCCACAGAGCAGGTACAAGCTAACCACCGCCTTGCGCTCGGACATGCCCAAGGCCACCAGCCGGTGGGAGGTGTGGTCCCGTCCTCCCAGCGCCACAGACCTCCCCGAGATCACCCTGGAGACGGTGACCAGGAGGGTGTCGAAAATGGGAACGCCCAGGGCAAGTGCCGGGATTGACAGGATGCCGAACAGGTTCGAGGCCTGCTCCCAGGAGCCCAGGATGGTGGTGCAGGCGAGCGTAAAGCCCAGAAAGAGGCTTCCGCAGTCGCCCATGAAGACTCGCGCGGGCTTGAAATTGAAAATGAGGAATCCCAGCGTCGCCCCGAGCACGGCCAGTGAAAGAACCGAGATTTCGTGAAGCCCCTGGATCAGCGAAAAGACGAATGTCGTCAGGGCCGAGATGGCCGCAACTCCCGCCGAGAGGCCATCCATGTTGTCCAGAAGATTGAAAGCGTTGGTGATCCCCACGACCCACAGGAGTGTCAGGAAGATGTTGAGGAGCGGATTGGGGATGAGGTCGAACTTCAAGCCGGCGTAGAGCACTACGCAGGCGGCGAGAATTTCACCGAGGAACTTGCTGGAGGGTTTGATCTGGACCAGATCGTCGATGACGCCGAGCAGGAAAATGAGGGTCCCGCCGCACAGAACGCCTACCATTTCCTGTCCCAGTTCCGAGAAGCTCAGGACGGAAGCGGTGACTCCCAGGTAGATGGCCACCCCACCCATCAGGGGCGTGGCGCGCACATTCCACCGATCGGCTTTGGGCTTGGAAACCAGACCGTGTCGTGTGGCCAGCTTGATGACGAGCGGCGTCACGGCGACGCAGACCGCAAACGCCAGTAGGAGAGCCCCGATGGAAACCATGAAGCTCTGCCCCGGCTCCCATGGGAAACCGCGGCAGTTCTACCCCCCTCTCACGGCAAGTGCTTAATTTGTCTGCAAGTTCTGGTTAAATATACCCTGCTTTCTCTCGTATTCAACGACTTTTTCGAGGATTGCCCGAATGCCGAGAGTCGGCTCATACCCGATGGCCTTGCGTATCTTGGAAATGTCGGGAACCCGTCGGGGCATGTCCTCGAAGCCTTCCTCATAGGCCTGATCGTAGGGAATCGTGACGATCTGGGAAGCGCTTCCGGCAACCTCCTTGACCAGTCTGGCCAGATCGAGGATGGTGATTTCCTTTCCATTCCCGATGTTGAACACCTGTCCCACCGCCTGATCGGAGTCCACCAGTCCCAGGATGGCTTTCACGACATCCGAGACGTAGGTGAAGCTGCGGGATTGGGTGCCGTCCCCGAACACCGTGATGGGACTTCCACCGAGCGCCTGGCGGACGAACGTGGGAATCACCATCCCGTAGCGTCCGGTCTGCCGCGGCCCGACGGTATTGAACAGCCGTGCGATGACCACTGGGACCTTCCTTTCCTTCCAGTAGGCGATGGCTAGAAATTCATCCAGAGCCTTGGAGCAGGCATAACTCCACCGCCCTTTGGTGGTGGGCCCCAGCACCAGATCATCGTCCTCCTTGAAGGGAAACCTGGCGCTTTTCCCGTAGACCTCGGAGGTGGAGGCGACGAAGACCTTCTTCTTTTTCTTGCTGGCCTGCATGAGAACGTTTTCTGTTCCCTTGATATTGGTTTCGATGGTGTTTACCGGACTTTCCACGATGAGCCGGACCCCCACCGCCGCCGCCAGATGGATCACCGCATCGACCCGGTCGATGGACTCGGCCAGCACCGGGACGTTCATCACCGTCTCCACCAGATAGTGAAACTTGGGATGATTGCGCAGATGCTCCACATTCCGAATGCCTCCGGTGGAGAGGTCGTCCATGATCCAGACTTCGTCTCCGCGGGCGAGGTAGGCCTCCGCCAGATGAGACCCGATGAATCCAGCACCTCCGGTGATCAGCACTTGCATAGGCCTTCCCCCTCAGGCTCGTTCGAGACTCGTTAACGGGCGGTTCTACCGCGTGCTGGCCGCCTTTTCCCAGACCACACGACGCCTCCCCAGAGCGAAATCCAGTATCCCCTTGATCGAGGCGGCGTTCACTGCACAGAAGTAATAAGGCACAAACAGGAGCCGCGGCACGGCTCTCCCACCCGTTTCCAGGCCCCACCCCACCAGCGCCATCGAGTAAAAGATCCCTTGCAAGCCGAGGCCCCACCCCCACAGCCCCGTCCCGTCCGTTTCGGCCGCGCTGGCCAGGGCGATCCCCGCCAGGAAGAACGGAACGAGCCAGCGAAGCATCTTGTGCGAGAAGATCTGGAACAGCGCGCCTCCGGGCATGGGCGCCAGTTGTCGAAATCCGTACAGGTAGGTCGCGATTTGATTGGTGATGATCCGCGTTTTCCTGCCGAATTCCTCGCGTACCGTTCCGGCCGCCCTCTCCCAGCATCGGGCGCTGCGATCGAAGATCACGCGGTATCCCGCCCGCAGTGCCAGAAGCGGGTTGGCCACGTCGGCCTCGACCTCCAGAGGAAGCGGCAGGCAGAGGCCGCGCCGCAGGGCGTAAATCGCCCCGTTTCCTACAATCGTGGATCCGAGCACGCTTTCGCGCTCCTTGATGAAATTCTCGTAGCGCCAGTAGAGCCCTTCACCCAGCGCGGCGTTCAAGGAGCCTTCGTTGCGATACTGCAGCTCTCCCATCACGCACCCGACGCGGGGATTGCGGAAGTGCATCACCAGACGCGCCAGCGCATCGCGCAGAAAAAAGGCGTTGGCGTCGGTAAACACCACAATCTGGCCCGTCAGGTCGGGGAGCACCGCGTTGAGGCACGCCGTCTTCCCCTGATGATCCTCGCGAAACACCAGGCGGATCCGCTCCCCCGCCGCTTCCCTGGCCACACGCTCCGTCGCGTCATTCGATCCATCGGAGACCACCACGATCTCCAGCCGATCGGACGGATAGTCGAGCTCCAACGTGTTCTGGATTTTCCTGCCGATGACCGTCTCCTCGTTGTACGCGGGAATGATCAGGGAAACGCGCGGTTGTCCCGTTTCCGCCCCCGCCGGGACGGCGCTCCCTGCATCGGCACGCTTGAAGACGGCCCAAAGAGACAGCACCAGCGGGTATCCAAAATAGGTGTAAACCGTAAGCCCGATGCATCCCCAAAAGACCATCTGCGCGGCGCTCATCGCTCCACGGGCTCCCAAATACCCGAATGCCGCCGGCGGTGCGCCAACCCGTTCCAGGCTCCCCACGCCGCTGCCAGATTCACCAGAACGAAATAGTAGGGCAGAAAAGCCAGCCGGGAGCGCTTCCCTCCGAGGTCCATGAGCCAGCCGACCCCGGCCAAAAAATAGAAGAGCAGCTGTGCGGCGAGCGCCACCAGGAAGAAGGGGCGATGCGTCAGCAAAAGGCTGGAGCCGAGCATGACGGCCGCCAGCGGGAGAACGAACCAGCGCAGCAGCCGGTGGGAAAGGAGCTGCAACGCCACCAAGGGGCTGCGAAAAGGGTTCAGGAGGTGCTTCATCTGGCGCAGGGCTGCGAAGTTCCCCGAGATGATGCGAACCTTGGTGCGCATTTCACCCCGGGCGGAAGTCGCCATCGTTTCCGTTATTTCCGTTTCCGTCTCGTAGATGACCCGCTTCCCCTGGTCGAGGACCTGCAGCGGGCAGAGGAAATCGTCCGGAAGTTCATCCGGGACCGGACGGTACAATTCCCGGCGCATCGCGTAGACGGCGCCGCTGAGCACCACCGAAGAGCCGATGGCGCTCTCCGTCTTCCTCAGGAAGACTTCGTAGCTCCAGTACAGACCTTCTCCCTGGGAAACGGAGGTCGCATCGGGATTGCGATATCGCAGCCGGCCACCCACGCAGCCCACCTCCGGGTCGGCAAAATTGCGCATCAACTTCTTGAGGGTATCGGCGCGGTAGAGGCTCCCCGCGTCGGAAAACACTAGGATCTCGCCCTTCAACCCGGGAACGATCTCGCGAAAGTTGGCCGCCTTCCCGCGGCGGCGCGGCGAGACGATGAGCTGAATACCCCGATCCGAGTACTCCCGGACGATGGCATCGGTGCCGTCCGTCGAGACGTCGGACGCCACCACGATGCGCAGTCGATCGCGCGGGTAGTCCAGGGCCAGGCAATTCTCCAGTTTCCCCCGGATGACCGCCTCTTCATTGTAGGCGCCGATCAGGAAATCGACGGCGGGCGTGGCGTCGGCCCGGCGGACCATGCGGGGTCTGAACCGTTTTAGAGCCACCAGAATGAGCGGATACCCGAAGTGCAGGTACGCCAACAGCCCCAGCGCCGTCCAGAACGAAGCGATCAGGAGCGCTTCACCCATGGGTACCACCCAGCGCAGGCACCCCGACACCCTCGCGCGAAGCCGGCAGAGGCTCCTTTTCTGCAGCTCGACGACAGAGATAACTCAAGGTCAGCACCATGGCGAGGTTGGAGTAGGCAAGGTTCCCCGCTGAGAAATAGTTCACCAAGGCTACCACCGTCAGGGCCTCGGTCGCTCGCAACGTGGCCCGACTGGCCCGATCAGCCAGGAACCTTCTTTCCGCGCGCCAAAAGTTGTATCCCGCCTGAAAAATCCACCAGCACAGCACCAGAAAACCCACGGTGCCGGTCTCGGCAAGCGCCTGCACGTAAATGTTATGCGGGGGGAGCTTCCTGTGGCCCATGAGTCCGGGGTTGAACTCGGGCCGCACGTAATAGAAGCCGAAGTTTCCCAATCCCACCCCGAGGACAGGATTTGCCTTCCAAATCTTGATGCCAGCCTTGTTGAAATAGCCTCGAGTGGTCAGGCCCACGCGCTGCTGGAGAACAATGGTGCCCTTCAGGTCGGTGTTGATGTTCTTGAATCGATCCATGAAAGACTCGGGCAGGAAGGGAAAAGCCAGGAAGCCAAGGAGGGCGATTACGATCACCCGGATCCGGTGCTGACTCTCCCGGACGGCCATCCAGGCGACTCCCGTCATCAGGGCGAGCACCGAACCTCGGGAGATCGAGGTCACGAGTCCCAGCGAGAGCCCGGCGCACATCATCAGGCCCAGCAACTGCTTCCACCACCGGTCCCCATAGAGAAACACATAAATCGCCACGATCAGCCCCAGGGCTGAGATCTCACCCAGCTGGTTCTCGTTTTCCTGAAGTCCCTTGGCTCGGAACCCCACGGCGATTCCCAGGGCGTACTGAATCATTCCCGCCACGGCATTTGCCAGGCCCATGCCGGCAATCACCCAGAGGAGCCCTCGCACCTTCTTGAAGTCATCCACAACGTTGATCAGGAGGAGGCAGAAGAGGACGTTCAGAATGAGCTTCCGCACCCCATACTGAGTCATCACAGCGTCGTGCGTAAAGCTGAGGGAATGCAGCGTCAGAAAGATGAAAGCCACGAGGGGCAGGACGATCCAGCTGAAGACCAAGCCATGACGCGTCAGGCCGAAGTAGACGAGGCAGATGACTGCGACGCTTCCCCCGACAATCTGAAAAATGGTGATTCCCCCCAGGCTCATAGGAAGATACTGGGCCGCCACCACCGCCAGCACGCCGGTGATCGGGTAGCGGAGCGAGAGCACCAGAAGGACGCTTCCGACGATCAGCACCGGGAGCATCAGGACCGGAAGGTTGAGGTACAGCCATGCCAGCAGCAGCACCAGGACGGATCCGACCCCCGCGACGGAGACGCGCATCTCCCAGGTCCAGCGCCAGGTATCGGTCAGGGCCAGGGCCGCCCGTTTCATGGCATCCCCCCTCCTCCCGTGGACAGCTGTCGCCTGACACCGGAAGCGGCTCCCGCGTAAACTCCCTCCCCCGTGACCCCCGCCGGGTCCAGATATTTCTGCCACCAGACTTCCAGCGTCAGGAAGCTCCAGAGGTGCGCCGAAAGATCCTGCGTGCCCCGGGCGTGGGCCTTCAAGAGGGCTTCCATGCCGGCCGGATTCCAGATCCCCCGCTGGCGCGCACTGGCGCCCAGCAGGATATCCGCCAGGTACTCCTTGAGCTCCCCGCGAAACCAGTGGGAGAGCGGTATTCCGAATCCCATCTTCGGTCGATTCCACACCTGCGACGGCAGCGAGCGACCGACGGCGTCGAGCAGGAGAGCCTTGGGCCGGTCCCCGGACTGCTTCCAGGCGGGGGGCAGCGAGCTCACGAATTCGACGACTCGATGATCAAGCAAAGGCACGCGTGCCTCGAGCGAGCAGGCCATGCTCATCCGATCCACTTTTGCCAGGATGTCCTCCGGAAGGTAATGCTGGAGATCCAGGCGCTGCGCCCCCTCCACGGGATTGGCCACCGCACCGATTCCGACCTCCCACCGGATCTCGGGAAAGCTGTCCAGCCATTCGGGGTTCAACGCCTGGGAGGCTTGTGGAACCAGCAGGTAATTGACCGAGTCCAGATAATCCTCGGGAAAGGTCTTGGTGCTCCTCTGGAGGAAGGAGCCGATGCGCTGAGCCTGAAAGGAGTCGGGTCCGGTCTTTCTAAGGACGGAGGCCATTCCCTTGCGCAGGGCAGGGGGAATCCAGCGAACGGCTCCCAGCCTTCTCAGACTTCGATAGCGGCCGTATCCCGCGAACAGCTCGTCCCCCCCGTCGCCGGACAGTGCCACCGTGACGTGGCGGCGCGCGAGTTGGGACACGAGGTAGGTGGGAATCGCCGATGAATCGCCAAACGGCTCGTCGAAGGAGGAGACCACCTGGTCCACCAGTCCCACGGCGTCCGGCCGCACCACCAGGGAGCGGTGCTGCGTGCCCAGGGCCGAAGCGACGAGGTTGGCGACGGGAATCTCATTGAACTCCGGTACCTCGAACCCAACCGTAAAGGTCTTCACCGGGTCGGGAGAGATGCTCCGCATCAGGGCAACCACGCAGCTGGAGTCCACCCCTCCGCTGAGAAAGGCTCCCAAGGGCACGTCGCTGATCAGGCGCAGGCGGACCGACTCCTCCAGGAGCTCGCGCAAGCGTTGCACCGCCTCCGACCGGGTAATCCGCGGGGGCTCCTCCACATCGGGAAGCGACCAGTAGCGCTGCAGGTTTTGGCGGCCATCCTGAAGGACGAGACGATGGGCCGGAGAGAGTTTCTGGATTCCTTCGAATGCGGTCCGGGTGCCTGAGAAATAGCCCAGGGCGAGGCAGCGCGCGATGCTGGAGTGGTCGGCTCGCCTTTCCTCGGGGGGGAGCATGGCGAGGATCCCCTTGATTTCCGAGGCGAAGCAAAGCTCCTCTCCGTCCTGGCGATAGAAGAGCGGCTTGATGCCCAGCCGGTCGCGCACCAGGAGGAGCCTGTGACGGCGAGAATCCCATAGGGCGATGGCAAACATGCCGCGCAGCTCCCGGGCAAAGTCCTCCCCCATCTCCTCGTAAAGATGGACCAGGACTTCCGTATCGCTGCGGGTCTTGAAAACATGGCCCGAGGTTTTCAGCCTCTCCGTCAATTCTCGGTAATTGTAAATCTCCCCGTTGAAAACCACCTGAACCGATCCGTCCTCGTTTCCCATCGGCTGGTGTCCACCGGCGAGATCGAGTATGGAGAGGCGACGGAATGCAAGCCCCGCCTCGCCTGAGCGGTAGAACCCCTCGTCGTCAGGGCCCCGATGGGTCAGGGAGAAGGCCGCGGCCCTCAGCCTGGAGTCGGCCTCATCGCCGAGCGGACCGCGCAGGGAAAGGATGCCCGCTATGCCGCACATGCGCTTGGACCTTTGTGCCTCACGCCACTGCCTCCCTCAATCTGCCGAAGGCGCCCGCCAGCCTTCGCAGGTCCTCCTTGCGAAGCATGATAGCGTCCCGCAACCTCGAGTCGGAGATCCGCAGGTAGGCAACCAAGACAATCAGCGTAACCAGGGTGTAGGAGACGCTGGAAGCCAGAGAGGCGCCCAAGATGCCGTACCTCGGGATCCAGGCCAGATTCAGCAGCACGTTCGCCACGAAACCGACGGCGGCCGCGAAGGCCACCGGCATGGGGCGTCCGCGCCCGGAGAGCGCCGTCCCGAGGATGAATTGGACGGACATGGCGAGAATTCCTGGCAATAGTGCCAGGAGTGCGGGTCCCGCCTCCACGAAGCGCCCGCCAAACACCAACTTCAAGGCGAGATTTCTGCCCAGCGCCAGCGCTCCGCAAAGCACCAGCATCATCCAGAAGCTGCTCCGGCAAATGGCCAGGGTAAGCGCCTCCCGACTCTCGCCGGAGGAGCGCGCCACACTCGGGAACAGGACCGTCCCGAGGGAATTCGGAACCATCCAGAGGATCTCCGCCAGCGTCACGGCGGTGGAATAGAGGCCGGTCTGATAAAGGTCCAGCTTGCTTCGAACCAGGAAGAGGTCCACGCGGTAGTTCAGATAGAGAAAGATTGAGCAGCTGTAAACCTGCAGACCGAAGGCCAGGAGCTTGCGGAAAACATCCCACCGGAACAGGGGCCTGGGCTGAACTCCACCCAGATAATGGAAAGCGAACGCAGCCATGAGGGACTCCGCCACGACCTGGGCGAGAACCACCCCCAGGACGTCCAATTTCAGGATCAGCAGGGCCGCCACAATCAGGAGGAATCGAAAGGTCGAGCGGCACACGTCCAGCAGGTTGGCTTCGGCAATGCGCATCTCTCCCCGATACAATCCGCCGAGGAACAGCCAGGCGAGCTGAGTCGGGATGGTGAAGATGGCCGCCCAGACCGCGGGCGCGGAGACTCCCTCGAAAAGACGATCCCGCAGGAGAAAGGAAGCCCCCACACAGGCGCAGATTCCGACTCCTCCCAGAACCAGCAGGGCGGCCAGGACGGTGCGGACCAGGACTTCGCGCGAGAAGGTCCTCTTGCCCAGGTGGTAGAGGGAGGCCCAGTCGATCCCCAGCGGCGCCAGGATTGCGAAGAGCTGCGGCAGGATGAGCACCGCGGTCAGCTCCCCCTTGCCCACCGGGCCGAGGATCCGCGCGGTGATCCCGATCTGGAGCCCGCCGATCGCCAGAGAGAACACTCCTGAGAGGAAGGTCGTGGTGCTGTTCCTGGCGAAGCTCGGCGACCCTCCGGAATCCTCGAAGGTGGCCCGGGATTTGCCTGGCGAGCCGAGCAGGATCCGTCTGATCTTCCGTCGGCCGGCGAACCAGAGGTAGGAAATCACCGCACGCCCGAGCTCCCAGCGTTGCCGGAGCCGGTCGCCCGCTCCCAGCGGCTTCTGGTCTTCCAGAAGTAGCTCGAGCTGTTCGGCGCCGGAGTCGACGGAGAGGCGTTTCTCGGAGAAACTCCTTCCGAAGCTCTCCAGCCGCTCTCGGAGTTCTCGATCTTCGAGAATCGTCCCGACGCACACCGCGAGCGCCTCGCCATCGAGCCGTGTGGTGCCGTCAAAGACTCTCCCCTTGTCGTAGTTGTAGTAGGCGAAGTCCTCGATGTTCTCGGGGGACATGATTCCGGCAAGGCCGGACGGGCCCACCGAAACGACCGGCCTGCCACAGGCCAGACCCTCCATGCCGGAGCGGGCTCCATTGGCGATCACGACCTGCGCCGCGCAAAACGCCTTTTCCATCTCCAGCACCTTTCCGGCCAGGATCACGTAAGGGGTGCCGAGGGAGGAGTTCAGCTGCGCCGCCCGTCGCGTCACCTCGTCTGCCATGGGACCCTCCCCGGCCAGGACGACGCGCGCTTGGGGGCAGCGCCGCGCCAGGGACTCCACCGAGTCGAGCAGAAACCGAACCCCTTCGATTTTCATCGGATCCCAGCGGCACGCCATGAGGATCACGGGAGTCTCCGCCTGCAACCCCCATTGCCGTCGCAGTGCGCTCCCGTCCAGACCCGGGTGGAAGCGCTCGGTGTCGATGCGGCTGACGATCATCTTCAGGGAATCGGCCTTCCAGCCGTACTCGCGGATCAGAGCATCTCGATATTCGCCGCTGAACACGATCGCCTGGGCGACCCGAGGATGGTGAAATTCCGGGTAAATGGAGGAAAAAGTGGGCACCGCGGGAATGCCCCTGGGCACCGTGGCCAGAAGCATGTCCGACAGGCAATCCCATCCGTTGGGACAGGTGATTTCCACCTTTTCCCGATCCAGGATCTCGCCCAGCTGGCGCGCCAGGGCCGGACTCGGATGCCTTACGCCCGTATCGACCCGATGGTGAACCACTCCGGCTGCGCGCAAGCGCTCCAGGAGGGGCCCCTCACGCGAGGCCAGGTGGACCTGGTGACCTCTCTTGCGCATGGCAATGGCGTTCGACACGGTGGTCTGGTTGGCCCCTCCGATGTCCAGGGCCTCCACGTAAAAGAGGATATTCACCCTCGGATCTCCTGCCTCACGGCCGTGCAGGCCCGGTGGGGAGGCCGGTCACCTTGCGCCACGATGCGAGGCTGACCCCGCCGCCGGCCTGCAAAGAACCCGGCAGCGCGGTTCGGAAGAGCTCGCTAGCGCTTGGAGAGTACATAATCTCCCAGGACCAGGTGGTCCATCCCGGTCATGAAAAAGGTGGAGACTGCATCCCGCGGGGTGCAGACGATGGGTTGGCCCTTCACATTGAAGCTGGTGTTGATCACCATCGGAACACCGGTTAATTGGCCGAACTCGGAGATGAGCCGATGGAACCGAGGGTTGGTCTCGCGGCTGACGGTCTGGATCCTGGCCGTTCCGTCCACATGGGTGATGCTGGTGATTTGAGATTGCTTTTCCTTCCGCACATCAAAAGTCAGAGTCATGAAGGGGGACTTCACGCCATCGCTGAAGTACTCCCCCACCTGCTCCTCGACGACCGCCGGCGCGAAGGGTCGGAAGTCTTCGCGGAACTTGATGGTGGCGTTGATCCGATCTTTCATGGCCGGGTCGCGCGGATCAGCGAGAATGGAGCGGTTTCCGAGGGCGCGGGGGCCGAACTCCATGGCCCCCTGGAACCAGGCCACGATGCACCCCTCAGCCAGCTTCTGCGCCGCGAAACGGCACACGTCCTCCTCGCGCCGGTAGCTGACCTTGTAACTCTCCAGTGCCTTCTGGATCTCCTCGTTGCTGAAAGCGGGCCCGGTGTAAACATGCTCCATCACCTCGGGCTGCTCTCCCCGTTCCGCCAAGACCTCCAAAGCCGCGCCGATCGCCGTTCCCGCGTCACTCGCGGCCGGCTGCACATAAATCCGATCGACGAACGGCAGGGCCAGGAGCCTCTGGTTCATCACGCAGTTGAGCCCGACCCCACCCGCGATGCAAAGGTTCCGGCTCCCGGTCTGCTCATGCAGCCACGTCACCAGGTCGGTGACTGCCCGCTCCAGGGTCTTCTGGGCGCTGAACGCCAGATCCATGTGCCGCTGAGTGAGGGGCTCCTCCTTCAGTCGGGGCCGTCCCAGGCGCTCGACCAGACGATCCGAATAGATTCCTTCCTGCTTGGAGGGAAACGCCTGGTTGGACCCCACCGACACCATGTACTCCTCGTAGTTGAGCCGGTATTCCCCCCCGCCGAATTGCAGCAGCCAGGTGAGATCCACCTCCTGCTTGCCGTAGGAGGCCAGGCCCATGACCTTGTACTCGTCGTTGTCCCGTTGAAATCCCAGGATCTGCGTCAGCATGGAGTAGAAAATCCCCAGCGAATTGGGTCGCGGGACGGACTTGATGACCCGGATTTCGCTCCCCCGCCCGAACGACAGGAGCGTGGATACCGAGTCTCCGGAGACGTCTGCGCTGAGGACCATGGCGTCGGAGAAGCCTGAAACCCGGAAGGCGCTCGCGGCATGCGCCATGTAGTGGCGAACCAGGCGGATTTCAGGAGAATGGCCGAACTTGAGAGTGAAATAATGCTTCAGCCGCTGGTCCATCCCCGGCACGGTGGCGTACCCGTAGGCCACGCAGTCCACGTCCCGGATGGAAAGTCCAGCCTGGCTGAGGCAAAAGCGGATGGCGCTTTCCGGAAGCCGCCCCTCCGAGTGCTTGATTCTAAGAAAGCGCTCTTCCTCCGCGGCCGCCACCAGCTTTCCGTCCCGGTAGAGCGCCGCGGCCGGATCATGATGCCCGGACCGGATACCCCCGCAGATTCCCAGAATGACCATCGCTCCCCTCTCCGCCTCCTGCCTCGCTTTAGCGCTGTTCGTTTTCGACGTCCGCCTCGAGCTCCTCGATTTGCTGGCGATACAGCGACTCCTCAGGCTGCAATGCCAGCAGCTTGCGGGCCGGCTCCAGCGCCAATCTCGGCTTGCCAATCCGGCGATAGAAGAGGACCAGCTGCGCCAGGCTGCTGATGGGCTCCGAGCCAATCTCGGAGGCCCGGACATAGCAGTCTTCCGCGTCCTGCCAGAGTCCCATGGATTCGTAAACCCGGCCCAGCAACAGCAGCGTGCCGGGATCGTGGGGCTTGATCACCAGTGCGGAACGCAGGATCTCCGAGGCTTCCCGATGACGCCCCCGCTGGTCCAAGAGATCCCCGAGCGCGACCTGGACGTAGAAGCGATTCTCCGCCTCGACCCCTGGCGCCACCATGGCCTCGCGGTAGAGGGCGATTGCCTCATCCAGCCGCCCCATGCCCGACATCGCCAGGGCTTTCCAGCTGGCGGTGTTCCGACCCGCCACGTCCTGGGATTTTTGGAAGGCATCGTAGGCCTCCTGAAATCTCCCCTGATTCAAGAGAAAGATCCCCAGGGTTCGGTTCGCCCTTTCCTGTGGAGCATTGCGCGGCGGCCGCATCGCACGGTTGAGTGACTTCACGACCAGCTCCGCCATCTCGTCACTTACCTTGCCGAGCGACAGGAACAGGTGCTTGTCAGGGTTGGGAAGGATGGTCAACACCTCGCCGTACTGCTCCATGGCATAATCCCGAAGTCCCAGCTGCCAGGCCAGATCGGCCAGCGTGTCGCGGTGATAGACGCTGTTCGGATCCTGATCGAGGGAGACTTCAAGGGCGCGGATTTGCAGCAAGTCCTCGATTTCCAGTTGTTCCTGCACGGGCCCGGCGAGCTCCTCGAGACTGTAGGTTCGCTGCTCCTGATTTCCGGGCTTGAGCACCGCATATACATCGGCCAGCGAGGACCAGGTATCGGAGCGCAGGCACTCGTTCTCCAATTGTCCGCGCAGCACGCTCGGGAGCTGGATCTTTATTGCCTCGTCGGAGAGCGACGAGGATCTCAGGCCTCGCTGGCGGCTCTCGATGAGGCTCAGGAGTACCTCCAACTGGCCCGCCCTGGCCTTCCGGCTGGAAGGGCCGAAATGCTCCAGGAGCCGGTATTTCTGCAGGGCCTCCTCGAACCTTCCGCTCCAAAAGGCTCTCTCGGCTTGCGTGCGGACCTGAAACGCAGCGACGCGGGTGGAGGTCCAGAACCAGGCCACCGCCAACAGGCATCCCGCAACCAACGTCCGGTGCCAATTCGAGAAGCTCATGCAATCCACTTCCATCGAAGGCCGGTCATGGGCCGGTCCAGGCGGAAATGTCGCTTGGCGGAGCCATCAATATACGGGAATCGGAGCCTCCCTGCAATGTCAAAGCTGCGTCAGTCAAGGACTTCCGCGAATATTCCGCCGGCTTCGGCGGCGCGGAGGAGGTCGATTCTGTGCCCTTTTCCGTCCTGCTCCGGGCGGCAAAAACGAGCGCTCCCAGCAGCACGAACAGCAAGCCATTGGCGGGAATCTGCAGATTAAATTCCACCAGCGAGTGGATCCACAGGACCAGCACTCCCAGCGCGGCGCCCAGCGCGACGGGAGGCTGCGCACGCCAGCGGTTCGATAGCAGAGGCGAGAGGCGCCGCCGCCAAAACACCACAAGACCCCAGACCAGGATCGCGCCGCCGATGAGACCACTCTCGGCGAATGCCTGGAGGTATTCGTTGTGGGCCTGGTCCCAGATGGCAGTTTCTCCGTAGATCTTGTAGCGGGGATAGCCGAGGGAGAAGGTCCCCAGCCCGGTGCCGGAAAACGGGTTGGCCGCGATCATCGGCAAGACCCCCTTCCAGCAAGTGATGCGCCCCGCGAACGACGCTTCTACTCCCGTTTCCTCGACGCGTTCCTCGCTCCCCCGCAGAATGTAATAGGTGATCCCGGCGATGCAGAGTACGAGGGGAGCCAGGGCGAGAGCGCTCCATACGGCGTAGCGGGTGTTCCGGCACTGAGCTCTCACCTGGAGGTACAGGTAGCAACAGGAGCCCAAAGCCAGGGAGAACCAGGTCCCTCTGGATCTCGCCAGGATGATGGCGACCGCAATCAGCACCAGCATGAAGGACCCCAGGGCGATCTTGGGAGCGGCCCGCCGCCGGAAATCGCGATGCCGGCGCTGGCGGCCCCCAAACCCGGCTTCCTTCAGGAGCAGGCCGCAGCCCAGCCACAGCGACATCTGCGCGTAGCTCGCGAAGTGGTTGCTGTTCACCCAGGCGCTGAACGGGTGCCCCTGGTAAACCGGGATCAGCCAGAAGATTTTTCCATTCCAGGTCAGGTACTGGACGATCCCGATGAGCGAGAGCGCGAATCCCGAGGACACGACCAGCCAGGGAAGCCGCTTTTCCAAGGCACGCTCGGGCAGAAATCCCGCCAGCAGAAGAAAGAAAGCGCCGTAGGCCAGGAATCGGGACAGCCAGCGCAGCGTTTCCCAGGGGTACCACGAGATGGGGCGCAGGCCCGGCTCGACGCGCAACGAGCCTTCCAGTCCGGTCTGCTCGCCGGGCCGGGGCGACAGCGCCCGGGAGGGAGAGTCGTGCCGTTGGAGCAGCCAGGATTGCGCATCCGCCTGGCCCTCGCCGGTTGCGAATCCGGGCAGGAATTCTGAATAGGCGGCGTAGGTGCCCGGGCTCAGGATCTTCAGCACCGGGGGCGGCAGGGGCACCAATTGAAGGAGAGTCCACAGGCAGAAACAGGCCGCAGGCATTACGATCCAGGACGGGAGCCTGAATCCTTCGCGCCTCAGCCCGCCCCACCAGGCAAGGATCAGCAGCGTGAAGCAGCCCCCTTCCATCAGGGCAGTGGCGCGCTCCAGCACCGAGCCGAGGGCCCAGGGAGTAAGCAATAACAGCAGCCAGACGCCCCCTTCCACGGCGCGGACGAGCCACTTCTGCATCCCGGCCCCCCACGGGGCACCGGAGCTTTGCTCGTGACCGCCGTGGAGCGATTCAGAGGTAGCCACCCAGTCCTCGATTACGCAACGCCTCGACGAGTTGCTTCATTTCGGAAGTCATGCGGCGCGGGCAGACCAGGACCGCCTCTCCCGAGCGCACCACCAGCAGGCCCTCCACGCCGTGCAGCACGCAGAGCCCCGCTTCTGAATAAACCAGGTTCTTTGCGGAGTTCTGCACCAGGCACTTGCCGATGCCGACGTTGCCGCGCACATCTTTGCGCGACAGATCGTAAAGGGCCGACCAGCTTCCCACGTCGGACCACTCGAATCGCGCCTCCACCACCGCCACGCGGCCGGAGCGCTCCAGCACTGCCCGATCCACCGGGAGAGCGGGCAGGCTCGCGAAGGCGCGACGCGCCCGGCTGCTTCCCCCTCCGCCGAGAGCAGCCAGCTCCAGCCACCCCGAGAAGGCCGGCTCACAGCGGGCCGCTTCTTCCAGGAAGCTCGCTGCCTTCCAGACGAACATCCCCGAATTCCACAGCGCCCGGCGTCGAATCAAGGCGCGGGCCGTCGCTTGCGGCGGTTTCTCAAGGAAACGGCTCACCTGATGTCCGGTCGGCTTGAGCCGGCTCCCGCGGAGCACGTACCCGTAATCCGTCGATGGGCCGGTGGGCCGGACGCCAAAGGTGACCAGAAATCCCCTCTCTGCAATCTGCGTCGCCTCCTTCACCGCCTGGCGAAACAGCGGCAGGCCTCTGACGTAGTGATCCGACGGCAGGATCAGGACCGTGGCTCCTGAGTCCTGTTCCCAGACCCATCGGGTGGCCAGCAGAGCCGCCGGCCCCGTGTTGAGCGCCGCCGGTTCCCGTAAGATTCCAACTCCCGGGTAATGCCGGATCTGCCGCCGGATCGATCCGGCCAGCGGCCCTCCTGCCACGACCCGGGTTCGACTCCCCGGTGCCACCGTCCCGGCGCGCTTCAAGGTCTCCTGCAGAAGAGACCTCCCCATTCCGAGATCGAGGAAAGGCTTGGGTCGGCGGGCGGTGGAGAGGGGCCAAAAGCGCTCCCCTTTGCCCCCCGCCAGTACCATGACCCAAAGACGCGATCCCACGAGAATCTCCCGTAACTCTCCAGGGCAGGAACCAGCGACGACTCGCCTGTCCCGCCGCCGGGAAGCTAGTCGAAGAGGCCGTATCGGACGATGGCCGCGATCGCGACCAGACCGTCCTTCCAGGTGATCTTTTTTCCTTCTGCGTAGTTCCGCCCATGGTAGGAAATGGAGGTCTCATAAACTCGCAGGCCTTGGCGGGCGATCTTGGCGGTAATCTCCGGCTCGATTCCGAAGCGCTCCGACTTGAGATCCAGGCGTTTCAGGGCATCGGCGCGAAAGGCCTTGTAGCAGGTTTCCATGTCCGTGAGATTCAGGTTCGTGAACATGTTGGAGAGGGTGGTCAGAAAGCGGTTTCCCACGTAATGCCAGTAATACAGCACGCGGTGGGTTTCTCCCGTGAAGCGCGATCCGTACACCACATCGGCCAGATTGGCTTCGATGGGGTCCAGGAGCTTTGGGTACTCCCGGGGGTCATACTCCAGATCGGCATCCTGGATGATCACCGCCTCACCCCGAACCTGCGCAAAGCCGGTCCTGATCGCGCCGCCCTTTCCGCGGTTTTTCGGATGCCGGGTGACGCGCACCCTTGGATCGGCAACCCGGGCCAGAGCTTGGGCCGTCTGGTCGGTCGAGGCATCGTCGACCACAATGATCTCGAGAACACCCGGGGCCTGGAGCACACGGGCCAGGATGGCTTCGACGGTTCGCTCCTCATTGTAGACCGGCATGACGACGGAGAGCTTCATTCGGTTCGCCCCACTCTTGCGGCGTGCAGGGTGCGCCGCAGTCCATCACGGAAGGAAACCGCCGGTCGATACCCCAGCAGGGCCTTGGCCTTGCCGATCGTGGCAAGCGAGTCCCGAACGTCGCCCTGGCGCGCTGCCTCGAAGCGTGGGTGGATGTCCACCCCGGAAATCTCCCCCATCTGCTGGAGCAGATCCAGCAGCGTGAAGCTCTCACCGCAGGCGATGTTGAACGCCTGTCCCGCCGCAGCGGCAGGCGCCGTACAAGAGAGGAGATTGGCCTGCACGACGTTCTCGATGTAGGTGAAGTCGCGGGATTGCCGTCCGTCTCCGTAAATCACCGGCGGTTCCGACCGGGCTATGGCGCTCATGAATCGGGGGATGACCGCGGCGTACTGGGAATCGGGGCTCTGGCCGGGACCGAAGACGTTGAAATAGCGCAGCGACACCGACTCGAGCCCGTAAATGCGGTGAAACACCCCGCAGTAAAGCTCTCCCCCGAGCTTGGTGACCGCGTAGGGCGACAGCGGAGACGTCGCCATGCTCTCGACCTTCGGAAGCTCGGGCGTGTCACCGTAGACCGAGGAAGAGGAGGCGTAGACGAAGCGCCGAACTCGCTCCCGGCGGGCGGCCTCCAGGAGGACCAGGGTCCCGGTCAGGTTCGCGGCATGGGAAGCCAGGGGATCCTCGACGGAGCGGGGCACCGATCCCAGGGCCGCCTGGTGGAGGACGAAATCGACCCCCTGCATGGCCCGACCGACCAGGGCCGGATCATCCACGCTCCCCTCCAGCAACTCGAACCGATCGGCGCAGGGAGCCAGATTCTCACGTTTGCCCGTCACGAAGTTGTCCAGCACCCGAACCGATTCTCCCCGGTTGACCAGCTCCCGAACCAGGTGCGATCCGATGAATCCGGCTCCGCCGGTGATCAGGTATCTCGACATCTACCGGCCCACCGCTGCGTAACGGAATCCCTGGCGGCGCAGATCCTCGGGCTCGTAGACATTGCGCAGGTCAATCATCACCGGCTGGCGCATGATGCTCTTGAGGCGCGGCAGGTCCAGGTTGCGAAACTGGTTCCACTCGGTGGCCAGGACCAGGGCGTCACATCCGGTGGCCGTGTCGTACTCGTCGGATCCGTACTCCACATCCTGCAGGGCCTGACGGGCCTCGTGGATCGCCACAGGGTCGAAGGCCCGAATCCGCGCACCCTCCTTCTGAAGCTCCTGGATGATCCGGATCGCCGGGGATTCCCGGGTGTCGCTGGTATTGGGCTTGAACGAGAGACCCAGGACTCCAATCCGCTTTCCCTGGAGTCCCTCCGACAGGCCCCTGATTTTTTCCACCATCCGGCCGATCTGGGCATCGTTGACCTCCACCACCGCGGCGATGACTTTCATCTCCAGTTGATGGTTGCGCCCCACCGTGAGCACCGCCAGCGTGTCCTTGGGAAAACACGAGCCGCCGTAACCGGGGCCCGGGTGCAGGAACAGCCGGCCGATGCGATGGTCCAGCCCCATGCCCCGTGCCACCTCGTGCACGTCGGCGCCGACTTTTTCGCACAGCAGCGCAATCTCGTTGATGAACGAGATCTTCGTGGCCAGAAAGGCATTACTGGCATATTTGATCATCTCGGCGCTCACCACGTTGGTGATCAAAAAGGGAGTCTCGATCAGGTAAAGCGGGTTGTAGAGCTCCTTGAGGATGGCGATGGCCTTCGGATCGTCGGCCCCGATGACCACCCGGTTGGGACGAATGAAATCCTCGATGGCCGACCCCTCGCGCAAGAATTCGGGGTTGGAGGCCACGGAGAACTCCACCGAGGGGGGCACCTCCTTCTGCATGATCTCCCGGATCATGGCCCCGGTTCCCATGGGAACTGTGCTCTTGGTCACCACCACCTTGTAATCGTTCATGGCGCCGCCGATGCCGCGGGCTACCTCCCGGACGAAAGACAGGTCGGCGGAGCCGTCGTCCCGCTGCGGAGTCCCCACGGCGATGAAGACGACCTGGGACTTTTCCACCGCCGATTTCAGGTCAGTGGAAAATGACAGCCTTCCCTCCGCCATGTTACGGCGGACCATCTCCTCCAGGCCCGGCTCGAAGATGGGAACTTTTCCCTTCTGAAGAACGGAGATTTTTTGCGCGTCGACGTCTACGCAGGTAACGCTCACCCCGAATTCCGCGAAGCAGGTCCCCGTGACCAGCCCCACGTAACCCGTACCCACTACGGCAATCTTCATGGAACTCCCCTGTTCAGATTCGAAGGAACCTCAGCCGGTCGGCTGGGCCCGATACCACTCTACAAAACGCCTGATCCCCTCCTGGATGCCGATTTGCGGCTCGTACCCCAGCCCTTTTCGGGAATGGGTGAGGTCGGCGCAGGTCTGCCGCACGTCTCCGGGCTGCTCCGATTGGAAGACGATTTTCGCCTTCTTCCCCAGAGCGGTCTCGATGTGGCCGATAAGATCCTTCAGGCTGACCACTTCGCTGCGACCCAGGTTGAAGATCTCGTAGCCTCGGGAGCGCTCCAGCGCGGCCACGATGCCGGCGACGATGTCGTCCACGAACGTGTAATCGCGCGCCGAGCTGCCGTCTCCGAACAGCGGCACGGCCTCGCCTTGATCGATCAGCCGGGTGAACTTGTGAATGGCCATCTCGGGCCGCTGGCGCGGTCCGTAAGCCGTGAAGAACCTCAGGCACGACACGTCCATGCCGTAGAGATGATGATAGGTGTAGGTCAGGAGCTCCCCCGCCCGCTTGGTGGCGGCGTAGGGCGACACGGGCTCGTCCGCCCGCTCCGTTTCCACCAGGGGGACCCGGTCGATGTTGCCGTAGACCGAGGAGGAGGATCCGAACAGGAAGCGGCCCACCTTGAAGTTGCGCGCGTGCTCCAGCAGCGTCGCGGTTCCGGTCAAGTTGACGTCGGTGTACAGGCGCGGCATCTCCAGGGAGGGGCGGACCCCCGCCCTGGCCGCAAGATGCACCACGGCCTCCACGCGGTGGTGCCCGAAGAGGTCCTCCAGCACCGCCGGGTCCCGGATGTCTCCTTCGTAGAGGTGGAAGTTGGCCACATCCTTCAGGGAATCGATATTCCGGAGCTTGACCTTTTTCGAGTAAAAGCTGTCGAACACATCTAGGCAGATGACCTCCCGGCCCTCCGCCGCGAGCCTTTCGCAGAGGTGCGAGCCGATGAAACCTGCCCCGCCTGTAATCAGAATTCCGCCCAAGCCGGCTCCTTATTCAGATCTTGAGAATCTTCCCCCGGGGCACAGTGATCCCCCGGGTGGCGTTGCGGGTATCCACCACGATTCGCGCTTTCGTCACGATGCGCTGATAGTCATAGTCCGAATGGTTGGTGACGATCACCGTGCAGTCGCTGCCCGCGAGGAGATCGTCGGTCAACGGGACCGAGCGGAGCAGCCCGTGATCCAGAAGGACCTCCGGCGCATGGGGATCGTTGTAGACCACCTGGGCGCCCTTGTCCTGGAGCAGCTTGATGATGTCCAGCGCCGGGGACTCCCGGACGTCGGAAATATCCTGCTTGTAGGCGATCCCGAGAATCAGGATCCGTGATCCATTCACGGATTTCTGCAGTGAGTTGAGCGCATCCACGATTCGCGTGACCACGTAGTGGGGCATGTTGGAATTGATTTCGCTGGCCAGCTCGATGAACTTCGCATAGTAGTTCAGGGTCTTCAGCTTCCAGGAAAGGTAGTGGGGATCGATGGGAATGCAGTGACCCCCCAGCCCTGGTCCGGGATAGAACGGCATGAACCCGAAGGGCTTGGTGGCCGCCGCATCAATCACCTCCCACACGTCCAGATCCAGGCGCGCGCACATGAGGGCAATCTCGTTCACCAGCCCGATGTTCACGCTTCGAAAGGTGTTCTCCAGCAGCTTGATCATCTCGGCGCACTGGGTGGAGGAAACCGCGACGACCTTCTCCACCGCCTGGGCGTAAAGGGTCGCGGCCATCCGGGTGCATTCCGGCGTGATCCCGCCGACGATTTTCGGAGTATTGCGCGTGTTGAATCTGAGATTTCCCGGATCCACGCGCTCCGGAGAGAACGCCAGGTAGAAATCCACCCCGGCGGAAAGCCCCGTGGACTCCAGCTTCGGGCGGATCACTTCCTCGGTGGTTCCGGGATAGGTGGTGCTCTCCAGAATGACCAGCATGTCCTTGTGCAGAGTGGAGGCAATGCCGTCGACCGCCGCCACGATGTAGGAGATGTCGGGATCCCGCGTTTTTCTGAGCGGCGTCGGCACACAGATGATGACGGCGTCGCAGTTCCCCAGGGCCTCCACCTGGGTGGTCGCCGTGAGCCCTTTCGGCCCGATTCGGGAAGCGAGCACGTCGTCCGCCACGTCCTGGACGTGGGAGGATCCGCGATTGACGCCCTCAACCTTTGCCGCGTCCGTGTCCACGCCGGTCACGCAAAAGCCGGCCCGCACAAACTCGCAAGCCAGCGGCAGCCCGACGTATCCCAGACCGATGATTCCCACCCTGGCCTGGCGCGACTCTATCCTTTCCTTCAACGTCACACGATTCTCCAAGCTACGGGTTGTCCTTCGGGGCATCTTGCGGTTGCGTTTGCGGGGCCTCGCCGGGTATCTTGCTCCCCTTCTTCTGATAGTGATGGATGATTCCCTTGCCCATGCGGCTCTTCTGGACGCCCGCCACCACGTCCCGGAGCCCCTTGTAAACTTCCGGATCATTGATCAGGGCGCCCACGGTTCCTTCCCCGCGATCGATCTTCCCGGTGATCGACTCCAGGTGCTTCGTGGTCTTGTCGAGGTTGGACAGGATCCTCTGGGCCGCGGCGTCGTCTCCCAGCATCCGGCCGGCCAGGCCTTTGCCCGACTTGAGCTGCGCGGTCACCGTTTTCAAGTCCCCCGTGGCCTTCAACAGATTGTCGATGAGCTGCTCCCCCTTTCCGTCGGGGGCGAGCATGGCACCCACCGCTCCCTGCCCGGAGTTCAGCTTCTCCATGACGCTCTTGAGAGAGTCGAGCGAATCCTGAATGGACGCCAGCTGCCGATGCCCGTATTCCTTGTCCGTGAGCAGAGCCCCGGCCAGCCCATCCCCTTTTTCAACGTGCTCGGCGATGCGCTGCACCGATGCGAGCGTCTTCTGAATCCCCTCCAGGCTCTCCCTTCCGAACTCTGGATTCTTGATCAGGTCGGAGAGCAGTCCGCCCCCCTGGTTCAGCGCGATCAGCAACTCCCGCAGCTGGCTGGTGATGTCCTTCACGTCGTCGGCGATGCCGCGCCCCATCTCGGTGAGCTCCGCGAAGCCGGAAACTCCCGGCTCGATCCGGCTTCCCGGCGAGAGCCGGGGCCGCTCCGGATCGCCGGGTGTGAGCTCGATGTAACGCTCCTGAGACACGTAGGAGAGCGATTTCATCTGCGCCGTGGTCCCCTCGCGGATCCGATTCGCATAGGCCCGGTCTACATGCAGGGTGACGCGGATATCCCTCTCACCCAGGTTGGACGGAAACGAGACATCACTCACGGTCCCCACCTGAACGCCCACCAGCTTGACCGGCGAGCCCGCCGCGAGCCCGGAGACATTGGGGAAGGAGGTCCAGTATTCCACTTTTCGTGAGAACAGGCGCGACTCTTTCCCGACCGCCAGGATACCTATCATGAGCACCAGCCCGGCGGCGAAAATCAGGAAACCCACGCTGGCCTCGCGGGATCTAAGCATGCTGACCTCCGTGGAAATCCGCCAGAAACGCCCTCAGACGAGGGTCGGTGCTGACCTGGGCCTCGCCGACCGAACCCACGAAAGCCATCTCACCCTGGTGCAGAAAAGCGATGCGATCGCCCACCATGAAGGCGCTGGCGATGTCGTGAGTCACGACCACCGAAGTGACGTTCAAGGTTCTTTGAAGGTTGCGGATCATCATATTGATGGTCCTCGCGGTGATGGGATCCAGCCCCGTCGTGGGCTCATCGTAGAGAATTCCCGCCGGCTCCAAGGCGATGGCCCGGGCCAGGGCCACACGCTTGCGCATGCCGCCCGAAAGGTCCGCCGGCATACGCCTCTCCACCGTTTCATCCAGCTCCACCAGCGCCAGCTTCTCCCGTACCCGCGAGACGACGGCCTCCTCGTCCAGCCCGGTGTGCTCACGCAGGGCATAGGCGACGTTTTCGAAGACGTCCATCGAATCGAAGAGTGCGCTTCCCTGAAAGAGCATCCCCACCTTCTTCCGCACCGGCATCAGATTTTCCTCGGACAGCCCGGTGAGATCGGTCCCGTCCACCACGACTCGCCCCTGATCGGGCAGCATCAGGCCGATGGTGTGGCGAAGCAGAACCGACTTCCCGCTACCGCTTCCTCCCAGGATCACCAGCGTCTCGCCCCGCAGGATCTGTAAATTAACTCCCCGCAGGACCTTCTGCTCGCCGAAGCCCTTGTGCAGACCTTCATAGAGGATGAAGCGATCATCCATGGGCTAGAAGATCAAGAAAAGCTTGGTCAGGAAGAAGTCGGAGATCAGCACCGATATGGATGCCGCCACCACCGTCTGGGTGGTGGCCCGGCCCACTCCGTCGGCACCTCCGGTGGCCCGCAGGCCGTTGTAGCAGGCGATGATGGAGATGAACAGGCCGAAAAAGACGGTCTTGCCGATGCCGCTGAATATGTCGTGAACCGCCAGAGCCGAGCGAACATGCTTCAAGTAGAACTCCGAGGATTGGTTCAGCTCCGAGGAGGCAATCAGCCAACCCCCCAGGATTCCCACGAAATTGGCCAGGATGGTCAGCATCGGCAGCATCAGAGTCGTGGCGAGCACCTTGGGAAAGACCAGCTTTTTCACCGGGTCCGCCGCCAGGGCGCGAATCGCATCGACCTGCTCGGTCACTTTCATCGAGCCGATCTCGGCGGTGATTCCGGCCCCCACCCGCCCGCCGATCATCAGTGCCGAGAGCACCGGACCGAGCTCCCGCACGATGGAGAGGGAAACCACATCCCCGATCAACAACTTCCCGAATGCCGCCCAGGAAGCCGCCGTCTGCAGTGCCAGTACCATTCCCGTGAACAGGGCGGTGGTCAGGACGATGGGCGCCGATCCCACCCCGAGGTGGTGCATCTGCCCGACCAGAATCCCCCATTCCCGAGGGCGCCTGAACCCGTGGCGGAAGGTGTCCCTCAGGAGTATCCCGAGGCCACCCAGATGCTCCATGGCTATATTCAGGTGATCGAGCATCCGCCCCCCGGCGGCGGCCCTAGGTGGTTTTAGGGCAATAACTTATAAGCCGCGTTAGTGTAAACAACCGCTGCCTCCCCCGTCAAGACGCCGATCGGGGCGCGCGCCAAGATTTCCTTCCCGGCCTGCATTCTCCGCAGGCACGCCGCCGGAGGGGCCGTCATTTCTTTTTCCCCCAGCCCCCGCCACCGGGAGTCGCGATGCGCAGGGAATCGCCGGGGAGCAGCTTCAAACACACCTTCGAGCCCAGTCGTTTGGAGCGGCCGTGGCTCACCAGCCACGCTCGTCCGGAGCGTGCCGGCTTTCCCCCTCTCGCCCCTGCCGGGGCCTGCAGATAGCGATCCGTCAGCAGGGCCCCCTTGGATGGCGCCAGAACCAGAATCTCCCGCACCACGCCATCCCCTCCGCGATGTTTTCCGGAGCCACCTGAACCGCTTCTCAGGGCGTAACTTAAGACCCGGAGGGGATAGGCCTGCTCCAGGGCCTCCACGGGAGTGTTCAGGGAATTGGTCATGGAAGTGTGCACCGCGCTTTGGCCCGGACAGGCGGGCGAGGCTCCCATACCGCCGGCAATCGTTTCGTAGTAGGTGAACGCCTCGCCAGTCTTCGAGTTCTTTCCGCCCAGCGTCAGGTTGGTCATGGTCCCGCAACTCTGAGCCGGGACTCGCCCCGGAAGTGCCCGTCGCAGCGCCTTGAGCACCAGGTCCACCACCCTCTGGGAAGTTTCCACATTTCCTCCCGCGACCGCAGCCGGGTGACGCGCCGAGAGTACCGTCCCCGGCGGAATCAAGACTTCGATCGCATCGAAGCAGCCGGCGTTGAAGGGGATCGCCTCCCGAACCAGGCACCGGAAGACGAAATAGGTGGCCGAGCGGGTGATCGCTTCGACCGCGTTCAGATTGCCAGGCACCTGGGGATCCGTGCCGCTGAAATCCACCGTGACCTGGCCGCGGCGGACCTGCAGGCGAACCCGCAATCGGATCAGCCGGTCCCCACTCTGGCCCCCCTCGAGGGTCTCGGCTGCGCGGTAGATCCCATCGGGAATCTCTTTCAAGAACTTCCGGACGACTCGATGCGCGTAGTCTATCTGTTCACCGGCCCAGGTGGAGAGGCGCTTGCGCCCGACGCGCCGCTCCACTTCCTCCAGCCGTCGGCAGCCCTCGAGATTGGCCGCCATCTGGGCTCTCAGGTCGGCTTCGCGCTCGCGCGGCGTGCGCACGTTAGCCAGGATCAGGGACATGAGGCCGGGATCGGGCTCTGCGTCTCGCACCAGCCGGATCGGAGGGATCACCAGACCCTCCTCGAAAATCTCTTCGGGTCCGGGCGCCATCGAGGCCGGATGCGCCCCGCCGATGTCGCTGTGGTGGGCCCGGTTTGCCAGATAGAAGCGCGGGCGTGCCCGGGAAGCCGGGTAGGCGGTCACCAGAGTCAGATCGGGGAGGTGGGTACCACCCGAGAATGGATCGTTGACCGCGACCATCTCACCACCGCGTGGAGGGAGGATCTCGAGCACGCGTTGGACCGCGGCCGGCATCGATCCCAGGTGCACGGGCATGTGATCCCCGAGGGCCACGGCCCTGCCATCCGCGTCAAACAATGCACAGGAGTAATCGCGGCGCTCCTTGATGTTGGGTGAGAAGGCGGAGCGCATCAGAACCCGCCCCATCCCTTCCACCACCGAGCCGAAGAGCTGTCGCGCCAGCTCCAGCTCGACGCTTCGCAATCGTACCGGTGTTCTCCGCGGGCTCATGACCGTGCCTCCAACACCAGCTCTCCCGCCGGGCCGACCGACAGCAGGAATCCTGCCGCGACGTAGGTCGTGGCACTGTATTCCTCCACCAGCAGAGGCCCAGGAATCTGCTTTCCCCCGGGCAGTGACTGCCTTGAGACGCAGGGAGCCCCGCGGGCGCGGGCCCTCTTGATTCCAGAGGGTTGCCGCTTTTTCGTGCTTGAAGCACCAATCCGCCGGGCGGCCCCTGCCCAGTTGAATGGCGGCGCCGGGGATTCGATCCTCACCCTCACGGTGACCAGCTCCAGCGCCTCGCCGACGCGCGCGTAGCCGAATGCGGCCTCGTGGGACCGATGAAACCGGATAGCCAGATCCGGCCCGAAAGGCAGCGTGAGCTCGTGGGATTGCCCTTCATAGCGCAGGTCCGCTTCCCGGATGACACGTAATCCGGATCGACTTGCTCCGGAGCGCTCCACCTCCGATTTTCCGTTGCGGATCATCTCCCGGGTCAGGTGGTCGAGCTCTCGCGTCGTAAACACCCTGGCCTTCAGGAGCACCGTCCTCGACGCTTCCCAGACGGCGGGCGAGATCGCCAGCCCCAAAGCGGAAAAAGCGCCCGGATCCAGCGGAACCACGACCCGCCGGATACCCAGCCGACGTGCCAGGCCACAGGCGTGTAGCCCGCCCGCCCCACCGAAGACCAGCAGGGAAAACGCCGGAAACGTGAGTCCCTTGCCGGCGACCAGGGAGCGGATGGCATTCTCGACGCCGGATTCCACCACCTGGACAATCCCCCGCGCCACCGCTGCCGCGGAGAGCCCCAGCTCCGCTCCAAGCCGCTGCAGGCTCGAGCGGGCCGCGCCAGAGTCGAGCGGCATCTCTCCTCCCAAGAGCCCATGGGGTGGCAATCGCCCCAGCATCAGGTTCGCATCGGTGACCGTGGGCCGATCCCCGCCCAGACCATAGCAGGCGGGGCCGGGATCCGCCCCCGCACTCTCGGGACCCACACGCAGCGCTCCTCCGGCATCCAGGCGGGCTATGGAACCCCCGCCTGCTCCGAGGCTGTGAATCTCCAGTGCCGGGATCAGGAGCGGCTTCCCGGCGAGGGTGGTACGGGCCACCCGCGGAACCTCACCCAGGCAAACCGCCAGATCGGTCGAGGTGCCACCCATGTCCAGGGTAATCAGATTGGGAGAAACCGTCGCTCGCCCCAATCGCGCCGCAGCGATGACACCCCCGGCCGGTCCCGAGAGGAGAGTCCGCACGGGAAGCTCCTGGGCGCTTTGCGGCGACATCCACCCACCGCTGCTGCCCATGATGCGCAGCCGATCGGCCCCGAGGGCACGGCGGAGCTTGCCGACGTACTTCCGCATGGGTTTGGCGAGGACGGCATTGGCCACGGTCGTGAAAGTCCGTTCAAACTCGCGGAATTCGCGCGCGATTCTATGGGACGGGGAGACGTGCCACCCTTCGCCTCGCAGGGCTGACGCCAGGACCCTCTCGTGAACGGGGTTGGCGTAGGAATGAAGCAGGCAGATGGCGACCGCATCGATCTTGGCCTCCCGAAGCCGTCGGAGCACTTTCGGGAGCCAGCGTGAATCCAGGGACTCGAGCACTTCTCCATTCGGCGCCACCCGCTCCGGCACTCCCAGGCGAAGCTTTCGTGAAATCCATTCCCTCTCCCCCGGTGCATCGAGCCGATACAGCTCGTTTCGGGCCTGGCGCCCCAAGATCAAGACGTCCTCGAAGCCGCGGGTGGTCAGTAGTGCCGCCCTCCCGTGCCGCCCCTGGAGAAAGGCGTTGGTGGCCACCGTCGTGCCGTGGATGATCAGGTCTTTTCCCGTCAGCAGCCCCAGGCGCCTCAGTCCCTCGATCACCGCCCGGGAGGGATCGGAGGGTGTGGAACGAATCTTAAGCACTCGCCATCCGCCGGACCGCCCCGTGACGATCAAGTCGGTGAACGTCCCGCCCGTGTCCACCCCAACCCGGATCGAGCCCGGGTTATGACGCTTCATGGTTTCTCTCACGCGCACCCCGAGAGCTTGGGAAACCCGGCTTCCGCGGGCTCCCTCGAGGGGTCGCATTGTAGTCCGGCTACCTGCCAGCACGCTGGGAAGGTCGAGCTCCCAGCTCCCTGGTTATCGCGGCCGGTCTCGCATCGGCGGGCGGTCCCCGCCTTGACACCCCTCCCCGCCGCTCACGATAATCGCCTGCCTCGGGCTGGGACACATTCTCGTGGAGCTGGCGATGGTCCAACGGGATTCACCGCCAGCTACCGGACCGGGTACCTGGTGGCGCTGGCCATGGCCGCGGGCGTGACCTTGGTCCTGGCTCGCGGCGTTGGGCGTCAGGGAATCGCGGCTGATTGGCCGGAGGTCCGCCGCGCATGGCGTTGCTTCTGTTTTCCTCATCGCGGCTTCCATGACGAATCTCCTTAGACTGCTCGCCATCGCCCTCATTACGTCGATCCTGGGAATCGTGGGAATCCTCTCCTGCCTGGTCGTTCCCAGCGGGAACGCGGTGCTTCCCCTTGCCAGGCTCTGGGCCCGCATTCTTCTGGCGCTGTGCCGGGTCAGGCTGGTGGTGCAGGGCGGCTCCAACATCTCCGCACCGGGGCCCTACCTGTTTCTGTCCAATCACCAGAGCCAGTTCGACATTCTGGCGGTGGTGCTGGCGATCCCTTCGCAATTCCGCATTCTGGCGAAAAAAGAGTTGTTCTACATTCCCATCTTCGGATGGGTTCTCAAGCTCTCCGGGTTCGTGGGCATCGATCGGAGCAATCGAGACAAGGCGATTCGCAGCCTGGAGCAGGCTGCGCAGCGCCTGCGCGGCGGAACCTCCCTCCTCATCTACGCGGAAGGCACGCGATCCCTCGACGGGAAGCTGCTACCATTCAAGAAGGGCGGCTTCGTCCTCGCCGTCCAGGCGGGCGTGCCGATTGTTCCCATCACCATTCAGGGAAGCCGGGAAATCCTGGCCAAGGGGAGCCTGGTGATTCGGCCGGGAACCATCCACCTGGAAATCGGTCAACCCATCGATCCCGCCGCCTACACCCTGGACGAGAAGGAGCGCTTGATGCAGGATGTGCGCGCCGTCATGGAGCGCGCCATGGCGACTATCCCCTCCTAGAATGTTACCGGCGGAGGCTCGAATCGAATACCGGCGAGGGGCCGTGCACCGTCACCTTCGACGAGGTCAAGAATCGACCGCTATTCCTGGTTCGGGAAGAAATCGTGCAAGGGAAATCGGTTCGCAGCTCGCGCCGGGAATGATGACCGTCATGGAGAGGAAGGCCCAGAGTCCGGGTCGCCGTCCCCGGAGGTCGCCGCCGCGGACCCCGGGTTTCGCAGACGGAACACCCGGATCCGGCCGTAATCGAAATAAACGCTGGGAGGAAATTCCCGGGCCAGCTCGTAATTCCTATCCAGCGCCACTTCGACCTCCTCGAGAAACCCCGGCACGGAGTCAAAACTCCGCTGCGTGAGCTGCTCGGTCAGCACCACGCCCTGCGCCTGCCGCTGCATGAGGGCATCCAGGAAGAACTTGCGGTTCAGGATGTGAAACGCTCGAGCTTGATCGTCGGGAAAATCTGGAATCAGCGACGAGCGCCCTGCCTCGTTTCCGGGTACCACGAGCCGGTTCGCATCCACCGCCACGGGCAGGTAATCGGTCAACAGCCGCCCATCGGGAGGCACGATTCGGCCGACCAGCTCTACCAGCTCGCGTTGCGGGCCGTGCCGCCAGGTCCCGATTGCCAGCCCCGCGTCGCTGGGACTGACCCCCGCCAGAAACTGCAGCGCCCCGAGGATGACGGGGAGCGCCAGCCCCCACATTTTCGCGGCCCCGAGCTCGACTCCGCCGATTTGCCTTGCGTACTTCAACGCCACCAGCAGCCCCACCGTCGGCAGTAGCAGGAAGCAGTAGTTCGGATAGGCCGGAGAAGGCACCAGCAGGTGGAAGAGCACCCCCACCCCCAGGGCCGCCGTCACGGGCCAGGTGATCTCGCCAAGGACTCCGCCTCCCGGCCTGGTGCGGGGAGAGCGACGCGTCAGGCACAGGGCGCCAGTGACCACGAGCGGAAGGTTCCACAGGATCACGGTGCGGGCGCCCAGGATTTTCTGCCCCCAGCCGAATTCGAGCCATTGATCGAGCGGATCGGCAAGGCGCATGAATGGGAAAAGGCTTCCCCGCTGCAGCGACGCCGTGACCACGTTGAACCAGAACGCCGCGGGAGCCGCCAGCACGAAGGGGCCCACGGAGACCATCAGCGCCACTGCGAAGGCGCCGGCTCCCAGCAGAACCGCCCGCCGGTCCCCACGACGACGCCAGAGGAGCAGCGCCATCCAGATCACCGCGACGAGACCCACGCTCGCCTTGGCTGCACCGGCCAGCGCCAGCAGGCATGCCTGCGCGGCGGTCCGGCCGCCCGTTGATCGGAATGCCAGCTCGACCCATAGGGCCAGGGCTAGCAGGAGCGTGATCAGGGGATAGGTCACGTCCCGCGCAAAATAATCGGCGAGGTAGGGATTGGCGCCCAGGAGGAGCGCCGTCACCGCAGCCGCCAGCCTCCCCCCGGCCAGATGAGCGCAGCGCGTCAGGATCAGCAGCCCGGCCAGTCCGGTCAGCGCGCTGAGAAGTCGCACGCTGCGTATGGTGATTCCGGGCACGGCCAGAATCGAGGTGTAATAGTAGGGCAGCGCCGGGCTCTCGATGTAGCTGAAATCCCGGTAAGGCAATTGGCCGTCGGCAATCAGTCGAAAGGCATAAACGTAGAGGCCTTCATCCTTTTCCACCCTGGAGAAGCATGCATCGAAAAGGCTGAGGCAGGCGAAGATCGCCAGCGCGCCCGCGGCGCATGCCACGAGCCACGGAGGACAGGCCTGGTCGGCTCGGCGCATCGACACCTCACTCCCCTGCCGGCGGCCGGCTCCTCTTCCTGACCGTGGGGCCACGCCTGGCTGCGCACCTGGATCTTTCAACCTTCCGGCATGCAGGCTCTCCGGAGACCACCCGAACGACGGTGACGCCTCGGAAAGGCGAGAAGGCTACCACGGATATACCCCCGCGAGATTTGTGGGGATCCTCGCCCTCGATCTCCAGGCCGCCGGCGGCGAGGCGATCCACCGCCCGGATGCGGGCCCGGGTCATCTCGGATCGGCCTCCCGTGGAGCGTGCGGGGCGAACCGTTCCCCCAGGGTCGAAAAGAGCAGCCCGATCAGAAGGGCGACAAGTCCCAGGACAGGAAGCATGTAGCGCACGATCGAGAGCCCGACGATCGCCATCCCCCAAAAGTACAGCACGAGCGGCGCGAGCAATCCGATGAAATACCGACCGTCGACGCCTGATTTCCACGCCAGAGTCGCTCCTGCCAATGCCAGCAGGTAAAACGGCAACTGCAGCAGCGCCAGCGGACGCTCGAACCTCTGGCTGTCGGTACCGAACAGCGCGCGGGCGGCCTTCAAGATCAGGAGCTTCAGAACCGTCGTCGGATGCGAGGTGAACTCGCGCGCCAGAGTGCGGACGATGGCGCCCGAAGAGTCGAGCTCATCGGTTCGCTCGCCCAGGCTCTGGATCAAGGCGCGAACGTCGGCGGGGACCGGGAGGACTTGGCCAGGCAGGTCCTCTCTGACGTCGATCGACAATCCGTCCAGCATGGCCGCGCGGCCATTGGTGCCCAAGGGCACGAGCAGACCACTCTCCCTGTAGACCCAGGCTTCCCACGGGAGGATGGCCACAAAGTTGCCGAGCAGGAGCAGAGCGCAAGGTAGCAGCCGCTGGATCAGAGAGCGGCGCTGGGAGGCATGCCAGAGCACGGGCAGGAAGGGCAGGCTCAGCAGCAAGGCGAAGGGCCGGATGAGAGATCCCAAGCCGATCAGAAATCCAGCGGCCAGGGAAGGAACCTGGAGCGGCGATCGACGGAGAATGCCTCGCAGGACCAGGAAAACCGCCAGGTAGAAGAGCACCATGAACGGCAATTCGGTGTTGGGGATCCCGGCAAGCCACACCGCGGGCGGGTAGGTGATCCAGACCAGCGTCCCGAGAAGCGCCGGCCGCCTTCCCAAAACGCTCTCCCCGATGAGCAGGAGAAGCGCAGCAGCCGTGGCACCGCAGAGCAGATTGAACCCCATGAGCAGCGCCTCTTCCGGGAGGTCGGTCGCGCCGGCCAGGGCGAAGAGACCGGCAAGGAGGATGGAGTATCCCGGCGGGTACACCACTGCGGGGTCGCCGGAAGGGAGTCGGTATCCCCTTCCCTCCAGGAGGCTGTGGGCGAGCGGAACATAGTGGAACGAATAGTCGGGAGGCAGCGGCATCGGCCGCCGCGCTGTCGCGAACCACTGGAAACTCCAACTGACCAGCATGGCGGCGATCGCCACCAGGAGACCGTCGCGGGCCAAGGTTGACGTCTTTTTCCACATCGTCGCGATTTCCCGCCCCCGTGAACCGGCTCCCTCGTGAAACAAACCTGCTCAAGAATGCAAGTGCGCAACTGAATGGTGCTTTATGGCGCCGGAGTCTCCGAAGGCAGGGCCGCGTTCGATGACCGTCCGACGCGCGGAAAGACCCGGTCCACCAGCGCTGACAGCGAGAGGCCGACCAGGATGGCGGAGAGCCCCAGCATGGGCACCATGTAGCGCACGGTCGAAACGACGGCGATCGTCAAGCCCCACGAATAGAGCACGACCGGAACCAGCAGTCCGAGAAAGCGGCGACCGTGGATACCGGATCTCCACGCCAGACGCGCTCCAAACAATGCAAGAAGGCAGTAAGGAATCTGTAGCAGTGCCACCGGTTGCTCCAGGCGCTGGCTGTCGGTTCCATACAGAGCTCGGGCGGCCTTCAGGATCAGGAGTTTCAAGACGGTCGCCGGTTTCGAGATCAACTCACGCAGCAGCAAGCCGCCGATGGCCATCGGCGAGCCGAGCTCTTCCGACCGCCTGCCGATGTCCTGGAGGAAGGTGTGAACATCGGCGCGTATCGGCAGAACCTGCCCAGGGAGATCGGGTCGGGTATCCAGGCGGCTCAACCCGTCCAGCATGGAGGTTCGCAGGCTCGTCGCCAGAGGAATCAGCAGGCCGCTCTCCTTGTACACCCAGGCTTCCCAGGGCAGAACCGCCACGAAATTTCCGAGCAACAACAGGCCGCAAGGCATGAGGCGCTTGACCACCGAGCGCCGGTCGGAGGAAAGCCAGAGCACGGGCAGCATAGGCAGACTGATCAGTAAGGCGAAGGGCCGTATGAGGGAGCCTGCACCAATCAGAACCCCGGCGGCGAACGAGGGAGCTTCAAGTGGGGACTTCCTGATAATTCCACGAAGGACGAAAAAAACCGCCGTGAAGAAAAGCAGCATGAACGGCAATTCCGTGCACGGGAACCGGACGAGCCACACATAGAGCGGGTAGGTGATCAAGATCAGCGTCCCGATCAGCGCCACACGTCGTCCAAAGAGACTCTTCCCGATGCAGAAGAAGACAACGGCGATTCCCATCCCGCAGAGCACATTGAACATCCCGAGAGTCGCCGCATGCCCCATGCCCGTTGCGCCCGAGACGTAGAAGAGCCCGGCGAGAATGAGCGGGTACCCGGGAGGGTATACGAGGGCCGGCTGGCCGGAGTCGTTTCGGTATCCCTCCCCATTCAAGAGACTGTGCGCCAGTGGGGAGTAGTGGTTTAAGTAGTCAGGAGGCAGGGGCCGCGGGACTCTGGGCGCCACGAACAGCAGGAAGCTCCCGCTGACGAGCGCCGCGGCAAGGGCAACCAGGAGCCCGTCGCTCACCGACTCAGACAGTCCTCTCAACCTCATCGCACCTCTCTCCAACATCTCCCTTCCGCCGCTCCGTTGCCCTTTCACGGCACACGGAGAAGTGGCGGCTCTAAAAAAAATTTGAACAGGCCCCGCACTCGAGTGGGACATCCGGCAAAACGGGAAGGTTACCATGGAACTGGTACGCTGAATTTGCATGTCCAGGCTGAGGAAGCGACGACCGTGGAGCCCCGGCTTTCCACGCCAGGCCTGAGGCTACCGAGTCGAGCCGACGATCCCTAGAAAAACTTGAACAGGATGATTTCGAACTCCTGCTCGCCTTTCAGGCCGGGGATGTCCGACTGGAGGGCGATGCCGTAGTCGAACTGGAACAGGGTATTCCAGGGACCCATGAAGTTACCCGACAGCCCCGCCCCCGTGAACTGCTGGTATCCCTCCAAGGTGGAATCGGACTCCGTCAGGTCGTCATTTCGGATCCTGCCCCAATCCACGCTTGCTCCGAACCGGATTACATTGCCCAGGTTGAACTCGTACCCGGCGGTGGCGGTGACTCCCCGGTCGAACCGCACTCCGCTGCCGGCAAATCCCCGCACCCGCGTGTCAAAGAAGCCGAACTGATACTTGCTGAATCGGTCCAGCCGGCTGCCGCTGAGGAAATCCACGTGCAGCACCACCTTCTGAAAACGGGGCAGGTTGATCTGCTTGGAAACCTGCGCCTGGTAGAGCATGAAGGAGCTGTCATCCGGATCGAATTCGGAGTAGAGACTGCCCACCGCGGGGGAGGACGGATTCCGGTCTCCCCAGGGCTCCCAGGTCGAACGTCGGTAATTCTCCGCCTGGGCCTGCACCGTCCAGCCCCGGCGGTCGAATTGTCCCAGCAGCCCGAAGCCCAGCTCCGTGGTGTCCGAGGGCACCACGAAAGAGTCGGCGGCATCCTCCGCGTGCCCAAACTGCACGTAGTCCACCGAGGCCAGGGCTTTGATCTTGAAGAAATTTCCCAACGGATAGCCCAGGTTGAATGAAAGCTCCTGAGTGCGCTGGCGCACGTCCACGGCATCGATCTTGTCTCCCTGGACGTAGTACTGGTCGGTCACGCTGAAAGCCACGCCGAACAGGCTCACGCCGGCGTCGAGCTTCGACTGGCCTAGGTTGGGGTTCTGAAAGGCAGCCTGGAGCAGCGCCCCCGCGAAAAAGAAGTTCACCTGGTTCTTCGAGTTCTTGAAGTCGAAGCTGAAGTAGTCGATGCCCAGGAGCGGCACCACCGGGTAGTCCAGGTTTTGCTGCCGGTAGACTCCCACCGCCGCCAACGTGGTGCTGCGCGTTTCGCTGGAGCGCACCACCCGCTCCCCTTCGGCATTGCGATCGAGATAGCGAAATCCCTTCTCCGTGTCGCGCATCATGACGTGACTCGAAGCATAGGCCGCCTGGCGCCTGGCTTCGAAATCCGGGGAATTGAGGACGAAATCGCTGAACACAACCTCGCGCATGACGATGAGGTTCACCCCCGCCAAGGTGTGCCGTTGCTGACCGTCGATGCGCAGCAGGACCCACAGCGGGGTTTCTCCCGAGCCCGGCCCCGGAGCGTAGGTGTCCTGTTCATCATTGCTGGTGACCGGCGGCGTCAACCCCGACTGCACTGAGGAGACCTTCACCTTGGCGAAGATGCCGGCGTCGATCCACACGCGTCCGCGGTACAGCCCCTCCTTTCCGGGAACCGGAGCGAACTCCAGCAGGTAGCAATCGCGCCCATCCGCTTTGTCGCGCCCCAGCAGGCGATAGGAGTAATCCTTGTTCAGGTGGATGTCCAGGGGCAGGATGACCACCTTCTCCGGCTGGATGAGCGGAAGATCGGGCGGCTTTTTCCCGGTCCAGCGCACCCCGTTGAAATAGAATTCCTTCTGCTCCCATTCGGCGCCCACCACGCGATCCCAATAGAAGTTGTTCAGCGTCGACACGTCGATGCCGAACTGGGCACTGGCCACCGTGTAGTGGTAGCTGATGCGCGCGGTGGCCATGACCGTCTGCAGCCTGGCGTCCTGATCCGCCTGGAATTCCTGATGGCGGGCGATGATCTCCTCGGCCGTGAGCTCGCGGGCTCCCGTTACCTGGGCCGATTCGGGCCCCTTGAGATATCCGGGCGTCGCGAAACGCTGGTAACGGAGGATGAGAGGCACCTCGGAGAGGGGAACCTCCACCCGGGTGGAGCCGCCCGAGGGATCCGGGGTCAGGGAAGTCACGGGCTTCTCGGTGTTGGCCACCAGGTCGTCAACCACGGCGCCGGTGACATCCGAAGTGTCCAGGATCAATTCGGCCGAGCCCGTCGCGGATTGCGGCGTGCGATAGACCAGGAGCACTTGGAATGTGGAGGCATCGAAAAAGCGCCAGGCCTTCAGGGGTAGCTCCTGGCCTCCCGGCCTGGCGAGCAGGCGCAACCGGCCGACGCCTTCCGGCGAGGGGCCCAGGCTGGGAAGAAAAATCCTGCGCAGGAGGACCAGGAGATCGCCCATCTGGGGTGCGCCCGAGGAATCCGGCGGCAACTCGAAGAGGATCAGTCGGGCCCCCGACGACAGCGCCGAGGCCGTCTGCTCGATCATGGCCCCGCCCAGAAGGCTCCGATCCGCCGCCTCCCCTGCCGTCCCGGCCGACGCATCCGGCGCCGCTGCGGGCGGGCCGCTCTCCGGAGGCCGCTCCACCCGGGGAAGCTCCTGCGCTACGACCCAGACCGAGGCCGATGGATCGTTCTGCAGCAGCAGCGAGGAAACGCGCTCTACCGCCGTGGCTGGATCCACACCGGCCTCGCCCCTCAGGGCCACCGTATCCAGGTAAGCGGCGACATCTTCACCCAGCACCGCCTCCAGGAATTCCGACTTCCCTGCGGAGATCGAGCCCATGACGATGAAAGCATCCGGATCGGCGCCACGCACTTCCACCGCGGCATTCTTGAGCAGGAAGGCATACTCGCGTCCTCCGGCCCCCTCGGGCAGGGCCCCCGGCTCGTCCACGCGATCGGAGATCTGGTAGAAGCGGACGCGGCCGCGAAAGCGCCCCGCCAGTGCGCGCAGGAAGGCGCGCCATGCGTCCAGCGCTTCGGTGTCCGTGGCGGAAGGAAGATGCGAAGAGCCGTACGCCTCATTGCCTCCGCGCGGGACCAGGATCACCTCGAATCCCGCATCCCGAAACCGATCCACTTCCGCGTCCAGCTCATCGAGCGTGACGACGCCGCGCTGTGCTTCCAGCTTTCCCCACGAGAACAGCAGGCGCGCGTACAGGGGCTGCGCGCCGCGCGTCTCGACCTCACGCGAGAGCAGCGGTCCCGGCCGCTCGCTGGCCGGTCGGTCCAGGTCCACATCGAATCCGACTCCGGTCCTGGGGGGTTGCCAGGTGGGTATTTCGCCCTGCGCGAGCAGAAGTGAAAATTCGCCGCGGAACAAGATCAGGAAGAAGCTGAGTGCGATGAGGCTGGGTGGGATCCGGTGACGGAAAACGATCGGCGTTCCTCCAGTAACGACCGCTGCGCGGCATGGACGTTAGCAGACCGGATCGTCCGGGTCAATTTGGAGAGTGAGGGTGGAGCAGGCCGTCCCTTGACGCAACGCCTGAGGATTTCTATAGTTCTGCCGCGCAGGCTGCTTTGAGACAGGAGAGGCCTTGGAACCGCCGAGCCCCCGCAACCCGATCATCACGCTCACCACCGATTTCGGGCTTCAAGATGGGTACGTGGCCTCGATGAAGGGGGTCATCCTCAGTCTCGCTCCCGAGGTGAGAATCGTGGACATCTCCCACGAAATACCTCCCCAGAGCGTCGCCGCCGGGGGCTACGTTCTCTCCTGCGCCTTCCGGCATTTTCCTGCCGGCACCATTCACCTGCTCGTGGTGGACCCAGGGGTCGGAACCTCCCGCCGGCTACTCCTCGCGCGCACCGAAAGCCACCTTTTCCTGGCGCCCGACAATGGGGCCCTCGGGCCGGTGTTCGCGCTGGAACCGCCGCGCGAGGTGTTTCACCTGACCGCGACGCACTACTTCCGCACCGATCCCAGCGCCACGTTTCATGGGCGGGACATCCTGGCTCCCGTGGCGGCCCGGCTGGCGCGCGGCACCGCGCCGGCCCATTTCGGCGAGCCGGTGACCGACTATCTCCCCTCGCCCCTGACGGCTCCCGCTCCTCAGAGCGACGGAAGGATTCTGCTTCACGTGATCATGGCGGATCGTTTCGGCAATCTCATCCTGAACCTGAAAGAGGAGGAGTATCGCAGGCTGGCAGGCTCCGCCGCGGAGCGGCCGTTCCTGCTCGAGATTGCGGGAAGAAGAATCTCCCGGCTTCTCAGAACCTACGCCGACGTCGAGGGAGAGGAACCCTTCGCGCTATTCAACAGCAGCGGCTATCTGGAGCTTGCGGTCAAGAACGGCTCGGCCGCGTCCACGCTTGCCTGCGGCGCCGGCTCCACCGCCACCCTGACGCCCTGAGCCGCGATTTCCCTCACCAGGCCACCGTCTCCACACCCAGCCACGAAGCCAGCCTCGGCAGTTTCATGTAGGTGAGCGCCCAGACCGCCGCCGCCAGAATCACGGTCATCGCCATGAGCGTGCGGTCGCGGTAGAGCTTCTCAGGGTTCTGCGCGACGCTTTCGGGGAGGTAGCTCAGATGGGTGTAGTAGGCGAGGTAGATGAGAAACAGGGGGAACGCCAGGACGTATTCGATGTGGTATTTCACCATCAGGACGCCGAAGAAGAACATGAAACCGGCGGCATAGGTGAGCATGGCCGCGCTCAGCAGCGGCTCGGTGTAGTGCCGGAAGGAGGAGCGGTAACGCTCGGCCGCCTGCCGGTCGGAGATGCCGCGGAACTCCGCGAGCCGCTTCGCGGTCATGAGATAGGCTCCGATGAGCCAGTAGGAAAACAGGAAGGAAGAAGGGGGGAAACCAACCGCCCCCACGGCATACCACCCCAACAGCAGGCGGATCGGATTGTTGATCGCCTCCGAAAGCACGTCCAGGTAGGCCACTTCCTTGGACCGGAAGGGAGGCACATTGTAAACCAGAGCCATGATCCAGAGCGCCGCGAGGCTTGCCAGAAAACCAAGCGATATCGCGCCGCCGAGCGCGAACCCGGCGGCCGCCAGCCCCAGCCATTCCGCCAGGGCGAGCCTGACGCTCAAGGTGCCCGCCACCATGGGACGTCGCTTCTTGGACGGGTGAAAGCGATCCGTGCGGGCGTCGAGGATTTCGTTGAGCACGTAGTTGCTGGAAGCGATGAGGCAGGTCGCCAGCAGGCCCAGGGCCGCCGGCAGGACCAGGGAGCCTCCACGTGTTCCAGGTTCCAGGAGGAAGGCTGCCACCATCCCCGGCAGGACGAAGATGTTCTTGAACCAGTGATCGACCCGGGCCAGCTCCAGATAGGGGCGCGCCTTCGAGGCCCACGTCGTCTCCATCACGCCGTCTCCCGACTCCAGGGCCGGGGGCCCGTGCAGGCCACTGAAGCGTGCTGTTGCATCGCCATCGTCCTCCTCAGAACCGGGGCATTCTTTCACGACCGGCCGGCAGGACCAAACGCTCCGTTTCTCCGTTGGAACCCCGGGAATCCTGCTCCCCTCCGTCCGGAGTCGCCGCACGCCGCATGCTAAGATGCCCGCCTTTGCGGGACCGATGGGGGCACGGCCAGGCGCGCCACGAACCGGAGATTTTCCCTGCATGAATGATCGGAGCCCCTCGCCGCCGCCCACGCCGAGAACCGCCGCGTTCTTCGACTACGACGGCACGATCATCCGAGGCGACTCGACTCTGCTGCTGCTTCGCTTTGCCGTCGAGCGCTACCCCCGCGCCCTGGGAACCTTGATGAAGCTGGCCGGCGCTCTGCCTGGCTTCCTGGCGGGCCGGAAGTCGCGTGAGGAAATAAAAATTCTGGCCCTGGGAGCCCTCCGCCACGTCCCACCCGAGCGGCGCGAGGCTTTTTTCCACGAATTCCATCAACTCCTCCTGCGGCCCAGGCTCCTCCCCGGTGCGATCGAGCGCTTGGCCTGGCACCGCGAGCAGGGGCACTTGCTGATCATCGTCTCGGCCAGCGTCGATCTCTATCTGACCGAGGTGGCGCGAAGCCTCGGTGTGGATCACCTGATTTGCAGCCGGGCGGTGCTGGATCCGGAGCCGGGCCTGCTCGGGGCCAATTGCCGTGGAGAGGAAAAGGTCAGAAGGGTGCGTGACGAGCCCTTCGCCGCAACCATTCACTGGAGCGATTCCTGGGGGTATGGCGACAGCCTGGCGGATCGCCCTCTGCTGGAGCTTTGCGGGCATCCCGCCGCGGTCCGCCCAAGCCGTGAGCTCCGCCGGTTCGCGCGGCAGCAGGGTTGGCCGATTCTGCCGTGGTGAGCAGCGCGCGCCGCGAATTTCCGTCAGAGCCTCGCACCGTGGGAGCGGGGCGGATCGAGCCGAAGGTCACGGCAGGGTTGTACGCCGCACCACGCTGCGCTAGAATTTTTGCCGCCTTCCCAATCTCAGAAATGTCTCGGGGATGCCCTTGAACAGCCAGGCGGTCTATCTTTCGGGCGCGGTGCGCACGCCCATCGGACGCTACGGGGGGAGCTTCCTTGCCCTTCCCGCGCCGGAGCTGGGAGCGCTCGCGGCCCGCGAGGCTCTGATTCGATCGGGATTCTCCGCCGCTGAGGTTCAGGAAACCATCTTCGGGTGTGCCCGGCAGACGGGGGTGGGACCCAACCCGGCGCGCCAGGCCTCGTACTTGGCCGGAATCCCCGACAGCGTGCCCGCCTTCACGGTCAATCAGGCCTGTGCTTCGGGGCTCAAGGCCATCCTGCTGGCCGCCCGATCGGTCCAGGCGTCGGAGTCGGATCCGGTCCTCGCCGGGGGGATGGAGAACATGAGTCGGGTTCCCTACCTGCTCTCCGCCATCCGATTCGGGGCGCGGATGGGGCACCAAGAGCTGACCGATTCCATGGTAAAGGACGGGTTTCTCTGTCCGCTCTGTGGGCAGATCATGGGAGAAACCGCTGAGAATCTGGCGCGCGAATACGGAATATCCCGGCTGGATCAGGATCGCTACGCCGCCCAGAGCCAGACGCGCTGCCAGCGTGCCAGGGAGCACGGACTGTTCCGGGAAGAGATTGTGCCGGTGGAGACTCCCGGGTCGAAGGGCGTCCGTAACCGGGTCGAGGACGACGAGCACCCCCGGGATCAGGTGACGGTCGAGTCGCTGGCGAAGCTGCCGCCGGTTTACGGCGACCAGGGCACCGTGACCGCCGGATCCGCCTCCGGCATCACCGATGGAGGAGCCGCTTTGCTGGTCTCGCGCCAGCGACCGCGCTCGACTCGCGGTCCGGTGGTGCGGCTGGAGCATTGGGCCAGCGTGGGAGTCGAGCCGTCCCGGATGGGAATCGGCCCGGTCCCCGCGATCCGCAAGCTTCTGAAACACTCCGGACTTTCCCTGCAGGACATCGATATCGTGGAAATCAACGAGGCGTTCGCGGCCCAGGTCCTGGCCTGCCAGCGGGAGCTGAACCTCGATCCCGAAAAGCTCAACCCCAACGGCGGCGCCATCGCACTGGGCCATCCCATCGGCTGCTCGGGGGCCAGAATCGTCGTTACGCTCATGCATGAAATGGCCCGACGGAAGGCCCGCTACGGCATCGCTGCCCTGTGCGTCAGCGGTGGCATGGGAGTGGCGGCGCTGCTGGAGTCGGAACCCTCAACTCGAGAGGGAGGCAACTCCCCCACAGGAGACTCATGAAGCCCTTCAAGGCCCTGGATTACTATCAGGTCGACAGCTTGCTCACCGAGGAAGAACGTCTCATTCGGGACACCATTCGATCCTTCGTCTCGGAACAGGTCCTGCCGCGCATCGAGAAGCACTTTCGGGAGGGCACCTTCCCCAAGGAGCTGGTACCGCAGCTCGCGGAGCTGGGAACCTTCGGCTCATCGCTGCAGGGCTACGGGTGCGCCGGCCTGGGCCCCGTCGCCTATGGCCTGATTATGCAGGAGCTGGAGCGGGGTGACTCGGGCCTGAGGAGCTTCGTCTCGGTCCAGGGTGGCCTGGTCATGTATCCGATCCATGCGTTCGGCTCCGAGGAACAGAAGGAGAAATGGCTCCCGGCCATGGCGCGGGGAGAAAAAATCGGCTGTTTCGGGCTGACGGAGCCCGACTTTGGATCCAATCCCTCGGGGATGTTGACGCGTGCCGTGAAGAAGGGGGATCGCTACGTCCTCAACGGCACCAAAGCCTGGATCACCAACGGGACCATCGCCGACGTGGCGGTCGTCTGGGCCAAGCTGGACGGAGAAATCCAGGGGTTCCTGGTGGAGCGCGGCACGCCGGGCTTCACCTCCAAGGATCACGAGGGGAAATTCTCGCTGCGCGCCTCGGTCACGTCCGAGCTGGCCTTGCAGGATTGCTCCATCCCGCTGGACAACCGCCTCCCCAAAGCCGACGGGCTCAAGGCGGCCCTGTCCTGCCTCAACCAGGCCCGCTACGGCATCGCCTGGGGAGTCATCGGCTCGGCTCTGGCGGTGTTCGATGAAGCGCTGGAGTACTCCAAGACCCGTATCGTGTTCGACAAGCCGGTGGCGGGGTTTCAGCTGCAACAGCGCAAGCTGGTCTGGATGGCCACCGAGATCACCAAGGGGCAGCTGCTCTGTCTGCAGCTGGGCCGCATGAAGGAAGCCGGCAAGGCGACGCCCCAGCAGGTCTCCCTCGCCAAGATGAACAACTGCCACGTGGCGCGCGAGTGCGCCAAGCTGGGCCGCGAAATTCTGGGAGCCAACGGAGTGACCGACGAGTACCAGGTGGGGCGTCACCTGTGCAACATCGAATCGGTCTACACCTACGAAGGCACCCACGACATCCATACGCTCATCGTGGGGCAGGATCTGACCGGGATCGCCGCGTTTTTTTGATGGATGGGCTCAAGAGCGCGGTCGACGGCCGCTGACGCAGATGTTCCAGTCGTGCACCTGGATCGCCTCCAGACCCGCCTCCGCGAACCATCCGAAGACTTCCGGGAAGCTGTGCTTGGATTGGTAGGTGGGAGAGTACCAATCGTAGGTTCCGAGGATCTTCCAGCGCCAGGGCCCATCCCCGGAGATGGGAATCACCCTGAAAGGGACTCCCAGTACCGGAATCCCCTGCAGATAATAGAGTGGAATCGCCAGGTGGCAGAGCAGATAGAGGAGGCGTGGCGGCATGCGGGTCGTGAAGCGGCGCAGGAGGTCGGAAGCCTTGTTGCGATAGGTGCTGTAAGCCGAGTAGACCCAGATGCCGATGATCCCTCCGGGTCGCAGCCGCCGGGCAAGCGTCAGGAACGCCGTCTTGCAGTCCCTCGTGTGGTGCAGCACTCCCATGCTGAAGATAAGGTCGAAGCTTTCCTCCACGAGGGGAGGATTGAGGATATCGCCTCGCACGATGCTGACCCCGGGCTTGCCCAGGGTGCGTGAGGCAGCCACCCGGACGCCATCGCTGAGGTCCATCCCCACCACCTCCGCAGCGTGATCCGACAGCACCACCGTCAAAGTCCCTCGGCCGCAGCCGGCGTCCAGCGCCCTCTTCCCCTTCAGCTGTTCGGTCGTCACGCCGAGGCGCCGGAGAAAATCCTCTTTTACCTTTCTCGAGCTTGCTTCGTTCTCAGGACTCTCTTTTTGCGCGAACCACTGGAAGGAGAAACTGGCGGTGTAGCCCTGGGTCACGAACCGGGCAACTCCTTCCTCGATCGGATACTGCCTGCCGCAGCCGCAGCTCAGCCCTCCCTGAACGATTTCATCCCCCGCCCTCTCCCGGACTTCCAAACGCAGGGAACCGCCGCACTCCGGGCACTTTAGAAATCCGAGCGCCGCTTCCTTCACGATGCCTCCCTCTCGATCCGCGCCACGGAGCTCGCTCCTCCGGGGCTTCGCTGGCGGGAGATTATAGAGGATAGGCCGCGCTCCGCGCCCAGCGCCCGTGCCGGCGGCCTGGCTCACCCCCTCAACTCCCGCTGGTTGAAACTCTTGGGAACGCGGTGCTATATTCCGCCCGCGCTCCGTCGTCGGTCGGAGAGCCCCATCCGGAGACCCCTTGCCTCCCAAGCCCGGACTCTCAGGAAATCTCGCCAGCATGGCTTTCCCTGATTTGCTCCAGTGGGTCAGCCAGGCCCGGAAAACCGGAGCGTTGAGCGTGCAAAACGACACCCTGGTGAAGCGGCTCTTCCTGCGCGAGGGAGTCGTCGTCTCTTCCGGAAGCAACGATCCTCGCGAGTTCCTGGGGCAGGTCATGGTGAGCCAGCAGCTGCTCAGCGAATCCCAGCTCAAGGAGGCCTTCGACATTCAGGAGAAGACCCACGTGATGCTGGGGCGGGTTCTGGTGGAGAAGCAGTGGGTCCCCGAAGAGGTGGTGGCCCAGGCGCTGAAGCGCAAGACCGAAGAAACCGTCTATAGCCTCTTCCTCTGGGCCGAGGGCGACTTCGAGTTCCACGAGGGGAACGGTCAGGCCGACGCCGCCATTTCCATCCGCCTCAAGGTGCAGGAAGTGCTTCTCGAGGGGCTCCGCCGCTACGACCTGGCGCAGAAGATCCGCCGTGCCTTCCCGCACAGAATGGTCGTTCTGGATCGCACCGCTGTGCCGCCCCCACCCGAGCTCATGGCCAACGCCTTCGCCCGGCGCGCCTTGGAGCTGGTCGACGGCAAGCGGACGCTGCAGGATCTCTGCCTGGAGCTGCACGCTCCCGAGTTCACCGTCAGCTACTTTCTCCTGTCGGCGCTCGAGCGGGGGTTCGTGAGGGTGGTAGCCCCGGGCAAGGACGTGGCACCGGCGGCTGCCCGGCCTCCCGTGGCTGACGGGCTGCGGGCCGCAAAAGACTTGATCCGATCGGGGGCCCTGGAGGACGCTCTGGCGCTGCTGGAGCAGCTCTCGGGAACTTCCGAAAGAGGCTCGGAGGTGGGAGAGCTCATGAAGGTCGCGGAGGTGAACCTCATCGACCGGCTGTACCGCGGCTCCCTCCCCCCCAAGCAGATTCCCTACCTGAAGCGCCCGCTGGAGCAGCTCACCGACGAGTCCCTGACGCCGGAGGAGGTCTTCCTGGTGAGCCGCGTTAATGGCAGCTGGGATCTGAAGTCCATCGTGAGCATCTCCCCGCTTCGGGAAGTTGACGCGCTACGGGTCCTGAAGCGCCTCAAGGAGCGGGGAATCCTGGCGTTCAAAGAGGCCTGACGCCTCAATCCTCGGCGCACATCCCGTGCACTTCCCCGACTTCCTCGTAGTGCTCCGATTCCAGCTGCAGGGTCGTATGACAGATCCCGAAGCGCTCCTCCAGGACCTGCTTCGCCCGGTTCAGCAGCTGATCGCTCTGCGACAGAAAGCCGTCTTTCACCACCAGGTGCCCGCTGAGCGCCGGCATGCCGCAGGTGATGCTCCAGACGTGCAAGTCGTGCAAGTCGACGACTCCCTCCACGGAGCGCAGCGCCGAGGTGAGCTCGGCCAGGGCCATGCCCGAGGGCGTTGCTTCCAGCAGAATGTCGCAGGCCTCCCACATCAGGCGCACGGCGCCCCAAAGGATGACGCCGCCGATGACGATGGAAATGACGCCGTCGGCCTGATACCAGTGAGTGACCCGCATGAATACCGCCCCCGCGATGACTCCCAGGGATGAAAGGGCGTCGCCCAGAACATGCAGCAGTGCGGCGCGAACGTTCAGGTTGTGCCGGGACCCGGAGAGAATTGCGATGCCTGCCAGGTTCGCCAGCAGCCCCACCACGGCCACGTAGAGCATCAATCGAGTGGCCACTGTCTCCGGTCGCAGCATCCTCTGGATCGCCATGACGATGAGATACAGAGAGATCAAAACCAGAATCGTGCCGTTGATCAGCGCCGTGAGAATCTCCAGGCGGTGATAGCCGTAGGTCTTGCGCTGGGTGGCGGGCCGCGCCGCCAGGGAGACGGCAAACAGGCTCAGGAGCATCGCCAGCAGGTCCGTCATCATGTGCCCGGCGTCGGAGAGCAGCGAAAGGCTGTGCGACAGCCTGCCGCCCACCACCTCCACGATCAGAATTGCCCCGGTGAGGACGGCGGCCCACAGCAGCCGCCGGCGATCGCGCTCCTGGGCGCCGATGTCACGCGCGTGTTGATGACTCAGAGCTGCTCCTTTTCACTGGCGGAATTCCCCTCCAGAACGATGACCGCCGCCGCGGTCTCCGGCGTATGCGTCAGCGTCAGATGCACGTGGCGCACGCCGCGACGCTCCGCCGCCTCGGCCGCCTTTCCGGTGAGAAGCAAATCGGGCTTGCCGGAGGCCGTGCGCACCACCTCGACCTGCGTCCATCCCAGGCGCCAGCCCCGACCCAGCGCTTTGAGAAAAGCCTCCTTGGCGGCGAAACGCGCCGCATAGTGAATCTCCGGCTTGCGGCGGGCGTCGCAGTAGGCGATTTCCGCCTCGCGGTACACTCTTCGGACGAAGCGCGCCCGATCCTTCTCCAGCAGCCTGCGGATGCGCCCCACCTCGCACAGGTCCAGTCCGATGCCCAGGATCATGGCGCCACGCCGGGACTGTGGAATGCCTCGAATTCGGCCCGCCCGTCCTCACTAATCCGCAGATAGCGCCGGCCCTCCCTCCAGGAAGGGAGCACGAAGACCTCGATTCCCGCTCCGCCGGTTTCCCACTTCAAGTGCGCCTCCTGATGGAAATGCCCCAGCACCAGGGTGTCCGTCCCATGCGCTCGCCGCTCGAGGGCAAATCGGCGGCATTGCTCCTCCGGGAAGCGGATGCGGTGGCGCCGGTTGGTCCGGGCGATGCGGCGCTCCAGATGGCGCGCCGCCGTCCTGGCCAGCGCCTCGGGCAGCCGTTGCAGCATTCCCAGAAGCAGCGGCCCCTTCGCCAGCCGCCGCCAGCGTTGATAGGGGCGGTCCTCTTGATTCACCAGATCGCCGTGCGCCAGATGAATCTTCCGGCCTCCGAAATCCAGGTCGAGACTCTCCTCGGCGATTTCCCGGAACACCGACGAGCCGTAGAGTGACTTCAAATGGTAGTCGCGGTTTCCCTCGACGTAGAACACTTCCGTTCCCGCGATCCTGAGGGCCACGATGCCGTCGACGACCTTGCGATGGCATCCGGAAACGAAGGCCGGGGAGCCGATCCAGAGATCGAAGAGGTCCCCCAGCAGGTAGAGGCCCTTGGTTCCGGCGGGCAGGCGGCGCAGAAACTCGAGAAAGATTTCCACCTCAGGATCCTCTTCCCTGAAGTGCGCATCTCCCAGCAGGAGGATCGAATTCATCGCCGGATCAGGTCGGCGTAGTTCCCGGAGAGTGAAACCTCCCGCAGAGATTGTCCCCGCAGCATCCACTCCGCCGCCAGGCTGAGGAACATCGCTTCCGACTCCCGCACCTTGGCCGGGTCCGCATCCGGGGTGCTCTTGGCTTCGCGATACGCCGTGGCGGCAGCACTGAGCGCTTCCTGAATTTCGTCGTTGCTCATCTCCTGGAAAGGCTTGCCGCCCGGGGCCGACTCCAGTCTGCCCCCGCACTGTTCCAGGTGCGCCGCCACGTCGGCGCCGTACTGGGCTTCGCTGACGGTGGCCTCGTCCCTGACTCGGGCAAAGCGCTCCTTGGCTTCGGCGTAACGGCCCGCCCCAAGATCCATCAGGGCCATCTGCATGAGCGGCGGGGGGTTCTTCGGATTGAGCGCCTCGGCCTGCTCCAGCTTACGCGCCGCGTCTGCATAACGGCGGGCAGCCACGTCGGTGCCCGCGTCCGCGCTGAGCGCCAGGGCATAGAGGATTGGGTTGGGGTTCTTTTCGGCGGCCATGGCATCCACCGCCCGGCGATAGGTGGAAGCGCTCTGCGCGGCGTCACCCGCGAACTGGTACAGCCGCCCCAGGCGGAACAGATCCTCGCCACTGAGGTCGCTCCGCTTGCCGAACTTCCGGATCCCGGCCTGGGCGGCATTGCGCATTTCCGGGCCGCGCTGCAGCTGGAGGTAGAGCGCCGTCAGGTAATAGGAGTCTTCCAGCGTGCCCTTGGCGGAGCCGGCCTGCTTTTCCAGCAAAGGCACCGCTTTTTCACGATACGTCTTCGCCTTGTCCCGCTCTCCCTTCTGATCGTAGATGTAGGCCAGCTGATACAGAACCTGGCCATCCTTGGTCCCCTTCTCCGCCGCTTTTTCGAGCAGCGGAAGCGCCGCGTCGTAATCTCCGCGATCGTAGAGAAGCGCCCCTTCCTGGGCGGCCTTCTGGGCTTGCGAAGCCTCGCAGCCGCCGCCCCCGAGCGTGAGAATCAGGAGAATCAGCAGCGGGAATCGGCGACGAGCAGGGTTCATGCGTACCTCGAAGATTCGCCCGGCGCTGGGGCGGGGTGTCGGCAAGGCGGGCCATCGTAGCATGCGGAATTTCGCGGCATCAATCCGCTGGCTCGCGGGAAGCCTCAGGCCCACTGGAGGAGAACTCAGTCTGGCGCCGGAGACGGTGCAGCGTGCCGGAGGCGATGGCCTCCCGGGCCCGCTGCATGACGGAAGCAAAATAAGTCAGATTGTGCAGGGTGTTGAGGCGCGCCGCCAGGATCTCCCCGCTCATGTACAGGTGCCGCAGGTAGGCGCGCGAATAGTTCCTGCAGGCGGTACAGGCGCAGTCGGGATCCAGAGGGGCGGCGTCTTCGCGGAACTCGTGGCGCTTGATATGAATCTTGCCCCGGCGGGTGAACAGGGTGCCGTTCCTGGCGTTGCGCGTCGGCAGGACGCAGTCGAAGAGATCAATCCCCAGGGCGATGAGATCCAGCATCTGTCCGGGAATTCCGATCCCCATCACGTACCTTGGCGCGGAAACTGGAAGGTGAGGCACGGCTTCTTGCACCGCCTCCGCAGCCAGATCCGGTGGCTCCCCCACCCCGATCCCCCCCAGGGCGTAGCCTTCGAAGCCCAGCTCGGTGATTTCACCGGCGCTGCGCGCGCGCAAATCCCGGTGCATACCCCCTTGGATGATTCCCAGCCGGTGCTGCTCCTCCTTCAGCGGGGAAGCGAGGCTGAGCTTGGCCCAGGCGGTGGTTCGCCGCACCGACTCCTCCACCCGCCTGCGGTCGGCCGGATAGGGAGGGCAATCGTCCAGAGGCATCACCAGATCGGATCCGAGATCCCGCTGAATCTCCGCGCTGAGCTGGGGGGTCAGGTGGATCCGGCTCCCGTCCAGGTGGCTGGCGAATTCCACCCCCTCTTCGTGGATCTTCCGCAAATCCGCCAGACTGAATACCTGAAACCCCCCGCTGTCGGTCAAAAGAGCCCCGTCCCACCCCATGAAGCGATGCAAACCGCCGAGCCGGGCGATGGTCTGGTGGCCCGGCCGGAGGAAAAGATGATAAGCATTCGCCAGGAGCAGGCCGTAGCCGAGAGGGCTGAGCTCGCGGGCTTCCATCGACTTCACGCTGCCCTGTGTCCCCACCGGCATGAACGCGGGAGTCAGTACGCTGCCGTGAGAAGTCTGCAGCAGTCCGCAGCGGGCGAGGCTCCCGGGATCGCGGGACGTCACTTGAAAGAGCATGCGTGGCTCCCCGCCGCCGTCAGTGGAGGAACATGGCGTCGCCGTAACTGTAGAAGCGATACTGCCGATCCATCGCTTCCCGATAGGCCGCCAGAATGCGCTCCCGCCCGACGAACGCCGCCACGAAAAGGAGCAGCGTGGAGCGGGGCAGGTGGAAATTGGTGAGCAGAGCGTCCACCGCGCGGAATTCGTGCCCCGGCAAGATGAAAAGGTCGCATTCCCCCTCGGCCGCTTGCAGGTTCGATTTCAGCGCCACATGCTCCAGGACCCGGGCGACCGTGGTGCCCACCGCCACCACTCTCCCGCCGCGACTCCGGGTCCGCGCCAACGCTTCGGCGGCCTCGCGGGGAAACGCAAACGTCTCGGAATGGATGCGGTGCTGGCGCGCGTCGCGAGTGCGCACGGGCATGAACGTCCCCGGCCCCACATGCAGGGTCACGGTGGTGATTCCCACTCCCTTCGCGCGCACCCGGTCCAGGAGCTCATCCGTGAAATGCAGCCCCGCCGTCGGCGCCGCCACGGCCCCGCGTCGGCGCGCAAAAACGGTCTGGTAGCTGTCGGCATCCCCCTCCGGGCGCGCTTCTCCCGCACCCCGGTGGATATAGGGAGGAAGCGGCACCTCCCCTTGTCGATCCAGCAGGCCCGGTACGTCGGCGTCCTGGGGGAACTCCACCATCACGCTCTCCTCGCCGCGCCGCACGATCCGCGCTTCTGTCTCCGGGAACTGGATGAGGGCTCCCTCCCGCATCTCCCGCATCCCGTTGCACAGCGCTTCCCACAGGGTGCCGCCCAGGCAGCGCACGAGAAGAAACTCCACCCGCCCGCCCGTGGGCTTGCGCCCGGTGATGCGGGCACGGAAGACCCGTGTATCGTTGAGGACCAGGAGATCCTTCGGGTCGAGGAGATCGGGGAGATCGCGGAAGCCGCGGTGTTCCTGCCTGCCGCTCGCGCGCTCCAGGACGAACAGGCGCGACGAGTCCCTGGGACAGGCCGGGACCTGGGCGATGCGCTCCGGGGGGAGCGGATAGTCGTAATCCGCCAGGTCGATCGGCGCCGGGGAATTCAGCCTCGGTTCCGGTAGGGAACCGGATCCTGATAGCCCGCTTCCCGAAATCCCTTCATTCTCAGGTGGCACGATTCGCATTCTCCACACGCCCGCTCGCTTTCACCATAGCAGGACCAGGTGAGGTGAAAAGGCGTCCCAAGACGCATCCCCTCACGGACTATTTCAGCCTTGCTCCGGTGCAGCAGCGGGGCGAGAACTCGCAGGCGTGTCTCGGGCCTGGTTCCCTCGGCGATCAGACGATTGAAGGCGTCGAGGTAGCTCTCCCGGCAATCGGGATAGCCGGAGCTGTCCTCCTCCACGGCTCCGTAATAAATCCATCTCGCCCCGAGGACCTCTCCCCAGGAAACCGCACTGGCCAGAAAGTGGGTGTTGCGGAAGGGGACATAGGTGGTGGGAATCTGCGAGCCTCCCCGGCGGCTTTCGGACAGCGGGAGCGAGCGATCGGTCAGGCTCGATCCGCCGATTCTTCCCAGGGGATCCACCCGGGTCACCAGACGCTTCTCAACACCGAAGTGGTTCGCCAGGGCCTCGAAAGCAGCCCTCTCCTTGGCCTCGGTCCGCTGCCCGTAGTCCAGGTGCAGAAACGACGACTCGTGATTCTGACAGGCCAGAGTCGCCACCACGGCGGAATCCATTCCGCCACTCACGAGAACGACGGCCATTTCCCGCCCGGCGCCCATCAGACCCCCCGCATGTCCGGCGGCCAAATCACTTTATGCAGCTGGAGCTGCAGCCGGACCTTCAATCGATCCTCCAGGATCCAACCGGCAAGCTGCCGCCCGTCCAGCACGCCGAAAACCGGAGAAAAAAGCACCCCGGCTCGTGCGTCGAGACGCCTCTCCCGCAGCACCGCCCTGGCCCACTCGTAGTCGCCTCGATCGTTGAGCACGAACTTGATCTCGTCCGTGGGCTTCAAGGATGCCAGGTTCTCCCAGTGATTCCTCCCCTCCATGCCGCTACCGGGGCATTTCAGATCCAGCACGATGCGCACGCGGGGATCGATGCCGGATATATCCAGGCTCCCGCCCGTCTCGATCATCACTTCCTTCCCCGCCTCCAGGAGTCGACGCATCAGAGCATGGACCCCCGCCTGCGCCAGGGGCTCTCCCCCGGTGACCAGGACCAGCTCCGCCCCATGGCTGTCGACGCGGCGCAGAATCTCGTTCAGATCCATCTCCTCGCCGCCGTGGAAGGCATAGGCCGTGTCGCACCAAATGCAGCGCAGGTTGCAACCCGTCAGACGCACGAAGGAGCAGGGACGTCCCACCTGGGAGGACTCCCCCTGGATGCTATGGAAGATCTCGGTGATCCGCAGGGTTTCCGCCGCGGGACTCATTGCATCAGGCTCCGCAACAGCGCCAGGTTGACTCGGTCCTCTGCGTAGTCGGGCCCCTTGGGGGTCTCCAGCAACATCGGCACGGAGCTCAAATTGCGATCGTTGACCAGCATCCGGAACCCCTCGACCCCGATCTGCCCTTGACCGATCTGCTCGTGCCGGTCCACCCGGCTCCCCAGCTCGCGCTTGGAGTCGTTGACATGAATCGCTTTGAGCTTCTCCAGCCCCACCGCCTCCGCAAATCGCTCCATGGTCTCCCGGTACGTGTCGGGAGTCCGCAGATCATAGCCCGCCGCAAAAACATGGCAGGTATCCAGGCACACCCCCACGCGCTGCGGCGCGGCTACCTGCCGCAGCACTTTTCCGAGCTGCTCGAAGCGGTGTCCCAGGCCCGTCCCCTGCCCGGCCGTGGTCTCCAGCAGAATCTGTACCTGATGCTGGGGCCGGCTGGCATGCACCCGGTCGATAGCCTGGATGAGCCTGGAGAGTCCGGCATCTTCCCCGGCGCCCGTGTGGGAGCCGGGATGGGTGACCAGGTAGGGCACGCCCAGCGCCTCGCACCGATCGAGCTCCACCTGGAAGGCTCCGATCGACTTTTCCCAGAGGGAGTCCTCCGGTGAGCACAGGTTGATGAGGTAGGAATCGTGCGCCACCACGGGGCCGATTCCAGTGTCGGCGAGGTGGGCTCGAAATCTCTCCACCTCCCCGTCCCGAAACGGCGCTGCGCGCCACTGGTTGCTGCTCTTCACGAAGATCTGCAACGCCTGGCAGCCCACTTCCCGGGCCGTCAGCACCGCCCGGTCCACTCCTCCGGCAATCGAGATGTGCGACCCCAGCCTCGGGAGCCCGCCGCTCATGGCCGCTGGGCCTGCGCCGCGGGACGGAGGTGACTCGCGAGGATTTCCCCGTACAGGGCCTCGGCCACTACGCGGTTTCCCTCGGGGTTCAGGTGCCCATCTTTGCGGAAGAAGAGCCGCTCCGCATCAGCGCTTCCGTTCATCACCGACAGCAGATCCAGAACTTCGATTCCCTGCATCCGGCAAAAGCGCACGACTTTTTCTCCGACGGCACGGCTGTGCAACCAGGCCTCCAACCAGCCTCCCCGAACTCCATCCCGTGGATAGATCACCACCACCAGAAGGGCCACGCCCTGTTTTCGACAATCCGCTTGAATCTGCCGCAGCAGTTCGAAGGAGCGGTCCATGATTTCAGGCTTCAGGGCGAAGTCATACCGCAGCCGCGGCACGTACAGATTCAGCGCCAGGATCCTCCAGACGACGCTGGGGATGAAAAGCAACGGACGCTCCTCACTTACCTCTGCCATCAAAGCCTGGGTTTTCTCTGAATCGACCTGATAATTCCCTGCCTCGTCGACTCTCACGGTGGCATTGGGCAGGACGTCGTTCGCCACGAAAAAGCCGAGCACCACTTCATCGGGTCGTACTTCCTCGATGAACCGTCGGAGGACAGCGAGCTCCTGCGCCGTGTTGAATCCCCCCACCGCAAAGTTGAACACCGAGAGACTCGGGAGGTCGCCTCCGGAACGCCGCTGGCCAACCTCCTGGAGTCGGACATCGATCCGCTCTTCCTCCTGCGCGCCGATTCCCACGAACATGGAATCTCCAAGCAGCCAAACGCGGAATTCTCCGGTTCTTGGGGCTTCGATCTCCTTGCTCCGGAATCCCAATGAATTGGTGCGCATGGTGTAGCGGTACTCCGGAGCAACGACGGTATTGACGGCATTGGGCGTGTAGCCGAGGAATCGCTTTGGGTCCCCTCCCCGGTTCTGGGCCACCAGTCCGGAATTCATGAGTCTCTCAATAACGAGCTGAGTGTACTGCGAGTCGTCTGAATAACCGGGGAAGGCCAGGCGGGCAATGATTTCCGCCGCCGCAAGGGTCAATCCGAACACCAGCAGAATCGCCAGCCCCTTGAGCAAAAGGGTCCGCACCCGCACCGCAGGGTCCCTCCGGGAATCCGTTCAAATCGTTCGATCCCATCATTTGTAGCATCTTGGCCCCGGGAGATCAAACACCGCCCAGGGGTGAAAACCTTGACGGATCAGGGACTTTGGGCTATGGTTTCTGGCTAACACAACCGGGTACGCGTATCGCCCACTCGACCAATCCTCCCAGCTAAAGGAGTGATGATTGTGAGATTTCGGCACCCCATTGTCCTGACCCTCATGGCGGGATTGGTGGCGGGAGCGCTCTCTGTCGACTTCGCCGCGACCGAATCCAAGCCGCCCGACAAGAAGTCCCAGACGCAACCTGCCAAGCAAGGCTCCAAGCCAGCCCCGCAGACCCAGGCCACTCCACCGATTGAGAATCAGCCCGTGCAGAGCCAGGGAGGGGTCACCGTCCGGGAGAACTACTTCATGGAGCTCCCCGGCATCGACCTGACCACCCTCACGCCCAAACAGAAGCAGCGCTACCTAGATCGGGTGAACAAGGAGATCTGCACCTGCGGCTGCCCCAATGACACCATCGCGCGCTGCCTGGTGAACGATTCGACTTGTCCCACGGTTCGCGGCATGGCGGAAAAGGTCCTGAGCGAGGTCAAGTCCGGAAAGTGACTGTCGAGGAGAGCTTCCGGGGCGTTGAGGCCCCTAGCGGCGCTGTGCTATATTGGCCCGCCATTCAACCGAGTGAGCTTCCCTTTCGCGGATCCGTCTCCTGGGCTTCCCTTTGGCGGACCCTCCCACGGTCTGGAGGCCGGGGACACCCGCGACCACCGGAGGGACCCGGGCATGAAAGTCTACGACGTCTCCGAAATACGCAATGTGGGGGTGATCGGCCATGGGGCTGCAGGTAAGACCTCCCTGGCCTCGGCGATGCTGTTCGACTCAGGAGCGGTAAGCCGGCTGGGAAAGGTCGAACAGGGAAACACGGTCACCGACTACGACGACGAAGAAATCCATCGCAAGGTCTCCATCTCCTCCAGCCTGTGCTTCTTCGAGTGGAACAAGCGAAAAATCAACCTGATCGACACGCCGGGCTACGGCACCTTCATCGCCAGCGCCAAAGGCGCCCTGCGCGTGGCCGATTCCGCTGTGACCGTGGTCTGTGGCGTGTCCGGTGTGGAGGTTCAGACCGAGAAGGCCTGGTCGTTCGCGGAGGAATTCGGCCTCCCACGTCTCTTCTTCATCAACAAGCTGGACCGGGAGCGCGCCAGCCACTCGCGGGCCCTCGAGTCGATTCAGTCCCGCTTCGGGCGGGCGGCCGTTCCCATTCAGATCCCGATCGGCTCCGAAAAGGATTTTCAGGGGGTGATCAACCTCCTGGATATGAAGGCGCTGGTCTGGGAGAAGGACGAGAGTGGCAAATTTCAGATCACCCCTGTCCCCAAGGAATTGGAGGACGAAGCGAAATCAGCGCGGGAAAAGCTCATCGAGATGGTGGCTGAGACCGACGAGAAGCTCATGGAGAAGTTCTTCGAGGGCGGCGAACTTTCCGACGCGGACCTGCGCTCGGGTCTGTCCGCCGCGGTGAAGGGGGGCAAGATTTTTCCGGTGTTGTGCGGCTCCGCTCTCTTGAACATCGGCTCCCAGCCCCTGATGGACGCTCTGGTGGACCTGCTCCCCTCCCCCGCCGACCGAGGCGAGGCCGTGGGGACGGATCCCAAGGACCACCAGGAGATCGGAAGAAAGCCTGCCCTGGAGGAGCCTTACTCCGCCCTGGTCTTCAAGACCATCGCCGATCCGTTCTCGGGCCGGATCACTCTGTTTCGCGTCTACAGCGGAATCATCAAGTCCGACTCCTCGGTGAACAACGTGACGCGCGGCACTGCCGAGCGCCTGGGAGCCATCTCCCTGATGCAGGGCAAGGAGCTGATTCACGTGCCGGAGGTGAAGGCGGGAGACATCGCGGCGATTCCGAAGCTCAAGGAGACCCACACCGGGGACACCCTGGCCGACAAGGCTCACCCGATCCTCTACGCTCCGGTGGTGTTTCCCGAGCCCTCCATTTCCTTCGCCATCGAGCCCAAGAGCCGGGGCGATGAAGAGAAAATCTCCAGCGCCCTGCAACGCCTGGCCGACGAGGACCCCACGATCAAGGTCAGCCGCGATCCCCGGACCCACGAGATGCTGATCAGCGGTACCGGAGAGCTCCACGTGGAGGTCGCGGTGGCCAAGATGAAGAAGAAGTTCGGCGTGGAGGCGATTCTCCACCCCCCCAAGGTCCCCTACCTGGAGACGATTAAGGCCAAGTCCGAGGGGCACGGGCGGCACAAGAAGCAGACCGGGGGCCACGGGCAGTTTGCGGATTGCAAGATCCGGATGGAACCCCTGGCCCGCGGGGCCGGATTCGAGTTCGTGGACGAGATCTTCGGCGGCTCGATCCCGCAGAATTTCCGCCCTGCGGTGGAAAAAGGGGTGCAGGAGTCCCGGCTGCGCGGCTATCTGGCCGGCTTTCCGGTGGTGGATTTCCGGGTCATTCTCTATGACGGCGCCTACCACACGGTGGATTCCTCGGAAATCGCTTTCAAAATCGCCGGCAACCTGGCCTTCAAAGCCGCGATGGAGCACGCGCGGCCCACGCTTCTGGAGCCCATCATGCACGTCTCGGTGGAGACCCCGGAGGAATACATGGGTGACATCATGGGGGACTTGAACAGTCGCCGGGGCAGGGTCCAGGGCATGGAATCCCAGGGGCACACCCAGACCATCAAGGCGCAGGTCCCCATGTCGGAGATGCTGGCCTACTCCAACACGCTCAAGTCGATCACCGGGGGGCGCGGCGGCTATCACATGGAGGTCTCCCACTACGAGGAGGTGCCTGCTCCGATCCAGACCAAGATCATCGCCGAGCACAAACCCCACAAGACTGAAGCTGAGGAAGGGGCCTAGCGGAATGACGGGGCATGTCGGCATACGCGACCTTGCGGCATACGAAGGCAAGGAGGTCCTGATCCGCGGCTGGCTCTACGCCAAGCGGGAGTCGGGCAAGATCCGGTTCCTGGTGGTCCGCGATGGAACCGGGTACCTCCAGGTGGTGGCGTTCGCCAAGGAGGTCTCGCCCGAGGTCTTCGCCGCCTGTGGATCGGTTGGGCAGGAATCCTCCCTGGAGGTCACCGGAACGGTACGCAGCGAGCCCAGGGCCCCGGGCGGCTTCGAGATGGGGCTCAAGGATCTGCGGGTCCTTCACCCGGCAGTGGATTATCCGCTCA
>Ga0137425_1000007_pt1 | contig 67187 bp, 56 predicted proteins | sample EasRivERMZT640_2_FD_102318 | JGI IMG/M metagenome (GOLD analysis project Ga0137425, IMG submission 102318) | Soil microbial communities from meander-bound floodplain in the East River, Colorado, USA - East River MetaG ERMZT640_2 | ecosystem: Environmental > Terrestrial > Soil > Floodplain ...
AATGCTCTGACACGAAGTCAGCGCTTTGCCGAAGGGGCGTCGGGCCTGCTGCAGCGCAGTCAGGCTCTCGCTGGACGGTCCGGGCCCGGGCTACGGGGAGAGGCTTACCTTTGTCACGCCAATGGACCCCGGAGGAGCAGTCAAATGAAGCAAAAGTTAATCTTACTCGCCGCGGCCATTCTTGCCACGGGCGTGGTTGCCTGCCGGGAGCAGATTGAATCGAAAGTCTCCAACTCTGAGGCCTCGAAGCCCGCCGAGTCGACAACCGCGGCAGACGGAGACACCCAGCATGCCGGCGCGGAGGTCAAACCCGGCACCTACGAGGATTGGTGCGGGGAGCACCAGGTTCCTGAATCGATGTGCACTCGCTGCAATCCCTCCCTCATCGCCGCGTTCAAGGCCACGAACGACTGGTGCGACGAGCATGGGCTTCCCGAATCGCAGTGCAGGATCTGCAACCCGGGCCTGAAGATCGAGCGTCCACCGAAGGAGGAAGGAGCGAAGTGATGCGATCACAGCTTCTCAGCATCGTCGCCCTCGCTCTCGCAGCGGCAGCTTGTCGTGGAGAGAAAGGAACCGAAGCCGAGATCAAGAACAAGAAGCCGCCTACCTCGCCTAGCGCTGCTTCGCAGGGCACCTTCTGCAAGAAGCACGGTGTTCTCGAGGCCGTGTGCACCAAGTGCAACCCAGCCCTCGCGGCAGTCTTCCAGGCGAAGGGAGATTGGTGCGAAGAGCACGGATTTCCCGAGTCCTTTTGCCCCATTTGCAAGCCTGAGCTGGGTGGACGGCCTCCGACTGATGTGAGCGACGACGGCGCGCCGTCGGATGGTACCAAAGTGCGCTTCAAGACCAAGGAGACGGTGCGGCTTGCCGGAATCCAGGTCGCGAAGGCGACAGCGAGAACAAGCCGATCGCATATCGGGGTGACGGCAAGGATCATTTATGACACCACGAAGGTCGCCTCGATCAATGCACGTTCACCCGGCGTCGTTCGAGCCCTGCGTGTCGACATCGGAGCCAAGGTCCGCGCGGGATCGCCCCTGGCTACCATCGAGAGCGCGGAGGTGGGAGCCGATCAGTCCCGTCTGCAAGCCGCCCGATCTCACGTGCAGGTGGCGGAGGCGGATCACGCCCGGCTGAAAAGACTTCACGAGGATGGCATCGCCGCCGAAAGGGATTTGCTCGCGGCGCAACAAGAGCTCGATGCGGCCAAGGCGGACCTTTCTGCCGCGCAGTCCGCTCTGGGAATGGTCGGCAGCATCGCGGAGGGAGTCTCGCGCTACACCCTCACCGCGCCGATAGGGGGCGTCATCACAGAGCTCAACGCCACCATCGGTCGGCTGGTGGATACGGAGGAGGTGCTTTTTGAAATCGTCGATACTTCTTCGATGTGGGCCGAGGTCGACATTCCAGAAACCGAGGTGCAAAGAGTGCTGGTGGGACAGCCTGTCAGCCTAACGGTCGAAGGGCTCGGCGAGAGAGAGTTCACGGGCACGCTCAGTTACGTAGCCCCGGTCATCGATCCACACACGAGGACCGCGAAAGGGAGAGTCGCTCTGGACAATCCGGATGGGTTACTGCGCGGGAATATGTTTGCCCGCGCACGCATCACCGTGACCGCCGCCGGCGAGGTCATGGTACCGCGCGAGGCGGTCCAGCGTGCCAAGACCGCCCACCTGGTATTCGTGCGCCTCGCCGAGGATGTCTTCGAAGCGCGGAGGGTTCAAGTCGGTCCAGGAGAGGACGCGCTCATCGAGGTCAGAGGCCGGGTCAACCCCGGGGACGAGGTGGCGACCGAGGGCAGCTTTCTGTTGAAGACGGAGACCCTCAAGGGGAGTATCGGCACCGGTTGCTGTGAGGTGGAGGAGAAAAGGTAGTGCTCACCCGCATTCTCGAATGGTCGCTTGGCCATCGATTCATCGTGCTGCTCGGCTGGGGAGCGCTCGTAGTAGCCGGGATCATCTCCGCCCTGCACCTTCCAATCGACGCCTTCCCCGACACGACACCGGTGCAGGTGCAGGTGAACACGACGGCACCAGCGCTCTCACCACTGGAGATCGAGCGTCAGATCACGCGTCCCGTGGAATGGGCCATCTCGGGGCTGCCTCACCTGCACGAGGTTCGGTCCGTCTCGAAGTTCGGTTTCTCGCAGGTCACGGTGACGTTCGAGGACGGGACGGACATCTACCTCGCGCGCCAGGTCGTGATGGAGCGCCTGCAGGCTGTCGAGCTGCCAGCGGGAATCGAAAGGCCGCAGCTCGGCCCCGTCGCCACGGGCCTCGGCGAGGTGTTTCACTATCTCGTCACCGGCGGGAAATCGCTCACGGAGCTCCGGACGGTCCAGGACTGGATCATCAAGCCCCAGCTCCGCACAGTGCCCGGCGTCGCGGAGGTCAATAGCTGGGGAGGCGACGAGCGACAGATTCAGGTGGTCGTCGATCCTGTCAAGCTGCAACAGTACGGCCTGACGCTTTCGAACCTCGCTGAAGCTCTTGAGCAGAACAACACGAACGTGGGCGGCGGCACGCTCGATCAGTCCGGTGAGTCCAGCCTTATCCAGGGCATCGGCATCGCCACGAAGTTAGAGGATGTAGAAGAGATGGTCGTTGACGCCCGGGAAGGCGTACCGATACGAGTGCGGGACGTCGCGCGGGTCGTCGAGGGGCGTGAGATTCGCCGCGGCGCCGTTTCCGCGGACGGGAAGGGGGAAGTTGTCCTCGGGCTTGGCTTCATGCTCATGGGCGAGAACAGCCATGAGGTGACGAATCGCCTGAGGATGCGGCTCGAGGAAGTCCGGAAGACCGTTCCAGAGGGTGTCGAGGTCTCGACGGTTTACGACCGCACCTCACTCGTCGACCGCGTGCTGCACACGGTGAAGACGAACCTGCTCGAGGGCGCGCTGCTGGTCATCGCGGTGCTGTTCATCTTTCTCGGGAATCTTCGCGCCGGACTAATCGTGGCAGCCGCGATTCCACTGTCGATGCTCTTCGCGTCGAGCCTCATGCTTAGATTCGGCATCGCGGGAAGCCTCATGAGTCTCGGCGCCATCGACTTCGGTCTCGTGGTCGATAGCTCAGTCATTCAGATCGAGAACGTCATGCGGCGCTTGGCCCAAGAGAAGGGCGAAGCCAACCGGCTCGACATCGTGCGCGACGCCGTGATCGAGGTCCGCAAGCCGACCCTGTTCGGCGAGTTCATCATAGCCATCGTGTACTTGCCCATCCTGACGCTGCAGGGAATCGAGGGGAAGCTGTTCCGCCCCATGGCGCTGACGGTCATCTTCGCGCTCGCGGGATCGATGCTCCTTTCGCTCACGCTGATTCCCGTTCTCGCGAGCCTCGGCCTGTCACGCCGTATCTCGCATCGCGACAACACAGTGGTCCGGTGGGTTCAGGGGGGATACCGCCCGGTTCTGGCGTTCGCGCTGCGTCGACCATGGGCCGTCCTTGGGATCTCCTTGTTCGCCCTCGCCAACGCCACATTCCTGGCGACACGACTCGGCTCGGAATTTGTCCCTCGTCTGCGTGAAGGCTCGTTGGTCATCAATACTGTCCGGCTCGCCGGCGTCTCGGTCGACGAATCCGTGCGGTACGGCATTCAGATCGAGCGGGCGATCCTCGAGAAGTTTCCGGACGAGGTCGAGCGGGTCTGGACACGAACAGGGAGCGCGGAAATCGCCACCGACCCCATGGGCGTGGAGCTGTCGGATGTATTCGTCACCTTGAAGCCGCGCGACAAGTGGACGCGGGCAACCTCACAGGACGAGCTTGTGCGCATCATGGCAGAAGAGCTCGCCTTCCTGCCCGGTATGCGAATGATCTTCACGCAACCCATCGAGATGCGCGTCAACGAGATGATCGCGGGAATTCGCGCGGATGTCGGAGTCAAGCTGTTCGGGGATGACTTCGAGATCCTGAAGGCAAAAGCGCATGAAATCCAACAAGTGCTCGAGGAACTGCCGGGTGCTGCCGACATCTTTACCGAGCAGATTACGGGCCAGCCCGTGCTCGCAATCCAGGCGGACCGACAGGCGATCGCGCGTCAGGGCATCCCGGTTAAGGAGGTGTTGGGAGTCGTCGAAGCCCTGGGGACCCGGGAGGCGGGATTCCTCCAGGACGGAGAGATGCGGTTCCCCATCGCTTTGCGAATCGATGATCACTACAGGATGGATGTCGATGCCGTGGGACGCCTCCTGGTGATCGGCCCCAATGGCGACCGGATCCCTCTGAATCGCCTTGCAAAGATCGAAACCATCGAGGGGCCGTCAACCATCAATCGTGAGTGGGGCAAGCGACGAATCGTCATTCAGACGAACGTCCGGGGCCGGGACGTCGGGAGCTTTGTGGCCGAGGCGCAACGAGCCATCGCGGAAAAGGTCGAGCTTCCCGCCGGCTACTACATCCGGTTCGGAGGGCAGTTCGAGCACCTGGTTAGCGCCCGGACGCGCCTCTTGATTATCGTGCCGATCTCGCTAGCGCTCATCTTCACACTGCTGTTCTTCACATACCGCCGAATCCTGGATGCCGTCCGGGTGTTCACCGGGGTCCCATTCGCTGCGGTGGGTGGAATCACGGCGCTGTGGCTCCGTGACATGCCGTTCAGCATTTCCGCAGGTGTGGGATTCATCGCTCTTTCGGGAGTTTCCGTGCTGGGCGACATGGTCCTCGTCTCCACCGTGCGTCAGTATCTCGCCCGGGGAGTGCCGCTTCGCGAGGCGATCCAGGACGCGGCGCGGAATCGACTGCGCCCGGTGTTGATGACGGCGTTAGTGGCGAGCCTCGGCTTCCTTCCGATGGCCTTCAACACTGGCTTCGGAGCCGAGGTGCAGCGGCCACTCGCGACCGTGGTCATCGGAGGAGTCATTTCCTCGACACTTTTAACCCTTGTCGTGCTCCCTGTGCTCTACAGCCTCGCGGGTGCTCCAAGGCCGGCCGAGGCGAGGGCCGAGCGGCGAGCGGCGCCCGCGATGGTCGCAGCAGCGGACGACGAATAACGATGCAGAAGTGGCGGCCGTTTTTCCGTGTGGTAGGAGTCGTGCTGGCGCTTGCGGCGGCGCAGGGGCTCATCGTGCTTGCCTATCGATGGGTGGGGCAACGCAGAGGAGCCACCCAGGGGCCGGCGTTTCGTTACGAGCGTCTCTCCGGCAGGCCCGCCCCCGACCTGCTTCTTCATAGAGCCGATGGTTCGAGCTGGAGGCTTGCAGACCTCCGAGGCAAGTCGGTCCTTCTCCACTTCTGGGCGACGTGGTGTCCGCCCTGCAAGGAGGAACTCCCGGGCCTTCTCGAACTGGGGCGCGAGCTGGCGCGCGATGAGCAATTCGCGATGGTTGCGGTGACCCTGGACGAAGACTGGGCAAAGGTGCGGAGCTTCTTCGGAGGCGAAATTCCCTCCGAGGTCTTCCAGGATCAGGGTGGCCACTCAACCAAGACGTACGACCTTTCCACCTTGCCGGATACCTATCTCGTCGCGACCGACGGCACGCTACTCTTGCGATTCGGAGGCGCGCGGAATTGGCGTACGAGAGCGGCCCGCGATCTGCTGGAGCGCCACATTCATGGACACGGGTCGAACCTCGGCAGCCGCTGACCCAGCAGGGTCACGGGAGGCGCCTCGCGCAGACTACGACCTCTTCTCCTCGGGCGCGAGCGGGCGCAGCCGGATCTCGATGCGGCGGTTCTTGGCCCGTCCTTCCTCGGTCTTGTTGGACGCGACCGGCTGGGAGTCGGCCACCGAGACGGCGAGCATGCGCTTGCTCGAGAGCCCCGTATGGGCGAAGAGCCGGACGACGCTCGCCGCGCGGGCCCCGGCCAGCTCCCAATTCGACGGGTACCGCTTGGCGAGGGTCTGGCGGACCGGCTTGTTGTCGCTGTGCCCGATGACCAGGATCTGGTGGCCCGACTTCTTGAGCTGGGTCGCGACCTTGCTCAGCACCTGTGTGCCGCTCTTGTCGAGCGCGGCCGAGCCCGAGTCGAACAGAATGTCCTGGGACACGTTCACGCGCAGACCGTCGCGCAGCTGCGTCACTTCGATCTGCCCCGCCTTCATCTCCTTTTGTAGGTTTTTGATGAGGCCGTCGTAGGTCGCCTGCAGCTTTTGCTTTTCTTCGTCGCTCTCACTCAGCTTCGCGTTGAGGGTGCTCTCCTGAGCCCGCAGGTGCGCCAGCTGCTCCTCCAGCGCGGTCTTTTCGACCGCGAGCGCGTGGTTCTCCTGCTCCCTCGTCACGCCCTCGTGAGTGGCCTTCTCGAGGTCGCCCTTGAGCGCCTCATTGCGCGCCGCCAGCTCGTCGCGCTCCCGCTGGAGCTGAGTGTACTGGCCGGTCGTGATGCAGGCGGTCGAGGCTCCGGCAGCGATGGCGATCGCGCCGGCCCAGAGCAGGGCCAGGTCTCGGACGTGCACTGCGCTGCGGTTTCGCCCTGAACACTTCCAAGCATTGAGCAGCATCGGTTTCTCCCGTTGTTCGACTCGCGGGACGGCCGGGGAGGTCCCGCGACAGATCGATACGGGAAATGTAGGAACCGCGGTCGCCCCGCGCAAGAGCATTCGACCGGCGCGTTCTCGCGTCAATGAGCCGGCGACGAGGACCCCGGTTCGTGTTGCAAAGGTGTTCGCCGATCCGGCGATCCAAGGTGAATCGTCAGGCGCAGCTCTGACAAAAGTGAACGATTCTGGGGCAATCGCGCCCGCAGTCGCGCAGGATTGTATTTGCGAACTGGGCAGGGCGAATGGTGGAGGCGGCAGGAGTCGAACCCGCGCTGCCTGTACACGACCCTAGGGTGGGCAGCCGCCTGTGCCGGCTCGTTCTTGCCCCGCGCTTCCGAAGCCCCACGGACCGTTCGCCGGACCCGCCTGGAACCGAACGAGGTAGAAAAACGCGCTGTTCGGCGCCGGCTGCTCGTTGTCCGGGTTGGAGGCGGAGCTCTCGAGGGGAGAGTCGTTCACGATGCAGGTCAGAGCCCCCAGATCCACCGCGCTCGCGTTCCCCGAGAGGTTCGCCAGGTCGCCGCGGGCGAGGTCGTAGAGGGTGCCGCTTCCCCCCGGCATCGGATCCCATTCGAAGTAGGTGGCTACGGGATCGAAGGCGCGCAGGTTCGTGACGTCCGTGCCCGCGAGAGTCGCCACGCGGAAACCGAGGTCGCTGTACTGGTCCGACGAGTGCATATCGATGGGACGGCTGTCCGCGAGCAGGGAGCCGAGGCCCCAGAACCACGACCCGCCGCGGATGCCGCGGATGTCCGTCTCGGGCACCGTTTCGTTGAACTCCTGGACGTTGCCGCCCTGATCGAACGTGCCGTAGGCGCTCGCGCTGTTCTCATGGGCCCCGACCACCGTGCGATAGTAGGGGGCGCCAATCGTGCGATCGGTGAGAGAGGTGGAGAATGTCGCGTTATTACCCGGATCGGGATCGATCAGATCGTTGCTGACATTGGAATTAGGGCCGGTCGGAGAGAGGAAGTAGTTCCCGGTCACGCCGTCGTTCTTGTGATAGGCCGCCTTGTACCACTCGTTTTCCGTCGGGATGACCCAGGTGGCGTCCGGCTCGCGGACGACGTCCTCCAACTGCTCGTCGCTGGTCATCCCGTTGAGGAAATACGAGCCGTCCTCGGTGGTGGTCAGGTCCTGCGCGCCGGTCGGTTGCCCGTTATGCAGCCAGTTGGCGAAGCGGGCCGCGTCGCCCCAGGTGACGAAGTTCACCGGTCGGTTCGCCCAATCCGACGCGACACTATACGTGTAACTCCCCTGCGAGCCGGTCCGCTCGATCTTACAGCCCTCGGCGTGCGTCCACATGTTCACGTGGTAGAGCGCGTAGGTGTCGGTCGCCGCCACCGCGTTGAGAAACGCGGCGTACTGACCGGCCGTCACCTCGTACTTGCCGATGGCATACACGTAGGCCACGGCGCCGAAGATGCCTTGGAACGGCTGAGTCTGCCCCATGTTGCCCGGGTTTCCGACGGTGACGGTTTCGATCACCACCGGCGGCACCCCCTGAGCCTGCGTGAAGCAGACACCACCCAACACAATCGCCGCCAGCACAGTCATCAGGGTGTGAAGGGTCTTCATCTTTCTTCCGCCGGATGCTGAACGAAGTAATCCACCCCGGCATGGGACGATTCATCAGTCCGCGGTCTCGCGCAGCTCTTTCACCATGGTGGCCAGGTGCGCGGCGACCCGCTCGGGCTGGAGCAGCTCGAAATGGCTGGGGGTCGCCTCGATGAGGAGCGAGCCATCCCTGTGATGCTCGCCCAGAATGCGCCTGTCCATGTGGTCCGTGAGGACGTTCCGCAGGAGCCGATTGCACGTCTCAGAGTCCTCAAAGATGCAGCGGACGCGCCGGATCCGTGAGGCGGCCTCGCGGTACATCTGGGCGAATGCTCCGGGGTCGTCCCGCTCGAACGGCTCGATGATGTCGCGACCGAGAGTGCGAAGCGGCGATAGGTCGTCGCGGAATCGGTTCATGATTCGCCCCAGGTAGCCGTTGAGCAGCATCCAGTCGTCCAGGCTCGAGGCGGTCTCGCTGATGGTCCGCAAGGCTGCCAGCAGCTGGGCGGAATCGTTGCTCTCGAGCTTCGCGAGCACGCGGCTGATGAAGCAGGTTTCGAGCCCCTGATTGGGCCCCAGCGCGAGGATGCCGTCGGGCGCCCGCGCGCCATCGGGCGTGGTGGAGGCGAGTTTCAACACCAGGTCTCCCGAGGCCGAGAACCCCACGATCGTGACCCCCGCGGTCGTGAGCGTCGTGAGCATCGCCGCGTCTCGAGTGATCTCACTCACGAATCGCGCGATGCCGAAATCCGCCACCTGGGCATGACCGGCATTGAAGAGGATGTTCTCCGGCTTGATGTCGCGGTGCACGACGCCCTTCGAGTGTGCATGCTCGAGCGCCCCGGCAATTTCGCGCAGGATCTGCAGCGCGTCCGCGATCGGAAGCTCTCGCTCACGGTTCAGACGATCTCGCAGCGACCCTGCGGCAAGGTACGGCATGACGTAGTAAACCGACCCGCCCGCCTCCCCGGAGTCGACGAGGCCCAGGATGTTCGGGTGCTGAAGGCTCGCCAGGAGTCGGATCTCTCGCAGGAAACGCTCCGTGCCCAGGGTCTGCGGCAGCTCCGGCCGCATCACTTTGAGCGCGATTTCCCGGTCGTGTTTGAGGTCCCGGGCCAGATAGACGTCCGCCATGCCACCCGCTCCCAGCTTTCTCTCGATGCGGTATCGGTCGGCGATGGATTCGGCGATTCGGCCGATCTCGTCCATGAGTTCTTCCTGATAGGTGCTCGATGGGTAGGATAACACGGCCGTTCCACCACCCGCGAAACAGCCTATGGCCACCGAAGGTCGTCCCTTTGGCGGCTACTTGATGGCGGCTAGGTTATCGATTTTCAATACCGCACTTGACGATATTCGATAAATGATGTATTGATATTCAATAATTCGGAGGATAACGAACGATGTCAAAGCTAGCCTCTACCACCGCCCTTCCGATCGCGTACGTCGTGCTGCGGATCCTCGTCGTCCTTAACTGGCTGATGGGAGCCGCGATCCTGGCGCTGCTGGTCGCCATCCCTAACGAGCAATGGATCATGTCCGCGTTCAAGCTCTCTCCTTCACCAGACGCGGAGCGGCTGATCTTGGGCTTGCGCGCGGTCGCCGTTCTCGGCCTCGCCGTGGTCCCGCTGAACTACGTGGTTCTCAAACGACTGCTGGCGATCATCGAGACAGTTCGCGCCGGCGACCCGTTCGTCGCCGCGAACGCGTCCCGTTTGCGGACGATCGCGTGGGCGCTCCTCGCGCTGCAGCTTCTCAGCGTCGTCATTGGCGCGATCGGCAAGACCATTTCGACGCCGGCGCATCCGGTCCATTTGGATGCCGGCTTTTCGATCAACGGCTGGCTCGCCGTACTCCTCACGTTCCTGCTGGCCCGCGTGTTCGCGGAAGGCACGCTCATGCGCGAAGACCTCGAAGGGACGGTCTGACATGGCGATCGCCGTCAAGCTCGACGACCTCCTTCACGATCGGCGGATGACGCTGACCGAGCTCGCCGATCGGATCGGAATGGCGCTGGCCAACCTCTCGATCCTCAAGACCGGCAAGGCGCGCGCGATTCGCTTCTCGACGCTCGAGGCGATATGCGAGGCGCTCTCGTGCCAGCCTGGCGACATCCTCCGGTTTGAGAGTGAGCACACACAACGCGAGCGACCGCCGGTCGCGAGCAAAAGGAGCGCAAGCCGATGAAACATCAAGTCACACTGACGATCACCTCTCTGCTCTCGATCCTCCTCTTCTCGTTGCACTGGGCGGATGAAGTCGCCCGCGGGATCGAGCCTGGAACCGTCTCTGCCTTCGGGGGCCTGCTCATCCTGGCCGTCTGGCTTTGCGGAACGCTGGTGCTCGCCGAGCGGCGAGCAGGGCTGGTCATCATCCTTCTCGGAGCGCTCCTGGCGTCTGGCGTCCCTGTCCTCCACATGCAAGGGGCCGGGCTTGTCGGCGGCCGGGTCGCCAGTGCCGCCAATACCGGCGGAAGGTTCTTCTGGGTCTGGACGAACATCGCGCTTGGCGCAAGCGGGATGCTGTCCCTCGTCCTCTCGGCGCGCGGACTGTGGAGCCTGCGACGGGGCCAGCCGACGACCCCCCGGAGCTCAGGATCGTGAGCGTGCTCCTGCCGATCCACGTTGCCGCAGGCGGGCTCACCCGTGATCCATAGGTTCTATGTCCGGTCCGTCGCCTGCCGGGTGGCCGCGCCCGCACGCTTTTTCCTAATTCTTCTCCGCGCATGGTTTATACGGGTGACGGAATGCCATTCGGTCGCTTCCCGCATGGAACGCCTCTTGCAGCGCTACGCCGCGCCATGCTGGGTTTGACTCGAAAAGCCGACGTGAATGCCGCGTCCCGCACCCTCGGCCTCGATTCCGCTGCGGCGCTCGTCGTCGGAGAGGTCATCGGCGTAGGCATCTTCCTCACGCCGGCCGAGATGACCAAAGCGCTCGGGTCCCCGTTCTGGGTGCTCGCAGTCTGGCTCGCGGTGGGGGCGACGGTCTTCTGCGGCGCGCTCTGCTACGGCGAGCTGGCGGCGCGCTTTCCCGAGGCGGGCGGCGGCTACGTCTACCTGCGCGAGGCCTGGGGACCGGGCATCGCCTTCCTGTACGGCTGGAAGAGCCTGCTCGTCATGGACCCGGGGCTCACCGCCGCGCTGGCGGCCGGGTTCGGCCACTACGCGGCGGCGCTTGTGCCGCTCGATGCCGTCGGGGAAAAACTGGTGGCGATGGCGTTGATTCTGGTCCTGGCGCTCTTCAGCGCGCTCGGCGTGCGGATCGGAGGGAGCGTGGTGCGTGGCCTCGCGCTCGTGAAGGTTCTTCTTCTCGGCACGATTATCGTCATGGGACTCGGTTCGTCGCACGGCGCGTGGTCGAATTTCGCGCCGTTCGTCGCGCCGCGGGCCGGGTCTGCCCCTCTTGTCGCCGGCCTTGCCAGTGGGATCCTCGGTGCCTTCTTTTCGTTCGGCGGTTTCTGGGACATCGCCAAGATCGGCGGTGAGATCCGCGACCCGACGCGCACCCTGCCGCGCGCGCTGGCGATCGGCGTCGGCATCGCGACGGTCATTTACATCCTGACGAGCGGCGCCTTCATCCATCTGGTGCCGATCGAGGCGGCGGGCTCCGGGCCGGCGTTCGCGGCGCAGGCCGGCGTCGCGCTCTTCGGTGTCGACGGTGGGCGCGTCTTCGCGGCGATCGTTCTCGTGGCGATCGCCGGGAGCCTCGCGGCGGTGTTGATGACCGCGCCACGCGTCTATTACGCGATGGCGAAGGACGGCCTCTTCCCCGGCGCCGTGGGGCGGCGCCATCCACGCTTCGGGACGCCGGTGCGCGCCATCGCGCTGCAGGCGGTCCTCGGCTGCGTCGCAGTCGGCTTCGCGACCTTCGAGGCCATCCTCGCCTACTTCATCTGCGTCACGGTGGCGTTCCTCGCGCTCACGGTCGCGGGGCTGTACCGGCTCCCCCGCCCGCCCGCGAATGTCTTCCGCGTGCCGGGATACCCGGTGACGCCGCTGGCGTTTCTCGCGCTGCTCATGACACTCATCGCGCTGTTTTTCGCCGGCAGGCCGCTCGAGGCGGCGTTCGGGACGTTGGTCGTCGCGCTCGGCTATCCGGTGTATCGATTCGTGGTGTCGCCGCGCCTGGCGCGGCGGCACGAGGAGGCCCCATGACCTGGATCAAGACGATCCCGTTCACCCGCGCCGACGAGGCGCTGCGCCGCGCCCTCGAGGCTCAGCATGCGCTCTACCCGAAGGAGTACGAGCGCGACTCTGGCGACGACGGCGCGACCAGCATCGTCGGCACGCACACGCTCATCCCGGAGGCGCTGCACCACGCCTTCGCCACCTTCGGCGCGCTGCTGTCGCCGGATCTCCCGCTCACGCGGCGCCAGCATGAGATGATCACGACCGTCGTGTCGGCGACCAACCGGTGCCACTATTGACTGGAATCCCACGCAGAGTTTCTGCGTCGCGTGACGATGGATGACCAGTTCGCGGAGTCGATCCGTAAGGACTTCCGAAGCGCGCCGATCTCCGACCAGGATCGCGTCATGCTCGAGTACGTCGAGCAGCTGACCCGGGACGCGACGCGCATCGGGCCCGCGCATCACGACCAGCTGCGCGCCGCCGGATTCGACGATCGAGGCATCCTGCAGATCACCCTGATCGCCTCCTGGTTCAACTACATCAACCGGGTGGCCGACGCACTCGGGGTGGGGCGATAATCGGGCCGGCGCGCATAGGATTTATGCGTGCCTCATATAGAGTCGGCTTTCCGCCCCGGACTGCCGCCGTCGGGCAGTCTCTAAACCTATTGCAGGTAAATAAGATACGTCCAATCCCATAGCGGGGCCGCCCTGGCGCGGCCATTGCTATGCTGCTCCCGCCTCACTTTGCACCGACAAGCCAACCGGCAGTCTTGGAGAGTTACCCGGAGGGGTACGAGATGCGTCTCCTGAAGAAGTCGTTCCTGCCAGCCGTCGCGATCGTCGCGGCGCTGGCCTCATCGCCCGTGCTGGCCCAGTCGCCCGCGCTGGTCCAGTCGGCGGACGTGACCCTGAAGGGGGTCGTGCGGGACGCGGCGAAGAATCCCATCGCCGGCGCCACGGTCACCGCCACCAACGCTACCTCCAAAGAGTCCTCGACTGCGACTACGGGCGCGGACGGCTCCTGGAGCCTCGAGGTGCCGCCCGGGTCCTATAGCGTCCAGGCGAAAGTCGCCGGCTTCTGGGGCCCGACGCTGCAGGTCGAAGTCGTGGCAGGACGCGAGAACCAGGTCGCCTTCTCGCTCCTTGCCATGCCCAAAGAGGTGGTGACGGTTACGGCCACCAAGCGCGAGAGCTCGACTCTCGACGTGCCGATCTCCATCGAGGTGCTCTCCGAGCAGGAGCTGCGGGACCGCGGCGCCCAGAACATCGAGGACGTCGCGGCGAACGTTGCCTCGTTCTGGGTGCAGAACCTCGGGCCCGGCCAGAGCCTGGTCTCGATGCGCGGCGTCTCGGCCGGCCAGATCGCGCGCGACCAGCCCGGCCTGAAGGAGCAGGTGGGCATCTACCTCGACGAGTCGCCGATTTCGTTGTCGCTCTTCACCCCCGACCTCGACCTCGTCGACGTGGGCCGCGTCGAAGTGCTGCGCGGCCCGCAGGGGACGCTCTTCGGCGCCGGGTCCGACACCGGGACCGTGCGCTACATCAGCAACCAGCCGGTCTTGGAATCGAACGAGGGGTTCGTCGAATTTGGCGCCGCCGACGTCGATGCCGGCAGCAGCGTGGGCGACGTCAAGGCCGGGATCAACGTCCCGATGGGCGAGAAGGCGGCGGGGCGCTTCGTCGGCTACTACACGCACCTCTCCGGCTATATCGACGCGGTGCAGCCGGACCTGAGCACCGACTCCAACGTCAACGACGGCTTCCGCTCCGGCGCGCGCGCCGCTGTCGCCTTCGTCCCGAGCGAGAACCTGACCATCACGCCACGCGTGGCCGTGCAACGCGACGAGCGGAACGGCTGGAACCTGCAGGACGCCTACAACATCCTCGCGAACCCGTTCACCACGACCCGCCCGGCCGTGACGCTGAGCGACCGCGAGGAGTTCACCCAGCTCCAGGAGTCGTTCAAGGACGATTTCTTGCTCGCCGACTTGAACCTGCGCTACGATTTCGGCCCGATGGCGCTCACCTCCATCACCTCATACGTGGACCGGAAGATCCGCGTCATCCGCGACACCACGGCGCTCACGGCGTCGTTCACCGGCGCGACCGCGGGCTTCCCCGAGCCGGTCTACACCCTCGACTCGCCGCTGTACGACAACACCGACGCGGGGGTCTGGAGCCAGGAGCTGCGCCTGTCGGGGGAGAACGATCGCGTGCAGTGGCTCGGCGGCCTCTTTCTCATGAGCGCCGAGCGCGACTACGGCCAGAACGTCTCGGTGCCCGGGTTCACCGCCGCCACCGGCATCCCGACCCAGGGGGCCATCGCACCCCTCGACTCGATCTATTACAGCCAGTTCGAGTACAACCTCGATCAGTGGGCGCTGTTCGGCGACGCGACCGTGAAGCTCACCAAGCGCTTCAGCCTCACCGCCGGGCTGCGCTACTACGACTACCACGAGGAGAAGAAGGGGGAGGTCGACGGCGCCTTCGCCAGTAACCCGAACTTCCCGACCGGCGTGCTGTCGCTGACCGGCTCTGTCGAGGCGAACGACCTCGCGCCGCGCGTCATCGGTAACTGGATGCTCGACGAGGACTCGGCTCTCTATGTGCAGGCGTCGAAGGGCTTCCGCCTCGGCGGCATCAACGACCCGCTCAACATCCCGCTCTGCTCGGTGGAGGATCTGGTCACCTTCGGCGGCTACGACACGTGGGACGATGAGAAGGTCTGGAACTACGAGTTCGGCTGGAAGCAGCGCAGGCTGCCCGGCAACTCGTCGGTCAACCTCGCGCTCTTCTACATGGACATCGAGGACCTGCAGACGACCGTCACCGCCGGCACATGCTCGTCGCGCCTGGTCATCAACGTTCCGAAGGCGAGAAGCCGCGGCATCGAAGTCGAGTACGATGCGGCCCCGACCCCCAATTTCGACATCGCCTTCTCCGGCAGCTTCAACAACGGGGAGCTGGGCTCGACGGTCACCTCGACCGACGCGCTCGGCAACACCACCGTCGTCTCCGGCATCGAGGAGGGGCGCCGGCTGCCATCGGTCCCCGAGGTGCAGGGCGCGCTCTCAGCCATCTACCGGTTCGCGGCGGGCAGCTCGCAGATGTACGTCACCGGCGTTTGGCAGTACATCGGCTCGCGCTACACACAGGTCGGCGACCAGGACCTCGGCACGCTCGACATGACCGCGCCGCCGTTGTTCAACACGATCGGCGGGCCGCTGACGCAGAACATCTTCACCTACAATCCGAAGCTGCCCGCCTATGACATCCTGAACCTGCGCGTCGGCCTGCGGCGCGGCGGCTGGGACGTCTCGCTTTACGGCACCAACGTCCTCGACGAGCTGGCGTACCTGTCGCTCGACCGCGAGCGTGGCACGCTCGCGCGCGTTGGGTACATCGTGAACCAGCCGCGCACGATCGGGATCGCGACGCGCTATACATTCTGAGGCGCCGGGCGCGTGATCCCGACAAACTGCGAACCGTGGCCCGTGCCGGGGCGTCAGGAGCCTTGGGGCTCCACTGGGAGGATCGCCCGCACACGGGTACCCGATGGGCTGGAATCGATCTCAATCGAACCGCCCAGCAGACGCGCCCGCTCACGCATCCCCCGGATCCCGATGCCACGCTCCTCCGCCTCGTGCCGATGCGTGGACTCCGACACGGGGAGCCCCACGCCTGCGTCGCTGACTTCGAGCATGAAATGGTTGCCATTGCGCTCGACAGCGACCGTTGCTGTCTGGCTCTTCGAGTGACGGTGCACGTTGCTCAGGCATTCCTGCACAATACGAAAACCCGCCAGCTCCACCTCCTGCGGCAGCCGGCCGATGTCCTCCGGGAAAGCAAGCGCCACGGAAACACCGCTGCGCTCGGAGAAGCCCTCGGTGAACAGACGCAGCGCCGAAGCCAGTCCGCGCTCGTCCAGCAAGGGCGGGTGCAGCGTGTAGGACAAGGTGCGGATCTCCCGGATGCATTGCTCGGCCAGCTCCTGACTCTTCGCCAGGATCTCCCCTAACTTTGGGTCGAGCGAGCCGGCCCGATCCTGAGCCAGGGCGAGGTCAAGCTTCAGGGCCACGAGGTTCTGGACTGTCGTGTCGTGGAGCTCCCGAGCCAGACGCCGTCGCTCCTCGTCCTGCAGGCGCGTTATCTTCGCCGAAAGCTCGCGCCGCTTCACCATTTCCTCTTGCAACACATCGAGGGCTTGGTGGAGGGCCAGCGTGCGCTGCTCGACGCGGCTCTCCAACTCCTCATGCGCCATTCGCAAAGCCTCTTCGACCCGTTTTCGGTCGCTGATATTTCGGGCCGCAACGAAGATGTAGTCCTTCCCCTCGAAATTGACTCCGGTCATGCTGACTTCCACGGGGAAAACCGTGCCGTCCTTCCGCCTTCGAATGCTCTCGAACGGAGGCATGCGTCCTTTCGCGAGCATGTCGAAGAGCTCCTGGATTCTTGGCTCCGGGCACATGGGATCGATGTCCGACAGCTTCATCTTCAGCAGTTCCGCCTCGGTGTACCCCAGCCGCTCGCAGGCACGATGGTTCACGTAGAGCAGACGTCCCTCCCTGTCGATCAGATCGTGGCCGTCGTTGGAGTGGTCGCTGATGAACTTGAAGCGTCGCAAGTCCAGCTCGGCGCGTTCCCGGGCGGCAATGTCGGACTTCAGCTTTGTCTTGGGGGTGGGCTTTTTAGTGTATTTGTCCTTTGGCATTACGCACCCGCGGGTTTTGGTCTTGGAAGTCATTCATGCTACTCGGATGACCCGGACGGGTCAATGCGCTCGGAGGCGAGAGGTGCGGGACCCGGATCCGGTCCCCGCGGCCCTCCATGATTTCGGGGAACAACCACCCAAACACACTGTTCGCCGTGGGCGCCCGCGATTCCGCTCACGCTGGTCGTGACCGTGCTGCTGTTGGCGCTGTTGGCGCTGGCGGCGAGCTGGATCCCCGCGCACCGGGCCGCGCGAGTCGATCCGATGACCGCGCTGCGGTGCGAATAACGAGAGTGGTGGAGGCGGTAGGAGTCGAACCCGCCTCCTGAAAATGTCGGCCTAGGGGCTTCTACTGCGGCTCCGTTCTACGGCACCGTCAGGATGGTCAGATGATCCACATACAGGGTGTCGAGGACTGCGCCTGTCGTATTTGTGTCCGTGACGCGGATATACACGGTGCCGGACAAGCTTCCGGTGCCAAAGGTATAGTTGGTTCCTCCAGTCACGTCCTGCTCGGTGTTGATCAGAGCGCCGCTGATGTTGGTGTAGCTGGTCCCGTCGGTGGAAAAGGCAAACTGAAAGTTTTCAAGCTCCGTATTCGCGGGTCGATGTCCCTCCACGTGAAGAAGGTGCGAAGCTCCGGTCGGGACCCCGGTGAATTTCCAGACGTGCGTGAGACGAGAATTTCCGGACTGCAGCGTCTCCTGAAGAGCTTCGGACCGATCATCGGAGGTCCGGGTGTCCAGATAGGAGCCGGACAAGATGATCCCAGGGGACGAACCCTGCGGCTCGTCGGTCGCCGCCACGGTTTCAGGGGGCGGGGACGTGGGGAGGAGGTAAACCCGATCCATGATCACGCTGTCGGTGATGCTGTCGCTGTCTGATCCGTCCTTAAGCCGCACGCAGAAAGTATTCTGACTTCCTGTCAGTTTTCCGGCCGAGCCGACCTGTACGTCATCTTCATCTTGAGCGGGAAGGTCGAAAAGATTCGTGTAGCCGCTCTCCGAGCCACTGCACGCACCAGTCTTTTTCAAGACGGAAACCGTAAAGGTGTCCGAGGAGGTGCCCAGCTTCGCCCCCTCGACTCGAACCTTGTAGTCCACTCCGGCAAGTGCGGTCGAGAACGTCCAGGTCGCCGTCAGCCGCCGCGTACCGCTCGTGCTTTCCCTCAAGGTCTCGTAGGTATCGTCGAAGGTGGCAGCCGACAAGTCCTGTAATTGCCCGGAAACGACGCTTCCGGGAGATATGCCCTGACTGCTGGCGTTGACTCGAGTCGCGCACTCGAATTCCCGGGTCGGATCGCTGCAAAGAACGCTTCCCTCGAACACTCCCGCCCCTCCCGTGGACGCATAGAGCGTCCGGGGATTCGCCGCAACGGCGGAGAAGGAAAGCCGCCCGAGTTTGAGAAACATCAGGCTGCTGTTCAGGCTGTCATTCGGAAGGGGGACCGATCCCCAGCTTCCCGACTTTCCGCCGTTCGTGCTCTTCCAGATCCCGGCTCTTGGCTGAGAGAGCTCGGAGGTGCCGAAACAACAAAGCTGGCCGGAAAAGGCATACACCAGGGAGGAATCCAGGGGGGAAATGGCCAGTCCGCTGACCTGCGGTTTGTCCAGAACGGCTGTCCCCCAGGACCATGTGCTACCGGAGAGGGTTCCACGGTACACACCCAGACCTTCTGCGGCCACCAACAGCGTGCTGCGGCCGTTCGGTACGAGGAAATCGATGACGGTCCCACTGAGCGCTGGCTCGGAAGCCGAAATCTTGGTCCAATTCGCTCCGCGATCATCGCTGGCCCAAATACCCGATCTATCGGGCGTCGACGAACCTGCCGTTGGGAAACCACCCGCCGAGACATAGAGTCTCTGGGAGACGGGCTCCAGGGCGATGTTGTAAACCTCCCAGCCCGTGGGGGGTGAATCCCAATTGCCATAGGACTGCGCGGGGCAGCTCGGCGGGCAATTCGACCAGGGTGCCGTCGGCAAATCCGAATTCAACTTAAAGACACCCTGCCCCCATATGGCAGCGTAAAAGCTTCCCTGGTCGTCACGCACCAATTCCACCCTCCCTCCTTTCGGAAAGGTGTCCTGATTTCCGACGGCAGTCCAGGTCCACGGCTTGTTGGGCGGAGTAGGGTTCGGGTTGAACACCCCTTTAACGACCCCTCCTGTATCCGGCTGGCCAAGATCATCGGCCGAGACGCCGCAGTAAACCGTATTGCCGGAGGAATCGTTCGCATCGAGGAGGATGGAATGGACCGCGCCCTTCAACACCGGCGGGTTCAAATTGAACTCCCAGTCGTGCCCCTCTGTCGAGAAGGTCTGTCCCGAGTCGAAGCTGACTTTGAAGGAATTGTCCCGATCCCCGTAATACACCCTTCCCGGCGCATCTTTGACGGTCACCACGGGACTGACGAGCACGGCGTTCGTGTCCCCGCGGGCTCTCCAGGTCGTAAAGGGGGGGGTCGCATTGATTTGATGATCGGAGCTGACCTCCGTCCACTTGGCCCCGCCGTTGGTCGTCACGTACCCTTGCACGCTCGCGGCGTAGACCGTGTTGTGACCCGAGGCTCCGCTCCCAATGCTGAGATCCCAGACGGTGAAGAGAGAGCCGAATTGCTCGTAGTACGGCACGCTGCTGGTGTCGCAGGTACTCCCCGGGCAGTCGGAGGTGACGCTGCAGTCGAGACCCGCACGCGTGCCTGCCGTGCAGACACCGACGCGGTTCGGGTCGGGCTCCCAGGGGCAATCTACCAGGCAGTGGAGATTCCCGGTGTTGTCGCCGTGCTCCCCCGTGACGCATGTGTGGTCGCCGCAGCACCCTGCCGTAGGAATCATCCCGGGGTTCTGGCCGCTGGTGCAGTCCTTCGGGCAAGTGGTGCAGTTTTCCCCTCTTCCCTCGCATCTTCCGTTGCCGCACTGCGGCGCTGAAATGACCCCATCCAGGACATTGTCCCTGTAAGAAGTCCGCGTCACGAGATCCCACTCGATTCTCTGCAGAGTCGTATTCAGATGGGACTTCCACACTCCCAGCGTGTCAGCTCCGAAAAGATTCGCCGTTCCGCTCCGGGTCCCGACGTAGATCGTGTTCGAGTCCGGGTCGGTGGGGTCCAAGACGAGGGGTCCAAAGTCCGTAAAGCTTGGACTCTCCAAGGACCCGGCAACCTTCGGAAGCCCGTGCGTGGGCACGATAGAGACGTCGTCCACCCACGTGGACCCCGTGCAGGGCCCTCCGTCCGGAACAGTAAAGAACTTAAGGGTGACAGATTGGGCGGTGGCTGGGACCCGGAACAGGCTCTCGAATTTCCTCCAGCCTCCCGTCTCCTCGTTCTGGAGGGAATGGGTAAGCCACGGGTTCATCGTGTTGAAAAAACCACCGGGCCAGTACATGGGCACGGTGCCCTGCGTGTCGGTCCAGAAATAGAGCTGAGCGTGGAGCGTCCTCGTGTTGTCTGGGCAGCCAGGATAATTCATCCTGCCCCATGCGGAGAGCCTGTAGATCGTGTCCGCCTGTACCGCGATCGGGTCGGAGTCAAACTCCGCCCCAACGGTCCCAGCCATGTTCATTTTCATCGAACATTGGTCGGTGTGCGCCGGCCACTGGGGATTGTTGCACTCCCAGGTTGTTTGACCTCCATTGACCCAGTGAATGGGGAAAGACTGGGACTGGTCCTCGAAGCCGGGGTTCAGATTGGCCAGGATATCGGCATCGTCAGCCTCATTGAGGCTCGTCCAGGCGCCCCAGGTCTGGCTGCCCGCACTGTACGAGCTCTTGTACACGCCTCCCTTCCAGGATTCCACCTCCCTCCACCCGCACGAAAGGCTCGTACAGTTTCCCTCCGGTTGATTCGGGCACTTGCATTGGGTCTCGAATACGGCGAAGAGGTCGCCGTTCGTCGCGATCTTCAGATTATTGCAATCGTCGACAGGCGTGGTGACCTTGCTCCACGTCGCGTTCGGAACATTGAAAGTGCTTTCCCAGATTCCCTGGTCGGTACACAGAAACAGATGAGACAGGCTCTGGGAGTTGGGATCGACCACCAGAGATCGCACATGCGCGAACGCCAGCGGGACGATCGAGGTGATATAGGGCTGCTGAGGATTGGTGCACGAAGGTTTGTCCCAGGCACAGTCCGTCCTGTAGATGGTCAAGAATCCCATCGGAAACGACCCAGCCCCGTCCCCGATCGTATACACAACATCGTGGTTCACGGGGTCGATCGCGCTGATTCCAGCGTGGATGTACGGATTATTTACCGTCTCGTGCCAGGTGAACCCGGCGTCCGTGCTTTTCAGAGTTCCGCTGTATACGATGTTGGGATCGATCCAGGCGAAGCTCCTGAAGGGGTACGATGCGAATCGGCCCGGATGCACCAGCGCGTCGTTCCGCATTTGCCAGGTCAACCCGCCGTCCACCGAACGGACGATGCCCCCCGTGTCGGATCCCATCAGCACGATTTTCGGGTTTGCCGGGCTTACCGACACGTAGACCATGTTGCCGCCGGCGCCGGGTCCTCTCGTCTTCCACTCGATCCGGTCATTCGCAAGCCCTCCCCCGGAAAGGAGAGCCAGAAGGAGGAAAACGCAGGCGAGCAGCCACGGTGCTTGGGGACGATGGGTCGACATTGGAGCCTCCTTGAATCATGGCAAACGTGGATGGAGGGGTCGACGAGGGAATGTTCCCGCGAGGAATAGCGGTGAGGGATCTGTCGGCTCGGAAGGAAATGCTGCTCCATCTTGAGCCTCGGTTGATTGGGAGGGCCGAGAGCGTATGCCAGTCACGCGGAGGAGTCAATCGAAATTGCGATCAAGATGATCGCCACCGACCCGGCGAGTGACACCGCCAGGGATCCATGGACACCCTCTTGCGGAAATCTCATATCGTAGAACGATTCTCAATGGGCTATTCGCATGAACGAGCGAGACGATCAGCGCCAAAGTGATCGGCGACCAGAGCTCGGGAATGGTGATGATGTCCCGGTTCTATCAACGCCAGGTGGGAATAAAAACCGTGATGTCCTTCGGTTCGAACATCGCCGTGGCGGATCTCACCATGCCAGACGGGAAGAGCCTTGAGGGGACCGGCGTCACACCCGATGAGATCCTGCTTCCGACGGCAGACGATCTGGCGTCCGGACGGGACCCGGTCATGTCGCGTGCCGCCTCTCTGTGCGGCGTCACCCTCGACGCGACCACGGCGGGCTCTCTGTTCCCCATCGAGTGGCAGCGCTGAGCGCCGGCCCGATGAAGCCCTTTGACAGAGACCAGGCTACCACGACGTGATACGAATCAATCGGTGCTGCCGCTAAGAGCCCACACGCCTCTCGGGCAACCCCAGCCCCAGCGCGTACTTCGTGAACCTGACGCGCACCAGCCAGAAGATCATCAGCAGGATCGTCAGGATCACGGGCGCGGCGAGCAGGAGAGGCCGGCTGCGCAGCGACGCTGGGAATACCTGCTGCTGTCCCAGGAAGAACGACCCTGTGGCGATGAACAGCGCCAGACACATGCGCCCGAGATGCCTCGCGAGACGCCTCTTGCCGGACACGCCTCCGCGCACCAGCATCCGAACGTCGCCCACGGCCAGAAGCAGGGACATGGAACCAAAGATGAAGTACGCCGCGGCGGGATATCCCCCGAGCGACCCCGTCGGGCTACTTGCCGCTTTGACGCCATAGGCGACCTGGGTCGCTCCGACCGCCAATGGCACCACGAGGGCGCCCAAGTCGAAGACCCCCGCTTCGCCGTCTCCGTGCCGGGCGGTCCGCCATGCCGTTGTCACCAGGTAGAAGGTCAGAACGCCCATGAGCCCGTTCAGCATCTGGTGTCTGGAGAACCCCAGGTACGCCCCGCTCGTGGCCAGGCCGAGCATCGCCATGACGAACAGGTTCCCGGTCACGCGATGCCGTTGGGAACCTTTGCGGAAAATCATCGCGGCGGCACCGGCAAGCATCGCGATGCTCCCGGCGAAGATGTGAAAAGCCAGTACTGGTGAGAACCCCATGCGGCCTCGGACCCCGAACTTATATACGGTGGCCGGTGGCCATCGGTTCCAGGTTTCTGCCGGGGTTCCGGGTGGTGGCGGACCCCATCACCGTCACTTGAGGGTTTCGGACTCGCTGAGCTCGAAGAGGTCGCCGAACGCCTCTCCCGATGGGAGGGCGCAATCCAGGGTGAATCGCATCGGGTCGTCGTGGAGCCATGCGGCGAGGGCGCCCTGCACGCACCGAGGACTCAGATCGAGCGGCCGCACCAGAGCGTGCAAGCCGTCGACCGAGATCCGACCGACGGCACGTCCACAAGGCATGACTGGATCGGAAGCCACGCAGAAGTAGACGTAGCCGTACGAGTCCACCGAAAGGCGGCCCGGAGCCCCGGCGCACGCAAGACGGAAGCCGCTCGTGTTCGCTTCCTGGCATGGGTTGCCGGCCCAGACGCCTTCCTTGTAGGCGATGGATCGGAGTCCCGCCCAGCGCATCTGAAATCCGTCTCCCTTGAAGTACTCGACCGGGGGCCGCGGGGTCGCGAAGCCGCGGTTGATCTCCTCGATGTGCCGCTCGAGGCAGGAGGTGATCGTCGCGAACTCATCGGCGGAGAATTCCTGCGGTGAGACGAACACCCTCCTCGACACCTTCTCGTGTGGCGCCAGCTTGCGCCAGCGTTCGGCCGGAGGCAGCGAGCGTTCCAGCACGGAGCATCTTGCGCGCCCTTCCTCGCTGACAGTAGCGAGCTGTAAATTTCACCAATTCCATAGATCCGGCCAGAGGGAAGCGAAGGTCAGCGCTCCCGGTTGCATCACGCAGCCAAAGAGTATCGTGCGATTCATGAGATGCTCCTTCAGCCTGTGGTCGCGAGCGGTCCGGTAATATGAGTTTGAGAAGGAGAGGATTCAAGACCTGATTAGGCTCAATTTGCGATGAGCGAGTAACTTGTCCTTGGGCAGGACGACGAGACGAACGGTCAGTAGCCGTATGCCAGCCCTGTCTCTTGCTTTCCACTTCGAGTTGGTGTCCAATGCAGCAACCTGACATTTGTATCCAAAGGAGGTGCCCGACCCGCGCCACGGCTGTTGGCTGCGCCTAAGGGAGTCAGGGAGGGTGTGTGTCTCAGGAGTTCGATGTCGTGTGTCTGGGGGGCGGGGTCGCGGGCGAAGCGATCGCGGCGGGCCTCCGGGACAGCGGGCTGACACTCGCGGTCGTCGAGCGGGAGCTGGTCGGGGGCGAGTGCCCCTACTGGGGCTGCGTGCCTTCGAAGACCTTGCTGCGCTCCGGCGAGACCTTGAGCGAGGCCGATCGCGCGCGGCTTCTAGCGGCCTCTCGCGTGGAATGGACCGTCGATTTCCCCAAGGTCTCCAAGCGCGTGTTGTGGATGGCGCGCGACCTCGACGACAGCCGGCCCGCCGCCGCGATGAAAGCGACAGGAGCCACGCTCTTTCGCGGTGAAGGCCGGCTGACCGACCTGCGCACGGTTGAGGTCAAAGGCGAGCGGCTCGTGGCGCGTCGCGCGCTGGTCATCGCCAACGGAAGCACCGCGGTGATCCCCCCCATCCCCGGCCTGGACACCGTCGACTACTGGACCAACCGACAGGCGGCGGTCCCGAGGGAGCTGCCGGCCTCGCTGGCGATCCTCGGCGGAGGCGCCATCGGCGTCGAGCTGGGCCAGGCCTTCGCGCGCCTGGGTTCCAAGGTGACCGTGATCGAAGGCGGACCGAAGTTCCTCGGCCTCGAGGAGCCGGAGGCCGGGGCCGCGCTTCGGCCGCACCTGGAAGCCGATGGCATCACGCTGCACATCGGCGACCCGTGTGTCGCCGTCGAAAGACCATCGGTCGGGGCGTCGCGCCCACCCTCGGCCGTCGAAGTCCACCTGAAATCCGGAGCCGTTGTTTCGGCCGACCGGTTGCTCGTGGCGACGGGCCGCCGCCCGAACGTGGAGGCCTGGCGCGCCGCGGGCCTCGCAACGACGGAGCGCGGCTGGCTGAAGGTCGACGCCGCGACGCTGGAAGAGCGGCCCGGTGTTTTCGGAGCCGGGGACGTTACGGGACTCGGCGGGTTCACCCATCTCGCCTACTACCACGGCCAGGTAGTGGCGCGCCGGTTGCGCGGCCTGGACGCGCTGGCCGATCACGCCGCCGTCCCGCGCGTCACCTTCACCGATCCGGAGATCGCTTCCGTCGGGCTCTCGGAGGCGGCCGCGCGCTCGCGCGGCATCGACGTCGTCGTCACCGGCGCCGATCCGGCGGAGACCGCGCGAGGCTACATCCATGACTTCCACCGGGGCGCGCTCAAGCTGGTCGGCGACCGTGGGCGCGGTGTGCTGATCGGCGCGACTCTGGTCACACCGCGCGCCGGCGAGATTGTGGGCGAGCTCGTGCTGGCGATCAAGCTGGGCACTCCACTAAAAACGCTCGCCGACGTCATCCACCCCTTCCCCGCCTTCAACCGCGTCCTGGGAGAGAGCCTGGAACAGCTCGCCGCGAAGGCGTCGCGGCCGAGCCCGGAGCGAGGCTGATGCCATTCAAAACCAACCTGTGGAGGTCATCATGAGCAAGGTCGAGATGAAGCTCGAGGTCGTCGTCATCCCGGTGTCCGACGTCGATCGCGCCAAGAGTTTTTATGAGACGCTGGGGTGGCGGCTCGATGCCGATTTCCCTGGACCCGATGGCTTCCGGGTGGTCCAGATGACACCTCCCGGCTCGCAATGCTCCATCCACTTCGGCAAGAAAGTCACGGCGGCCGTGCCGGGCTCGGTCCAGAACCTGTATCTCGTAGTGTCCGACATCGAAGCGGCGCGTGCCGAGCTCAAGAGCCACGGCGTCAACGTGAGTGAGACGTTCCATTTCACCGGCTTTGGGGGACAATTGGTTCCGGGCCCCGACCCGGAGAGGCGCTCCTACAGCACCTTCGCCACGTTCAAGGATCCGGACGGCAACGGCTGGCTGCTCCAGGAGATCAAGACGCGGCTTCCCGGACGCGTTTGACCGGCGCCGGCGGAGGACGAATCATGGACGTCGCGACCCTCACCGAGCTGCTGCGAGAAGCCGAGAACCGCCATGGCGCCTACGAGCCGATCGCTCCGAAGCACCACTGGTCCGATTGGTACGCCGCCTACATCGTCGCGCGCGAGCACGGAAAGACTCCCGACGAGGCCGTCCGGGACGCGGGGCTCCACATGGAGCGTGTCCTCGAACGGGCGCAGAAGTAGAGGTAGCGGATGCGGCCTGACATCGTTCCCGGCGCCGTCTTTCCCGACTACGAGCTCTCGGACCACCGCGGCAAGCACCGCAAGCTCTCGGAGCTGCAGGGAGGCGATCCGCTGGTGCTGGTGCTTTCTCGCGGGGGGTTCTGTCCAAAAGATCGGAGACAGCACGAAGGGCTTCTGCAGCTCCATCGCGAGATGCAGGTCGGCTATTGCCGTCTCGCGACCATCTCGACCGACAACCTGGTCGAGACGAACGAGTTCCGCGCCGGCGTCGGGGCCCACTGGACGTTTCTCTCGGACCCGGGCCGCAAGCTGCAGAAGGATCTCGACATCGCGGAATACACGGACCCGCATCACAACCCGATGATTCCCCATACGCTGGTCCTCGAACCCGGCCTGCGTGTCTACAGGATCTACAACGGTTACTGGTTCTTCGCCCGGCCGACGGTGGAGGAGCTGCGCCTCGACCTGCGCGCCGTGCTGCAGCGCTGCCGACCCGATTGGGACATCACCACCGCGGAGCAGGGGGCCGCCTGGGCCAAGGGCGACAAGGCGGGTTTCTATCCGTACGGAAGGACGCAGGCGCAGGTGTTGGCGGATCAGGACTGATCCGGGCACTGGAGGCTGGCGGGAAAGATTGGCGTCATTCCAATGGTCACTCTCTCGATTTCAACGGCAAAGTGGTGCTCATTACCGGAGCTGCAACCGGGATCGGGCGAGCGGTCGCGGTGGGCTTTGCCAGCCGCGGTGCGAAGGTCGCTATCGGCGACATCAACGAGGCGGCGGCAGCCGAGACACTCGATCTGATCAAGCGAGCCGGCGGCGACGTCCTTTTCGTGCGGACGAACGTTGCCGAGGAAGCCGACGTCCAGAAGCTCGTCTCAGCCACCGTCGAACGCTTCGGGCGACTCGACTGGGCATTCAACAACGCCGGCATCGTCCACGCGCCGCAGTCCATCGCGCAGCCCGACGCATCTGTATTTGCGCGACGTCGACGTGCTGTTCGTGGGACAGCCCGATTCAATGACCCCGCTCGGAACAAAGGGTGTCGGGGAGCTCGCCATCGCCGGGATGGCGGCCGCGATCGCCAATGCGATCTTTCACGCGACGGGCACGCGGTTCCGCTCGTTGCCGATCTCGATCGAAAAGGTGCTCGGACACGAGTAGGAGATCAGGAGATGTCGATGACAAAGACTGCGAGCAATACGACGGCCCCAACCCAGTTCCTCCGAGGGAGAAACGAGACGTACGCGTATCGCCGCTTCGGCAGCGGACCCGGACGTCCCTTGCTGTTTCTCCAGCACTTCACCGGGACGCTCGACAACTGGGATCCGGCAGTGACTGATCCGCTCGCAAGAGAGCGAGAAGTCATCTTGTTCGATAGCGCAGGCGTCGGGCGGTCAAGTGGCAAGGTGCCCGTCACGGTCGGCGGAATGGCTTCGCATGCGCTGAATTTCCTGGATGGGTTGGAGTTGGACAGCTGTGACGTCCTCGGATTCTCGCTCGGCGGAATGGTCGCGCAGCAGATGGCGCGGGACCGCCCCCCGATGTTCCGCCGGATGATTCTCGTCGGGACCGCCCCGCGCGGCGGCGAAGACATCATGCACCTGGAGAAACCGAGTCTTGCCAGGCACCTTGGTGATCCGACGCTCAAAGGATACGCCGTGTTGCAGAAGATCTTCTTCGCGCCGACGTCGTCGAGCCAGACGGCCGGCGGAGCATTTATCGAGAGGCTTGCACAACGAACGGAGGACCTCGACGCAGCAGCCGGACCGGACGTCGTCGCCGCCCAGATGGCGGCGTTTCGTGAGTGGGAACAATCGACCGGGATCCGCTTCGCCGAACTGAAGGGCATCCATCAGCCAACCCTTGTCGTCAACGGCATTCACGACGAAATGATTCCCGTCTCGAACTCTTATCGGTTGAGCGAAAACCTCCCGAACGCGGTGCTTCTCGCGTACCCGGACTCCGGACACGGTTCCCTCTTCCAGTTTCACGAGTCCTTTACGCGGCAGGCGGCGGCATTCCTCGCGTCGGACTCGCCGTTCGCACCCTACTGAGTGCGAGAACGAGATCCTTACCAATGGGGCCTGAATCCAGGCGCTACGGCGATCGACCAGGAGGACACCCTTGCCTTCAGTGTCCTGGAGAATATCCGCCCGATGATCGAGACGGTTCCGCTCGAACGGGCCGCTGATGCCTTCGCTCGCATGATGGGAGGTAAAGCTCGGTTTCGCATGGTGCTGACGATGAGAGATGCGAAGTGACCCGGCGCTTCATCGCCGCGGGCGTCGCCGCATCCCTTTTTCTCTCCGTGTCGACCGCGGCCGCAGCGGACGACTCGCCGAAGAATCCCTGGGACCTCCGGCTCTTCCGCTTCGAGTTCGACAACGACAACTTGGTCGGCTCCGACGACGCCTTCAGCGCCGGCTGGAGCCTCCAGTTCCATTCACGGCTGATGGACCGGTGGGGAGGAGGCCTGGACAAATGGATCCGCCACTTGCCCGGGCTCGGTGACGACGGCGAGGGGGGCCGCATCGTCCGCCGGGCCGTGGCCCTCACCCAGATCATCCTGACGCCGCACGACGTCAGCATCGAAACCCCGCAGCCTGACGATGTCCCCTGGGCGGGGGTGCTTGCCGGATCGGGCTCCTGGTCATCGAACGACAATCGCAGGATGGGCGCGATGCAGATCTATTTCGGCTGCTTGGGCCCATGCTCCGGCGGGGAACAGGTGCAGAAGTTCGTTCACGAGGATCTCGGACTCGGAACGCCTCCCAAGGGCTGGGACAACCAGCTGGCGCAGCGTTGGCTGTGGAACCTGAACTACGAGTACCGGCACAAGCTGGTGAACTCCGAAGAGGCGCGGTATGCCCCTGGACGATTCGCGGCCGATCTGGCCGCCGGGGGCATGGCGGGCCTCGGGAGCGCGGCGACCCTCGTGCGAGCTGATTTGGCATTCCGCTTCGGCTGGGGATTACCGATGGGTTTCACGAAGATCCCCGATTTCCCTCCGCTCGGCGTGGTCACGGATCCCGTCTATTTCGATCCCTTGCGGCCGCCGCCTCCCGATCTGTACCACTGGCGGGCCTACTTCAACCTCGTCGCGCGTCTCGCTTGGTATGACCATGTGGCGGTTTTCGAGGAGAACGAGACGGTGAACGGTGGCGTCCATCCCGAGATCAGTCCAATCCCAGGCCGCCGGCAAGCGCTGTTCGGCATGCATTTCGTCCGTGTCCCGGTCGGATTCCACCTGACCTACTACCACTACCTCGATTCCGAGGAGTTCGGTTCGGGCCGGGACTGGGTCAATTTCACGTTCGAGTATCGGTTCTGAGGAGATAGCCAGGCTCGCTGACGCCCGCTCCCGCCACATGCCCGTGAGCCCGCTTTCCCACCTAAACGCCAACCTCGAAGTTGAAAGGAAGACCCTACCGGATCTAGAATCTCGCCATCGGAAAAGTGCCGCAGGGAAACTGATCACCGTCCGAACTCTGAGACGAGGCGATCGACATGAAAACCAGTCTCCGCGTTAACAACACGACCCACGAACTCTCGGTTGACTCGCGAGTGACGTTGCTGGACGCTCTCCGCGACGTGCTCGGTCTGACTGGCACGATGTAATACTTGTAGCGTCTTGCGGTCGGGGGACGGTGGTGGACAAGCCCCGAATCTTCTTGGGCTCGTCGGGAAAGCAGGCGAAGCTGCTCCAGGCGCTCACACGCGGCCTCGAAGACGTCGCGCACGTCGAGCCCTGGACGACGTCTTTCAATCTCGGGACAACCACTCTGGAGCGCCTCCTCGAGCTTGCCCACGAAGTTGACTTTGCGGCCTTCGTGTTCGCTCGGGACGACTGGACGAGCACGGACTTGTCGGCGTCGCCGCCTCCCGAAGCCGGTCAGGCTTCGCCAAGGGACAACGTCGTGTTCGAAGCCGGCCTTTTCGGCGGAATCCTCGGAATGCGACGCACCTTCATCCTGCATTCGAGCGGCTCCAAGCTTCCGAGCGATCTCCTCGGTCTGACGTGCATCCGCTACGGCGAAACGGCTACCGGCGCGGAGATGAGGGCGATCAACCAAAAGCTTCGGACAGCGATCGAGAACAGTGGCCGCGTGGCGCGGATCGAGGGTTGCTGGTGGCAGTATTCGCTGACGGAACGAACGGCACGGGAGCCCTCCGCCGTGAGCCTCTTGCGAATCGCCCGCGACCGCAACGGCGCTCTCGAGGTCACCGGCCGCGGATGGCAAGAGAACGGAGCTCTCTCGTCGAGATATTGGAGCGTGGCTGTGAAAGAGAAGGAGGGCCCCGCGGGGGTCTTCTACTACTGGAACGGCGAACGCCCCATGGACTCCGACGCTCCACAGCTGCACGGGATGGGAGAGATTCGGCTGGAGTCCGCAGACCGCGCATCCGGGTATTGGACGACGCGGTCGGACACGCAGCCAGATTTGAACGCTCGAACCTCGGGCGTCTACTGGCGGACAGATCCGGAGGATTTGGGCATCCTGGACGGGCCCGACGATGGGCGACGCGCGGAATTGATCGTAGAGCGGCTGAGGCGTTGGAGGTCGATGGCAACCAAACCTTAGAGGAGGTTCCAATGAGCACCATTACCACGAAGGACGGGGTAACGATTTTCTACAAGGACTGGGGCCCCAAGAACGCGCAGCCCATCGTCTTCCATCATGGCTGGCCGTTGAGCGCCGATGACTGGGACACCCAGATGCTCTACTTTCTCGGGAAGGGATATCGAGTCGTTGCTCATGACCGGCGCGGCCATGGCCGGTCGACCCAGGTGAGCGACGGCCATGACATGGAACACTACGCGGCGGACGCGGCTGCGGTCGTCGCGCATCTGGATCTGCGCGACGCCGTCCACGTCGGCCATTCGACGGGCGGCGGCGAGGCAACGCGCTACGTCGCGCTTCACGGGAAAGGCCGTGTCGCCAAGTTGGTGCTCATCGGAGCCGTGCCGCCGCTCATGTTGAAGACGGCGGCCAATCCGGGCGGCTTGCCCATGGATGTCTTCGACGGCCTCCGCCGGCAGCTCGCCGCCAACCGGGCCCAGTTCTACCGGGAGTTCGCAAGCGGTCCCTTCTACAGCTACAACCGGCCCGGAGCGAAGGTGCTGCAGAGCGTGATCGACAACTGGTGGCGCCAGGGCATGATGGGCGGCGCGAAAGCGCATTACGAGGGCATCAAGGCCTTTTCGGAGACGGACTTCACCGAGGACCTGAAGAACATCGACGTGCCGACCCTCGTCCTGCACGGCGACGACGACCAGATCGTCCCGATCGCGGATTCCGCGCTGCTCTCCTCGAAGCTGCTGAAGAAGGGCACCCTCAAGGTCCTCAAGGGGCTCCCGCACGGCATGTGTACGACGCACGCCGACGTGGTCAATCCCGAGCTTCTCGCGTTCGTAGAGGAAGGTAAGGCGGCGCGGCTTTCGGCCCGGCCGCGGAGCGCCGGGCCGAGCCCGACTCCCCCGGTGAGCTGAAGCCGCGCGTGCGGCCGGCGGCCATCATCGCTTTCTTGCCCAAACGTCTTTCTTGGTAAGAGACCAAAGGAGGTCACATGGCTGAGCTACTGAAAGTCATCGAGGTTCTGGCCGAATCCGAGAAAAGCTGGGAGGACGCCACTGCCGGGGCCGTCACACGCGCGTCCAAGACGTTGAAGAACATTCGATCGATCTACATCGAGAATTTCGAAGCCAAGGTGGAAGGCAACCGGGTGGTTCGCTATCGAATCAACGCCAAGGTTTCGTTCGTCCTCGAGTAGGCGAACACGGACGGCGCCGCCCGACTCGCGGGCCCGCGGCACGGCCGCCGGCCATCGTGGTGCCGGCTCCGCAGGGAGTCGCTCAACCTACGCGGAACCGCATCACGATTGGAGCAGGCTCCGCCAGACTCACTAGAGCGGAACGTCCAGAGACAAATCGCTAATCGCGGCCAGAAACGGGCCGGCCCATCGATCAAGGAAGGAGCAGAACCATGAAGGAATCGGCGTGCGAAGGCGTCGGAGGACTCAAGATCGCCACCCGCTCGTGGCAGCCGACCGGGAAACCGCGCGCCGTCATGATCCTCATCCATGGATTCAACGCGCACAGCGCCTACATGACCTGGCCCGCCGAGCAATTCGCGGCCAGCGGCCTCGCGTGCTATGCCCTTGATCTGAGGGGGCGTGGCAAGTCCGAAGGGGAACGTTTCTACGTCGAGAAGTTCTCGGAATATCTGGGCGACGTGGACGGGCTCGTCCGGCAGGCGCGGTCCGAAAACCCCGGCCTGCCGGTCTTCGTCCTCGGGCACAGCGCCGGAGGCGTCATTGCGGCTTCGTACGTCTTCGAGCACCAGAATGAGATCGCCGGCCTGGTCTCCGAGAGCTTCGCCTACGACGTGGGCCTGCCGGATGCGGCGGCGCTTCTCTTGAAAGGGATCAGTCACTTGACGCCGCACCTCCACGTCTACACGCTGAAGAACGAAATCTTCTCCCGCGATCCCGAGGCGGTTTCGAGGATGAACAACGACCCGCTCATTGAAAAGGAATCCCAGCCCGCGGAGACATCCGCGGAGATGCTGAGGGCCGCGGACCGTCTGACGGAGAACTTCCCGAAATTCACCGTGCCCGTCCTGATCCTCCACGGCACCGCCGACAAGGCAACGAGGCCGGCGGGAAGCCAGCGCTTCCACAAGATGGCCGGCACGAATGACAAAACGCTGAAGCTCTACGAGGGCCACTTCCACGATCTCCTGAACGACGTCGACAAGGAAATCGTCATGGCGGACATCCAGGCCTGGATCGACGCGCGGCTCCCCCACCCGACGGCGAAACCGGCAGTCGCCTCGGCCAAAGGCGGGTCGCCGGTCCGCCCCACCGAACGTGGAGCGCTCCCCTGACGCCGAGCGTTAGGCGGCGACGCCCCAGTATTCGGGTGGTGGATCGCGTTGACTAGGCATCGGCAGGAGACTCTATGGGCGACGAACTTGCAGCAGCCAACGTCAATCGATCGTATTCGCTTGCCGCGACGAGCATCGCAATCTTTACGTTCATGCTGTTCTTCATGTATCCGAGGTTCGTGAGCGGCGAAATCAACACCTTGTTATTTCAAGCAGTGTTAGTCGTGATGAGCGTGGCGACGTTCTCGTTCGTGTTCGCCTCGTTCTACTACTACTGCTCCTCCGTAGGCGGCCGGATCGACGATGCTGAGCGGGCCTTGTACTCCCGCCGTGCCGATCGCTGCTGGCTAGTCGGTTGCACCTTACTATTCCTCGATCCGAGCTTGATCCTCTTCGCGATTCGGCTTTTTGTGGTCGCGTCCGCGTGGTTTGCATTGTGGCTGGTGTACGTACTGTTCGTGATCCGCTACTTCCCCAAGGTCCGGACCGTGCGGCAGAGTTCAGTAGACTAGCGACCTCGATGCGGCAGCGGAATTCGGCGTTCATCCCGTCCATTGCGACCCTGACCGGTGATACCGCGCACTCTGGGCTGGGTACAAATTCTAGGAGGATGCAAGTGGCTACAAGCGGAAAGACCCGGGTCTTGGGTGGCATCACGGTGGTCGACACGCCGCTTGTCACCCGCGCAATGGAACTTGCCAAGGCCTACTCCGAACCGTATCTCTTCAACCATGCCGTCCGATCCTGGCTCTTCGCTGTACGGCTCGGGCAGCTTCAGGGCATACCTCACGACGCGGAGGTCGTCGCGGTCGGCTCACTGCTCCACGACCTGGGGCTCACGAACGGCGTCACGGGCCCGAAGCGCTTCGAGATAGAGGGGGCCGACGCCGCGCGGGCTTTTGCGCGCGAGCAGGGCCTCGACGATCGCCGCGTGCAGCTGATCTGGGACACCGTCGCTTTGAATTCCACACCTTCGATCGCCCTCCACAAAGAGGCGGAAGTTGCACTCAGCACCGCTGGCATCGGTCTCGACTACGGCGGGCCCCAGTACGACCGGATCCCACGAGACGAGATGAAAAGCATCCTCGACGCTTTTCCCCGCCTCGACATGAAAAGACGCTTCACGGACTCGGTCTGCCACATTGTCACAACCAGGCCGGAGACCACCTATGACAATTTTGCGCGCGACTTCGGCGAGCGTTTCGTGCCCGGCTACAAGCCGCAGTCTTCCGTGGACTTCCTGATGAACGCTCCGTTCGAGGGGTAGGCGACTGGTTCCCGCATGACATCGAGGGAGAGAACATGGACAAATCTTCAGCATCTGGGCTTCGCGGCGCTGGGGTGATGGAGGCGGGAGGAGTCGAACCTGCGTCCGGAAGAGTTCGGCCTAGGACTTCTACACTCCCCCTGACCGTCCTTTGTTCTATAATGCGCAGGACACAATGCCCCTCGCAAACGGAACCAAACTTGGCCCGTACAAGATAGAGGTGCCGCTCGGTGCCGGCGGAATGGGAGAGGTCTACAAAGCGCGCGACACGCGCCTCGACCGCACCGTCGCTGTCAAGATTCTTCCGGCGCACCTTTCCGGCGATCCTCTGCTGCGCCAGCGCTTCGAGCGCGAAGCCAAAGCGGTCTCCAGCCTGAACCACCCGCACATCTGCACGCTACACGACGTCGGCAACCAGGATGGTACGGACTACCTGGTGATGGAATTCCTCGAAGGCGAAACGCTTGCGGCGCGCCTGGAAAAGGGACCGCTACCCCTGGCGCAGGTGCTGAAGTACAGCATCCAGATTTCCGACGCCCTCGATAAGGCGCACCGCCAAGGCGTGGTGCACCGCGACCTCAAGCCCGGCAACATCATGCTGACTGCCGCCGGCGCCAAGCTGCTTGACTTCGGCCTGGCCAAGGCCAGCACGCCGATCGTACCCGGCTCGGGCCTCACGGTTGCGCCGACCATGACCTCACCCATCACACAGCACGGCACGATTGTCGGCACCTTCCAGTACATGTCTCCGGAGCAGGTGGAAGGCGGCAACATGGATGCGCGCAGTGATCTCTTCGCTTTCGGCGCCGTGCTCTACGAGATGCTCACCGGGCGTCGCGCCTTTCTGGGCAGGAGCTCGCTGAGCGTGGCCTCGGCCATCCTGGAGAAAGATCCCGAGCCGATCAGCACGCTGGCACCGACGACGCCCCCGGCACTCGACCGCACCATTCGCAAGTGCCTGGCGAAGGACCCGGAGGATCGCTGGCAGACGGCGCGCGATTTGCTGCTCGAATTGAAGTGGATTGAAGAGGCGGGCTCCCAGGCCGGCGTTCCCGCCGTGGTCTCGGCGCGTCGCAGAATCGCCGAGCGCGCGTGGATGGCCGGCTTTGCAACTCTCCTGCTGGCCACGACCGCGCTGGGCGTCCTCTACTACCAAAGCGTTTCGAAGGAACCGCAGGTCGTGCGGGCCTTCATTCCCTCGCCAGAGAAAGCGAATTTTCGCTTCGTCGGTGGGGGAAACCAGGGTCCCGTGACCCTATCGCCCGACGGGCGCATGCTCGCTTTTTCCGCGCAAGGCGCCGACGGCATCCAGGTGCTCTACGTCCGGGCTGTCGATTCGCTCACGGCGCAGCCGCTGGCCGGCACCGCGGGGGCCGGCATGCCTTTCTGGTCTCCCGACAGCCGCAGCATCGGCTTTTTTGCGGACGGAAGACTGAAGAGAATCGAAGTCAGCGGCGGTCCGGCGCTGACGCTTTGTGAGGTGGGCGTCGTCGGACGCGGCGGCACCTGGAACCGCGACGGCGTGATCGTTTTCGCGCCGGCTCCCAACGGTCCCCTGCACAAGGTCCGGGACAACGGCGGCCCATCCACGCCAGTCACTAAGGTCGATACAGCCCGTGGGGAAACCTCCCATCGCTGGCCCCAGTTCCTGCCCGATGGGAAGCATTTCCTTTTCTTTGCGCGACTCGGCGCTCTGGGCACTTCGAACGAGAACAACGGCATCCAGATTGGTTCTTTGGATGGAAATCCTCCTAAGTTTCTTTTGCGCACGCAGGTCAACGCGGCCTATGCGTCGGGCTACCTGCTCTTTCTGCGCGGATATACTCTGATGGCCCAGCCCTTCGATCTGGGCAGGCTCGACCTGGTGGGAGAGGCCGTGCCCCTTGCCGAGAATGTTCAGGGAGAACCCGCCACTGCCCTCGGAGTGTTCTCCGCCTCACAAACCGGAGTGCTGGCCTATCAGACTGGCGGAGAGATCTTCGGGTCCAGCTTGCTTTGGCGCGACCGGGCAGGGAAACAAACCGGCGCCCTGGGTGACCCGGCCGGTTACATTGACCTCAGCATCTCTCGCGACCGTCAGAAAGTCGCTACGGGCATCCTGGACTCGAGCGCGGGGCCGCCGGATATCTGGATTTACGAAGTGTCACGCGGCTTGCGATCGCGCTTCACGTTCGATCCGGCCGCGGATCGCTGGCCCATCTGGTCACCGGACGGCACGCGTATCGCCTTCAGCTCCAACCGCAGGGGGCAATTCAACCTGTACGTCAAGTCGTACACAGGCTCCGGGAACGAGGAACTACTCCTGGAACAGGACCGCGAGCAGATTCCCACCGACTGGTCTGCCGACGGCCGTTACATCCTTTTTGCGACGCGGGGTGACCCCAAAACCCAATCCGACGTGTGGGCCATGCCATTGTCTGGCGACCGTAAGCCGATACCCGTGCTCCAGACTTCGTTCCGGGAGCAGGAGGCGGTCTTTTCCCCCGATGGGCGCTGGATCGCTTACACCTCGGATGAGTCGGGACGGTCCGAGGTGTACGTCACTCCGTTTCCGGGGCCGGGACGAAAGTGGCAGATTTCCACCAGCGGAGGCGTTCTGCCCCGCTGGTCGGGCACCGGAGGAGAAATCTTCTTTGATGGTCCGGGCGAGCGCATCATGGCGACCGAAGTGAGCTCGGACGGTTCCACGTTCAAAGTGGGACAAACGCAACCGCTCTTCGAGATTCGTGCGCAGCGGCCGGGAACCTTCTTCGACGTCACCCCGGACGGCCAGCGGTTTCTGGTGAACACCGCCGCTCAGGCACAGACTTCCGCGCCCATAACCCTGGTGGTGAACTGGCCCGCTGAGCTGAAAAAGAAATAGCAGCCCCCGCCTGAACGGAATTCTCGAAGAGCGGACGGATCGCGATTCTCCTTTGCCAACCGCCCCCGGTCGACTGGAGCCCGAGATTGACGGAACAGTCCCTTATTAGGGCGTACGATGCAGCTTCCTTGGCCTATGCTCCCATCCGAGCCGCAAGCCGTCGCGATTCTACATACGTTGACTGCGGCAACGGTTTCATCCGGAGTCTTTGCGTCGGCAAGAGACTGGAGAACAGATCATTATGAAGGCTTTCATCGTCGACCGATACAAGAAGAAGGCCGCTCTGCGGCTTGGCGAGATGCCGGAACCGGCGCTGCGGGACAACGATGTTCTGGTCGAGATCCACGCGTCTGGGCTCAATCCACTGGATTCGAAGGTCCGGGATGGAGAATTCAAACTCATCCTGCCGTATCGTCCGCCCTTCATCCTGGGGCACGACGTGGCCGGAACGGTGGTTCGGGTCGGATCCAAGGTCCGGCAATTCAAGCCCGGTGACGAGATCTATGCTCGGCCACGCGATGGCCACGTCGGGACATTCGCGGAATTCATTGCCATGAACGAAGCTGACGTGGCGCTGAAGCCCAAGAACCTCAGCATGGAGGAATCGGCTTCCATCCCCCTGGTCGGTCTGACCGCTTGGCAGGTGCTGGTCGAGCGAGCAAACCTGAAGAAGGGGCAGAAAGTTCTGATCCATGCCGGTTCCGGTGGCGTGGGCACCTTCGCCATCCAGTTGGCAAAATATCTCGGCGCGACGGTCGCGACAACGACAAGCACGGCAAATGTCGACCTGGTCAGGAGCCTCGGCGCCGATGTCGTCATCGACTACAAGAAGCAGGACTTCGAGAAGGTCCTGTCCGGCTATGATGTCGTCCTCAACAGCCTGGACGGCGACACGCTTCAAAAATCCCTGAATGTGCTGAAGCCGGACGGCAAGCTCATCTCCATCTCCGGCCCGCCGGATTTTGTTTTCGCCAAGGAACAAGGATTGAACTGGTTCCTGCAGCAGGTCATGCGTCTTCTGAGCTTCGGCATCCGGAGGAAGGCCAAAGGCCGGCGGCTCAGCTATTCGTTCCTGTTCATGCGCGCGAGCGGCGAGCAGTTGAGTCAGATCACATCGCTGATCGAAGCCGGGATCATTCGCTGCGTCATGGATCGGGTCTTCCCGTTCGAAGCGACCAACGAAGCCTTGACATACATCGAAACGGGACGGTCAAGAGGCAAGGTCGTTGTCAGGTTGAGGTGAAGCTTGCTTTTGCCTGGACGCAACGAAGCTCCGAGGCGTCTGCCGCCGATCTGCAGGAGTTCACGGCGGAGATCGTGAGCTTGCTGGAAGGCTCCTTGAAGCCGGCCGCACCTTCCGAACGGACGCTGTCAGAGATCCCGCTGTCGCCTGCCATTTCGACTGTCCCGTGCAACGGACCTGCCCGGATGATTCAATCAGGTCCTTGGCGACCGCGGCGTTCAGGGCCCCCTCTGACACGAGGCTGGCCCAAAAGACCCTGCCGGGCATAAAATTGCGTGAGGGAACGAGGGGGAAGCGCTTGACCGTCCCATGCATGACACTCGGCAAAGTTTGCAATCGACGTCGGCGGCCGGCGCAAACCGGTCGCGCGAGGCGCGGCTGAGCCGGGCGGGCCGTCCGCACGATGCGGATTGGCGCATGCTCGATGCGAACCAGCGCGACGCGTTCAGCTACTTCCTGCACGAGACCAACCGTACCAACGGATTAGTGCTCGACAAGACATGCACCGGCTGGCCCGCGAGCATCGCGGCGGTGGGATTGGCGCTCACCGCGTATCCCGTCGGCGTGGAGCGCGGGCTCGTCACGCGCGCCGAGGCCGTGGAGCGCACGCTCACAACCCTGCGATTCTTCTGGCAGAGCCGACAGGGGCCTGAGCCCGACGCGACAGGGTACAAGGGGTTCTACTATCACTTTCTCGACCTGCAGACCGGCGCGCGCGCCTGGCAGTGCGAGCTGTCGACGATCGACTCCGCCCTGTTGGTGGGCGGCATCCTGACGGCCGCGGCATACTTCGATGCCAATACGCCGGTCGAGCGCGAGATCCGCGACCTCGCCGATCGATTGTATTCGCGGGTCGATTGGCGATGGGCCCTGAACGGCGGAGCCACGGTGACCCACGGATGGAAGCCGGAGAGCGGATTCCTGCCGTATCGGTGGGAAGGGTACGACGAGGCGCTGCTGCTGTACATCCTCGGGCTTGCATCGCCGACGCACCCGATCCCCGCCCAGAGCTATCGGGCGTGGGCGTCGACCTATGAATGGAAAACCATCTACGATACTCAGTTCCTCTATGCGGGACCGCTGTTCACGCACCAACTTTCCCACGTGTGGATCGATTTCCGCGGCATCCAGGACGCCTTCATGCGGGAACACGGGATCGACTATTTCGAGAACAGCCGGCGCGCCACCCTGGTGCAGCAGCAGTATGCCATCCGCAATCCCGGCAGCTTCGCGCACTACGGTGAATTGTGCTGGGGTCTCACCGCGAGCGACGGACCCGGGGAGATCAAGCACACGATTAACGGATTCGAGCGACAGTTCTTCGACTACCTCGCGCGCGGCGTGCCGGATGGCCCCGACGACGGCACGATCGCTCCCTGGGCCGTGGTCGCCTCGCTCCCGTTCGCGCCCGAGATCGTCCTGCCGACGGTCACGGACTTCATGCGCTGGAAGATCGGAGGCGTCCACCGGTACGGCTTCAAGGCAACGTTCAATCCGACATTCCCCGTCCGCGGCTTTCCGCATGGCTGGGTGTCGCCGTGGCACTTCGGCATCAACGAGGGTCCGATCGTCGTGATGATCGAGAACTTCCGATCGGGACTCGTGTGGCGATTGATGCGGGGATGCCGACCGATCGTCGATGGCCTTCGGGCCGCCGGATTCACCGGTGGTTGGCTGTCCAGCGACGAGCGGCGCGCATGAGGGCCGATCGGCAGGCAGCGACATCAGGCGCGATGGAGGCGGATGGTGGAGGCGGCGGGAGTCGAACCCGCGTCCGGAAGAGTTCGGCCTAGGGCTTCTACACGCTTATCCGGTTCGTAACGTCTCGCCTCTTACCCGCCGACTCCGGAAAGTGTTGGGTGCAAGGCCAGCCTGATTAATTTCGCCATTCGACCTCAGGCTCTTCGAACAGCTATCCCGAATTGGTCACGCCCTGACCGGAATCCCTCGGGAGGGGAAACCGGAGGACGGACTGCCTTAAGCAGCCAGCGCTAAGTTGTTGTTAGCGTTTGTGGTTTTCCACCTGGATTAACGAGGTTAGTGGGCCTCGGCGTGCTACCCCGGCGTCTGCAGTCCCGTCGAAACCGTTGCGCCCCCATCATTATTAGTGGTGTGACTGGTTCCATCAGAAAATAGCATCCGGCTGGCACCCAGTCAAGAACCCGACCGGCGCTTGACGGGTCTCTCGGACGGGCAGTAATCTTTGCACACCGCCTGCGCCATCACGAAACGATCTCATGCCGAAGGCTGCGAAACAGGAGTAGGCCATGCTGGGATTCGAGCTGACGTTCTGGGACTACATGACCTTTGCCTCGCTCCTGGCCGCCGCCGTGTGTGCCATGGTGATCTTCGTCTGGGTCGCCGGACTCCCGGGCAGGATCGCAATCGCGCGAAAGCACCCGGAGGCCGAAGCCGTCAACCTGATGGGGTGGGCCGGCATCGTCCCGGTGGTGCCCTGGATCCAGGCGTTCATCTGGGCTTTCAAGCCCACCGAAGTCGTGGACATCCGGCGCTTCCCGCGCGAGGAGGCCCGGGCCATCGAGGAAGACATCGCTCGCCTCGGCGGCAAGGCCGTGGCCAAGCCGTCGTCGGACACCGGCGTCAAGGGTTGAGAGAAGGAAGCATCGATGCTCTTCGGGTTCGTCCTCCTGTTCGGCTACTCCTTCGTGGTCTGGCTGCTCTTCTTCAAATTCAAGTGGATGAAATTCAACATCGCCTGGGGCGTGGTCTCCGGATCCGTCGGGGTTCACCTGCTGGTGATCTTCATGATCGGCCTGCGCTTCGTGACGCCGTACTCGACCGAGGCCAAGATCGTCCAGCACACCATCTAATTGATCCCGCGCCTGACCGAGCCGACGCTGGTCACGGCGGTGCTGGTGCAGCCGGACGAGCCGGTCAAGAAAGGGCAACCGCTGTTCCAGTTCGACCGCCGGCCCTACGAATTCAGGGTCAGGCAGCTCGAGGCCGAGCTGGCCCGCGCCATGCAGGACGTGAAAATCCTCAAGACCGACCAGGATATTAACGCGCAGAAGGTGGTGAAGGGGCAGAGCGAGCTCGACTACGCGCAGTACCAGCAGAAGCTCTCTGCGCAACTTGCCCAGAAGGGGGCAGGCCCGGAAGAAGATGCCCAGAAATGGTCGGCCCAGGTGAGCGCCAACCAGGCCGGCATCCTGGAGGCGCGGGGGGAGACGGAGCGCGCCCGCCTGAAGTACCAGTCCAACATCGGAGGCGTGAACACGACGGTGGCGGCCATCCAGGCCCAGGTCGATCTGGCCCACTATTACCTCGACAACACGACCCTGGTGGCGCCGGAGGACGGTTACATCATCAACCTTCAGGTGCGCCCCGGGATGGTGGCGGGCGAGGTCCGCTTCGGCGCCATCGCTTCCTTCATCTGCGACGCGGATCGCTACCTGCTCGCCAGCTACTTCCAGGAGAACCTCAAGTACGTCAAGCCGGGGCAGATGGTGGAGGTCGCCCTCGATCTCTATCCCGGGCAGATTTTCCCGGGCAAGGTAGCGGCCAGGGACAGCTGCTGCCGAGCGGCACCCTCCCGGATTTCACCTACGTCCCCACACAGATCCCCCAGGGCCAGTTCGCGGTGGCAATCACCCTGGACGACAAGGACCAGCCGAAATTCCCGATCGGCACCCAGGGGCGGGCCGCGATCTACACCAGCACCACCAGCGGCTTCGCGGTCTTGCGGCGCATTGGGATCCGCACCTACACATGGATCAATTGGATCTACCCCTTCTCCGGATGATGAGACCCGACGCGTGCCGGCGAGGCGGCGGGCTGCATGCCGCCGGCTGATGGGGCTGGCCGCGCTGCTGGCGGCATTGTCGGGTTGCGCCTTGTCCAAGCCACCCTCGACCACGGAAGTCATCGAGCAGGCATTGCCGAAGGGAACGCAGATCCCGCCTGACTGGAGTTCCTCATCGGGCGCGGGTGAGGTTGCCGGCGATTGGCTGAAATCGTTCAACGATGCGGGCCTCGACGCCATCGTCGCCGAGGCCATCGCGAACAACCTCGACCTGAGGCTGGCGGCCGCGCGCGTGGAAGTCGCCAGGCAGTCGGCGGTCGTGGTGGGGGCCCAGCTCAAGCCGCAGGTCGATCTTCATCTCGGCGCCGCCACCGTGAAGGACAAGGACCAGGCGAACGCATTCAACAGCACCGCGGCGTTTGCCTCGGTGTTCTGGGAGATCGACGTGTGGGGCCGCCTGCGCGCGCAGCGGGCCGCCGCCGTCGCCGGCTTCGAGGCCACCGCGCTCGACTACGCCTATGCCCGCCAGTCCCTCGCCGCCACCACCGCGAAGCTCTGGTATCTCGCCATCGAGACCCGCCAGCTGCAAGCGCTGACCGAGCAGACGGTGTCGATCTACACCGATCTGCTGGAGCTCGCCAAAGTGCGTCGGGAGATGGGGAAGGTCGGGGATCTGGACGTGACGCAGGCAAGCGGCAGCCTCAACGTGGCCCAGGCCGAGCTGCGCCTCGTCGAGGGGCTGTATAGCGAAGCGCGCCGTGGCCTGGAAGTGCTGGTTGGACGCTACCCGGCCGCGGAGCTGGAGGTGGCAACGGCGTTCGTCCCCGTGCCGCCGTCGGTTAGTGCCGGGCTGCCTTCCTCCCTGCTCGCGCGCCGGCCGGACCTCGTCGCAGCCGAGCGCCAGGTGCTGGCGGAGTTTCGCACACAGGAGGCCGCAAAGCTGGCGCTGCGTCCGAGCTTCGGACTCGGCCTGGGAGGGGGGCGTCTGAGCGACGGGGTGTTGTCTCTGCTGAGGCTGAACCCCTGGATGATCCGCGCCGCCCTGGGCATGCTCGTGCCTTTCTACCAGGGAGGGGCCCTTCGCGCCCAGGTCAAGATCACCACCGCCCAGCAGGAGCTGGCGGTCGCTCGCTATGGGGGTGTCGCCCTGGGCGCATTCCGTGAAGTCGAGGACGCCCTCACCAACGAGCAGCTCCTGGCGGAGCGCGCCGAGTTCGAACAGCGGGCTCTTTCCGACCGCAACGAGACCGTTCGGATCGCTAAGATCCAGTATGCAGCGGGCGCGACCGACATGCACTCGGTGCTGCAGTTCCAGGCCCAGCAGATCGCCTCGGAAGCCGAGCTCATCAAACTGGGCCGGACCCGGCTCGTCAATCGCATCAACCTCCACCTGGGGCTGGGGGGGAGCTTCGATGCGGCGCCGGCTACCGCAGAGGCTACGGCCACGCCCGCTGAAGGAGGGCAACCCGCTCGGTAGGAAATCAGCGCCGCCGCGTCATAAGCCGGTCCGGCATCCCCCGTCCCCCAAGCCCCTTGTTCCGAAAGCCACGCCCGGCGTATAGTTTTCCCAACGTGAGCCTATCCGAGCCAGGAGAGCCTTTCCGACCGGGGGTCACAGTGACTCCAGAAGATAACGATTCGCCTTATGCATTCGCTGTCTGGCCCGCTTCCCCGCCCAAGGTCTTCCTTGGTCCGACGCCACTCCACGAATCGGTCCTCCAGCTAGCCGCTCGAACCGCCGTCCTCAGGACGGCCATCACCAAGCCGGCGAGCTGTCACAGGATATACCGTGCCTACAGCCAGTTGCGTCAGAACGCCATCGCAGGACTAATTCTATATGGCTGACCGGCAGACGGAATTACACAGACCCGTAGAAACGTAGTTAGACAGCATGAAAAAAACGGGATTCATAGTACTCGTGGTTATTGCGGTGTTCGTCGCCGGTTGTGATGGGTTCGCCGCGAGACGTATCAATGTCTTGGACGTGGGCCCTGGGCGGCTCGATGCCGTGTCTGGCAGCGATGTTGCTCTCTCGGTTGTCCGAAGGTATGCCGCCGACAACAACATTCGATGCGACGACAATGGGAAGCTGCCTATCGAGTGTTGGCGTCAGCCAATCCGGATTTGGGCAATGCGCACGGATAACAATGTGGTCGTATGTTACAGCGCAATGGTCGGTCCGTTTGAAGGCGGAAAGTTTGAGCGACGTATGGACCGTCTCCAAAATATGCTGCAGGAGCGCTTTGGTAAGGCGGCGGTCTCGGTTTCGCTGGAACAATGTCCTAGTCCTCCATCATCGAATCAACGCCCAAAACAGTGATGTTCCAACATGCGCATGCAGTCTAATCCGCCGCTGGAGCCGGCCGCTGGAAAGCGCGGCGGCTCAGCGGCAGGCCGTTACACGGACGAAGGATTTGCTGGATGATTGGGTACTCCTCTCACGTAATCATTAGCAGCAGGTCGCCCCGGCTCAACCGCGCTGTCGCGTCTGCGTTCGCGCTCATAATCTCGTCGTCAGTAGGGGCGATCGCGGGGGTACCATCGCCACTGGCGCCAGAGGACTTCGTCGCCGGCTCTGTGTCAGAGCTCATGACACCTGACAAAATCCGGGAGAAGCTTGGTCCACCTGAATCCGTAATGCGGTCACCAGATCCCCTTGACAGGTCTGCAGAGTTGATCACCTGGCGCTATGCAGGACTTGACGTGGACCTGGCAAACGAGTCCTCGGTTCGAGGGATTACCCTCACTGATCCTCGTTACAAAACCTCGCGAGGTTTGCGTGTTGGCGATCGACCCAGCAAGATCACGAAGCTGTATGGGAAACCATCGAACAAGTACAAGTCAGCCTGGGACTATCAAGCTGCAGATAACGAATTGCATGTAATGCGCGTGAAGGTAGAGGCAAGCCGGGTCAAATGGATCTACCTGGGATGGCTTCACGATTGAATGCGGTGGGGTCGAGAAGGCCGTGTAACCTCCGCATGAAGCTGACGGCGTGCTGCACGGTCACGGCAGATCGGAAGCGTCCACGTTCGCAGGCCGCAGCTTATTCGCGGCGTTCGACGGACATTTAAGGCTCCGATGGGAGAGCGAACAGGTCGAGCATGCACTGTGTTTCGGCAGCGCTACCGGGACTTTGGCCGGACGCCCCTCGCACGTCCTGTCTTCGAGTCTGCGGAGTATGACACCTGGATTCATCATCAGATCGATTGCACCTCTTGTAGCGACTGGGTCTTGGCCAAACGCGTCAGGTCCTTGGGAGGTCGGGTTCGGGACTATCCCTGCGTGCACATGGCGTGGCATGCGCTCCAGAAGTGCACCGACCACCGTTTGATGAAGAGGTGCCCTAAGGCAGTCATCCTTTATGACCCGCAGTTTGATGAGTACTCGATACCTGACCGGAATACCAGCTCGTTGGCAAGCACGGTGATTTCCTTCTGCCCGTGGTGTGGAGGGAAGCTGCCGCGCTCCCTCAGGAGCCAGTGGTTTGACGAGCTCGAAAAACTGGGCTATCAGGATCCATGGGGTAAAGATAGGAAGCGGCTTCCTATTCGATTTCGCGCTTCGACATGGTGGCTTGAGCGGCGATTTCGGCAGTAAGGTGCTCAACACAGAGGTCGTGGGGAAAGGTATGAAGGAGATTGTGGATGTGCTTGGTACAGCTGCTAGCTCCAAGGTGGAACGTGTGGCCGCAAGAGCAGCCTTCCTTCGTAGGCGCGCAGACATTTGGAAGGCTATTCAAGAGGAAAGATTTCCTGCGATCTACGTCTCTTCCGAGATGAAGTTTGTTGGGGCTCCGAGAAAGACAGCAATTCGATGCGACTTCTTGCTAGCTAACAAGGTCGCACTCGGGAAGAAATACGCGGCAGACCACATCTCTGATTTGGCTCAACGCGACCTGCTCTTCCGTGTACTACGGGACAGAGAGGTGTTTCCTAACAGAACCGGCAGCAAGTTCTATTGCTGTCCAAAGTGCACGGCCAAGCTGTACGAATGCGTGAGTGCGAAGGTGTTCCGCTACATCGACAATGCGAAGTGGAAGGCTGCGATCGAAGGCCATGCTAGATAATCGGAAATGCATACGGAAGATATCGACGAGAGGATTCCCATGTGCCGAAACATCAAGACCCTGCATAATTTCAAACCCCCTGCTACTGACGAAGAGATCCGCGCATCTGCCGTCCAGTTCGTCCGGAAGTTGAGTGGCTTCACCAGGCCCTCCAGGGCCAACGAGCGCGCGTTCGACCATGCCGTAGATCAGGTGACCCGAGCGGCCCACGAGCTTCTCGATTCTCTCGTCTCCAACGCTCCGCCTCGTAGTCGAGAAGTTGAAGCTGCCAAAGCCCGGGCGAGGGCGGCGGCCCGGTTCGGCTCTTCAGATGCGAAGCACGTCCCCTAATCGCGGGTTGGGGTCGCGGACTGCACGCAGGCATTCGGGGACTTGGGTGTGGCTCGGCGTCGATGACGTTGAGGCTTTGCACGAAGAGTACAAGGAGAGTGGCGCCCAGATTCTCCGGCCACCAGAGAACTTTCCCTGGGCGCGCGAGATGAAAGTCGGGGATCCCGACGGGCATGTTCTTCGGTTTGGATCGGACCCGAAGGAAGGCGACTGATCGGGGGTCTTATGGTTGAGAAAGCGAAGCCGGTTCTCCTCTCAGGCGGCAACCCTCAGATCGCCAAGGCCGACGGCGACGCCCCCGTGCAGGCCTACATCGCGGCCATGCCGGGCTGGAAACGCGATGTCGGGCGCCGCCTCGACGCGCTCATCGTGCGCACCGTCCCCGGCGTGCGCAAGGCGGTCAAATGGAACACACCCTTCTACGGAGTCGAGGGCAAGGGCTGGTTCCTCGACTTCCATTGCTTCACGAAGTACATCAAGGTGGGTTTCTTCCGCGGCACGTCGCTGCGTCCTGTCCCCCCCGGCGAGTCCAAGCACAAGGAAGTGCGCTACCTCGACATCCACGAGGACGACCAGCTCGACGAAGCTCAATTCGCCGCCTGGGTGAAGCAAGCCAGCGAATTGCCTGGCTGGGGCAAGTAGTGATCCGTGCGAACCCTTCCCGGCGGCTGATATAGTGTGAGCCGCTTGCGCTCAGGCATTTCGCCTGCGCCCGATTCACGCTGCATACCATGTCACGCTGGAGAGTCTGGCCGCTGGGGATCGGCTGGCTGACGGGACTGTCGGTCGGCGCCATTCTCGCCATCAACCTGGCGGGTCTGGGCGGAATCGCTCTCGCCCGCCGCGGGGTCCTGGACGAGGCGGAGAAAGTCCTCGCGCTGGAGACTTCCGCTCGCGCCCGAAGCCTCGAGAGCCGCCTGGCCTCCTCTCGGGCCGATCTCACCTATCTGACCGGCTCTCCCATCTTCTTCGGACTCGAATCGGCGCTGCACTCCCGGGATCCGCGCGAGGCCAGGATGCGTCGCCTGGAAGCGGAAGGTGCGCTGCTCCTGTTCCTTCGCGGGCATCCGGAGGTCACGCACCTCAACGTCGACTCCCAGCGGGGAACTCCCTTGCTGGTCGCCGCCCGGCGCGGCGGCATTCCGGTGCTCTGGATGACGCCCGAGGCGGCGGCTTCCGGGCCATTGCCGGCCCGGCAAGTGGATGCCGCGACCCAACCCCTCACGGCTCACTTCACGTTTCGTGAGGGAGAGCGCACGGTGAGCGGCGCGGTCACACTCGAAGCCACTCTCGACGCGGCGCGGCTGCTCTCCGCTGGGCCCGGGGTGGGGGATCCGTCCCGCCAATGTCGGCTCCAGGACAGCAAAGGAGCAATTCTCGCCCGCGAGAGCCCGGCGAAGTCCCAGGCACCTGAGGAGCAAGCCGGCGAGCTCAGCGCACGCGCCCGCGTCGCGGCCGATGGCTGGTCCCAGTCCACGCCTTGGGAGCTGATCTGTCGGCGGAACCGGGCGGCAGTCCTGGCCCGGGTGGAACCGCTCGCGGGACGCTATCGGATGACCCTGCTGCTCAATGCGGCCGTGATGAGCCTGGCGCTTCTACTGGGGGCCTTCGCCATTCAGCAAACGCAGCGACGGGCGCAGGAGGAAAGGGTCCGGGAGCTGGAGCGGCAGCTGTTTCACGCCGAGCGGCTGAGCACCGTGGGCCGGCTCGCCGCCGGGATCGCCCACGAAATCAATAATCCGCTGGAAGGAATGTCCAACTATCTCGATCTGGCGCGCCAGGACCTTTCCAGGAGCGATGCGGAATCGCTCCGCAAGCGGCTGGACGGAATCCACGAGGGGCTGAAGCGGGCCGAGGCAATCGTGCACCGGGTCCTGGCCCACGCCGATCCGTCCACGGCGCCGCGCACCCCGGTGCACCTCGGCGAGATTCTCGAGCAGTCTATGGGTTTCATCCGGGAACGCCCCGAATTCGATAACATCCGGTTCGATCTCCTTCTGCCGCCCGAACCGCTGGTCGTCGAGGGAAACGCGGCGATGCTGGGACAGGTCTTCCTGAACCTGATGCTCAATGCGTGCGAGGCGCAGCCTGACGGGGGCGAAGTCCGCGTCGCGGCCGGGCGGGAGAAAGACGGAATCGTCGCCGAGATTGCGGACCGGGGCCCGGGCGTGCCCGATGTGGAAGCGGAACGTGTATTCGAGCCGTTTTACACGACTAAGAACTCGACGGGGCTGGGGCTGTCCATCTGTTACTCGATCGCCCGCCAGCACGGGGCCGAGCTGAAGATGGAGCGGCGCGCCGGTGGTGGGGCCGTATTCAAGATGATTTTCAAGCCGCAGGAGCGCAAGGATGGCTGAGATGAAACCGGCGCGTGGCACCGTGCTGGTGGTGGAAGACGAAGCGTACGTGCGCACGTCGCTCGGGGAGCTGCTGAAATCGCGCGGCTTCGACGTAACCCTCGCCGGCAGCGCCGCCGAAGCGCAGGACCACCTGGGCCGGGCGCCGGTGGACCTGGTGCTCACCGACCTGAAGATGCCGGGCGTGGACGGTCTGGAGCTGGTGCGCCGGCTGCACGCGGCATTTCCCGACCTGCCGGTGCTGGTGCTCACAGGCCAGGGCACCATCGCCTCCGCCGTGGAATGCATCAAGGCCGGCGCCACCGACTACGTCCTGAAGCCCGCCGATCCCGATGCGCTGGAGCTGGCCCTGGTGCGGGCGCTGGAGCAGCGGTCGCTGCTGCGGGAGGTGAGCTACCTGCGAGCCGCCGGCACTCAAGGTCCGGCGGCTGCCGAGCCGTTGGGTGAAAGCCCTGTGTGGAAGAAGACTCTCGCGAGCGCCCGCTCGGCGGCGCCCACCGGCGCCACCGTGCTGCTGCTGGGGGAGTCGGGCACCGGGAAAGAGCTGGTGGCCCGCATGATCCACCGCCTCAGCGCCCGCTCCCGGGGGCCCTACATCCGCGTCAACTGCGCCGCCGTGCCGCTGGAGATGTGGGAGAGCGAGTTCTTCGGGCACCGAAAAGGCTCCTACACCGGAGCGATCGCCGATCGGGAAGGATGGTTCCGGCTGGCCCACCAGGGGACGTTGTTCATGGACGAGGTGGGCGCCATGCCGCCGCCGGCGCAGGCGAAGATCCTCCGCGCCCTGCAGGATGGCGAGTTCCATCGGCTGGGAGAGGAGCAGCCGACGCGCGTCGACGTGCGCGTGGTCGCCGCCACCAACGCCGATCTGGCGGAGGAGGCTCGCGCCGGACGCTTCCGCCAGGACCTCTACTACCGGCTCAACGTGTTGCGCATCGAGCTTCCCCCGCTGCGCAGCCGGGCCGAGGACATTCCCCTGCTCGCCGCCGCGTTCGTGAAGGAGATCTCCGCCAGGCTCGGCCGGCCGGCGCCTGCCCTTTCGCCGCGCGCCATGGGCGAATTGATCGCCTATGACTGGCCCGGCAACGTGCGTGAGCTGCGCAATGCTCTGGAGCGCGCCCTCATCCTGAATGCCGGGGCAATTCTCGACTCCCTCGACCTCACGTCGCTGGCCGGTGAATCCCTTGCGGCATCGCCTGCAGCGGATAGCGACACTACGAATCTGCGCCTGGCCCTGGCCCGCCGTGAGAAGGAGGTTCTCCTGGATGCCCTCAAGCGCTCCGGCGGAGTGCGCAAGGAGGCGGCGCGCTTGCTGGGAATCGATCAGCGCAATCTGGCCTATTACCTGCACAAGCACGGCATCGACCCGGACCGGCTGACCGAATGAAGCCTTTTCACGCTCGACGCGCCTGGCGGCGCCTGGCCCCGGCGGGCGCCCTGTTGCTCGGACTCGCGGCCTGCAGCGGAAAGTCCGAAGTCGGGAGCAGCGCCCCGGCCATCGCTCCACCCTCGAAGATTCCACCGGTCAAGTTCACCGACGTGACCCGGCAAGCCGGAATCTCCTTCGTGCATCAAAGCGGAGCGTTCGGTCGTAAGTATTTGCCGGAAACCATGGGATCGGGCGTGGCGTTTCTCGACTATGACGGGGACGGCCGGCAGGACCTCTACTTCGTCAACAGCAGCGAGTGGCCGGGGCACCGGAAGAAAGAAAGCCTGCCAGCCCTCTACCGGAACAAGGGCGACGGCACGTTTGAAGACGTCACCCGGCAGGCGGGATTGGCGGTGGAGAGCTACGGCATCGGCGTGGCCGCGGCCGATTACGACAACGATGGGCGCGTGGATCTCTTCGTCAACGCCCTCGGTGAGGACCACCTCTTCCACAACCGCGGTGACGGCACGTTCGAGGACGTCACCGCCCGCGCCGGGGTCTCCGATCCGGCCTTCGGATCCTCGGCCACCTGGCTGGACTTCGACCGGGACGGCTGGCTGGACCTGTTCACCTGCAACTACGTGCAATGGACCGAGTCCACCGACATCTTCTGCACGCTGGACGGCGTGAACAAATCCTATTGCACTCCCGAGTCGTATCGCGGCGCCACCAACCGCCTGTTCCGCAACCGGGGCGACGGCACGTTCGAGGATGTGTCGCGCCGCGCCGGAGTGCTCAATCCCTCGGGAAAATCCCTGGGGGTGGTGGCTTTCGACTACGATGAAGACGGGTGGCCCGACCTGGCGGTGGCCAACGACACCCAGCCGAATTACCTGTACCACAACCGGCGCGACGGGACCTTCGAAGAGATCGGCGCCAGCGCGGGGATCGGCTTCGGCGAAGACGGCAAGGCCCGCGGGGCCATGGGGATCGACGCAGCCGATTACGACGGCTCGGGCCGCGAGAGCCTGCTCATCGGCAACTTCACCAACGAAATGCTGGCGCTGTATCGCAACACGGGACAGGGCATATTCCTGGATGAGGCTCCGGTCTCCGGCATCGGCCAGCCGAGCCTGCTGACGCTGGCCTTCGGATGTTTCTTCTTCGATTACGATCTCGATTCCCGCCAGGACATCTTCGTTGCCAACGGTCACGTGGAAACCGACATCGCGCGGGTGCAGCCGTCGGTCACCTACGCCGAGCCGCCGCATTTGTTCCGGAACCTGGGCGAGGGACGCTTCGAATTGGTGACCCGGGAATCCGGCGAGGCGCTGGGTGTCCCGCGGGTGGGCCGCGGAGCAGCGTACGCCGATTTTGACGGGGACGGGGACCTGGACGTCGCCATGACCAGCAACAACGGTGCAGCCGTGCTGCTGCGCAACGACGGGGGGACCGGGAATGACTGGATCCGCATCCGGCTCTCGGGCGGTGCCTCCAACCGGGATGCCATCGGCGCCCGGGTAACGCTCAAGGCGGGACCCCTGACTGAGACCCGCACTCTGCGCTCCTCGGCCTCTTACGCGTCGCAGAGCGAGAGGGTGCTCACGTTCGGCCTGGGGCCGCGGCGGGGGGATGCGGCCATGGAGGTGGAGGTCGAGGTGGTCTGGCCCGACGGGAAGACCCAGCGTTTTCCTTCGCTTGCGCCCGGTAAGCTGCACCAACTGGATAAAGCGCCCTGATTCGACGTCTTTTTCCTTGGCCTCATGCCGGCGCATTCGCTCGAGCGCGCCGGAGTCAGTGTGGAGCCTGCATGCTGCGAATTTTGCCCCGCACCATCGCGCAGTTTCTGTTTCTCGCCTTCTGCCTGGGCGGGCTTGCCCCACTGGCTCAAGAATCTGCGCCGTCCGCCATCGCCCAGGGCGCAAAGAGGATCTCCGAGGAAGAGAAGGCCCTTGCCCGCGATCCGGCTTTGCCGGACCAGGCGGGGCTCGTTCTCGTGGACGAAACCGATCGAAACGATCGCCTGGGCCGCGCGAGCCAGATCGCCCACCATTTCCGCGCCAAGATTTTCTCAGCATCCCCCGCTGAGCTGATCACGCTGGAGATTCCGCTGGCGCGCCCGGAAGGAATCTTGCAGCGCTGGTGGGCCTGGACGATCTGCCCTGGCGGCAGCGTGCGGGAGCTGGCAGAGAATTCTCTGCGGGAAGAGCTGGTGCCACGCCCGGACGCCCACCGACTTGGCATCCTCACGGCGAGGCTGGAGGGAGCCGAGCCGGGCTGCATCGTCGACTATGGCTACTTCATCGAGGAATCCTGGCCACAGGGCTATCAGGAAGTCGAGATTCAGAGAGCTGTCCCAGTCAAGTTGTTCCGCTTCCGTTGGACGCCTGGCGGCTCCTACCACGGCTCCTACCACCTGGGGGCCACCACCAACTTGCAGGTGTCGGCGGTGAAAGACAACCGCTCCGTGCTGATCACCGGAAAGAACCTTCCCGCCGTCCTCAAGGAGCCCTGCATGCCTCCTCTCCAAGAGGTGACCGCATGGGCCGCTCTCTACTACCGAGACACCGCAGAAAGGAGCGAGGCTTTCTGGGACCGTGAAGCCAAGGAAGTCTCCCGCCGCTCGACTTATTTCGCTCAGCCTGATGCGGTGCGAAAGGCCATGGCCATCATGCAGCTTCCGCCGGACGGCGTGCTGGGCGACCGGCTCAAGCTTGCCTACGACTGGCTGACCGCTTACGTTCGAAACGTGTCCGTACAAACATCCGAGGACGTTTGGGATCACACCGACCAGGACAAGCAGGCGGCGCCCCGCGCCATGGGACTGCTCGAAAAGCGCGAGGCGACGACAAGCCAGCTGGCGTTTTTCTTTCAGGGCATCGCCAAGGCTCTAGGCGCGGAGACTTCCCTGGCGCTCGTGGCGCGAACCGACATTCAGTTGTTCGATGCCTCCCTTCTGATCACAGACCAGTTCGATCGGATCCTGGTGGCGGTCCGGGCACCCGGGGAGCCCGACGACGCGATCCGGTTCGTGGCCCCGGGCTCCGGCTTGCCATACGGGCAGATTCCCTGGTGGAACAGCCGCGGCGTCGCACTCATCGCCGACGCGAAGAACGCGCAGCTCCTGCGAATGTGGCCGTCCCAAGCGCAGCAGAACCTCTCGCAGACCCGGGTGCGCCTGGCTTTCGGCAACCGGGATGGGGGACTGAGCGTCTCCTGGTCCCGTACCGGCACCGGGCAGCAGGGCTATGAGGAGCGCTTGAAGCTCCGCCGCCTGCTCGAAGGAGAGCGTCGGCAGGTCTTGAAGGACTACTGCGGAGAGACGCGGGAGATGCAGGTCATTTCTGCTGCGGCGCCCGATGTCGCCGATCTTGCCAAAGGATGGCACCTGGATTGTGAAGCGACGCTCAAGCAGGCAGGCTTCGACGCTACCGACGCCGAGCCCACGCTAAGTCTGGAAGGCCCGTGGATCGTTCCGATCCCTGATTTCACCGCGGAGCATCGCGTGTATCCCGTCGTCTTTCCATTCCCGCGGATCGACACCACGACTCTGGACGTGGAAGCCCCCGAGGGATTCCTTCCGGCGGACCAGCCCCGCCCGATCCTGATCGAAAGCGAGTATGGACAGTACGCTCGCTTCGTCCACCGGCGGGAACACGGCTACCAGATCGAGAGGTCCTTCTCGCTCACCACCGCGGGAGGCCCGGCGGAGGAATATCCGGCCATCCGTAATTTCCTCAACCAGGTTCGCCGCGCCGACGCGGCCGGGGTGAAGTTCAAGCCGATCGGGAAGCCCTGAGCGGCCCGAAGCGACCTGGGGAGCTGTGCTAGACTCCAGCCCGCGTAATCGGGCACACATGGATTTTCTGCCCTTTCTCATTGGTGACTGAGAGGAGCGACCATGAAGAGTCTCTTGCGCTGCCTGTTGCTCGCTGTGGCGATGGCCTGCGTTGCGACCCCCGCGCTGGCCGGCGGGAACGCCAACTTCGTACTGGGAGGCCGCGGACTGGACAAGGATTTCTGGGAGCCGGTGAACGGCCAGGCCGTCATAGGAGTGGTGGTGGATTTCGGGAAGAAGGACTGGCCCATCCATCTGGAGACCGGAATCCAGGTCTCCGTCGGGGCGGAGGAGGACTTTTTCGTAACCTCCGATGTGTACGGGAGCGTCGCGGAGCTGGATTTCGGCGTGAACAAAACCTGGGAGCTGAAGGGAGCGACCCGTCCGTTCATCGGAGGCGGGCTGGCGACCGTGGGCGCGGCCTACACCGTCGAAGCTCCGCTCGGCGACATCGAGGAAGACGACAATTCGGGCGGCGTCTATTTCCATGGCGGCGCCTTCTGGCGCCTCGGCAAGCGGTTCAACATCGGCATCGACGGCCGGTTCCTGGTGGGCACCAAGATCACCCTCTTCGGGGAGGAGGGGGATGCGGATTACGTCCAGCTGGGGATGATCCTCGGATGGGGATGGCCCGCCGGTCAATAGAGAGTTTGCCGCTCCGATCGCGGCATATTGGCACCACCCCCCTTCACTTTTTCCAGTGATCAGTGTAACAATGCTGCCTATCGAATCTCCGGCGGTGCCTCGGAGGAGGACTGGAGCGCCGCCATTCTCACACCAGCCGATTCTCGATTAGGGGTGCGTCCATGCGTTCACCGTCCGCTCGTGCCGGAATGTGTCTCACCATCGCCCTCGTTGTCAGCGCCTGCCTGGCTGCCGCAGCGGGCTCCAAGCCGGCCGCCGTGGCCCATGGAAATGGTGACCTCTGGGCAGTGACCTCGCAGATCTCAATGCCGGGCATGCCGATGAACATTCCGGCTCAGAAGCAGGATGTCTGCGCCCCGAAGGACTGGAAAGAGCCTCCGGGCGCGCAGAACCCGCAGCAGAATTGCCAGATCAGCGACTTCAAGACGGTCGGCTCCAAAACCACCTGGAACATGAAATGTACGTCGCCCGACTCGACCGGAAGCGGGGAGATCACGCGTACCAGCCCCACCTCCTACAAGGGATCGATCACCATGACCTCGTCCGACGGAACCATCGACATCAAGCTGAGCGGGGAGAGGGTCGCCGACTGCAACTACGTCGAGACCGACCCCCAGGCCACCGAAGCCATGTCCAAGAAGCTCGATGCCGATCTGGCCAAGATGCAGGCGGAGGGGTGCAAGGGGATGGCGGAGGCGCTCATGCTGGAGCTCGTGAAGTCGGAAGGGGCCGGCTGCAATGATGCCGCGACTCGCGACTTGTTTTGCAAGACGGTCGCCAGCTCGGAGGGAACCAAGGCGCTGATAGCACGCGGCAGCTCGATGCCCGGGAGCGGAATGAAGGATTGCCTCGATTTTTGCGCCGGCACCGGCAAGACGAAGGAAACTTTCTGCGGCCAGTTCCACACCACAGCTGGATTTGATCTTTTCGCCAGCAGCGCCACCGGCCCGGACAGCCCCCAGGCGACGGCTGCGGCCTTCTGCGGCTTGAGCGCGGGAGATTTGGACACGGAGAAACAGAAACTCTGCAAGATGGCTGCCTCCGGCACCTCGGAGCTCGACTTCCTTGGGAAATACTGCCCCGACGAGGCGAAGGTGGTGGCCGAGAAAGAATGCGCCGGCCGCAACTTCACGGCCGCGGGCGCCACGCCCTATGCGAGGTTCTGCGTGACCTACGCGAGTCAAATGACGGCCGGAGCGCAGCCCGCGGAGGATGCGCCCAAATCGAAGAAGGACAAGACCAAGAAGTTCTTCAAGGGCGTCTGGCCGCATTGATCGCCGCCGTCCTGCTGGGTGCCGCGCTGGCGCTGCCCGCCGCAGCGCCCGCGTCGGACGAGCCCGCCACACCGGATCGCTACCCGAAAGCGGCGGCTTCCTACCTGGTCGCCATCGACGGGAAAGTGGTGTGGGCGCGCGAGCCCGACACACCTCGTCTTCCCGCCTCCCTCTCCAAGATCATGGCTGCCCTGTTGCTTCTGGAAGGAGACTGGAAACCCGAATCGGAGGTGGTGATCAGTCGCACTGCCGCGGCAGCCACCGGCTCGCAGGCCGGATTGCGGGAAGGTGAACGAATGAGCGCCGGCGATCTGCTGACCGCGATGCTCGTCTCCTCGGCCAACGATGCCTGCCTTGCCCTGGCCGAGCACGCCTCGGGAAGCGCCAAGGCGTTCGTGGCCGGTATGAACCAGAAAGCCCGGGCCCTGCAGCTCCATTCGACCCATTTTGAGGATCCCTGCGGGCACGATGCTCCGCAGCAGCGATCCTCCGCCCGCGACCTGCTCGTCCTCGCAGAGAAGGCCCTCGCCAACTCCGAGTTCTCGCGCATCGTCGCTCTGCCCTCTGCCTCCTTGAAGACGAAGGGAGGTCGCTCGATCACCGTCAACACGGGAAATCACCTCCTGGGGCGTGTGGAGGGGGTGACAGGAGTGAAGAGCGGCTGGACGCCCGGCGCGGGTAAGTGCGTCGTGGTCTTCGCCCAGAGAGGCGAGACGCGTGTCTTCGTCGTGCTGCTGAATTCCCCCGATCGCTGGTGGACCGCAGCAGGCCTCACCCAGGCCGCCTTCGATGCCGCCCAAGCGCATCCCTGAAGGGAATGGAGCGTGGCGCTGGGCGCCCGCCGCGGTGCTTGTCGCCGCCGTGGCGTCCGCCTATGCCAATGCCCTCGGTGCCGGCTTCCAGTTTGACGACTGGAACGTGATCGTCGACGAGCCGCGGGTGAAATCACTCACTGCCTGGTGGGCGTCGATGCCCGCCATCCGCCCGCTTCTCAAGCTTTCCTACGCATGCAACAACTCTCTGGGATTCGGTCCTGCCGGATTTCACCTGGTCAACATCGCGATCCACGCGATCAACTCAGTTTTGGCTTTTCTGCTCCTCACTCGCCTGGCGCTGCGCGAGGGCGTCGGCAGAGAGGGAGCCGATGGGCGGGCGGCCCAGGCTCTCGCTTTCTTCGGCGCTCTCCTCTTCGCCCTGCACCCGGTGCAGACCGAGGCGGTCACTTACATCTCCGGGCGCTCCACCTCGCTTGCGGCCCTGTTCTCGATGGCAAGCATCCTGGCCTGGATCGAAGGTCGAGCCCGGGGGCGTAGCTGGCTGATCGGCTTCTCGGTGGCTCTGTTCACCGCCGGACTCCTGGTCAAGGAAACGTCGGCCGTCGTCCCCCTGGCACTCCTCCTGTGGGAGTGCGGCAACCTCCAGGCGGCAGGGAGGTTTTTCTCCCGCATCCCCTGGCTGCATTTTATGGTGCTTGGGTTGGCTGCGATCATCGCGATCTCCAGCGACAGGTACCGGCACCTTTTCGACACCAGCTTTCAGGCCCGCAGTGTCGGAGTCAACCTCCTCACCCAGGTTGACGCCACCTCCTATCTCCTGGGCCAGCTCGTGCGCTTCGATCGATTGAATGCCGACCCGGCTCTCTCAGTCGTGAATGACTGGACTGCCAGCCTGGCTGTCGAGGCGGCCGCGCTGCTCCTGCTGCTCATCCTGGGAGCGATGCTCATTCGGCGGCGCCCCGCCGTCTCTTTCGGAATCCTCTGGTTCTTTCTCTGGCTCGCGCCGACCAACTCCTTCATCCCCAGACTGGATGTCGCGAATGATCGGCAGCTTTACGTGGCGATCCTGGGACCCGCATGGATCGTCGCCTGGCTCCTGGGGAAACGCCTCCCCACGCAGCGGGGTCCACGGCTCGCGCTGGCAATCGGCCTGGTGCTTTGCCTGGGAATCGCCACGTACCACCGAAACCGGGCCTACGCCAACGAAATCGTCTTCTGGGAGGACGTGACCCGGAAAGCTCCGCACAACGGGCGCGCCTTCAACAATCTCGGCTATGCCTATGCCCTGGCCTCGCGGCGGGACGATGCCGAGATTGCCTTCCGACGGGCCCTCATTCTGAATCCCGGCGATGTGCGCTCCGCGGTGAACCTGCGCCTTCTGCTGGAGGGAGGGCTCACGAGGCGACCCGGTCCCCCCTAGTCCACGAGGCGCACCGGAAGGACCCCTCCCGGGACTTGTGCTAGACTTTGTCGAGCTGAAAACCTCTGATCTCGAGAGGTGTCATGCGAGCTTTACTGGTCAACCCCTCCTTCCCCGACTCCTACTGGAGCGGCCGCTTCGCCCTCCGCTTCGCGAACCGGAAGAGCATCCTCCCGCCTTTGGGGCTCATCACGGTGGCGGCCCTGCTGCCACAGCGCTGGGAGCTGCGCCTGGTGGACCTGGACACTGAGACGCTCACTGACGCGGATTTAAAGTGGGCTGACGTGGTGATGCTCACCGGCATGTTGGTGCAGAAACCATCGCTGCACGAGGTGCTGCGCCGTTGCCGGGCCTTGAAAATCCGCACCGTGGTGGGAGGCCCTTATGCCACCGCGCTTCCCCAGGAGCTGGACGACGCCGATCACGTGATGATCGGGGAGGGTGAAGAGATGGTTCCCGTCCTGGCCGCCGACCTGGAGGCCGGGAAAGCGCAGCACCTGTATCACGAAGCCGGCAAGCCCGACCTGACCGCCGCGCCCCTGCCGCGCTTCGATCTGCTGAAGCCCGGCGCCTACCATCAGATGTCGCTGCAGTATTCGCGGGGCTGCCCCTTCAGCTGCGAGTTCTGCGACATCATCGTCATGTACGGCCGCAAGCCCAGGACCAAAGCTCCCGAACAGATCATCGCCGAGCTGGAGGCCATCCGCCGCACCGGCTTCTCCGGCGACGTCTTTTTCGTGGACGACAATTTCATCGGCAACAAGAAGCTGGTGAAGGAGCTGCTGCCCGAGGTCGCAGCCTGGCGCAACCGCCGGCGGCCCCCCCTGGAGTTCTACACCGAGGCATCAGTGAATCTGGCGGACGATACGCAGCTGGTGGACCTCATGACCCAGGCGGGATTCACGGCGGTGTTCATGGGGATCGAGACTCCCTCCCCGGAGGCGCTGAGGGAGACGCACAAGCTGCAGAATCTGCGACGCGATCTGGTGGAGCAGGTGCACGGGCTGCTGGACCGCGGACTGGATGTGTGGGCCGGGTTCATCCTGGGCTTTGACAGCGATGGGCCGGATTGCTTCGATCGGATGATCGACTTCATCCAGAACGCCGCCATCCCCTACGCCATGGTGGGGATGCTCGGCGCGCTTCCCAACACCCCGCTCTACTCGCGGCTGGAGAAGGAGGGCCGCCTGCGGCCCGATTTCATCGGCGACCAGTTCGGGTTGACCAACGTGATCACCCGCATGCCGATCCCGCAGATGCTCGCCGGGTACCGTCGCGTCCTGGAAACCGTCTACAATCCGGAGGTTTATTTTCAGCGCTGCCGGGAGAACCTGGCGCGCTGGAGGCCGACGGCGGGATCCATCCGGCCCATGGCCTCCCGGGACATCGCCTGCGCCCTCAGGGCCCTCTGGGGTCAGGGATTTTCGGGACGCTACCGCGGCGCCTATTGGCGTTTTCTGCGCTGGGTGGCGCAGAACTGCCCCGAGAAGCTCGGCCGCGCCGTGGCCCAGGCCGCCGCCGGGCACCACTACATCACCTACACGCGAAACGTCGTGGTCCCCACGCTCCTGAGCCAGCTCCCCGAGCTGGCCGAGCCGCAGCCCGCTCTCGCAACCTAGAGCCTGCCTTCCACCCCTCCGTTGACTCCCGGCAGAGCGGCCGTTCGTCGATTTCCGCACCTTGACGCGTGTCGAGGGACCGGATAGGCTTTTTGATTCTGGTGAAAACTCTTAAGGAAACCGCATGACGTCCGCCGCGAGGCAATTCCTCTTCCGGGTCATCTCAAGCGCAATGCTGATCCTGCTCACTCCGGCCATCCCCTCGGCCGGCTCCGGCAATCCCGAGCCCACACGCCCGGAGCAGACGGGCTCCGATGCCGAGACTCGCCGAATCGCGGCGGAATTCAAGAAAAACGTCGAGGTTCTGGCTTCCGATTCCATGGAAGGGCGGGGTCTTGCGACGGTGGGGATCCAGCGGGCCGCCGACTGGATCGAAAAGCAGCTCCGCAAGGATGGCTTCGCGCCGGCGTTCGAAGGGAGCTACCGGCAGCCGCTCAAGATCAAAGTCGGCGTCCGTCTCACCGAGGGGAATGTCCTGGATGGAACGGCCCGCGACGACTGGACGCCGCTGGGATTCTCGAGCCCCGGAGACTTTGCGGGAGAGCTGGCTTTCGTCGGCTACGGAGTCGAGGCCCCCGCGGTGGGTTACCACGACTTGGAGGGCCTGGACCTGCACGGGAAGATCGCCCTGATGCTGCGCTACGAGCCCCAGGAAAAAGATGAAGCCTCCCCCTTCGACGGACGAAAACCCAGCCGCTACTCAGCACAGCGCTACAAGGTGCTCCAGGCCCGGGAGCGCGGAGCGGTGGCCGTCATCTTCGTCACCGGGCCGCTGCAGGACGAGGGCAAGGACAAACTCCCGCCGCTGGCCAACGATGGCCCCGAGAGTCCGGCCGGTTTGCCGGTCCTGCAGGTGAAGACGGCGGTGGCACAGCGGTGGCTGCGCGGCGCGGGCGTGGATCTCAAGCAGTTTCAGGAGTCGGTGGATCGGGATCTCACTCCCCGCTCCCTGGGAAGCACCGGGATTCACCTGAAGGGAAGAGTGGCGCTCGAGGCGCAATACGCCGACTCCGCCAATCTGGGAGGGCTCATTCCGGGACGCGGCGCCCTGGCGCAGGGGGTCGTCGTCCTCGGCGCGCATTACGATCACCTGGGATTTGGCGGACAGGGTTCCATGCGCCCCAACGAGAAAGCGATTCACAATGGGGCCGACGACAACGCCTCCGGCACGGTCGCGGCGATGCAGATCGGCACGCAGCTGCGCAAAGCCCTCGCTTCGAATCCCAACCATCGCGGCATCCTGGTGGTGCTTTTCACCGGTGAAGAGGTGGGGCTCGCGGGTTCTTCTTACTTCGTGCAACACCCTCCGGTCCCCCTGGATCGGATCACCGCCATGATCAACCTGGACATGGTGGGCAGACTCCGGAACGGCGAGCTGGTGGCGCTCGGGTCGCAAACCGCTCCCGAGTGGTCGGCTCTTCTGGAGGCCGCCGGCCGGGAGGTACCCGGGCTCAAATTGAATGGCCGCGGGGACGGCTATGGCCCATCCGACCAGACGAGCTTCTATTCCTCGGGAGTCCCGGTGCTGCATTTCTTCACCGGCGCCCACGAGGAGTACCACACTCCGCAGGATGATTCCGGGACCCTCAATGCCCAGGGCGCGGCGCAAATCGAGGAGTTCACCGCCTCGCTGATACAGGAGCTGGCCACGCGTCTCACCCGGCTGACCTACGTGCGCACATCCGCCGGGCCGGCCATGGAGGGGGACAGCCGCGGCTACGGCGCTTACCTGGGGACGATTCCCGACTACCGCGCCATGGAATCGGACGCGGGAGGCGTACTCCTCGCCGACGTGCGCGCCGGGGGCCCCGCCGAGAGAGCAGGAATTCGCGGCGGGGATCGCATCGTGGCCATGGGAGGCACCGGCATCGAAAACCTCTACGACATGACCTTTGCGCTTCAGGATAACCGTCCGGGCGAGACCATCGATGTGGTGGTCATTCGTGGCGGGGCCCGCCTGACGCTGCAAGCGACGCTCGGAGACCGGGCCACCATGGGGAGCACCCCGCCTGCGGACAAGAGCACCCCCCAGGCTCATCCCGTGAGCCCTGCGTCCTCCCCCGCTGTTAAGCCGGCGGAGCCTCCCGCCGCGCCGGCTCCTTCCCCCGCTTCGAACCCGCATGCCGCGGCGACCGAGATTCCGACACCTCCCGCCGGCGGAGTCAATCCCTATTACGAGGACCGTCCGGGGGCCAAGTTCACCGTGGGCGCCGGGAAACCGTACGCGGGAAAATTCGAGGGAGAGCGGCATTTCAGCGACATCCGGCAGCTGACCTTCGGCGGGGAAAACGCCGAAGCCTATTTCAGCCCCGACGGGAAGCAGCTCATCTACCAGGCCTCCCCGCCCGGCGCGAAGTGCGATCAGGAATATGTGATGGACCTGAGCACCGGGGAGTCGAAGCGCGTTTCCAGCGGGAAGGGGCGCACGACCTGCGGCTATTTCGACTATCCCGAGGCGGACCGGATTGTCTACGCCACGACCGAACAGGGAGGCGAGGCTTGCCCCCAGCCGCCCGACTACTCACAGGGATACGTCTGGGCCCTGTATGACAGCTACGACATCGTGGAAGCCAGGCCCGATGGCAGCGGCGCCAAGCGACTCACCACGACTCCCGGATACGACGCGGAGGCAACCTGGTGCCCGCGCGGCGGAAAGCTCATCTTCACCTCGGTGCGCGACGGCGACCTGGAGCTATACGTCATGGATGAGGAAGGCCAGACCCGTCGCCTGACCTCCGAAGTCGGCTACGACGGCGGTGCGTTCTTCAGCCCCGACTGCTCGGAGGTCGTCTGGCGCGCCAGCCGCCCGCAAGGAGAAGAGCTGGAGGAGTACAAGCGGCTGCTTGCGAAGGGCCTCATCCGCCCGCATGCGCTGGAGATTTACATCATGCGATCGGACGGCACGCTGAGGCGGCAGCTGACTCAAAACGGCGCGGCGAACTTCTGTCCAACCTTTACCGCAGACGGGCGGCAAATCCTGTTCGCCTCCAACGCCGGAGCCGCGGGGGGCAGGGAGTTCGACCTCTACCGGGTGGGCGTGGACGGGGGCGAGCCGGAGCGCATCACCTTCAGCCCGGGCTTCGACGGCTTTCCGCATTTCAGCCCCGACGGCCGATGGATCGTCTGGGCCTCCAATCGCGCCGATCCCGCATCGCACTCCACCAACCTGTTCATCGCCCGCTGGGTGGATTGAGGCTCAGCAGAAACTCGGCGATGGCCTCGGCCTCCTGGCGCGTCACTTCCTGGCGCGGCATGGCCGGGAAACCCCGGTGGATCGGCCGGCGCCCTTCGCGCTGATAGACGAGCTCCGGATCCATCGACCAATCCGTCAGCGCGCTCCGATCGGAACGCCGCGCGATTCCCATCAGGCTCGGCCCGGTGGCGGGGCTGCCATCCAGAGAGTGGCAATAATCACAGGCTTTGCGCGTGAAGAGCTTCCGGCCTTGCTCCGCCAGTGCGGCATCCACCGCGGACGGGGCCGGCGCTCCGGCTGGGGGATCGGGGGAGGAAGAGGAGCAGGAGGACGACAGGAACAGGAGAACGCCCAGGGAAAGGGCCAGCACTCCTTTGCTTGCCCGCATCAGAGACCTTGCCATGCAAGGCCCTTTCCCCGGGACGAGACGGACGCCATGAGCGAGGTATGGCTTTCCGTCCTCAGAAATCGGACGGAACGCACAGAACGGGACAGGAAGCGGCACGCAGCACCTTTTCCGCGGTGCTCCCGAACAGGGCCCGCTCCAGATCCGCCGAGCGCCCAGCCGTGCCCAGGACGATGAGATTCACGGCATCCTCCGCCGAGCGTCTCAGGATCTCCTGGAATGGGCGCCCCCATGCAATGAGGATCTGGCAAGGAACGTCACCGCTTCCTTCCCGCGCTTCCGCTACAACCTGCTCCAATCGCTTGCGCCGCCCTTTTTCCAGCCGCTCGCGAAGCTCCTGCTCCGGGACCTCGGCCAGGTGGGCGACTTCCAGCAACCCCTCACCGTCGATGACGTGGAGGATGAGGAGGTGCGCATTGCGCTCACGGGCCAGCGAAAGGGCCTGGTCCAGAGCCCGCCGGCTGGCCTCCGAGAAGTCCAACCCGGCGAGAATAAAGGGACGCTCAACCTTGTCCTTGGATTTACCAGGCCCCTTGCTGCCCATGATACTCCCCCTCACCCGATCTTCACTTCGATCGCGCGTGGCTTGGCTTCCTCGCTCTTGGGAAGATGGACCTTCAGGATCCCGTCCTTGAACTCCGCCACGATCTTCGCGGCGTTGGCGTCCATCGGAAGCTCGAAGGTCCTGGTGAACGTGCCGAAGGCCCGCTCCACTCTGTGGAACTTCTTCCCCTTCTCCTCCTTCTCGAACTTCCTCTCTCCGGCGAGCGACAGGGTCCCGTCCTGCACCTTCACATGGACATCCTCGCGCTTCACATCGGGGAGCTCTGCCTTGATGAGATACTCCTTGTCGTCTTCGACGATGTCCACCGCCGGCATCCACTGGGTCAGCGAAAGAGCCTCTTCCTTCAGCTCCTCGTTCTTCAGCGGAACCCGGTTGAACATCGTGCTGAACCGGTTCTGGAGATCCCTCATCTCCTTGATCGGATCGAACAGGGTCGCGCGGAACGGATCGAACGATGTCATTTTGAAGGGATCGAACTGCGTCAGGCCATTCATGACTGTTCCTCCTCTGTTGACGGCCCCGACCTGCCCGGTTCCCGCTTCCTGCGAGCACCGACACTTCGGGATGATTCCGAGGATCACAAGAGCAAGGAGAATGCCACGCGCTCCACGAATTCGACTCGCCCCCGACCGACTCTTGCTTTGACGGCATCTCCTTGAAGATGCCCGTCTTTCAGGGAGTTGCAACGGGAGCATTGCTTGCGTCTCCGGCGGGATCACCAGTGCGTTTGAAATCCTCCGGAAGTTCTTGCGCGCCTCCCACTCACGAGCCTTGAAATTCCGCAAGATCTGCTCGTTTTCCCTGCTTCCCCTTTCCGGCAGGCTGCCGCTTTCACCCTGTCTTCGCGAGGGATTCCCGCCGCTCCACCCCCTCCGAAAGCCCGTCGTAACCGGATCTTCGCGCTGCCGGCCCACACCCGTCACATTTCCCGGCAAGGATCGAGCTCTCAGCGGCATCGTGCTCCGCAGGCCCGTCTGCGCCGGTCCCCAGTCGAAAGGAAGGCCCTCGATGAATGATACGCGCCGGAATTCCCGCCCCGGATTGGCCGCCTATTATCTGGAAATCCATCGGTTTCCCCTGCTGTCTCCGGAGCGCGAGCTGGATGTTGCCACGCGCTTCCGTCGGGAGGAGCGCGAGGAGGATTTGCACCACCTGGTGCAATCCAACCTGCGCTTCGTGGTCAGAATCGCCAGGCAGTACGTGGGAGGGGCGTTGCCTCTGGAAGATCTGGTGAGCGAAGGCAATCTCGGGCTCCTGCGCGCGGCGCGGCGCTACGATCCCGCCCGCGGCAACCGATTTCTGTCGTGCGCCGTTTGGTGGATTCGCAAGGCCATTCTCGACGCCCTGGAAAACCGCGGAGCTCTGGTCCGCGTGCCCCGGCATCAGGTCCGCAAGGTGCGGCAGGCGCGGGCGCTCGGCGCGGAGCTCTCCACCCGGCTCGGCCGCCGGGCCGAGCGTGAGGAGGTCAGCCGCGCTCTCGGAGTGGATGTTCGAGACCTCGAGGAAACGGAAGGTCGGGTTCAGAAAGTGGTTTCCCTGGATGCCCCCGCGGCCAGGGACGGCAAGAGCCCGTTGAGAGATATGTTACCGGACCGTCATTCCGCCACTCCCGAGCAGGCGCTTTTCCGCCAGGAGGATGGGGTGCGGCTGCGGCGCGCCATTCGCTGTCTCAACTCACGCGAATACCAGGTTCTCTCGGAACGCTTCGGGCTGGGAAGCCGCGGGAGCAGCACCTTGCAGGAGGTCGGGCAGAGGCTTGGGATTTCGCGTGAGATGGTCCGTCAGATCGAGGTCCGGGCGAGACAGAAGCTGCTGCGCGTGCTGCAGCTGGAAGGTATTTCCTCCGGAGAGGCATCCCTTCAGGCGATGGCCAAAGCCTCCCGCAGGGGCGACTATCCCAGAGCTGCCACCTTCTCCACCAGCTCGACCACGCGCATGGCATAACCCCACTCGTTGTCATACCAGGCCACCACCTTCACCAGATCCTCCTGCGGGACCTGCGTGAGCTGGCTATCGTAGATGGAAGAGTGAGAATTGCCGATGACGTCGGCGGAGACGATCGGGTCGTCGGTCACCTGCAGGATGCCACGCATCGGACCCGCCGCAGCCTGACGCATCGCCGCGTGAATCTCTTCCACCGCCGGGCGCTTCTTGGTGATCACCGTCAGGTCCACCACCGAGCCCGAAGGCACCGGTACCCGGAACGCCAGACCCTCCAGCTTTCCCTTCAAGTCCGGGATCACCATCCCCAGCGCCTTGGCCGCGCCGGTGGAAGTTGGAACGATGTTCATGGGGGCCATCCGGCCCCGGCGCGCGTCCTTGTGCAGGTGGTCGAACAGGCGCTGGTCGTTGGTGTAGGCGTGCACCGTGGTGAGGAAGCCCTCGCGGATGCCGTAGAGATCGTTCAGCACCTTGGCCACGGGGGCGGCGCAGTTGGTGGTGCAGGAAGAATTCGAGATGATTCGGTGCGAAGGCTTGAGAATGCCGTCGTTGACCCCCAGGACCACGGTGGCTTCCAGCGGGTCCTTGCAGGGAACGGTGAGAACCACTCTCTTCGCGCCCGCCGCTAGGTGCCGCTCCAGCTCGGCGATTCGCCGGAAGATTCCGGTGGCTTCCACCACCACGTCCGCCCCCACTTCTCCCCACGGGAAAGGAAAAGGGTCACCCTCCCGCTTGTCCGTAACCTTGCGGGTCTGGATGCGGTCGTTGTCCACCACCAGATCGCCGTCCTCCGCCTCGACCTTTCCGGGATAGGGCCCGTGAATCGAGTCGTAGCGCAGCAGCAGCGCCATCTGATTCGTGTCCGCCAGATCGTTGATGGCCACGAAATTGAAGTTCTTGCCCGCGCTTTTCGCCGCTCGCAGGAAGAGGCGGCCAATTCTCCCGAACCCGTTGATTCCGACACGAACCGGCATTCCGTCTTGTTCTTTCACTCGTCCTCTCCCAGGGCTGAGCCGTTACCCTGCCGTCGAGGCCGTCGGGCTCCTGCTCGTTGAGATCTCGACAGCCGATTCTCTCAGGATGTTTCCTCGCGCGCCACTTCCGGCTCTTCCGCCACGCTCCGGCTGCGGTACTCCTTCAGTTTGTACTGGATAGTGCGCGGGCTGATCTTCAGCACGGCCGCGGCGCGCGAAGTGGATCCCCCCACCGATTCCAGGGTGCGCAGAATGGCTTACCGCTCGATCTCCTCCATCGTGGCGCCAGGAGAGGCGGGCTTCTTC
>Ga0137425_1000008_pt1 | contig 66971 bp, 56 predicted proteins | sample EasRivERMZT640_2_FD_102318 | JGI IMG/M metagenome (GOLD analysis project Ga0137425, IMG submission 102318) | Soil microbial communities from meander-bound floodplain in the East River, Colorado, USA - East River MetaG ERMZT640_2 | ecosystem: Environmental > Terrestrial > Soil > Floodplain ...
CGCGGAGCGGTGGTGGTGACCGCCGCCGCCTTTGCGCTGCAGGCGATCGATACCGTCTTCGTCGACCTGGGTGATCTGGAAGGCCTGAGCCGGGAGGCGCGCACCGCCTGTGTCATGGGCTATGCGGGGAAAATGGCTATCCACCCCAAGCAGGTTCCCGTCATCCAGGAGGCGTTCACCCCTTCCGATGCCGAGATCGAAAAGGCCCGGCTTCTGGTTGAGATCCACGCGGCGCACCAGGCCGGCGGAGAAGGGGTCTTCGTCCTCGACGGAAAAATGGTGGACTGGCCGATGGTCCGCACCGCCCAGCGGCTGCTTGCCCGCGCCCGGGCCGCCGGAAAATTTCAGTAAAACACGGTACCCCTTGCAACCCTTCTGGTCCCCGCTCTCATCCCTCCTCCTGCCGGCGCCGCGGATCTATGCGCCACCTCTCCTTCTGCGCAAGATGCTCGCTCCGGGAAAGTCCGTCGAGCTGATTTATGCCGGGGATCGGATGGCTCCCGCGCTGCGGCACGGACAGACCCTGAGTCTGCAGGCGCTCTCCGGAGGATTTCTGCCCGGCGAAATGGTCGTGGCGTCTCAGGCGGGGATTCCCGACGTCTTCCGAGTGGAGCTTCTCGAGGACGATGAGGTGCTGCTGTCAGCCGACTCCGACCCGTCCCTCGCTGTCCGCGTCCCACCGGGCATGGTTCTGGCGCGGGTGCACGCCCCCGCCCGGCGGACCGGGCGGAAGCGTCGAGAATTGCGCCGGCTTGCCATGGACTTCCGGGAGGCGTGGATGGGGCGGATCGATGCTGCGACGCTCGCCGCCGAGAGCATCCGGGTCAAGTATGACGTCCAGGCTCCGTACTATGTCGCTTCCTCCGGACAGGAAATCGAGGGCTCGCTCAAAGAGCGAATTCTGCGGGAAATTCCCAAGGGGCATCGGGTCCTGGTGGCAGGTTCCGGCACCGGGCACGAGTGCTTCGCGCTGTCGCGGGAGGGGTACCTGGTGATGGGCGTCGACTTTTCCGAGGAGATGATCGTCCGGGCGCGCCGTCAGGCGGAGCAGCTCGGCCTTTCAGTCACCTTCGAGGCGGCTGATCTTCGCGCCTGCCGCATGGTCCCTGGCTCGCTCGGCGGGATCGTCTTCACCTACGAGGTGTACAGCTTCCTCCCCACGGCTGAAGAGCGGATCGAGCTGCTGCGAGCCATGGCCTCATGGCTCGGGCCGGGTGGAAAAATCTTTCTCTCGGCCCGCAGGTTGCGAAATTCCTACGAGACTCTGCTCTTGTCGATCCAGTGGCTGCGTGGCGGGATGTGGTCGGGAGGCGCCTGGGGGGATTCCCACACCCGTTGGATTGCTCCCGACGGAAGCATGCGGCGCTCGTTCATCCACATCTTTCCCGAGCGCCGGCTGAAGCGGGAGTCGCGCCAGGCAGGGCTTACCATGGGAGAGTTCCAGGGAGGTCACTGGCTGCTGTCACCGATGGAGTCGAGCTCCACCAGAACCTGACCCCGCTCGACCTGATCGCCCACGCGGCAGCTGATTTTCACGACCCGGGATGGCTCGGGAGCCGTGATCCGGATTTCCATTTTCATTGCCTCCACCACCACCAGGGTTTGACCTCGCTGCACCGATGCTCCCGCTTCCACCGCAACCAGCCGGACCAGCCCGGGCATGGGAGCCTCCAGGCCGTGCTCATGGTGCTGCAGGACCCGCAGTGCGCGCAGAGGGTCGACGCGCTGCAAGCGATAAGCCGCCCCACCTTGCGTCAGCAGCAGGCTGTCCGAGTCGAGCGCGAAGGCAATCCGGTGGAGCACGCCCTGGAGCTCGAGGATGAGCGTCCCCTGAGGCGCTGCGATGTGGCGAAGCTCATGCGCGCGGCCGTCCACCTCGGCGCGGAAGGACTCGGGTGCGCGCTCCAGCTTTACGGTGTATTCCTTCCCCTGCCAGCGGAATCGCTGCTCGATCAAATTCACTTCTCCTCGCCGCCGAGCCGAAACGAATCGGAGCGAGCCCATGGACCGCGAGGCCCCTCTCCACCGCCCGTCTCTCCCGGCTCGCTCCCAGTGACGCCAGCCGGACCATCGCCTGCCAGCATCGCTGCCGCGATGAGAATCTCGTCGGGAGGCGGCGTCACTTCACCGCCTTGTGGAAGGTGCTGTTGCAGAAAATCGGTGGCGGCTTTTCCCGAGCGGAAGATGGGATGAGAAAGGATTTCCTTCAGAAACGCCAGATTCGTGACCGGGCCCAATATCACCATCTGACCCAGGGCCTGCTCCATCCGCCGTATCGCCCCCTCGCGGTCGGAAGCTCCGACGATGACTTTCGCCAGCAGCGGATCGTAATGCACCGGCACCTCGTCCCCCTGCGCGTAGCCCGAGTCCACGCGGACCCCCGGCCCCTGCGGCGACTCCCAGCGCAGAATCCGTCCGGGTGATGGAGCGAAATCGCGCGCCGGATCCTCCGCATAGATGCGGCACTCCAGCGCGTGCCCGCGGGCGTGCGCAGTCTCCCAGGCGGGGGACAGCGGCTCTCCCGCCGCCAACTGCAGCTGGGCCTGCACCAGGTCCACCCCCGTGAGGATTTCGGTTACCGGGTGCTCCACCTGCAGCCGGGTGTTCATTTCGAGAAAATAGAACTCCCGGGAATCGGGATCCAGCAGGAACTCCACCGTCCCCGCGTTCATGTAGGCGGCGGCCTGCGCCACTGCCACGGCCGCGGCTGCCATGCGCGCTCGAAGGTCCTCGTCCAGCGCCGGCGACGGGCTCTCCTCCAGGATCTTCTGGTGCCGCCGCTGCACGGAGCAATCGCGCTCGAACAGGGAGATGACGCGGCCTTGCCGATCTCCCAGGACTTGCAGCTCCACGTGCCGCGCCGAGGGAATGAACTTCTCCAGAAAGACCCTCGAATCCGAGAAGGCCGACTGCGCCTCGCGCCGCGCCGAAGCGAGCGCTTCAGCCAGACTGGACGCGCTCTGCACGACTCGCATGCCGCGTCCTCCCCCCCCACCGGCCGCCTTCACCAGGACCGGATAGCCCAGCCTCTTGGCCTGCTTCTCGAGCTCCTTGTCACTCCCCTCCCCGTCGTAACCCGGAACCACGGGCGCCCCGGCGCTGAGCGCCAGCTGCCGCGCCCGGGTCTTGTCCCCGAGCTGCCGGATCGATGCAGCCGACGGCCCCACCAGCGCCACGCCGGCCGCGGCGACCGCCTCCGCGAAATCGGCGTTTTCCGACAGAAATCCATACCCGGGATGCACCGCCTCGCAGCGGCTGCGGCGCATCGCCTCCAATAACAGGGGAATGTTCAGATAGGTTTCGGCGGGAGTAGATCCGGGCAGCGCGACGGCTTCGTCCGCCTCGCGGACATGCAGGGCGCCGCGGTCCGCCTCGGAGTGCACGGCCACCGCCGTCACCCCGGCTTCCCGGCAGGCCCGGGCGATGCGGACGGCGATCTCTCCCCGGTTGGCGATGAGTAGGCGGCGAAACAAACCGACGCTCCGCGGCCGCTACATGCGGAAAACGCCGAAACGGGTGGGCCGTGGCGGCGCGTTCAACGTGGCGGAGAGGGCGAGCCCCAGGACGCGCCGGGTCTGGGCAGGATCCAGAATTCCGTCGTCCCAGAGGCGCGCCGTGGAGTAATAGGGGCTCCCTTCGGCTTCGTATTTTTCCAGGACGGGACGCATGAACTCGCTCCGCTGCGCATCCGAGAGCGCCGGTTTGCCGGCGCGCAGGTTCTGATCGTCCTTGACGGTGGCCAGCACGTTGGCGGCCTGGTCCCCGCCCATGACGCTGATGCGCGCGTTCGGCCACATCCAGAGGAACCGCGGAGAGTATGCCCGGCCGCACATCCCGTAGTTGCCCGCGCCGAAGCTGCCTCCGATGATGACCGTGAGCTTGGGCACTTCCGCGTTGGCCACGGCGTGCACCAGCTTCGCGCCGTCTTTCGCGATGCCGCCCGCCTCATAGTCCTTGCCCACCATGAATCCGGTGATGTTCTGCAGGAACAGGAGGGGGATGCCGCGCGAGGTGCACAGCTCCACGAAATGGGTCCCTTTCAGCGCCGATTCGCTGAACAGCACTCCGTTGTTGGCCAGGATTCCCACGGGATGTCCTTCGATTCGGGCGAAGCCGCAGACCAGCGTCGCACCGTAGCGTGCCTTGAATTCGCGGAATCGGCTTCCGTCCACCAGGCGAGCGAGGATTTCCCGGACATCGTAAAGCTCCCGAAACGTGCGAGGCAGAACGCCGTAGATCTCCTCCGGGTTGTAGCGCGGCGCCTCGGGAGCCGTCACCTCCACGGAAAGCGGCTTACGGCGGTTCAGTGTCGCCACGATGTCCCGCACCAATGACAGTGCGTGGAGATCGTCCTCCGCGAAATGATCGGCGACCCCGGATCGGCGGGTGTGAACGTCGGCGCCGCCCAGCTCCTCGGCGGTAACCTCCTCTCCGGTGGCCGCCTTCACCAGCGGCGGCCCCCCCAGAAAGATCGTCCCCTGCCCCTTCACGATGATCGCCTCGTCGCTCATCGCCGGGACGTAGGCGCCTCCCGCGGTGCAGCTCCCCAGCACGGCGGCAATCTGGGGGATGCCCGCGGCGCTGAGGCGTGCCTGGTTGTAGAAGATGCGCCCGAAGTGCTCCCGGTCGGGGAAGACTTCCGCCTGCAGCGGCAGAAAGGCGCCTCCGGAGTCCACCAGGTAGATGCAGGGGAGATGATTCTCCGCCGCGACTTCCTGGGCCCGCAAGTGCTTCTTGACCGTCAGCGGATAGTAGGTTCCGCCCTTGACGGTGGCGTCGTTGGCCACGATGAGGCATTCGGTGCCGAAGACCCGGCCGATTCCAGTCACCAGCCCCGCGCAGGGCGCCTCGTTGTCGTACAGATCCCAGGCGGCCAGGGGGCTGAGCTCCAGAAACGGCGAACCCTGGTCCAGGAGGCGGTCGATCCGATCCCGCACGAACAGCTTTCCCTGCTGACCGTGGCGCTCCCGGTATTTCTCTCCGCCTCCCTCGCGGACCTTCGCCTGGCGTTGCCGCAGCTGCATGACCAGCGCGCGGTGGTGAGAATCATTCTCTTTGAAGCGATCGGTACGGGTGTCGACGGTGGAGGAAAGGATTTCCATGGGCGGGGAGTGTAACACTCGCATTCACCGCCCGCAACGCGGTGGATCGAGCTTCCGTAGGCCTCCAGAAGTGCCTACGGTCCTAACGGCTCGCCAGTTCTCCCAGACGGCTCGGGCGCGCGGCCGGGACCGGCGAGCTCAGGTTGACCGGGTCCGGCGCGGGGAGGCGGAACCAGATCTTTCTGTGGAAAAAACTGTTCTCGTGACTGACGATGAAGGAAGCCTCCGGGGCGTCCTCCGAGATGAGAAGCCGCGCCTCGGTGGCCGACCCCGGAAGCTCGAAGGCCAGCTCGGTGGTGTACGACTCACCAGGGCGCAGGGGCCGGGCCAGCAGAGCTCGGGGATCCGAATCGCCCGCCAGGGCGAGCTCAGCGGCCTTCGAAACGGCATAGCTCCTACCTGCTGCGTCCTCCAGGCGAATCTTTCGAGGATTGGGCCGCAGCGGCGCAGCGCCTCGTCGAGGCGAAATGGTGTTGGGGTCGAACCAGGTCTTGACGGTGACGATCACGAAGCTCCCCGGCGCCTGAATCGCCGTCGCGCCGCTCCCCACGGTCTTCACGCTCCGCACCCCTTCGACGGAATAGGCCAGGTGGCAATCCACCTCACAGAAGTATTTCAGCTGTCCCGGCTCCAAGAGCAGATCACGGCTGGTCAGAGAATGGGTCAGGAGCGCGCCGAGGTAGACGGTCAAAACGACCGCCAGCCCCTCCGCCACGCGCCTGGCGGGCCGGCGCCGGCCCCGGATTGCCAGCCCGGCGGCCACGACGCCACCGGCAAGCATCAGGAACGCGGTGAACAGGAACAGCAGGATCACAACCGGGGCGTTGGGAGGGGTGAATTCCATGACGAGATCCTATTAATCTGCGACCCAGCTCGTGGCGGCCGACTGCCACAAGGGTCAATGCGGCATTCGGGTGGCGCGGATGAGCGCCTCCATATGACCCAGATAGGCTTCCAGGGCTTTGCGCCCAGCGTCGGTAATTCTGAATTCGGTCCGGGGAATCCTCCCTTCGAACGATTTCTTGCAGGCGATGAAACGGGCTTCCTCCAGTTTCCGCGCATGCACACTGAGGTTGCCATCGGAAGTTTCCAGCATGGCTTTCAGCTCGCCAAAGGAGAGGGAGGAATTCACCGCGAGTGCGCCAAGAATGCCCAGCCGGATCCGGTCGTGGATGAGACGGTCCAGCTGGAGGGAGCGGGGTGGCGCGGCCTTGGCCGCCCCCGGACGCGCCACAGGCGTTCCGGAGCTTTCCTCATCGTGCTTGCGCCGCGGGTTAGCCACCGTGCCTCCGCGCAATGAGGAATCCGAACAGCAGATGCAACCCGCCGAAGCCCAGGGCTAGAAGCCCGTCTCCCCAGGAGGGCGGGGCGAGGAAGGCCAGCGTCCCCAGTGCCATGAAACAGACCCCCATGATCGGGAACAGGCGCACGGAAAACATGCCCGCCGTCATCACGGCGACACCATAGAGCAGCAGCCAGACGCCGGGAATCAGGGGCGTCAGTCCCAAATGATAGAGCCCCCCGGTCAGCACCGCGCCGGCGCTCAGGGGCGGGAGCAGGCCAAGAAAGAATTGACGTCCAGGCTGCGTCAATAGCGGCAGATGAAGGCGCCGCGCCTTCAGCGCGTTACTCCAGTTCCCCAGGCTGGCCGCCAGCGCCGCCTCGAACATCCAGAACGCCAGCCAAATCTCGCGCGACGGCGCCCGCGAGGCTGCCCAGGCGGCAACCAGTGCGGTCACTCCGACGGCCATTGAACCACGACCCGATAGTGCGGTGAACGATCCGGCGCGCTCCATCGCCGCGCGGATGAAGCGGACATTTTCTATCGCCCTCTCTTGAAGGCTCTCCGGCGCCCTGTCTGGATCGATGCGATTCACATTCCTCAACATGATGGTGCCAACCTACACCCAGACTTGGGCACTGTCAAGTGCTTTGCAGTACAAAGCACGAAAAACCTCTGCAACTCAGGAGCGGCGGGAGGACGAGGAAAAGCAGTGTGGAAGGAAAAGGAAGAGCCCGCGTCTCAGTCGCGGGCTTCGGGCAAACCTGGTAGCGCTACGGGGATTCGAACCCCGGTTTGATGGCTGAGAACCACCCGTCCTAACCCCTAGACGATAGCGCCCCAATCTGGATCCGGGACAGGGATTCGAACCCCGATACCATGGTTCAGAGCCATGTGTCCTACCATTGGACGATCCCGGATCGGAGGCGGGATTCTAGTCAATCCCGCCCGGAACTGTCAACAAAATCGCCCCCTTAGGAGGATCGGGCAGGATTCTCTTCCAGGAACCGCAACAGCCGATCGAGGCGGCGCAGTGCCCTCTCGCGCCCCACCAGGACGAGCACCGCGAAGACTCCCGGCGAGACCGCCTGACCGGTGAGCGCCACCCGCAGGGGGTGGATGAGCTTGGCCGCGGCGATGCCCAGGTGCTCCGCCACCTTGCGAAGCGACTGTTCGGTGGACGCCTCATCGAAGGGCTCCACTTCCGCCAGCGCCTCGCGCAGCGCTTTCATCCGCCGCAGGGTTTCGGGATCCTTCAGGTGCTTGGCGACCGCATCGGGGCTGAATTCCACTTCCTCTCCGAGGAAGATGGTGCAGTCCCGGGCCAGCTCCGACAGCTTGCGGGAGCGGGCCTTGAGAATCTCCATCACCTGCTCGAACCAGACCCGGCGCTCCCCTTCCAGAGACGGCTCCCACATTCCCTTGGCCTGCACCTCTTCCCGGATCGCCTCGCGTATCGTCGCCACCGGCATGGCCTGGATGTACTGGCTGTTCAGCCACTGCAGCTTCTGCTCGTCGAACACCGCTCCCTTCTTGCCCACCCCCTCGAACGAGAAGATCCGGACCAATTCGTCGCGGGGAATGAATTCCCTTCCGTCCCCCGGAGACCAGCCCAGCAGCGCCAGGAAATTGAACAGCGCCTCCGGCAGATACCCTGCTTCCCGATACTCGGTCACGGCGACTGCCCCATGCCGCTTGCTGAGGCGCTTCTTGTCCGGCCCCAGTATGAGCGGCAGGTGGGCAAACGTCGGCGTGGGCATGTCCAGCGCCTGGTAGAGCAGGATCTGCTTGGGCGTGTTGCTCAGGTGATCATCGCCCCGGATCACGTCGGTGATCCGCATCTCCACGTCGTCCGATACCACCGAAAGATGATAGGTGGGGGTCCCGTCGGAGCGCAGCAGCACGAAATCCTCCAGCGTCTCGTTGGCGAACGAGGTCGTCCCATGGACGCGATCTTCCCAGGACGTCGTCCCCTCGGGCACCCGGAAGCGCAGGGCATGCGGCGCTCCCGAGGCGATTCTCCGGGCGATCTCCTCCGGCGCGAGCTTCAGACAAACCCGCTCGTATTTCCAGGCGATCCCCTGCCGCTCGGCCGCTTCGCGCCGGTCCTTGAGCTCGGCAATCTGGCAAAAACAGGGATAGGCGTGGCCCGATTTCTCGAGCCGCACGCCCGTTTCCTTGTGCCGATCCCGGTGCTGCGACTGATAGATTGGCCCCTCGTCCCAATCCAGGCCCAGCCAGCGCATTCCCTCGAGAATCGCCTCGGTCATTTCCTCGCGGGAACGCTCCACGTCGGTATCTTCGATGCGCAGAATGAACGTTCCCCCCAGTTTTCGGGCGAACAGCCAGTTGAACAAGGCTGTTCGGGCCCCTCCAACATGGAGGTATCCGGTGGGAGATGGCGCGAAACGCACCCGCACGCTCATGTTCGCGGTCCTGTCGAACGATCCTCGCGTCAGGCGAGTGAAGGGAGGGCTGGCGGAGAGGGAGGGATTCGAACCCTCGACCCGGTGTTACCCAGGTAACGCATTAGCAGTGCGTCCTGTTCGGCCACTCCAGCACCTCTCCGCATGGAATTTGGCTGGCCGGGAGCGCGTAGTGTAGCGTGAGACGGCTTTTCGTGTCCACGCGGAGCAAGTCTTGACACTCTTTTGGCGCGCTTCTAGAATCGCCACTCAGTCAGCGCCGCCAGCGAGTCGCGGAAAACGGGGAGGCATCCATGAGATTACCAAGGGCTGGATGGCTGGCAGCGCTCGTCCTCATACCTCTCGCGGTGGGATCGGCGCGAGCCGAAAACCGCGCGCGGTCCTGGGAATTCGGCCCCTATCTGGTCTTTGTCGATTTCGACTCCTTGACCGAGATCGAGGATGATGAAGGGCCGGGCTTCCGGTTCGGCTACAACTTCACGCAAGTGCACGAGATCGAAGTCAGCTTCGACGCCCTCAATACGGTGGACACGGTCAGCGGACAGCTCGATGTCCACCAGGGGGAAGTCCAGGCCAATTACCTGTTCAACTTCAATTTTCAGCGACAGCAACCCGTCATCCCCTACGTGACGGCCGGCCTCGGCTTCCTGCGGCTCGAGGTGGATGCGCCGGGCGCCGGGAGCAGCGACGAGGTAGACGGTGAGTTCAATTTCGGGGGCGGAGTCCGTTTCTTCTTCGGAAGGGTGTTCAATCTTCGTCTGGATTTCCGCATGATTTTCTACGAGGGCGGCGGCCAGGTGCTGGCCCCCATAGATTTCCAGAACAATGAGTTCTCCATCGGGGTCGGATGGATCGTTCCGCCACCCTCCAAGCGTAAACCCTGAGCGCTAAGCCTTTCTTTCCTAGCAAGATACTCCACAATCCCCGATTTCGGGTCTATCTTCTTTAAGTAGTTGCGCTCCTGGGGCCTGATCCATAGATTTCCCCTTTGGCCCAGCCTGTCTTTCCAGCGTCCCGCCTCCACCGGCGGCCCGCCAGGCTGCGGCGCGAGGAGGGTCCAGGTGAACGCAGAGGAGATCTGCCGCAAGCTGGATGAAGCCCAGCGCTCCGGAACGGGACTCGAGGAGGTTCTCTCACTCGCCGTGGAGCTCCTGCACCAGTCAAACCCCCGCTTTCACTGGACGGGCATCTACGAGCTCTGCCCCGACAACGTGCTGCGACTCGGGCCGTTCCTGGGCGCGCCCACCGACCATGTGTTCATCGCGGTGGGCCGGGGGGTTTGTGGCACGGCCGTGGCGGAGAACCGCAACATCAACGTGCCCGACGTCACCCAGGCGCCCAATTACCTGGCGTGTTCCAGTGAAACGCGCTCCGAGCTGGTCGTCCTCATCCGCAAGAACAAAAAAATCTTCGCCCAGATCGACATCGACAGCCATGAGCTGAATGCTTTCGACCGCGACGCCGTGACCCAGGTCGAAACGGTGGCCGAGTACCTTGCCAACGCCTATGCCTCGTCCGCGGCTGAAGGCGCCCCGGAAGCCCCCGGACCGGAACCTAGGCGCTAAGCGCGCACGGCGGAGACAGGGTTACCTTGAAGAACCGGCCTCAAGTCCCCTCCGATGCTCCGCCGGGAGTCACCGGCGCCCGAGCCAAGGAATTCCAGAGGCACTTCCGTCTCCTGGACGAGCAGATTCGCGTCCTGGAGCGCGAGCGGCAAAAGTTCTCCGCCGTCGTGCACCACACCGACGCGGGCTTTCTCCTCCTGGACAGCTCGCTGCGCGTCGAGTGGGCCAATTCGGTGTTCGCGCGGCGGTTCTCGCGCGACGCCCACGCCGGGGCCCTCGTCGGGGAGACCTGCAACCAGGTGTTGTGCGGAGAATCGAAAATTTGCTCGGAATGTCCCTCCGCGCGTCCCTTCACCTCCGGAAAAGTGGCCCACCACGAGATGCGATTAGAGCTGGGCGACGACCTTCGCTTTCTCTACGTCACCGCCATGCCCATCCGATCCCTGACCGGCCAGACCGATCAGTGCATCGTCATGGTGCAGGACGTTTCAGACCTGAAAGTGCTGCGACGCTCCCAGGAGGATCTGAAAACCAGCGAGGAGCGCTTCCGCTCCATCTTCGAGCACGCCGCCACCGGGATGGTCACCGTCAATCCCGACGGCAGACTCCTGCAGGTAAATCCAGCCTTTTGCCGGTTCCTGGGGTACACCCCTGAGGAGCTGCGGCGGCTCACCATTCAGGAGATCACCCATCCCGAAGATCTGGCGGTTACCTGCCAGGTCCTGCAGATGGGCCGGACCGGGGCGATCCGGGTCCTGGCCATCGAGAAGCGCTACCTGCGCAAGGACGGCTCCGTCGCCTGGGCCCACACCAACGCCACCTGGATCCAGGATGCCACTGGAAATCCTCTGTACTCCGTGAAGCTGGTCCAGGACATCAGCGAGCGCAAGGCCGCGGAGGAGGCGCTGCGGGAAAGCGAGGCCCGCAAGGGAGCCATCCTCGACACGGCCCTGGATGCCATCCTCACCATCGACCATCAGGGGAAGGTCCTGGAATTCAACCCTGCGGCGGAGAGGCTGTTCGGATTCCTGCGCGAAGAGGTGATCGGCAAGAACATTCTCGATGAAATCGTCCCCCCGGAAGAAAAAGACACTATCCGCCAGGGTCTGGAATCCTATCTGCACACGGGGGTGAATCCCCTCAAGGGAGGCCACGTGGAAATGGCCGCCCTCCGCAAGAATGGCATGCGCATCCCGGTGGAGTTCGCCGTCAGCCGCATCCGGATCGCCGGCGTACCCGCCTTTACCGCCTACATCCGCGATCTGACCGATCGGAAGAAGGTGGAGGAGGCACTTCGGCAGCGCGAAGAGCAAGTCCGGCACGGGCAGAAGATGGAGGCCATCGGGACTCTGGCCGGGGGCGTGGCACACGATTTCAACAACCTCTTGACGGGGATCCTGGGATATGCCGAGCTGCTGAAGATGGGGTCCAAGCCCGGCGAAAAAGTACATCAGGCGGCCGAGGTCATTGAGAAAGCCGCCACGCGCGCCGCTTCCCTGACCCAGCAGCTCCTGGGCTTCGCCCGGCGCGGCAAGCACCAGAATGTGCTCGTGGATCTGCATGCCCCTATCCAGGAGGTAACGGGCCTGCTGAGCGCCACCCTCGATAAAAACATCAGGCTCCGGCTCGATTTCGCCACGCCTACGGCGCCCGTGCAGGGTGACCCGGGACAGATGAGCCAGATCATTCTGAACCTTGCCGTGAATGCCGCGGACGCCATGGCCGAAGGAGGCGACCTGGTCTTTCACACCGAGACCGTCGATCTCACCCCGGATCAGCGCCGGCGCCATGATGGGACCTTGCCCGGGCGCCACGTCCTCGTAGCCGTCTCGGACACCGGAAGCGGGATTCCACCCGATGTGATCCCGCGCATCTTCGAGCCTTTCTTCACCACCAAGGATCAAGGCAAGGGGACCGGGATGGGGTTGGCGATGGTCTACGGGATTGTGCAGAACCATGGGGGCTTCATCGAAGTCGATTCCGCCTTGGGATGCGGGACTACCTTTCGCCTCTACTTTCCCGAGGTCCGCGAGCAGGAGTCCCGGTCCCTGCAAAAGGCCGGTGGGGAAATGGTCGAGCCGGGCAGCGGCACCATCCTGGTCATTGACGACGAGGATGCGGTCCGCAGCGTGGCCACGGCCTTCCTGGAGGAAATGGGGTACCGGGTGCTGACGGCTTCCGACGGGGAGGAGGCGGTGGCGGTTTTTCGGGCCTCCCACGAGCCCATCGACCTGGTGATCATCGACATGGTGATGCCCGCGATGGGCGGCCGGGAGTGCTTCCGGGCATTGAAATCAATCCGGCCCGGCCTGAAAGCGGTCCTGTCCACCGGTTACGATTTCAACGCGGCCGTCCAGGAAATCCTCGACGAGGGAATGCGCGGCTTCGTCCAAAAGCCCTATCAGCTGAGGCAGCTCTCGGAAGTGGTCGCCGCGGCGCTCAAATCCTGAGCGTCACTCCATGCGAAATTCGATCCGATAGACGAGATCGTGGGCATTGCGCACGATCCATCCCAGGAATGCCCCTGCCAGCATGCCGTTGGAGCGATCGCGAATCTGACCCCGGAAGGTCCCGCCGCTCTGCATGAGCTTTACTTCGCCCCGGTGAGTCACCTGCTGCTTGTGCTGCCAGACGGCGTGCCCTTCCTTTCCGCGCTTGCGCTTGGTGATTTGGAACACGAATCGCGGATTGGTCTTGAGCAGCTCGTTCAGGTCGTCCAACCCCTTCCCCTGCACGAACACCAGGTCACAGTTCACCACCTGCATGGTCACTTCCCCCTTTCATTCGTCCGCCCACTTCGGCTAACCCCGCCTCCGAGATACCCACGAGAGCGTGTAGAACAGGGCCACGATCAGCAACAAGGCGCGGATCCCCGTCACGAAGGATAGCGACTCCAGGATGCCTCCCACCCCGGCGCCAAGCAAGTTCGAGCCCAGCGCCACGTCGCGCTCGCGAGTTTCCTGAAACGACCCGATGAAAACCAGCCCGGCGAAGAAGATCGGCAGGTTCAGCAGGCCACCCGCGGCGATCCCGCGCGACACCGGCCCCAGGGAGCTGAAGGATTCCATGGGGACCAGATAGACCGTCAACACCGTCGCCAGGAGACAGAGATAGAGCACACCTGCCTTCGGCTTCAGGCGAGATGAGACCAGGTTGGCGAGCAGGATCAGCGCGAGGATCGCCGAGATGGTGATGCTGCTCACCAGCCAGGTGGAGCCGAACAGGAGCGCTGTCTTGCTGATGTTCTGGAACTCCAGGAGCAGGAAAGCCGCCCCCAGGAAGAAAAAGTGAAGGCTCAGCCGCTTTCCCCGTGGAACCGCCACGCGCGACAGGACGACGAACAGCAACAGCAGAATGACCGACAGGCTGAGATGCAGCCGGGGAATCTGGCACTCCTCCAGGTATAGGTAGGGCCAGTCATCGGAGGAGAGCATTCGAGGAGTCTGCAGGCTGACGGGATGCTCCTCGATGAACCGCTCGACCGCCAGATCGTTCCGTATGAGCCGGCGCAGGCGCTCCGGATCCCGGGCGGCGACGAACAGCGTTCCTCCCCAGCCGTAATGCCCCGCGGGAATCCTGAAGGTCACCGGCTCCTGTTCGAAAGCCGCCCGGAGGTTCGCCCCGATCCTCCCCGTGATCCACGGACGCGGGGACTCGAAGGAAACCGTCAAAATCCCTCGCTCGCCCAGCCGATCCCTGGCTTCGCGGAAGCTCTCGACCGTATAAACGTAGTGATCGATGCGCGTGTTGTTGTAACTGGAGGACTGAGTGTGCGCGTCCAGCAATCCGAAGGAAATCACGTCGTAATGCGCCAGATCATGATGGAAAAAGGAGCGTGCATCGTCCACCACGACCCTCACCCTGGGATCGGCGTAGGGCGCTTCGGGATGATAATCGCGCCCCAGCTGGATGATTCCCGGGTCGATCTCGACGGCCGTGACTCGCTCCACACCATGGCGCAGCGCTCCCGCGACATCGTTTCCTCCACCTGCCCCGACGATCAACACATCCCTGGCATTCTCCTGAATCCGGTACGGGATGTCGTATTGACCGAACGCGCGCCTGGCGGGATCGAGCTTGTCAGGCCACTTCCGCACGAAATCATCGGAGAGATCGAGCAGCGCCATGTACCCCACGTTGTTCACGTTGAGGAGAAATCCCCGGTCCATTCCGCCTGCCACCAGTTCTTTCAGCTCAAGCTTCTGATAGGGGGACCAGACGGTTCTCACGTTTCCCGGGTCCGGCTGGAAGCCGATCCACGCCACGGCGCCGGCGAAAATCCCCAGCGCCAGCCGTTCCCGTCCGGACCTGCCGGTGATAGCAGCGATCGCTATTCCCGCCACCGCGAACCAGGTCCAGGGCGGCCAGTACGCAAAGGCGACGATTCCGAATATCCACATTCCCGCGAGACTCGCCGCGACGTTGAGGGAATAGGCCCGCACCACCTGAGTGTGAGCATTCATGAGCCCCCCGAGCCTGCGGCCCAGGGGAATGAACGCAACGAAGATCAGGAGGCAGACGCCCAACGTCGCGCCGAGTCCCAGGATCGTCGCCAGCAGGACTCTTCCCGATCGGACCTCGTACCAGATGGGTGAGTCGGAAAACACGCTGAGCAGCGTGGGCGCGTCCCGAAACGGGTGCAGCGGACTGCCTTCAAAGGGAATGCTCAACGGCAAGGTGATGAGGAGCAAGATGAGGGAGAGCCCGGCGGTGGTCGCGGTGAGCGGCGCCTCGGGATCAGCGCGGCAGCAGCCGAGCCCCATCCCCAGAAAACAGGCCAGGAGCACCAGGTTGTTCACGTAGGCGAAGATGCGGATTTCCGTGGAGAGGTAGCGGATGAGGCAGATTTCCAGGAAGAGGATGAGGAAGCTGACCACGACCAGGTGCAGCTCCCCTCTTCCCTTGGGGGGGTGGCTCATGCAAAACCCGACAGGAAGTGGCGGAGGGAGCAGGATTCGAACCTGCGGAGCTTTCGCTCAATGGTTTTCAAGACCACCGCCTTAAACCGCTCGGCCATCCCTCCGCGGCAGGCATTTTACATTGATTTGCTGAGCGCCGGGGCTCGGGGATTCTTGGCCAAGGGGTTCGTTTCTTTACTAAATGGAGGGAAGGGCGGCGTACCGAAGCAAGTTCCACTGACTAATCAATCTGCCTCGGCTTCTGCATTTGCTGAAAAGTCGAACTGCTCGCCAACTTCGCCGTGATCATTACCTCTCGCTTGAGCAGCTCCTGGGTTTGTAAGTCTGTGGCGGTGACGTGGATCTGCGCCGTCGCGACCTGCGAGTTCAGCGGCGCCGTTATGGTTGCTGTGATCTGCGCTACCTGACCAGGCCCGAGTGCGTTGACACGCGCAGTCGAAAGCTTGATGGGCCAGGGGCTGGAAACTGTCAGGGAGTAATTGCGATTGCTTGCGCTCATATTGATCAGACCGAGCGCTATCGTTCTTGTGGCACCTGGCAGGAGCGCGATGGCGGATTCCTCTACCGACAGTTCCAGGTCGTCAGCGCTGCTGTTGAGCTCTTCCGCTATGTCCTTAGCGTTGGCCAAGTCGCTGTGCGTGGCCTCGGGATCGCAAACGGTTATCTCCAGCTCGCTGAGCGCCTCGCCGACGGTGCTGGCACTCGTCAGGCCCGCGAGATCGATGGGCCGTCCACGAGTCAGGCGACCGGAGGTGAGGTTGAGCAACACATCGAGCAGCTGCTGTTGAGCCCGTGCTCTCATGTCGTTTTTGGGATTCTGCGGCTGGAGGAAGGCACAGCTGATGGGTGCGCACTCGGGGAACACATTGGAAGTATCAGCGATTTTCGTGAACAGGGCTTGGAGCTCAGCCCCGCTAACCTGCTGGAACCCGTTGTCACTGCATTGATGTGCCCAGAATCCGGCGCCGCGGGGCTCGGAGAACTCGAAAGCGCCTATATCGCAGGCTGCACCCTGGGGACGGGGTGTGCCCCGCTGATCAACAAGCAGTGCATTGCCATCGACATCCGTGCATGATTGCAAGGCAACGGCATCCAGGGCCGAGCTATTAGGGATCAAAGCAACGGTCGGTGACGGTCCGCCGTTATCCGCAAGTAGGGGGACGAATCCATTTGAGCTCTCGACTTGTGCACTCCAGTCCACACCCACAATGTCATTAGAGCCGCCGAGACCAAGCCATGAGCAAGATGTGTTATCACCGACGAGGTTGTTTCCCAGCGATGTTCCACTTCCGGCACAATCCCTATTGGTCCCCTCACATGGATAACCGTCCCCGGCGAGAGGACAGAAGTTTCCTGCAATTACCGAACTCTTCACACTAGCGGTTCCAGTTGATTTGAATCCACCAACGTCGTTCGCCCTATTGCCGCTGATTGTACTTGCGACGATGTAAATCGTGCCGGTGTTCGCAATGCCTCCAACGCCAAGGGGTGAAGCATTATTATTATTCGCGATTGTGCTGTTGAGTATACTGAGGTTCCCACAATTTAGTATCCCGCCAATAGAGAAGGGCCCTCTAACTCTATGATTCGCTACAGTCGACCTTAGAATCCTCATGGCGCCATAATTCTCGATGCCGCCCGCCATCGCAAGCACAGCGCTCTGGTTGTCCTGTATCGCCGAGTCCTGAATAACTACAGTTCCCTCGTTATAAAAACATGCAGTTCCGCTACTAAGATTGCCCTCTACGATACCACTATCGAGAAGCATATTTCCGCGATTCCATATGCCCCCGGTTACTCCAATGTTGCCCGTGAGAGTACTGCCGATAAACTGCAAGTCCCCAGTCAGGTCATTGTATATCCCCGCGCCATAAAGCCCTTGCCGACGAGAGGAACTGCCGGAATTGCCAGTAAAGGAACTGTGTAGAATGATTGCGCGACCGGAGTTGTTCAAGCCACCGCCGGGAGAGATGCTTTCCGCGACCAAGGTCCGGTTATTGCTAACGAGAGTACGGCTGAGAACAAGTGTACCGAGGTTTTGAATGCCACAGCCCTGAGCTAAGCCGCGGTAGCAGGAACCGTCGATGCAGAATCCTGTCACGTTCGATGTGACAGTGCACTCTGTTAGAGCCAAACTCCCTTCGTTATAGATTCCCCCACCCCGTACTTCAAAACCATGCTGAACAGTGACGCCTGTGACAGTCACATCCGCGGTCGCGGCGATTCGCAGGACTCTGCTGAAATTATTGGCATCGATCGCAGTAAGCTCAGCTCCCAGACCCTGAATGGTCAGATTCTTATCGATGAAGAGCTCGCCGCTTGTCAGGATGATCGGCTGTCCGGCGAGGGACGGGTCGAAAGCAATCGTGTCGCCAAGTGTAGCGACGGCGATCGACTCTCGCAAGGATCCGGGACCACCGTCGTTCGAATTCGTCACTGTGAGGGTTGCCGCGTGCGACGCCGAGGTCAAGACAGACACCGCCCCGACGACTGCGGACAGCATTACTGCAGGCAGGTGTCTCTTCATGGCTGTCTCCAGACGGGGAAGAAGTCGCTCATCGTAATTCTCGGTGTTTCTCGAAATAAGCAATCATCGAACTTCAGTTGGGGCCGAACTCGTTCGCGCGTCCGCCGTTGACTAATTTACTTGCTTCGGCTTCTGCACCGGCTGAAAGGTCGGACTGCTCGCCAACTTTGCCGTGATTATGACATCTCGCTTGAGCAGCCCTTGGGTTTGCAGGTCCGTGGCGATGAACTGAATCTGTGCGGTCGTTGCCTGCGTGTTCAGCGGCGCCGTAATGGTTGCGGTGATTTGCGCGAGCTGCCCGCTGCCCAGGGCGTTGATGCGGGCGGTCGACAGCTGTACCGGCCAGGGACCAGAGGCGGTCACGGAGTAGTTGCGATTGCTCGCGCTCATATTGATCAGGCCGAGCGTTATCGTTCTTCTGGCACCTGGCAGGAGCGCGATGGCGGATTCCTCTACCCCCAGCTCCAAGTCATCCGTGCTGCCATTGAGCGCCTCGGCAATGTCCTTGGCGTTGGCCAAATTGGTATGCGTGGCCAACGGATCACATACGGTCAGCTCAAGCTGGCCGAGGGCCTCCCCAACCGTAATGGCGGTCGTCAGCTCGGCAAGGTCAATGGGTCGTCCGCGGGTGAGCCGACCCGAGGTAACGTTTAGCCAGACATCAAGTAACCCCTGCTGAGCCCGTGCCTTCATGTCGTTCTTGGGATTCTGCGGCTGTAGGAAATAACAGCTGATGGGCGCGCACTCGGGGAACACGCTCGAAGCGTCGGCTATTTTTGTGAAAAGCGCCTGGAGCTCGGCATCGCCAATCTGATGGAATCCCTTGTCGCTGCACTGATGGGCCCAGAAGCCTGCGCCACGGGGCAAGGAGAACTCGAACGCACCGATGTCGCAGCCCGTTCCCTGTGGACGCGGGACGCCACGCTGGTCGGTGGTGATGGGATTGCCCTCAGTGTCTGTGCAATTTGCGAGAGGTGTATGGTCAATTGCTGGGCTGCTGGGTAATAGAGCGATGGTCGGTGTCGGACCGCCATTATCAGCCACAAAGGGGGCCAAGCCATAACCCACTTTTTCCGCTCCCTCAAGAACTGTCTTCCAATCCGCCGTCACCGTATCGCTTGAATGGGCGCCTCCCAACCAAACACAGGCACTCGTCTCGCTGAGCAGGTTGTTTCCCAAGGAAGTCCCCGTCCCACTGCAATTGAGGTCAACGCCGCCGCATTCCTGACCTGGGAGGCCCTTTATCGGGCAGAAATTTCCAGCCAGGATCGTGTTTTTCATCCGCAAGTTCCCAAACGGCATGGCGATGCCGCCGAGGTAATTCGATCGGTTTCCGGTTATCGTGCACGATACGATGTCGGCGGTGCCACCATTGATGATTCCACCAGCACCACCGAGAAACCCTCTATTGTCCGTAACGGTGCTATTGAATAGCCTCATTTCACCAGAATTCGAGATTCCACCTGAGCTGACACAGCCCGTGTTCTCGGAGACCAGGACGTGGTCGGCCCTGAGCACGCCAACGTTTGCTATTCCGGCAACCTCGGCCAAAGGGCATGCACTGTTCCTCGTGATGATACTGTCAGTCAGCGTTGCGTCACCTGCATTGACAACCGCCGCATTGGTTGTCCCGGAATTATTAGCCACTGTAGTTCGAGTAAGAATCATCATGCCTTGATTGAAGATCCCCCCAGTCACGCCTATATTTCGGGCTACTTCGCTATCAACGAGACTCAGGGTAGCGGACGATTCATTGTAAATTGCAGCTCCGACCACTCCATGAATTCGTGCCACTTCATTCACGTTGTCGGAGACTTTGGTATTGTTCAGGATTGCACTTCCGGCGTTGTATATTGCACCACCTTGGGTCTGAAACTCGCCGCGGGTTTGGTTTTGTTGCAGGGTGCAGTGCTCAAATGTAATCGTCCCGCTGTTGAAGACACCTCCTCCCTTCACAGCGAGCGCTTTCACTCCACGCGCGCCCGACGTATTCGATAGGATTGACGCATGGGTCAATGCCAGCGTTCCCGCGTTGTAGACTCCTCCACCCTCTCCCACGACTCCAGACTCCAATAGGTGCATCTCGAGTCCGTTTCGGATCGTAAGATTCGAAATTGCGACGTGAGAATTGGATGTGACGTTCAGAATTCTGCTATTGGCATTGCCATTCAGGATGGTTTGACTCTCCCCGAGGCCGGTGATTATTAGTTCCTTGTCGATTAGCAACTCCCCAGTGGTCAAGAGAAGTGGGACTCCAGCTAAACTTGAATCAAACCGAATTTCATCGCCAGGTGCGGCCAACGCTATCGCTTCGCGGAGTGTTCCCGGGCCGCTATCGGCCGCACTAGACACGGCAATCACTCCGGCAATGGCTATCCCTTCTCCCGAACACAAGAGTGAAACGAAGAGGGCAGGCAGATATGCCTTGCGCCAACCCGACCGATTCCCCTGGGGAAGACACATCAATTTGCCCCTCCATTCAGCAGAACGCCGATATCCCTAACTCTCTGCAGTTGCTGCTTTGTAGCATTCGGGTCACAGATAGCTGCTTCAATTTCGACAACCGCCACTCCTACAGAGGTTGCATTGGACAAACCCTGGAGCTCCACTGGCCGTCCTTTGGTCAGCCGTCCGGAGGCGAGGTTGAGCCACACCGCGAGAAGCTCGCGTGCTGCCTTGGATTTCCAGCTGCTTTGCGCGCCGTCGGGCTCCAACAACGCGCAGGTCGCCAAGGCGCATTCCGGGAAGGCATCTGACTTGTCGTTTATCGCTGAAAACAGCTCATTGAGCTCAGCCTCGCCGTAGATCGCGAATTTCTTGTCCCGGCATTGATGCATCCAGAAGGTCACGTCCTCGGGTGGGATGAACTCAAACGACCCGATGTCGCAGCCCGAGCCCTGGGGACGTGAAACGCCGCGCTGATGGAGCGAGTTAGGATTACCGTGCAGGTCCGTGCAGGCCTCCTGAGGAATTGCATCAATCGCAAGGCTATTCGGAAGGAGCGCTACTGTCGATGTGGGTCCCGCGTTATCGGCCAGCAGGGGCGACAGGTTCGAGCTCTCCAGAATCGAGGTCCAATCAACACCAATGAGATCGCCGATGCCGCCGTCCGATAACCCGGAGCAATTCTGCCCGGCACCGATGACATTGTGACCCAGCGATGTCATGTAACTTGTACAGTCACAGCCTACGAAGCCGTTTCCCCAGGCTCCGTTTCCCATGATCAGCGAGTTCTTACTGGCCGTAATCCCGGCCACGCTCTGACAAGCGTCATGATGGCTAGAGTTGGCTATGATTGTACTATTCGACACCCGACCCGAGATGAGGCCATCACGATCGGAACCGTTACTGACAATCGTAGAGTTATTGATCTCAGTTGCTGCCACAATTCCCGCCACCGCAGAATTGTTGCCGCTGATGGTTGATCCCTCGATGACCCGCGCATCGACGATGTAGCCTCCACCAACTCCAGACCAGTTCGATTCGATCTGGCTATCCCGGACAAGTATCGCACCGTGGATGGCACCGCCACTAAAACCGCCGTTACCGACTAGCGAGCATCGGATAAGGGACAAGTCCCCGCCGCCAACAACAGCGGGGCCGTTACCGAGACTGTTGAACGTAATTCGGGTGTTCTCAACTGTCATGAGACAGTCACGCTCGTTGTAAACAGCAGCACCATCGATGCCCTTCTGGCGGTCCCAGTAACCACTGTTCCCGTTTATCTCCAAACCTGTAAGGGAAGCCTTGCCTGAATTGTAGAGTCCGCCACCATACGCATGGCGCCAGGCATTTGCTTGATTCCCATTGATAGCGCAGTTGGACAGATGGAGTGTCCCTGAATTGTATATCCCCCCACCCCTCACGGAGGTGCCTTGTCTGCGAGATTCCGAGCTACATATCATGTTTGTTGCAACATTCCCTTGAACAGAAACACTTTTCAAGTGTCAGATCGCCTGCGTTGAAAATTCCTCCCCCTTCAGCTATCACGTCTTCAGAAATGCCTTGCGAAACGATCCTTCCTTCAAAACCGTTCCTGATCGTTAAATTCGAGACAGCCATGATGGCGTCCTGCCTAGCGTTGAGGATTCGACTTGACGAATTGCCATCCAATAGGGTCGAGTCGCGCCCGAGTCCGGTGATCATCAGATTCTTGTCAATCAGCAGCTCACCTGTGGTCAAGAGAATGGGTATCCTGGCGAGTGCTGCATCAAACTGAATGTTGTCGCCGGGAGAGGCGAGCGCGACCGCGTCCCTGAGTGAACCTGGGCCACTGTCGTTGGCTTTGGTGACGGTGAGTGTGGCAGCATCGATTCCGATAGCCAGCTCGGACTCCACCGTTAGAACTACACACAGCACCCCTGCGAAGAGGAGTTTGGTCATGCCTGTCTCCGCTAGTTATGATCGACGCTTTCATTGAGCGCCACAGCGATGTCCTTGGCGTGGGAAAGGTCCTGCCGTGTCGCGCTGGTATTGCACACTGCCGCTTCCACTTCAGCAACCGCCGCCCCCACTGTCGGTGCATTGGTCAGCACCTGAAGCGCAACCGGTCGCGCCTTGGTCAGCCGCCCAGAGGCCAGGTTGAGCCACACGCCTAGAAGCTCTCGGGCCGCCTTCTCCTTCCAACTACTGCGGGGGCTATCCGGTTCAAGGGCCTGGCATGTCGCCGGAGCGCACTCAGGGAAAGCGCTGGACTTCGCGTTGACGGCGGCAAGAAGCTGACTGATCTGGTCGGAACTGTATTCAGCGGAATTCTTCTCCCGGCATTGTTGCATCCAGAAAAGTGTGTCGCGGGGCGCAGAGAATTCAAAAGCGCCAATGTCACATGCTGCGCCCTGGGGACGGGGGACACCGCGCTGGTCTGTGGTGATCGGATTGTCCTCCTCGTCGGTACAAGCCGACGCTGGGATGGCGTCCCTGGCAGGGCTGTTGGGTAGGATGGCAGCAGTCGGGGTAAGTCCACCATTATCCGCAAGAACCACACTTGGAAAAGTCCCGCTCGGCGAGGCCTGCTGTGGGAATGTTTCAAGAATGTCTTCAACAGCCACTCCGACCATATCGCCATTATTCCCATCGACGAATCCCTGACACTCGTCACCCAGTGCACCAATAATATTGTGCCCGTGCGATTCGAACGAGCCACCGCAGTCGCTGGCACAAGACGAATCCGACGTGGGGCAATTCAACAATATGTAATTCCCCGCGATCACGCTGTTTTTTACCACGGCCGGCGCATAACTGGATATTCCACCAACCACGCCGGGGGAGTAAACGTTCGCGGAATTGGCAGTCACAGTCGAATTAATGACCACAAGTTGTCCACCATTGGAGATCCCGCCATCGGAATAATTTGAACTATTGCCAATGAGGGTGCTATTGACCAGCAGAGCCTCGCCCCCGTTGTCGAGGCCACCCGTACCCCAGTATGCGTAGTTGCCCACGATTAGGCTTTCCCGGATGTCTAGTTTACCGAAATTCAAAATGCCGCCCCCAAGAGCTGCAGCACGGTTCCAAGCAATGACGGAACGCACGATTCGAAGGGAGCCTTCATTAGCAATCCCACCACCACTAGACCCGGCCCCACCAGTGCCCATGTTGCCCTGAATCAAACTGTCGACGATGGTCATGGCTCCGGCATTGTAGATTCCAACTCCGGTGCCTCTGGACTGGCTTCCTGCAAACACGCATTCCTGGAGGTAAGCATTCCCTAGCGGATCGTTGTAGAGTCCGGCGCCAAGGCCAGTTTCCACGGTGCCCCGGAGGCTAGTGCGAATGCCAGTGAGATTACCCCCTGCGTTGTAGATGGCCCCTCCGCGCCCGGAGCCATAATTCCCTGTTATCACGCTATCGCTCACGCGCAGGTTGCCTTCAGTGTAAATGCCTCCACCATATATCCGCTCTACAGTAAGAGTCATGCCCGAGATGATCACAGAAACATCTGATGCAATGCTGAAGACGCGAGAGGGTGGAAAATATTCTTCCGTCACCGTAACAATTGTCAGTTCGGGACCTCTTCCGATTATCTCCAGATTCTTGTCAATAAGAATCTCTCCACCGGTAAGGCGAACGGTTGCACCTGCATGTGCATTGTCGAAAATTATCTGGTCATTTCCCGTCGCCAGGGCAACCGCGTCGCGGAGCGATCCTGGCCCATTGTCATTGCTGTTCGTCACGATAAGCGTGGCAGCTTCCAGGTTGGGAGGGACTATCGTAACGAAGAGCAACGCTACAAGGAGAATAGGTGCGCGACACGGATAAATCATGTCCGTCCCCGTTGCTCGAAAATGAATCGGTCCCCATTCGCTGCGAGGGCAATCGACTCCCTGAGGGATCCCGGCCCGCTGTCGTCAGGGCTTGTCACGGCCCCCAATCCCGAGTTATGCGACAACGCTACGCTGAGAACGGGCAAAACCGTCCTGCGTGATGTTGCTTCTTCATGGCTGTCCCCAGAGAGCTATCAGTTCGCTCCTTCATTCAGCAGGTCGCTCATGTCCCTGGCCCGCTGCAATTGCTGTTTCGTAACATTCGGGTCGCAGACGGCCACCTCAATCTCGGCAACCGCCGCTTCCACCGACGTGGCGCTGGACAAACCATGCAGGTCGACCGGCCGCCCCTTGGTCAAACGCCCAGAGGCCAGGTTGAGCCACACCGCGAGAAGCTCGCGCGACGCTTTGGCTTTCCAGCTGCTTTGCACGCTGTCAGGCTCCAATGACGCACAGGCCGCAAGGGCGCACTCAGGGAAAGCAGCGGACTTGTCGTTAACCGCTGAAAACAGCTTATCGAGATCGACCTCACCGTATACGGCCGATTTCTTCTCCCGGCATTGTTTTAGCCAGAATAGCGTGTTGCTTGGCGCAGAGAATTCAAAAGCGCCAATGTCACATGCGGCTCCTTGCGGGCGGGGGACGCCCCGCTGGTCGGTGGGCAGTGGATTCCCCAGGTCATCTGTGCAGGCCGCAACAGGAATGGTGTCAATGGCAGGACTACCAGGCAGAAGCGCGAAAGTTGCCGTGGGGCCACCATTGTCGGCAAGTGTCGGTTCGAACACGGTGGCCGGGTCTAATCCAACGACATCTCCATTGACACCAGTTGAAACTCCCGTGCATCCCTCTGTGTTGCCGATGATGTTGTGACCTCCGGATATCATGAGATCGGAGCAATCGCTGGGAGTCCCATCCCCGTAATAGTTCCCCATCACGATGGAATTCGTGACAGTTGCGGGACCGTCGATACCCGCACGGGAACTACTACGCGGATTCCAGTTATTGATGACCGTCGAGTTGATTACGTGAGAGGCCCCCCCAATGCCTCCACCCTGATTGCCACTGATTGTGCTGTTGACAATGAGGAATGAGCCCATGACTCCGCCTATCGTTTCACGACTGACATTCTCGCTTATTAGGGAATTGCGGATGATGCCGTCGCCAATAACTGCACAATTCCAGTTTTCAGTCAGAACACATGATTCCATAGTCAGATGGCTGCCATAAAAGGCAGAGCCCCATCCTGAGTTCCTAATAAAGGTCGTATTGGCTATGTGCACTGGTCCACCGCCAGAAATTGCTCCGCCGGACTTTGCGGAGTTGCCGACAAAGGCGCTGTCCGTTATAAAGACTGTTCCATCACCGTGGATTCCTCCGCCAGACCCACCAGCACCAACACCATTATTGGCGATAACAGAGTGAGTAATCGTGAGAGGGCCCCGCGAGTAAATACCTCCTCCGGAGAAATAGGTACTGTTATTCTCTATTCGGGACGATTGAATTCTCAGCGAGCCGATAGAATAGATTCCCGCGCCGTAACGCCCGAAGTTATCCCTAACCACGCAGTGATCGAGAACGAGATCACCCTCCGACAAAATACCAGCAGAGCCGTAACCACTGAAATCAGGATCAACGCCATTCCGGACGGTGATGGCCTTGATAGTCACTGAAATGCTCTTGGCAATGTTAAATACATTCGATGCCTTGTTACCATCTACGATGGTCTCCTCAGACCCCAGCCCCACAATCCGGAGATTCTTGTCGACTACCAGGGGGCCGCTGGTCACAACAATGGGGATCGAGGCCAGGCTTGCGTCGAAATGAATCTCGTCACCGGATGATGCCGTCGCGATGGCATTCCTTAGCGAGCCCGGCCCACTATCATTGACATTGGTGACCATAAGGGTTGCTGCTTGCAGGCTTGTGGTCAAGAGGACGGGAATCGATGCGAGGGAGGGATCAAACACAATTTCATCTCCGCCGGAGGCGAGATTGATCGCATCTCGCATTGACCCCGGCCCAATATCGTCCGCATTGGTCACCGTGAGGGTTGCCGCAAGAGGATCTGAGGCGAGAAGGGACGCCGCCCCGAGAACTGCGCACAGCAGCCCTGCGAACAGGAGCCTCTTCATGGCTGTCTCCAGAGAGATTTGCCACTAATCATAGGCCCTTCATGGACGTCTTCGCAAACCCTCGAAGAAGCCTGACCACCCCTTAAATGCCGAAGGACCGCAGTTACCGCACAGGTCGAGCGCAACGCGGGAGTGCAATGAATCCGCCAAAGGAGTTATGATGTTCACACTGAATCACTGACAGTCAGGCTCTCTTTCTACAGTCGATCAGCAGCGATGAACGCTCACGCGCGACATCCTTTGGGGGGTCCATGATGAAGAGTGCAATGAAACTGACCGGGACAGCAGGGGGGTATTTGGGCAGCGCCATCTGCCTTGTCGCCATCTTGGGAAGGTTTTTCGGAAGACCGCACATTCTCGGATGGGATGCCAGCCATGTGCTGCTCCTGGGGATCGCGGTGGTGGCGATGGCCTGCTGGGCAAAGCTGGAGGCGGCGTAGCTGGGACAGTAGGTGGTGCGAGTTCGGGCGGCGAAACTCAGATGGACGGGCCGCTCTCTCCGGGGGCTGACGTGGGGCTAGGAGCGAGGTTGACGTGGTGGAAGAGCCGATTGCGGTTCTTTACCAGGTACCAGACGACGGCGACATTGATGACCAGGATGATGAAAACCACCGGCGAAAAGTCGCGCATCAGGTGATAGATCTCGATGGGGATGAAAAAGGCAGTCTCCCCGATGGCCAGCCAGGCGGCCCAGAAGACCCGGAACATCATCCCGAGGCTTTCCACCAGGAGCAGGACACCGTACAGAAGGGTTCCGGAGGCGATCCATTTCAGCGACGACGGCGTGATGGCCTGAAGCTTCAGGCCGAGGTCGGCGAAGAATTGATGCTCGGGATCGATCCGGACCCAGTGCAGAAACTGCTCGAAAGCCGATTGCAAGTCTTGGTCGAGGAGGCTGTAGAACCCTACTGTAATCCCGAACAAGAGAAGACTCTTGCCGAGTTTCAGGGCGATGATGCTGTAGAGTCCCGTGGCCGCCCCGGAAGAGCGTCCTTCCCCACGTATTCCTCCCCATTTGCCCTGACCTGTCATCCTACCTTCCAATCTGGATTTTCAAAGGATTCTTCGACCCCGCGCGCTCCCCTTCCCGTTTCGGCTGCGGCTGAGTCTGTCCATTTGGTGGACAGATCTGGGCGGCCGCGCGGCTCCCCCCTATACTGCGCCTGGATCAACCGGGAAGCTACTGGCATGATTCCAATTCAACCATCTCACTGGCGAACCCGTCTCTAATGCAGACGGGACGGGCACTCTGGCGCGTCGCCCTCCCGAATTCCAACCCCATCAGGAGAGCTCCCCATGAAAAAAGCCCTCGCATGTTTGCCCCTGGCCCTGCTGTTGCTGGGTGGCGCAGTTCAGTCTGCCGAGGAGGATACGCTGCTTCCCGCGGTCCCTTACACTTCCGGTGGCAACGCCCGTTTCTTCCCCGTGGCCAAAGAGCTGATACTCCCCCCGGGAGGTCACGTGAGCCAGGTCGTCAATGTGTTCAACATGGAGCGGGCATCCATTCAGGCCGCTGCCTTCTCGAGCGTTGGTGACGGTGCCTTGCACGTCCGAATCGGCTTCGGCCCGCCGTTCGTGGGAGATCATGACGCGAGCCTGAATCTCACCTTCACCGACCGTGACGTCGCCCGCGCCAGCTCGCTCACCCCGGTGCGCGGCCCCCGCATGCTGATCGTGCTGGACAACGATCGCGCGGTGCCGGTCAAAGTGAGCGTGGGAGTTTACGCCACCAACTGAGCTAGGCCAACATTCTAGAGGGGCCGGATCCGATCAAACCCAGCGTAGGGAACAAGCGCTTCCGGGATGCGGACGGAGCCGTCCTTCTCCTGGAAATTCTCCAGAATCGCCACCAGGGTCCTGCCCACGGCCAGCCCAGATCCATTCAGCGTGTGCACGAACTCCGGCTTCGCCTTGGGATTGGGCCTGAAGCGGATGTTGGCCCGCCTCGCCTGGAAATCCTCGAAATTGGAGCAGGAGGAGATCTCCCGGTAGGTGTCCTGGCTGGGAAGCCAGACTTCCAGGTCGTAGGTCTTCGCCGAGGAAAAACCCATGTCTCCGGTCGCCAGGCAAATCACCCGATAGTGCAATCCGAGCTTCACGAGAATCGACTCCGCGTCGCGGGTCAGCCCCTCCAGCTCCTCATAGGACGTTTCCGGCCTGGAGAACTTGACGATTTCCACCTTGTTGAACTGGTGCTGCCGGATGAGCCCCTTGGTGTCCTTGCCGTAGGAGCCGGCCTCGCTGCGAAAACAGGGAGTGTAGGCGGCAAATTTCGCGGGTAGTTTCTCCCCATCCAAAATCTCATCCCGGTAGATGTTGGTCACCGGCACTTCCGCCGTGGGAATCAGGTAGAAATCGCTTCCTTCAATTTTGAAAAGATCGCCCGCGAATTTCGGCAGATTGCCGGTCCCCAGCAGGCTGGCGGAATTCACCATGAAGGGGGGGAGCGTCTCAGTGTAGCCATTCTCCTTCGTCTGGATGTCCAGCATGAAGTTGATGAGCGCCCGCTCCAGCTTCGCCCCCTCCCGGGTCGAAAGGCAGAACCGCGCGCCCGAGATTTTCGCCGCCCGCTCGAAATCGAGGATTCCCAGCCGGGTCCCCAGCTCGTCATGTGGCAGCGGTTTGAAATCGAAGGTGGGCTTCGTCCCCCACTCGCGGATCAGGCGATTCGCGGACGCATCGGCTCCCACCGGGACGCTTGCATGGGGAATGTTGGGGATGACCAGCAGGAGGGCGCGCAGCGCCTCCTCGACCTTGGAGATCTCCGCATCCAAGCCGGAGATCTCCTCTCCCACTGAGCGCATCCGGGCGATCAGCGTCGAGGCATCCTGCTTGTCCTTCTTGAGCCGGGCGATCTCTTCCGAGGCCCGATTGCGCTTGGCCTTGAGATCCTCCACCTTCTTGAGAAGCTCACGGCGACTCGCGTCGAGGCCGCGAAACTCGCTGAGGTCGAGTGGGGTGCCCCGATTCCTCAGGGCCGTTTCGAGCTCTTCGGGGTGCTCGCGAACTCGATTGACGTCCAGCATGATTCGACGACCGCTCCATCGATGCGCAACTCGCCGGCAGGCGAGGCGGCAGTGTAGCCAATGGCCTCACCGCCCGTCAATGAGCGGGAAAGGCGGTGGTATAATCCCGCGGCTTGCCGAGGAGATCCGCCATGCGCATTCGCAAAGCCGTCTTTCCTGCCGCGGGGCTCGGGACCCGATTCCTTCCTGCCACCAAGGCACAGCCCAAGGAAATGCTCCCGCTGGTCGACAAGCCGGTCATCCAGTACGTGATCGAAGAGGCGGTCGCCTCCGGCATCGAGAACATCATCATCGTCACGGGCCGGGGCAAGAATGCCATCGAGGATCATTTCGACGTCTCGTTCGAGCTGGAACGCACCCTGGCGGACCGGAATCAGAAGGACTTGCTCAAGCTGGTCAGGGACATCTCGAGCATGATTCAGATCTCGTACGTCCGCCAGAAGGAGCCGCTCGGCCTGGGGCACGCAGTCCTGTGCGCGAAGGAGATGGTCGGAGACGAGCCGTTCGCGGTTTTCCTGGGGGACGACATCATCGACGCCCGGGTTCCGGCGATGAGCCAGATGATGAAGGTCTTCGCCCGCCGGCGCTGCAGCGTCCTGGCGGTGGAGCCGGTCCCAAGCGAGCGGACGCGCGATTACGGGGTCATCGCCCACAGCCGGGGAGCCCGGGGAGACATCTACCAGGTCACGGACCTGGTGGAGAAGCCCCTCCCGGAGGAGGCCCCATCGAATCTGGCCATCATCGGCCGCTACATCCTGACGCCGGAGATCTTCTCCCATCTGGAGAAGACCAAGCCCGATGCGAAGGGAGAGATTCAGCTCACCAACGGCCTGCGATCGTTGCTCAAGAAGCAGCCCATCGCCGCCTACCGGTTCCAGGGAAAGCGATTCGACACGGGGAACAAGCTGGGGTTTTTGAAGGCGACGGTGGAGTTTGCCCTGAAGCGCAAGGACCTGGGACCCGGCTTCCGCGAATACCTCAAATCCCTCAAGCTCTGAAACTGGCCTAGTCGTCCGAACCCTTCTTCTTCGAAGCCTTGGAGACCTTCTGCTCTTTGGAGGACTTCTCCTCCTTGGAGGACTTCTCTTCCTTGGAGGATTTCTCCACTTTGGAGGATTTGTCTTCCGCGGGCTTGGAGGACTTCTCATCTCCCGACTTGGAGGATTTGTCCTCTCCGTCGGTCTGCCCCTTGCGCGCATAGTCGGTGATGTACCACCCGGATCCCTTGAACTGGATGGCCGGCGCCGAAGGCAGGCGGGCGACCTTGCCACCGCATTTGGGGCAGGTCTTGATGCTCCGGTCCGCGAACTTGTGGATCTTCTCGAACCGGTGGCCGCACTTGCTGCATTCGTACTCGAACAGGGGCACTTCTTCCACTCCTCCCTGACAAATTCAGCGGAAAAAAGCTCGTGGATTATGGGTGCCGACTTCCAGGTTGTCAAGGCTCACCCGCCCTCGCGACGAGACAGGTCAACCCTTCCGGCGTGGGGTATAATCCGCCCGGTCTGAGTTGCCCTGCCACCGCATCGGGATTCACGCGCCATGGACAAGATACGAGTTCGAGGCGGAAAACAGCTGCAGGGCGTCCTCCACGTGAGCGGTGCGAAGAACGCGGTCCTCCCCGCCATGGCCGCCAGCCTGCTCACCTCCGAGCCGATCGTCCTGGAGAATTCGCCCCAGGTCCGGGACGTCAGCACCATGATTCGGGTGCTGCAGCGGATGGGGGCCCTCGAACCCCAGCGCGAAGGCTCCCGCCTCACCCTGCGCGTGCCCAAAATCGCTTCCGCCGAGGCGCCCTACGATCTGGTCAAGACGATGCGCGCTTCGGTGCTGGTGTTGGGGCCGCTGCTCGCCCGGTGCGGGGAGGCGCGAGTCTCGCTTCCAGGCGGCTGCGCCATCGGAGCCCGCCCGGTCAATCTCCACATCACCGCCCTGCAAAAGCTGGGGGCCCGCATCGAGGTGGAGCATGGCTACATGGTGGCGGAAGGCAAGCAGCTGAAAGGGGCCGAGATCAGCTTCGACTCCAAGACCGTGACCGGCACCGAAAACCTCATGATGGCCGCCACCCGCGCGCGGGGACGCACGGTGCTTCGCAACGTCGCTCAGGAGCCGGAGATCGAGGATCTGGCGGAGCTGCTCAATCGCATGGGCGCCAAGGTGAGCGGCGCGGGCACCGAGATCATCGTGATCGATGGGGTCGACGAGCTGCATGGCGCGGTCCACCCGGTCATTCCGGATCGCATCGAGGCGGGGACTTTTCTCATGGCTGCCGCGATCACGCGAAGCGCCGTGAAGGTGGAAAACTGCCGGCCGGATCATCTGGATGCGGTGCTGGAGAAATTGCGCGACGTGGGAGTCCGGATGGAGGTCGGTCCCAATTCCATCCAGGTGGTCCCCAATGGCCCCCTGCGCCCGGGTAATCTGGTGACGCTCCCCTACCCCGGCTTCCCCACCGACCTGCAGGCCCAGTACATGGCCCTGGCGACCCAGGCGGGAGGCAGCTCCCTGATCACCGAATCGATCTTCGAGAACCGCTTCATGCACGTGGGTGAGCTGCGGCGCATGGGCGCCAAGATCGACATCGATAACCATTTTGCGGTCGTCCATGGCCCGACTCCCCTGACCGGCGCCCAGGTGATGGCCACCGATCTGCGGGCCTCCGCCTGCCTGATCGTGGCGGGGCTCCTGGCGGAGGGTGAGACGATCATCGACCGGGCGTATCATATTGATCGCGGCTACGAGAGGATCGAGGAAAAGCTCCAGAAGGTGGGAGCCGATATCCAGCGGATTCAATGACCGGAGGAAAGCCCATGGCCGACTGCCTGTTCTGCCGGATCGCCCGCAAGGAGATCGCGGCCAAGATTCTCTATGAGGACCGCCTGGTCATGGCATTTGCAGACATCAACCCGCAGGCGCCGGTCCATGCGCTCATCATTCCCAAGGCCCACTTCGACACGCTCAATGACGTCTCCGCCGAGGAAGAGATGCTGCTGGGGCACGTGGTCCTCGCCGCGACCAAGGTGGCGGGCGAGATGAACCTGAAGGACCAGGGCTATCGACTGGTGGCCAACTGCCTCGCCAGCGCGGGCCAATCGGTGTTCCACGTTCACTTCCACCTTCTGGGAGGCCGGAGCTTCACCTGGCCCCCGGGCTGAGCGACGGTGAAGATCTACCGCCGCTCCCTCGGCATGCGCGCCCTGAGCCTGGGTTGCCTGCTGCTGTTCGCCCTCCTGGATTTCGCCCACCTCTCCTCGGACGGCAGGCTGGTCTCCTTCGGCGGCCTCCTGCTCACCACCCTGGCGCTGCTTTCCCTGGCTGCGACCCTGCTGAACCTGGGAGATCGCTACGGCATCGACGATCGGGGAATCCGTTATGAAAATCCGCTTCTGGCCCGCCTGGGATTGACCCTGAATCGCAGCGTCTCCTTCTCCGACATCGTCTCCGTGCGACCTTTCCGTGGGCTGCGATTCGGCATGCGGGAGGAGCATCCCTCGGCCCTGTTTCTGGAGGTGGCCGGGGGACGGCGGTTCGTCATCGACTCGGTGGAGGAGTTCGACGAGCTGCATCGCCTGATTGCCAGCCGGGTCAAGACGGCCGACTCCGGAGGAGCCACCATGGGTTCATCGGAGGAGCGGCCCTGACACCGTCCCGGCGCAGCGTCCTTGGGTGGGGGATGGGCTCCTTCGCGGCCCTGCCGCTGGCGCAGAGCCTGTCGTCCCTCCTCGCGGCAGCTGAAAGTCCCCTCCCGGATCTGGCGCGATACGCGGCGCGCGACGATGAGGAATTCTGGCAGGCGGTGCGCCGCTGCTTCGCCCTGGATCCGGCGATTGTCTATCTGAACAACGGCTCGCTGGGGCCGACCCCGCTTCCGGTGCTGCGCAGCCTGGTCGCGAACGACCGGGAGATCGCCTCGAACCCTGCGGAGAAGATGTGGGGGCCGGTGGGAAACCGCCTCGAAGAGGTCCGGGGCAAGGCGGCCGCCCTGCTCGGCGTCGGGCCCGACGACGTCGCCCTCACCCGCAACACGACCGAGGGGATTTCCTGCGTGGGATTGGGACTGGGCCTGACCGCCGGCGATGAAGTGATCACCACCGATCAGGAGCATCCCGGTGGATCGGGAGTCTGGCAATTCCTGGAGACCCGGGGGGTGCGGCGAGTCACGGTCCCGGTGCCCATTCCGCCGGCGCCCTGGGAATCGTTCCTGGAGAAGCTGACCGCAGCTTTCACGGCGAAAACGAAAGTCCTCGCCCTACCCCATGTCACGTTCGGGACGGGACACCTGCTCCCGCTGCAGGAGGCCGCCGCACTGGCGAAGCAGCGGGCGGTTCCGCTTTGCGTGGACGGCGCCCATCCGCCCGGAATGATGCCGGTGAATCTGCAGGCGCTGGGCTGCGCCACCTATGCCTCCTCGTCCCACAAGTGGCTGCTCTCCCCTCCCGGAACCGGCACGCTGTTCGTCGCCGCCGATGCCCGCGAGCGTATCGCGCCGCAGATCTTCACCGGCACCGGATTCACCGCAAAAACCGCCCGCCGCTATGATGATTTCGGCACTCGGGACGTGGCGCAGGTCCTGGCCCAGGGAGAGGCGCTGGATTTTCATCGCCTGGTCGGCGCCGAGCGTGTCTGGCGGCGCATCCAGAAACTGTCGCAGCACCTGCGCAAGGGGCTCCAGTCGATCCCGCGGGTGCGTATCCTCACCCCCCTCGAGCCTGGGCGCTCGGCCGGGCTCACCTCATTCAATTTGGAAGGAATTCCCCACACCAAGACGCTGGAGCGGCTCGCGAACAAGGCCCACTTCGTCCTGCGTGCCGTCCCGGAGCTGGACGCCATCCGGGTGTCCACCGGAATCTACAACAACGTCTCCGAGCTGGACCTGCTGCTCTCCGCCATCAAGGATGTCACCGCCCAGAGCTGATTCACAGCTCTCGCCGGCAAGGCTGCTGGGGTGAGCGCTTAGTTGGTTGGTGGAGTCGTGGGGGTGGGCGGCTGATCAGCCGGTGCAGGCGCTTCTTCCCCTGGGAGCCCATTCTGCTCTTCTACCTGCCAGCCGCCTCCCAGGGCGCGATACAGATTGACGACCGCCAGGAACTGGTCGCGCCTCGTCTGGGCCAGGAGATTCTCCGCGGGAAAGAGCTCCGACTCAGCGTCCAGCACCTCGAAATAGGAGGACAATCCCGACAGGTAACGGAGGTTGGCGACCCGCACCGCTTCCTCGTAAGAGTTCACCGCGAGCATTCTTTGCTCGACCGTGGTCTCGAGCTTCATCCGGTCGGTGAGAAAAGTGGAGACTTCGCCGAAAGCATTGGTCACCGTGGCCTCGTACTGAATCTTGGCTTGCTCCCACTGCCACTTCACCGCCTCGTATTGCCGCTTGAGCTTCCCCCCCTGAAAGAGCGGGCCGAGTAGTCCGAGTCCGAAGCTATAGAAATTTCCGCTCGAGACCAGATCGTTCAAGTCATTGCTGGCATACCCGAAAATACCCGTCAGGCTGAGGGTCGGGAAGAAGTCGGCCTTCGCCGCTCCGATGTTTGCATTGGCGGCGATCATCTCGTCCTCCGCCTGCCGGACGTCCGGCCGGCGCTCCAGAAGCTGCGACGGGAGACCGGCCGGGATCGGCGGAGGCAGGGACGGCATCGGCTCGTCGCGCACGATGGTCTGGGGATTGCGCCCCAAGAGAAAATTGATCTGGTTCTCTTTCGCGACGATTGCCCGCTCGATCTCCGGAATCTGCGCCGCGACACTGCGCAAGTTGGCTTCCGCGCGAGAGGTCTCCAAGGTCGAGGCCGCTCCCCCCTCCAGCCGGCGATAGAACAGATCGTAGGTGTCCTGGAACGCCAGAGTGGTGCGCTTGGCGATTTCCAGCTCCACGTCCAGCTCCCTCAGCTGGAAATAGGCGGTGGCCACATCCGAGGTGAGGGAGAGCAGCACGCCCCTCTGGGCCTCCTCGGTGGCGAGATACTGGGCTTTCGCGGCCTCGTTGAGCCGGCGGATTCTTCCCCACAGATCAATCTCCCAGTTCAGTCCCACGTTGGCCGAGTAGAGAGTTCGCGCCTGGCTATCCGTGGCGTTGCCATCAATACTAGGCAGCTTGTTGCGGTCGACTCCGAGCCGGTAATCCAGCTGCGGATAGTAGCGGGACTTCTCGATTCCGTAGCGCGCCCGGGACTCCTCCACTCGCGCCGCGGCGATGCGCGCGTCGAAGCCATTTTTCAGCGCTTCGTCCACGAGATTCTTGAGCAGCGGATCGTCAAAGACCTCCCACCAGGGAAGATCGGCCAGAGATTTCGCTTCGGCGGGCCCCTGGGCCATGTAGTACTGCTCGGGAGAGGTGACCGGCGGCCGCTGGTAGTCCGGGCCCATCAGGCAACCGGTGAACAGAACCCCCATGAGAGGCACGAGGGCGAGTTTTTTCATGGCCATCATGAATCCCTCAGTGCCCGCTCGGCGCGGCCGCCGGTGCAGGACCGGAAGCCGGAGGTGGAGCCTCTCCGCCCTCGCCCACTTTGCGGCGCTTCTCGACACCGGCCAGCTTCTCCACCGCCACGTACAGCATGGGGATGATGAAAATCGCCAGGCCCGTGGCCGCCAGCATGCCCATGATCACCGCGGTGCCAAGCACCTGCCTCGACACCGCGCCCGCCCCTGAGGCGGTCCACAGCGGCACGCAGCCCAGGATGAAAGCGAAGGAAGTCATGAGAATGGGCCGCAGGCGCAGCTTCGCCCCTTCGAGAGCCGCATCCACCAGGCTCTTGCCCTTCTCGAATTCCGCTTTGGCGAACTCGACGATGAGGATGGCGTTCTTGGCCGCGAGGCCGATGAGCATGACCAGCCCGATGCTGCCGTAGACATCGAAATCGAATCCCCTCAGCAGCAGGCCGAGGAAGGCTCCGAAGATGGCGATGGGAACCGAGAGCAGGACGCTGAACGGTAGCGACCAGCTCTCATACAGCGCCGCGAGGATCAGGAAGACGAAGACCAGCGACAGTAAGAAGACGATGCCTCCCGCCCCCGCGGCCTTCTTCTCCTGATAGGAAAGATCGGCCCACTCGTAACCCATCTCCCGGGGCAGAACCTGCGCCGCCACCTCCTCCAGCGCGGTCAGCGCCTGGCCGGAGCTGTATCCGGGCGCGGGAGATCCGGTCACCTGGGCGGCGCGGAACAAGTTGAAGCGATTGGTGTACTCGGGACCGTGGACGGACCGCGTGGAGGCGAACGCCGAAAGCGGCACCATGGTCCCGCTGTTGTTGCGCACGTAATAGCGGGTGATGTCGCTCGCATTGACCCGCTGGTCCCCCTCGGCCTGGATGAAAACCTTCCACTGCCGGCCGAACCGATTGAACTGGTTCACATAGGCGCCTCCCAGGAAGGCCTGCATCGTCTGATAGACCGAGCCGATGTCGACCCCTTCCTTCAGGACCTTGTCCCGGTTCACGTCGGCAAAGATCTGGGGCACGGCGGCGCGGAACGTGCTGTTGATGGAGCCGATCTCCGGGCGCTTGCGCGCCGCCGCGAGGAAAGCCCCGAGGTTCGTGTTCAGGTACTCCACGTCTCCGCCGCTGCGATCCTGGATCCACATGGAGAACCCGCCCGCGGTTCCCAGCCCGGGAATCGCCGGAGGCGGGAAGGCGAAGGCGAGCGCTTCGTCGACCTTGTCCTTGAACTCCAGATTGAGCCGCTGGATCACCGCCTTGGCCGTGTGCTCGTCGCCCTTGCGATGCGACCACTCCTTGAGCGAGATGAAATAGAAGCCGCTGTTCGTCGAGGCGATTCCGGAGAGCAGGCTGTAGCCGGCGATGGTGTTGTAGTACTCGATCTCCGGGGTCGCCGCCAGAATCGTCTCGATCTTCTTGCACACGACGTCGGTGCGCTGCAGTGACGAAGCATCCGGAAGCTGGACCTGCAGGAAGAAGAACCCCTGGTCTTCATCCGGCACGAAGCCCGAAGGAAGCATTTTCCCCAGCCCTCCCGCCAGGACCGTGAAGATCACGAGGATCAGCGCCGCCACCACCACCCTGCGGATGAGCAGGTGGGACACGTTGACGTAGCCTTGCGTCATCCGGTTGAACCAGCGGTTGAAACCCCCGAAGAAGCGGCTCAGCCATCCCTTGGATTCCTTGCTGCGCGGCCGCAACATCAGGGCAGTCAGCGCCGGGGAGAGGGTCAGTGCGTTGAAGGCCGAGATGAGCACCGAGATGGCGATAGTGATGGCGAACTGCTTGTTGAGCCGGCCGGTGATGCCGCCGGTGAAGGCGGCAGGGATGAAGACGGAGGACAGGATGAGGGCGATGCCGACCACGGGACCGCTCACCTCGTCCATCGCCTTGATGGTCGCGTCCTTAGGAGACAGGCCGTGCTCGATGTGATGCTCCACCGCCTCCACCACCACGATGGCATCGTCCACCACCAGTCCGATGGCGAGGATGAGGCCGAACAGGGACAGCGTGTTGATGGAGAATCCCAGCATGGGGAAGACGATGAAGGTTCCCACCAGCGACACCGGCACGGCGATCAGGGGGATCAGGGTGGCCCGCCAGTTCTGCAGAAACAGGAAGACCACGATCAGAACCAGAACGGTTGCCTCGACCAGAGTGTGGACGATCTCGTTGATCCCCTCGGTGACCGGCAGCGTCGAATCGAGCGAGATGACGTAGTCCAGGTCCGGCGGAAATTTCTTCTTCATCTCCGCCATGGCCGCCTTGACGCCGTTGGCCACAGCGAGGGCGTTGCTGCCCGGGGCCTGGTACAGCGCGATGATCAGGGAGGGCTGGCCGTTGAGCCGGCCGATCTGAGTGTAGATGAGCGCCCCCAACTCGATCCGGGCCACATCCTTCAGACGCACCGTGGAGCCGTCGGGATTGAGGCGCACGACGATCTCGCCGAACTCCTCCGCCTGCACCAGCCGCCCCTGGGCGCGCACGGTGTAGGTGAATTCCTGGCCGGGGGGAACGGGATCGGCGCCGGTGCGTCCAGACGGGTTCACCGTGCTCTGCTTCTGCACCGCCTCGATCAGATCGCTCACCGTGAAGCCCAGCTTCGCCAGCTTGTCGGGCTGCACCCAGATGCGCATGGCGTAGTCCGACGTTCCGAAGTTGGTGATCTGGCCCACGCCGGGTGTGCGGTAGAGAGCATCGTTAAGGTTGATGGTCGCGTAGTTCCCGAGGAACAGGGCGTCGTAGCTGTTCTTGGGCGAGTAAAGCGACAGCACCAAGAGCGGCAATCCGGTGATCTGGCGGATCGTGATGCCGTACTGGTTCACATCGCTGGGGAGGTTCGGCTGGGCCTGAGCCACCCGGTTCTGGGTGTTCACCTGGTCCATGTTGACGTCGGAATCGATGTCGAAGGTAACGCGCAAATTCATCGTGCCGTCGTTGGCGTTGGTGGATTGCACGTAGAGCATCTTGTCCACGCCGGACATCTGCTGCTCCAGCGGCGTGGCCACCGCCTGCTCGATGGTGAGGGCGTCGGCGCCCGTGTAGGTGGTCGATGCCAGGATCTGCGGGGGGACGACTTCGGGGTACTGGGCGATGGGAAGGCCCAGCATCGCCACCACGCCGCCGATCACCGTGAGGACGGCGATCACAATGGCGACGATGGGTCGTCCGATGAAGAAACGGGACATGGATTACTGCCCCGTCGCGGAGGGAGGAGATGGCGGCGCGGGCGCTTCCCCTTCCGCGGGGGCCGGCTTGGCGTTCACCTTCATCCCCGGCTTGACGAACGCCAGGCCCTCTACGATCACCTTGTCGCCAGGGTTCAAACCCTTGTCGATGACCCAGAGGCTGCCGATGCGCTCGCCCACCTTGACGTTGCGGATGTCGGCGGTGCCGTCGGCCCCCACCACGCCTATCAGGTAGGCTCCCTGCAGCTCGGAGACGGCCCGTTGCGGGACGAGCAGCGCCCCCTTTTTGGTCTCCATGGTGGCCCGGACTTTCGCATACTGACCCGGTCGCAGGAGGTTGCCGGGATTGGCAAACGAGCCACGCACCTCCATCGTCCCGGTACGCACATCCACCTGGCGGTTGGCCACCAGCACCCTGCCTCTTTCGGGGAAAACGGTCCCGTCGTCGAGGACCAGCTCGAGCTTGCCTTCGGCAGCCTCCTCGGGGGGAATCGGCCGGTTGATTTTCTCCGCGTAACGCAGGTACTCCTTCTCACTGATATTGAAGTGCACCTTGATGGGATCGACCTGGGAAACGGTGGTCATGATTGTCTGGGGATTCACCAGGTCGCCCACCTGGGCCAGCGCGATCCCCACGACTCCGGTAATGGGAGCGGCGACCCTTGTCCAGTCCAGGTTGAGCTGGGCCTGCTGGAGGGTGGCCTTGGCCGAATCGGCCGCCGCGGTGGCCTCGCGCTCGGCGGCCAGCGCATTGTCCAGCTCCTGCTGGCTGATGGCCTTTTGCGCCGCCAGCGGGGTGTAGCGCTCCACGTCCAGCTTGGCTTTGGCCAGGCTCGCCTGGGAGCGGGCCGACATCGCCTTGGCCTGATCCACGGCCGCCTGGAATTGTCGCGGGTCGATCTGGAAGAGGGTCTCGCCCTGTTTCACGAGCGTGCCCTCCTTGTATGCCTGCTTCAGGAGGTACCCCTCGATTTTCGGGTGAATCTCCGCGTTCACGAAGCCGTCCAGCGTGCCAATCCACTCGCTGTAGATCGGCTCGTCGCGCTGGATGACCTCCACGACCTGCACGTCGGGAACACTCGCCGGCGGAGCCTCCTTCTTGGCGCACGCGGCAGCGCCGAGGGCGCACGTGAGGACGGCGAGCAGGAGCCTCTTCATCGCGGCGTTCTCCTCTTGAGCGAAGCTGACGAACGGATGGTGCGGGGAAATATACAACACAACTCCAAACTTCGCTAACGCTCAGAGCATTTCCGTCCCATGTGGAGTATAGTTTGCGCACGACTCAAGGAGATTACCAGGTAGCACCGTCTTCCCGGCACGGAATCGCCTTCCTCTTGTCGCCGACGCTCGACGCAGCGGGCGCACCACACGCATGACGCGAGAAGTCCTCAACGATCGGCATGGCGCATGCTGAGATCGAGAGGCCCATGGTCTACCAAACGGGCGCGAGAGGAGTGCACTCATGAAAACAGCTGAACAAATCAGGCTTGAAGAGGATCGCGAGCAGAAGCTTTCATGGAAGAAGTGGGGGCCCTACCTCAGCGAGCGCCAATGGGGAACGGTGCGCGAGGACTATAGCGAGAATGGCGACGCCACGAATCGAGCCTAGAGTGGAACTTCATCTCGCCGGCCTGCCTCGAGGCCACACCGGCGCCCCGTCGCCAGCATCAGGTGTATGCAGGGTTTTATTAGACGCGCCTTGAAGCAGATTTACCAGGTCCTGGGCAAACACCTTGAGATCGACCGCGGATGCTTCGGAAATGCGCCTTGGCGTCAGGACGTCTACGTGCTTGATAAAACCCTCGAGCGATAGAATCGCCTGGGTGGTCTGGTTTGCCGACAGCGCTTTGGCGGCGGTGTCGAGCTTGGTCGTCAGGCCGATTTCCATGCCTCTGGCCAGATGCAGTGCCTGCACCTCGCTTTTCAGGTCCTGCACGGCCCTCCCGGGCTGATTGAGCAGAATCGCGGTGCGGGCAACCCATGGCTCGCCCCCGGCGATGTCGTCATAGGCCATGAAAAAGAGGCGGTCGCCGACCGCGGTAAACTCTCCCGGATAGGAGCCATCAGGACCCGGAAGGATGTCCTGCGCCAGGACCGTTCCATCCTCCGTCCCGTCACTGCGCCACAGCTCAAACCCATGGTCGATGTCCAGGGCCGCAAAGAGAAGCCCGCCGTCCACCGCTTGGAGGTTGGCCATGGAGCCGGGGCCGGTTTTCACCGCCATGGTGCCCTGCTCCGTGCCATCGCTCTTCCAAAGCTCGTTTGTGTCGGAAGCCAGGCCTGCCAGGCAGAAGAGTGTCCCGTTGAAGACGGTTGGATCGTCGATGCGCGCGAAGGGCTTGCCGGGGTGGAAGTCCTTTACGAGGACGGTCCCGGCTTCGGTTCCATCCGTTTTCCAGAGCTCCCTCCTTCCCTGGGAATTCACCACCGCGGCATAGTAGATCGAGCCGCCCAGCTTCTGCGGAGGCAGCTGGCTTGACAGGGACGAACCGGAGCCGGGGAAGACGTCCTTGATCAGGAGGGTTCCTGCTTCCGTGCCGTCGCTCAACCAGGGCTCATACCTGTGCACCGGATCAGAGGCTGCCATGAAGAGCTTGCCATTGAGCTCAGCGAATGCCCGGGGCCCCGATGAGGCGGGGCCGGGAGCAATGTCCTTGACGAGAACGGTGCCGACCTCGGTGCCATCGCTTTTCCACAGCTCGAGGCCGTGAGCCGGGTCTGCGGCGCCGAAGTACAGCGTGCCGTCAATCGCAATCGGATACCTGAAGTTCCCGCTGCCGCTGAAGAAGGAAAAAGAGAGATTGATGTTGGCGACCTGGACGGTGCCGGCCCCGGTACCGTCGCTCTTCCACAGGGTCCGGCCGTGCACCCCGTCGTCGGCACCGAAAAACAGGGAGCCGTTGAGCTCAACAAAGATGCCGTCATACTGCATGCTCCCGTAAGGACCCGGGAAGATATCGGCGACCAGGACGGTGCCGGCTTCGGTGCCGTCGCTTTTCCAGAGTTCCTGCCCGTACACAGGGTCGCCGGCCGCGAAGAACAGAGCGCCATCGTGCGCGATGCCACCGGTGGGCCAGGAGCCGAAGTCTCCCGGAAAGATGTCCTTCACCAGCCGGGTGCCCTGCTCCGTCCCGTCGCTCACCCACAGCTCCGGTCCGTGCACCCCGTCGTCGGCGCTGAAGAACATCCTCTCGCCAATTCCGGGAACCGACACTGCCCCCATGAACTGAGTATCGGACCAATTCGTGACGAAGCTGGGATTGACGTCCTTCACCAGGACCGTGCCCGCGCTGCTGCCGTCGCTCTTCCACAGTTCGTAGCCGTGGGTGCCGTCGTCGGCGCTGAACAGGAGGCTTCCATGAAGTCCAACACCCGGCCAGAGGTAGGGGAGTGGACCCAACACCAGTCGCGTGCCTGCCTCCGTCCCATCGCTTTTCCAGAGCTCGACGAGGTTGTAGCCGACTTCCACCATGAAGAACAGAGACCCGTCCACTCCGATGGCTCCCGTCATGGCAGTCGCGGTGGGACCGGGAGTAAGGTCCTTCACCAGGGCGGTGCCCCCCTCGGTTCCGTCGCTGGCCCACAACTCCGCCCCGTGGACGCCGTCGTCGGCAAAGAAAAGCAGTCTTCCTGCGGCTTCGGTGACCCCGAAGATGTGGGAAGAATCCCCCTGCCCGGGATTGATGTCCTTCACGAGGACGGTGCCTGCCTGTGTCCCGTCGCTCTTCCACAGCTCCCGGCCATGAGCCCCGTCATCGGCGAGGAACAGCAGGGAGCCGTTCCACTCACGCATGGGAAACACTTCCGAAGCGAACTCCCGTAGCGGCACGGTTCCATCGGAGGATCCGTCGGTCCTGTACAGCCTGTTGGAGCCGGCGAAGAACACGGTGTCGTTCACCCTGATCAGATTGTGGGGATACGAACTTCCCGGCCACGGAACAAGGTCCTTCACGAGGACGGTGCCTGCCTGTGTCCCGTCGCTCTTCCACAGCTCCTGACCATTCTCGCCATCGTTCGCAGCGAAGAGGAGTATTCCGTTGAGCGGAATCAAGTTCGCGGGGTAGGAGCCAGACTGTCCCGGGTAGATGTCCTTTACCTGGACAGTGCCCGCCGGCGTTCCGTCGGTCTTCCAGAGCTCGTCCCCATCGACATCGTCACGCGCCCGGAAGAAGAAAGATCCACCGACCTGGGTGCCGAGGAGTGGAAGTGGGAAGATATAGGTTCCAAACCCCCCCCGGGACCCCGGGGTAATGTCGTTCAGCAGGAAGGTGCCCGCGTCGGTCCCATCCGTCCTCCACAGCTCGAACCCGCGGACTCCGTCGTCCGCGAGAAAGTACATCGTTCCGCCGATCTCGATATGTTCCCAATGGAGGATACGGTCTGGACCGCGATCGGCGTCGAAAGGACTTCCTGTGCCGGGGCGAATCTCCTTCACCATCCCGGTGCCCGCTTCGGTTCCATCGGTCCTCCACAGCTCGAACCCGTGGATGCCGTCGTCGGCGAGGAAGAGCAGGGAGCCACCGAGCTCGGCGAATGGAACGTCAGGGTCATAAAACCCGGGGTAGTTGAAGGCACCACTGGGCCCAGGGTTAATATCCTTGACGAGGAAGGTCCTTGCCTGAGTGCCGTCGGTGCGCCACAACTCCATTCCGGTCTGCGGCGTAGAGGCCTGAAAGAAGGCGAAGTTTCCGAGCCGCTGGTAGTGGTCGGGATACGATCCCCGGTTGGAGCTGGGTGTCGGATTGATGTCCTTGAGCAGGCGTGCGGGCCCGGTCACTGCATACGATTCGGCGGCCGGCAGAAGGAACACTGACGCGAGGATCAGGACAGGACAGATGCTTCGGTGATTCATTGCTGTTCGCTCCCCGTTTTCGATGAAATCTCCATTCAGCAGGCTCACAATGTCTTACGCAAATTCCGTCAACGGTTCTCGCCCGTTCCCAGCGCGGGAGCCGAAGCAAGAATCCGGTGAGAGGGTGGCAGATCGCTCGCGCGGATCTGTGATCCATCTGGATTTCCCTCTCTCGTCGGAACGGTATTTCAGGCTTCTACTTGGATATCGCGCAAAACATAGTCCAAAAGGGACAGGCTGGACGAAAAAAACAGAAAATGACGATTGCCCCATCTGCGCGGCGAGCAGATCTCCAGCATCGGCTCGCACTCTCGCTAGCCCGGTGGGAAGGGTCGACCTGGAGCGCCGCTCGCTGTATCCTCCGCTCGAGGACATCAGCAAAGCTATCCGTGAGTTCATGCCTACCGGCGCACCGGGCACGGCAATCTTCATGTGCGCGGATACAAGGAGGAGGGCACCACCAGCACGCCGTTCGACATGTGCGTGATGAACGATTTGGATCGCTTCCACCTGGTGAGCGACGTGATCGATAGGGTTGCGAAGCTCGGCCCGCGGGCCGCCTATGCCAAGCAGGCGATCCGCGACAAGCTGCTGGAGCACAAGGCGTACATCGCCCGCTACGGCGACGACATGCCCGAGATTACCGGCTGGAGATGGGGACAGGCGGCGGCCTCCGAGGGGACCCGCTCGACTGAAGCCGACAACGTCTGAGCCAGGGGGCAGCCGACATGAGCGTGTTCGCGATTCGACACGGGGAGACTGCCTGGAGCCTGAGCGGTCAGCACACGGGCACCACGGACATCCCCCTGACCGACAACGGTCGCCGGCTGGCCGAGAGGATGAAGCCCCTCCTGGCGCGGCAGAGTTTCGCGCTCGTTCTCGTCAGCCCGCTGCGACGGGCGCGGGAGACCTGTGAGCTGGCGGGTCTGGGCGAGAGAGCCGTCATCGACTCCGACCTGGCGGAGTGGAACTACGAGGGGCTGACGAACGCGCAGATTCAGAAGACTGCGCCGGGCTGGCTGATCTTCCGGGACGGATGCCCCCAAGGTGAGGCGCTACCGAGGAATCCCCGCGATTAAGATCTGGAATGCGCCTCTCTCTCAAAATTCGATGGTCGCGGCGACCGCCACGAAGCGGTCCTGATCGAAGGGACTGAAGAGGTAAGTGGCGATCTCCATCTGCCAGAAATAAAACCCGACGAGGGGGCCGGCCTCCACCTCGCGATCGGTCTGATAGACCCGAGTTTACTGCAACACCAGCCCCGTCCGGAACCAGGAGGAGCATTGCCAGCTGAGCTCCGACCAGGCATAGAAGAAGTTCTCTTCGCGATCCGTGAAATCGAAGAGGTACTCCATCTCGCTGTAGTAGTTCAGGGACTTCCAGTTGAGATCCAGCTCCAGCGCCGGGGCGACGCCATCGACCTCGCCCACCACGGCGCCGAGCATCGGTGTCAGATCGAGCGTCACCTCCTTCCCGAACGAAAACTGATAGCCCCCGAAAAGCGAGCCGGTGTCCCGTTCCTCGTAGTTGTACCGCCCCTCGAAATAGAGCCGGCCCCTTTGGGCGCTCACCGTAGGCTGAAGGTAATCGCCCGAGCCCTCGAAGAAGAAGTACCCAAAAGCGCTTCCCGAGAATTCCCAGCCCTGTTCCTTTGTCCCATCGGATGGCTGAGTGGCGGCTGGGCCCTCCTGGGCCGCAGCCAGCCCCGCCGAAAAGACCGCGAGCGCCGTCCGCAGCGCGGCGAGGAACAACGGCCTGCGCAATCCACGGCGGCTCACTGCGGCGGCTTCCGTGAGGCTTCGGGCGGGCGATTCGCTTCCACCTGTGCAGGCAGGCCACCCAGGCGCAGCGCCGCATCGTAGGCGGCGCGCTGGTAGAGCAGACCCAGGGTGGGGTAATTGAAGCAGATTCGATTGAACAGCTCCCATCTCGCGTCCCCCAGCATCGCGACCAGGCCAACATGCACCAGTTCGGAAGCCTGCTCTCCGATGGCATGAACGCCCACCAGTCGCATGTCGTCCCGCCGGAACAAGAGCTTGAGGAACCCGCCGGGGTCGCCGACGATGACCCCGCGCGCATTCTCCCGATACAGCGCCTTTCCCACGACACATTCGATTCCCTTCTCCCGGGCCGACTCTTCGGTCTCCCCCACCATGCTGACTTCAGGAATCGTGTAGATCCCGTTGGGCAGCAGCGCCGATATCGCGGGCTTGAAGCCGAGATCGAAGGCGTGGGACATGGCGACGCGGGCCTGCTCCATGCCGGTAGCCGCCAGGGCCGGGAAGCCGATCACGTCGCCGGCAGCGTAGATGTGCTCGACGTTGGTCCGGTAGTTGGCATCCACGGGAATCAGGCCCCGCTTGCCGACGGTCACTCCCGCCGCCTCCAGGCCTAGATCGGCCGTACGGCTCACCCGCCCGGCGGCCACCAGCACCGTGTCCGCCGCCAGACTGCCGCCCGACGAGAGGCGGAGGGTGACCTCTCCCCCGCCCGGCGCGGCCTCACAGGCCACCACCCGCTCTTTCCAGTGAAACTGGACTCCGAGCTTCTCCATGGATTCTGTAAGCGTCGAGGCGACCTCCGCGTCGAGGAACGGCAGCAGCCGATCCCGGCCATCCAGCAAGTGCACCTGGACACCGAGCGCCGCGAAGGTGCAGGCGTACTCGCTGCCAATCACCCCGCCCCCGACCACCGCCAGGCGCCCCGGAAGCTGCCGCAGATGGAGGATCTCGTCGGAGTCGCACAGCCGCTCATCCCCGAAGGCGAACTCGGCGGGACGCAGCGGCGCGGAACCTGTGGCAATGAGAATCTTGCCGGCCCGCAGGATCTGCTCCCCGGACGGCGATGCCACCCGCAGCGTGTGCGCATCCACGAAGCTGGCGCTGCCGTGATAGAGGACCACCCCGGCGCCAGAGAGATATTGCAGGATGCGCTGGCGTTCCTGGGCCGCGACCTGCTTCTCATGGTGCATCAGATCGGCCACGGTGGCTTCGCGGCGCAACGACAGGTCGACCCCGTGCAGCTGGCGGGCTTTCCATCCGGAAAGCGCCAGCGCCGTCTCCCGCAACGTCTTGCTGGGCAGCGTCCCCGTGTTCGCCACCGCACCGCCGACCTGTGACTCCTTCTCGACGATGGCGACACTTTTCCCGAAGACGGCGGCCGTAACGGCACCCTTCTCACCCGCGGGCCCGGCCCCGATGACGACGAGGTCGAAAGATCTTTCATCCATGGCCAGCACTCCAACAGGAATCGCGCGGCCTGTCCAGGCCGGAGCGGGCTCAACCGCCCAGGGCGAGCGTGAGCAGGACCAGAATGACACCAATGCCCGTCATGCAGATTCCCATCAACCACGGGCGATAGCCGGCGTAATCGCCGAGCCGGTAGCCGCCTGCGAACAGCAGGATGAGGGCGATGGCATTCGAAACGCGCAGCGCCCTCACCGTCTCCTGGAAGACCATGAAGGGGATGACGATGGGAAAGGTGGAAGCGAACACGATCACCAGCACCAGGAGCGCCCCCACGAAGTCCTCGCGATGCAATAGCGCCCGTGAGGGCGGCTCGGGAAGCTGCTGCAGATGTCCCCGCAAATGCTCCAACTCTTGCTGGTTGATGCTCGAAGCGAGGATGGGCGGCAGCGTGTCGGCGATGGTCCGGTGGGCCTCGGCCGGGTCCTTCGCTTTCCGCACGGCATTGAGAAGGCGCAAGCTTCTCCCCCTCTCCGCCATCGTATTGAGCAGGTACATCACGCCGTCCACGATTCCCCAAGCCAGGTTGCACCCCAGGGCCGCAAAGACCATGGTGCGGACCTCCTCGCGGCCGGCCGTCGCCGCGCTCAGCGAGCTGGTGAAGGTCAGGACCATGATCAGGCCGAACAGGATTTCCATGATGCGCTCGACCGGGTCCAGAACGGGGCGGCGTTTCTCCGTCTTCTCGTTCGTCATCTCGGACTCCGGGACCTCAGGGAGCGATCGTAGGGATGAAGTAGAACATCAGCGCAATGATCGCGTAGACGGTTATCAGCTGGATTCCCCGGTACCAGTTGGCTCGCCCATCGCCGGCCACCATCACCGCGATGAGGACCGCCAGGAACAAGGAGCCTACTTCGGCCCGGTTGAATGACAGATGCAGCGGCTGGGGAGCCACGAAATAGCTTGCCAGGACCAGGATGGGGGCGACGAACAGGGCGATCTGGATGGAGCTTCCGAGAACGATGCCCAGCGACAGGTCCATCTTGTTTCTCAAAGCCATGGTCACGGCAGACCCGCTTTCCGCTGCCCCGCCGATGATCGCCAGGAAAACGATTCCGGTGAAGGTCGTCGACATGCCCAGGGCGTGGCCGGTGCCCTCCGCGGCGCCCACCAGGATTTCGCTCATCCAAGCGGCCAGAACGGAGGCGCCCACCAGGCTCCCCACGGCGCGCGGCACCCCCCATGCCGGACCTTCCGCATGCCCCGCCTCCCCCCCTTGCACGCTGACAAAGTACTCGGGATGGGTCTTGATGGAGAACAGGAGATAGAGACCGTAGGCGGCCAATAACAGGAACGCGATGCCCATGTTGAGCAGGTGCTGCTGCCGGATGACGTCCTGCGCGGCAAAGAACCGCTCAAAGGCGCTGGGAATGGACAGGCTGATGACCGCCAGCATCATCATGCTGCCGTACACGCGGGCGGCCTCGGCGCTGTACAGCTGTTCATGCTGGCGAAGTCCGCCCAGGAGGTAGGACACTCCCAGCGCCAGGAGCAGGTTGGCCAGGATGGCGCCGATGAGCGAGGCCCGCACCATGTCCATGAGGCCGGCCTTGAGTGCAACGATGGCGATGATCAGCTCCGGCGCATTGCCAAACGTCGCATTCAGCAGACCGCCGATGGCATCTCCCGTCCGCCGGGCCACCTGCTCCGTCGCCTGGACGATGAGCGCCGCGATGGGAATGATGGAGAGCCCGGCGCAGAAGAACAGCACCGGGGGGGAAACCTGACCCAGATTCTCCACCACCAACGTGATGGGAATGAACACGAAGAGCCAGTTCAGGGACGGCTTCAGAGAGACTTTCATGGCTTCGATCCCCCATCCTTCGTCTCGGCGAGCGTCAAACCCACCATCCTGGGGGAACAACCTTAACCCGAAAGTCGCCCTTTAGTCTTGTGAGCCCGCCAGACACCGGGAACAGGGCCTTGTGCCATTCCCGAACCGCGGCGTATAGTTCCACCAAGCAGCCATAAACGTTAGCGGAGTTCAGCCTATTTCGCTGAGACTCACCCGAGAGTTCGCGTCCATGAGCTCTACAACCAGTCAACAGAAATGGTTAGCCGCGGGGACAGCCCGGACAGCTATTTTTTATGTCCGCAAGCCCCCACCCCTAAGAAATATCCTGGTTCTGTATAAACGTAGTTGGGCTGACGTGAGAATGTGATGAAGTGTAAGCAAGAATGGCTGCTCCTGCTGATAGCCGCGACGCTCATTCCAGTTCCAGTGAACGCGTCAGAATCAGCTCACGTTCCCGTCGTCTGCGGCATGAGCTTCAGGGGTCCTAATCGTCAACAGGATCTCCAAGGGTTCGGTGACCTACCCGTGGGTCTCCAGGAGTTGGTGAATCGGCACATAGGCGACCGTGTAGGGTGCGAGTATTCTCCCGCTATCGTTTTTGAGCAGGGACAGTTGAAAAACCTCGATGCTCCATCCTCATCCGATCAGGTGAGCGACAAATTGGCCAGGCGGCTGTACAACCTGATCTACCAATTTCGCCTCTCACCCGGGCAAACTGTGAGCGCCTGCATGCTGCTTGAGCCGAATGGCAATCTCGTTCAGCCGCTATCCCTTCCGGCGTGGGCGCATGGCGCCGCGCAGCCCAGGGTTGTGACGTTCGCTGAAGCCAAGGCGGTCGCGAGTAAGCAAGGAATACCTGAGTCAACCGAAGTCAAACTGCGGTACTTTCCCGACACGGATACGCTTGAATGGCTTTTCTCAATAACCACTGGCGAACGTAGCGGGCTTGTGCTGGGGAAAACTCTTCATGTCCCTGTTGAGAATTCAGCACGTATCCATTGGTCGGAATGGAACGCTATTCGTTAGCTTTTTCAACAGCCCAACTGCTGCTTAAAGCTGACGGCGTGCGGCACGCTCGCGGCACGGCAAACCCCGCCGACGCTCGCACGCCGCAGATTAACCACGCGTTGGGCAGACAAGAGATCATCGTGTCCAAGACCCAGATAATCGAGTCTGTTGGGAACCTGGAGCTGGCATCGACGCGGAGGCTTCTGGACGCCAAGCCATCCCTGCTGACGGTCACGGATCGTCAGGGTCGCAATCTGCTGCATCTGGCCTGCTCGGCATCCTGCGCAAAACTGAACGTGCGCGAGGCGGTATCCGCCCGCCTCGTGAACTTCCTGCTGGACCGAGGATTGGACATCGAATCCCCGATCGGCCGCGACGCTTGCACGGTTCTCTTCTTCGCGGTGGCCCGCGGTAGAAATCCTACCTTGGTCAAGTTGCTAATCAAGCGTGGCGCCAAGCCTACGGCCGCACCCGGGGGCGGGCTGTTTGCCGCCGGCTGGTGGGACGACGTCGAGAATCTCAAGTTATTGATCGGCGCCGGTGCCCCTGTCGACACCGTCGTAGGAGTAACTCCTTTTCTCGCTTGCTGGTGCTGGCGAAAGTTCGAGGCGGCGAAGTTCCTCGCGGTGAAGGGCGCGAACGTGAATTACCGGGATTCAAAGGGGAAGACCGCGATGCATTACGGCGTAGAAAGGGAATTCGCTCCAACCTTGCTGCAGTGGCTGGTGAAGCACGGTGCTTCTCCTGACATCAAGGATCATGACGGCGTGTCGCCGAGACTGAAGGCCTCACGGAAACGCGACAAGAGATTTCTGGCGGCTCTTGCTTGAATGGCGCGTTAGCGCACACATGGAGTAGTAGTGGTGGGACCGAAGATTCGACCTCAAGCCGATGGCCCGTGGTGCGTCAGTTTTCAGGAAGGGTCAAAGTGAGCAGCCGGGAACATAGGTGACAAAACGTCCGGGGACATGGTTAACACTTTTTCCTGTAGACGCACTAGCTGACTGAGGGGGTCTTGCCTGTCAGGCGGGTTGGCACATGGAAGGACAGCGTTCGAAGAGCAATTGATGCTGCGCTCGCGCTGTCCATGCCGGCAGGAAAACGTGTAGCAGGCCCGCTGCTGCTTGTGGACGGATACCTGTATCCACACGAAGCGGTTTTCTTGTACTGGGTGGCGCGCAGCGCACCAGCTAACGGGGTTGTGGTTGAGGTTGGCTCGATGCGCGGTCGCTCCACGCTATGTCTCGCTGCCGGCGTTCGCGATGGTGGCCGCGATCAAGTGTATTCGGTGGATCCGCATAGGTATGAGACTGGGGGCGAGCTTGGCGAGAACCTCGCTCACTTTGGTCTGGCAGACCACGTCGAAGTTTTGGTCGACGAGTCCATGACGGTTGCTGCCGGGTGGCAACGACCCGTTCGAGTCGTATTTGTCGATGGCGATCACAGTTTTGAGGCAGCCTCGGAAGACGTCAGTGTCTGGTCACGACATCTGGCTCCAGGTGGCTTCCTGCTCCTGCACGACTCAACAGAACTGAATGGGATGGTGGGGCCGCAACAGGTGGCCAGACTGTCTTGCCGTGTGGGGGCGATGTTCGACAAGACTGGTACGATTGGCAGCATTACCTGGGCGAGGCGTACAGGACCCGCTTCCGATTGGAGTCCTCCAGAACACGGCAAGTGGGCTCTCGATGCCATCGTGGCGTCTCTCAAGAGGGTGAGGCGTTTAACAGCCGGCTGAAGCTGGCAGTACGCTCCAACTCGGCCGCACTTCGGAGGCTCAAATGAAAAGAGTTACAGGTATCGGAGGAATCTTCTTCAACGCGAACGATCCTGTCGCCCTGCGAGCTTGGTACAAGCAGCACCTCGGCATTGACGTCCAGGAATGGGGAGGCACCGCGTTCACCTGGACCGATGCAGCGGGCAATCCGATAAAGGGAACGACCGTGTGGTCTATCGGCGCCGCCGATGGTGAGCACTTCGCACCGAGCAAGTCGACCTTCATGGTCAACTATCGCGTCGAAGACTTGGCCGCTGTACTTCAGTCGCTTCGGGACGAAGGATGCAACGTCCTGGAGAAGATGGACGACTCCGAGTACGGGAAGTTCGGTTGGGTCATGGATCCTGAGGGCAACAAGGTCGAGCTTTGGCAGCCACCTCCGGGGCAGTGAGCTCCATACCTGGCAATCAATTGCCGCCATCTAACCCTTCCATCGGGCGGACGCTCCAAAGTCCGCTTCGCGCCCTTTGGCGCGGCTCATGTCAAACGTTAGCGGTCTGAAGCATGCGTCTCGACGCGACCCACCGGAGGAAAGACGATGCCTAAACATCGCATTTTCGCGATAAAATTTGCAAGAGTATATCCGCTATATGTTCAAAAAGCGGAACGCAAAAATCGTACGAAGGAAGAAGTTGACCAAATCATCTGCTGGTTGACTGGCTATAACCAAGCGGGATTACGGCAGCAAATCGAGCAGGAAAACGATCTTGAAACCTTTTTCGCCCAAGCACCAGTCATTCACCCAAATAGTTCACTTATCAAAGGCGTAGTGTGTGGCGTTCGCGTGGAAGAAATAGAAGATCCGCTGATGCAAAAGATACGCTATTTAGACAAGCTGATTGATGAGCTCGCAAAAGGAAAGGCGGTGGAGAAGATTCTGCGGCAAAAAGTCGTTTAGCCGCGCGCGGTTCGATGGCAGGGTTCTACGCGACAGTTACCACCGGCGCTCACACGCCGCGGATTGAACATGCGCCGAAGGTAGCAACCGGATGCGGAAGCACAGGCGCGCTAGAGGAGTCGAGCGAAATGAGCGACGCTAGAAGCAACTCTGTTCCAAGGCCGGCTCGTAGTCGATGGACCTCGTTTGTCGGAAGCTACGCTAGAGGACGAGCCGTACGTGGTCTGGAAGAGGAAGGGAATCCGAAGCACCGGCTGCGTGTGGAGCACAACAGGCACACGCTGCTTGTTCATATTTCAGATGAACACGCTCGCGGGTGGACAACTTTGGCTATCGATAGATCCACACGAGAATGGGCCATTGCCCAGCGCGGTCGTCAGCTGCAGGCGGCCGAAGCCGCGTACGAGCTGTTGTATCGGTCAGAACGTAAGGCAAAACAAACCATTCCAGCCGATCGCGCGAAGACGCGCGCCGGCTGAATCACGGCTTTCTTGTGCTCGTGAAATCGGAGGGTAACCCATGTCCCGCAAGACCGCACACGATTTCGATCAGGAGCTGCTCGTCCTGTTCGACGCCTACGTCCACGGCGCCATCGACCGCCGCACGTTCCTCGACAAGTCCGCCAAGTTCGCCGTTGGTGGAGTCACGGCGATGATGCTGCTCAATCAGCTGAGCCCGAACTTCGCGGCGGCGCAGGTCGTCAGCCCCGAGGACAAACGGATCGAGGCAAAGCATCTCGAGTACGACTCTCCCAAGGGCAACGGCAAGGCCCGCGGGTACTTCGTCCATCCGGCGGCGGTGAAGGGGAAGCTTCCGGGCATCCTCGTGATCCACGAGAACCGCGGCCTCAACCCGCATATCGAAGACGTCGCACGGCGCCTCGCCCTCGACGGCTTCGTCGTCTTCGCCCCCGACGCCCTCTTCTCCCTGGGCGGCTACCCCGGCGACGAGGACAAGGCGCGCGAGCTGTTCCCGAAGCTCGATCAGGCCCAGACCCGTGAAGACTTCATCGCCGCCGCAGCGTTCCTGAAGGCGCGCCCGGAGTGCACAGGCAGGATCGGCGCTGTGGGCTTCTGTTACGGGGGAGGCATGGTGAACTTCCTGGCCACGCGCCTGGGCGGTGATCTCTCCGCCGCCGTCTGCTTCTACGGCTCCTCCCCGGCCACGGAGGACGTGCCGAAGATCAAAGCACCGCTGATGGTGCACTCGGCGGAGAAGGACGAGCGCATCAACGCCAGCTGGCCGGAGTTCGAGCGGGCTCTCAAGGCAGCGAACGTCAAGTACGAGCGCTTCCTGTATCCCGGCGCGCAGCACGGCTTCAACAACGACACGACGCCGCGCTACGACGCGGACGCGGCCAATCTCGCCTGGGAGAGGACGCTCGCGTTCTTCGAGAAGAACTTGCGCTAGCCCCGCCTCGAGGCCTTATCCGCCTTTGAGCGTTGGGCAGAGGCGCGCCTTTAGGCCTAAGCGAAGGGAGGATTCGAGGAGATGCAGGTGCTCCGGACGTCGCCCGCAAGACTCGCCCTTTTCTTGTTCCTAGCGGGGGTCGCTTTCGCCGTGGCAGGCGTCGTTGTCGGCATGCTCGGCGCACCTCGCATGCAGGCTGCACCGTTGGCCGGCGCAGTGTTCGCGATCGGCTTGTTCGCGGACACCGCCGTATGTGCGCTGTTGGCCGGCGAACGGTTATCCGATCTTGGATTCCGAGCTTCACGGCGCGACATCCTGGCCGTTCCCGTGGCGTTCGCAGCCGGGGCGCTGCTCTTCTCCGGCGTGACGCTCGTGCTCGGCCACGCAGCCGGAGGGGAATGGCAGCTAGGTACGAGCGCCCCAATGCGCACGGCACTTCTCGGACTTGTTCCCGTGCTGTGCCTCTTCCTGAGTGAAGAGCTCCTCTTTCGGGGCTATGGGTTCCAACAGCTGCGACGCATAGGTGGCCCGGGAGGGGCCGTGGTTGTGAGCGCGCTGGCGTTCGGGGGCTATCACTTGCTCGGCTCCGGCGATTGGGCCATGGGCGCTGTGTTCCGCATGGCGATGCCGACCGTTGCAGGCCTGGTCTTTGGATATGCCGTCGTGCGCACGGGGAGCCTTGCGGTGCCTATCGGCCTGCACTGGGGTGGAAACTGGGCACAGTACGCCCTGCTTGGTCTTGGTCACCCGGCAGGCCAGACCGTCGCGGTCTGGAACATGCCCTTGAGTGAGGACCAAATCCGCATGCTGGTGGCCCCCGACCTTCTGCCGCATCTGCCCTACCTCGCAGCCCTTGGGCTTGCGTTCCTGTTGGTGCAAGCTACGCCGCAAGGGCTCGGACTAGCCACCGGTTGCAGCGGACGGTCCGCCACGCAGCCCACCGCTGGACCGGAGCGTTAGACCGCCAGGAGACCCCTGACCGACATGAACCGCACGGCTTACCGCATGGCCCTGCTTCTGCTCCTCCACTGGACCTTCGCTTGCGAGGCACGATCTCCCAATCAGCCGGACGCTGCGGCCTCCGAGCCGAGTGTCCGCTGGCCCATCCCCACAGGCTGGAAGCACGAGACCTTCGCGCTGCCACCCGAGTTCGCTCCAGCGCTCCCCTACCATGGGACCGAGGACCTCCGCTTCATGCCCGGCTTCTCCTCCCCGACCGCGCCTGATTATTGGTCCTATGATTTCGTCTGGTGGCTGGACCAGCCTCCTTCCTTCGACGCGACGAGCCTAGCCGCGGCACTCACCACGTACTTTCGGGGGCTCGCCACCGCGGTCGGCGGCTCCAAGTACCACCTGGACCCTGCCCGATATCGCACTGTCCTAACCCCCGTGCCGGCTAGTGAGCCTCCTCGCCTGACCGGGCAGGTCTTCACCTATGATCCTTTTGCGACTGGCCTGCCCATCATCCTGAATGTCGAGGCAGAGCTTCGGTCCTGTCCCGGGAGCAAGCAGGTCGCCATCGTGGTGGTCTTGTCGCCAAAGGACACCACTGACATCGTGTGGAAGGCTCTGCGCGCCACGGCAGGCACCGTGGTGTGCAATTGACCCATGGGCCTGCTGACCGAGCCGCGGTCGTGCAACTAACATGATGGGGCTCGTGCCATTCTCGGGTTTATCTTCTTTATGGCTGGAGTCTGGAAGGTGTTCGAGTTGGGTCCACTCCAGCACGCGCGGCGTTACTTCGTCGACCCCTATGCTCACAGCTTCCTTCCCGGCTGGTCATTATGGGTAACGGGAGTGACGGTCCCGGTTGTCGAGTTGGTGGCGGGCGCTTTGCTGCTGGTAGGCTGGCGTGTGCGAGAGGCGCTTGTCGCTTTGGGTGGCGTGCTGGTAATCGTAACATTTGGGCACTTGCTTGCCGAGCCGTTGTACGAGTTCCACACTCATGTGGTGCCAAGTCCAAGTAACCGAGCGCGCGGCGCTCGGCTCAACCGTTAGGCGGCCATGGGTACACCCTTGAGTTATCAGCTCTTCCAGATCGACGAAATCGGTGCGCTCTTCATCTCTCCCGCCATTAGCGATTGGGAGCCGCTCAACGAGCGCGGTATCGACACGATCATCGACCTCGATGGCGGGTTAGATCATTGCATCCCAACCGTCCCCAATCACGTGCTCTACATCTACTTTCCCATCTACGACGAGGAGCTGCCCAACCTCGCCAAACTCAACGCTGTCGCCGACCTGGGGGCCGAACTGATCCGGTCGGGTCACCGCGTCCTCTCGCACTGTGGTATGGGCTTCAACCGCTCGGCGTTGGTTGCAGGCCTCATCCTCTGCCGTCTGGGAATGACAGGTCCCGAGGCAGTGAGGCGACTGCGCGACTGTCGCTCAGGTGCGCTCTTCAACGAGGTCTTCGCAGCTCACCTCGAATCGCTCGGCCCTCTCGGCACCTGACAGATGCAAGCGCCGTGGAAGCGGTCGCCTGGCCTCTCGTTGGGCGCGTCATGTGCCTGGCCGAAGTTCACGCGCTTGGAACGGCCTGACCAGGCATTGGAGGGAACGCGGTCATGACCCCGCCGCCGACACCGACGGAACCGGCCATCGGCCGCTCGCGGCGGCTCCCCTTGCGCTGGCTGCTGGTCTTGAGCGTCGCCGCCGCGGTTCTCATCGCCGGCCTGTCAATCGGCATCACCCAGCAGAATTCGCAGTTGCTTGCCATCTTTCTCGCGACCATTGCGGCATCGATCGTGCGTCCGGCCCCGATGGGTGCCGTGGTCTTCTTCGCCGTATGCGCTATGGCGATCACCGGTACCATGACCCCGCTCGACGCACTGCGGGGGTACGCCGACCCGATCGTCTGGCTGGTCCTCTCCGCATTCATGATCTCGCGCGCCGTCGCGAAGACGGGCCTTGGCCGCCGCATCGCCTTAGGGTTCATCCGGCTCCTGGGCCATCGATCGTTGGGCTTGGCGTACGCGCTGGTCGCGTCCGACACCGTCCTCGCTTCTGTCGTGCCCTCCAATGCAGCCCGCTCGGGAGGCATCATTTTTCCAGTGGCATGCAGCGTGTCCGAAGCGTACGAGTCCACGCCAGGCGAGACGAGGCGTCGCCTGGGGGCGTTCCTGATGACGGCCATCTACCAGTGCGACGTGGTCGCGTGCGCGATGTTCCTGACCGGCCAGGCGTCCAACATGATCATCTCCAAGTTCGCCCTTGATGGTGCCGGTGTTGAACTGACTTACGCCAGGTGGCTCGTCGGCGGCGTCATCCCGGGCATCGTTTCCCTGCTGCTCGTGGTCTACGTCATCTACCGGTTCTATCCGCCCGAAGTCACACACACGCCCCGGGCCGCCGCGTTCGCACGCGACGCACTGTCTAAGATGGGTTCGATGTCTCGCGACGAACGTGTCATGCTGGCGGTCTTCATGCTCATCGCCGGGTTGTGGATGACCACAGCCTGGCACAACATCAACTCCGCGGTGGTGGCTCTGCTCGGGGTGTGCACGCTACTGCTCACGAACGTGCTTGCCTGGGACGACATTTTGAGCGAGAGGGCTGCCTGGGACACCTTTATTTGGTACGGAGGTCTTGTGCGCATGGCGGAAGCCCTCGGCGAGAGCGGGCTCACGCGCCGCTTTGCGGAGTTTGCCGCCGGGATGACCGCTGGCTGGAGCTGGGGCGTTGCACTTCTCGTCCTTCTTCTCATTTACTTCTACGCGCACTACGCCTTCGCGAGCATCACCGCGCACGTCACCGCGATGTTCATTCCGTTCCTCGTTGTAATGCTTGCGGCGGGGGCACCCCCCGTGCTTGCAGTGCTCGTACTAGCGTATGCGTCCAATCTCCAGGCATCCCTTACCCATTACGGCACGACCCCCGCTCCGATCTACTTCGGCTCTCGCTACGTCACGCTGCGCGAGTGGTGGAGCGTCGGGTTCGCGATATCGCTCCTCACGTTGACGATCTGGGGCACTCTGGGGCTGGCGTGGTGGAAGGTGCTGGGATGGTGGTGACCGGGGCGGAATGGATGTGACGGTAAAGTTGGAAACATGAACGGGCCGCTTTCGGGCCGAAGAAAGGGGGACTGACATTGTCACCGTCGACTTTGCTTTGCGCGCTTTCGCTCGTCGCACTCATCCACGCGGGGTTTTGCGGGACCGCCTTCGCCGATGACGCCAAACAACACATTTCGCTCGCGTCGGGAGTCAGAATGGCGTATCGAGTGGCCGGCCCGGCGGACGCCCCACCGCTCATCCTGCTTCACGGCCTGGGCGACACGAGCCGGTCGTGGTCACTCTTGCTGCCCGAGCTGGCGAAGACGAACCGGGTCTACGCGCTTGACCTGCGCGGTCACGGAGGAACGACGGCGCCCGCCTGTTGCTACGCGTTGGCCGACTTTGGATACGATGTGATCTCATTCATGGGCGCGATGAAGATCGAGAGCGCGGTGGTCGCCGGCCACTCCCTGGGGAGTTTCATCGCACAGCACCTCGCGACGACATATCCTGCGCGCGTGCGCGCATTGATTCTCCTTGGCTCGGCCGACACGACCCTCGGGAACGAACTCGTCGAATGGCTATGGGCGCAGACGTTGACCTTCAACAAGGCGGTGACACCCGCGTTCGTGGATGAATGGCAATCTAATCCTACGCCCGTCGAGCCGGAGTTCCTGGCGAATGTGAAGAGAGAAACATTGGCGGTTCCCGTGCAAGTGTGGAAGAGCGTCGCCCGAACGCTCCTGACGGAGGAAAGCCGGCGTTTTCTGACTGAATTCAAAGCGCCGACATTGATTTTATGGGGCGAGAAGGACGCGGCGTTTCCCCGCGTTTGCCAGGAAAGATTGCAGCAGTTGCTGCCGCACGCCACCATGAAGGCCTATCCCGTCGTGGGTCACAACTTGCACTGGGAAATCCCCGGCCGCATCACCGCGGACATCGCGGCGTTCCTTCAATCGACGAGATCCAGATGACTACTGGGCAGGCCGTATCCACATAGAGCTAGACTATGGAGAACGAAATGAGCGTAACTCCGAATAGCCGTCCTCCATTCCCACCCTTCACCCTCGAAACTGCGGCTCGCAAGGTGCGCATGGCAGAGGACGCATGGAATACACGCGATCCCGAACGGGTCTCACTCGCTTACACCGTTGATAGCACTTGGCGAAATCGCGCTGAATTTCTTTCGGGGCGCGAGGCGATCGTGCAATTTCTCCAACGGAAATGGGCGAAGGAGCTCGACTACCGCTTGATCAAGGAGCTATGGGCCTTCCATGAAGCACGCATAGCCGTACGTTTCGCCTACGAGTCGCACGACGATTCTGGCAACTGGTTTCGCTCCTATGGCAACGAGAATTGGGAGTTCGACGAGCACGGGCTGATGCGCCTTCGCTTCGCGAGTATCAACGACCTGCCAATCAAGGAAGCAGACCGTAAGTACCACTGGCCGCTGGGCCGACGTCCAGATAACCACCCAGGCCTGTCGGATCTAGGTTTGTAACTTCATGGATCGAATAACATGAACCGGGCAGGTCTTCACCTATGATCCTTTTGTGACCGGCCTGCCGATCACCTTGAATGTCGAGGTAGAGCTTCGGTCCTGTCCTGGGACCAAGCAGGTCGCCATCGTCGTGGCCTTGTCGCCGAAGGACCGCACTGACAGCGTATGGGAGGCTCTGCGCGCCACGGCAGGCACCTTAGTGTGCAATTGACCGCGACTGCGCAGACCTCCTTGGGCTATGATTTCGCCGATGAAACGCTACGCCGCCTTCGATCCCCCCGAATACGTCTCCTGGAAGCCCGACCCGGAGGTGCTGCGTCGCTACGATGAAACCCTCCACAAGGACCCCGACCGCCGGAAGATTCTGCGTGCTCTCACTCGCGAGGACCTGCTGCGCCTGTACGCCGGGCTGCTGCGCGCCCGTCTCCACGACATCGCGCTGAAACGCTGGGTTCGCCAGGGCGTCCTCTCCAAGGCCTGGCTGGGGACCGGTGAAGAGGCGGTGGCGGTGGGCAACGCCCAGGCCCTGGAGAAAGGCGACCTGGTCGGGCCCATGATTCGCAACGCGGGGGCGTGCCATGAGCGCGGCATGAGCGTCGCCCAGATGCTCAAGGCCTACCTGGGCACGCGCGACCAGCTGACCCGCGGGCGCGATCTGCACACCGGGGATCCGGAGCAGGGCGTCGTCCCCCCGATCTCCTTCGTCGCCTCCCTGGTGCCGGTGTTCACCGGAGCCGCCCTGGCCTTCAAGTTGCGCAAGGAGCAGCACGTGGCGCTGACCTGGGTCGGCGACGGGGCCTCCCACACCGCGGAGTTTCACGAGGGATTCAATCTGGCGGCCGTGAAGCGCCTCCCGCTCATCATCGTCTTACAGGACAACCAGGTCGCTCTGGGGACGAAGCTGTCGGAGCATCAGAGAGGCAGCCTGGAGGATCTCGCCTCGTCGTACGGGGTCGGGGGAATCGCCTGCGACGGCAACAACGTCCTGGACGTGTTCGCGGCAACGCGACAGGCCGCGGCGCTGTGCCGGCAGGGGCGCGGGCCCGTCATCCTGACGGCCCATACCTTCCGGATGGGAGGTCACGCGACCCATGACGAGCAGGAAGCCCGCAGCCTCTTCCCTGCCGAAGACTTCGCGCGCTGGGGAAAGCGGGACCCTATCGGATGCTTCGAGGCCTACCTCACCTCCCACGGGACAGACTCCGGAAGGAATGGTAAAATCCCCGCGTCGACGCTGGAGAAGATAGAACTGGACGTCATCCGGGAAGTCGATACCGCGGCCGAGGAAGCCCTCAAGAGCCGCGAGCTCCATCCCTCCCGCCCCGAGGAAGCCGTAGGCGGTGTCACCCAGGACTAAGGAGATCGAATGAAGAACAAGACCAGCCGCGCCCGCTCCGAAGTGAAGGAGATCGGCCTCGATCGGGCAACGCTTCTGGCGATTTACCGCAACATGGTTTTGTCCCGCCGGATTGACGATAAGCAGGTTCAGCTGAAGCGGCAGAACCAGATCTTCTTCCAGATTGCCGGGGCGGGGCACGAAGCGGTGCTCACCGCGGCGGGAATGGTCCTGAAGCCCGGACACGATTGGTTTTATTCCTACTACCGGGATCAGGCCCTCATGCTGCAGCTGGGGATGACTCCCAAGGAGATTCAGATGGAGGCGTTCGGCAGCGCCGCCGATCCCAACTCCGGCGGCCGGCAGATGCCTTCCCACTGGGGCCATCCGCGCCTGAATGTCGTCTCCAAGTCCTCCTGCACCGGGACTCAGTACCTGCAGGCGGTGGGCTGCTCCCAGGCCGGGCGGTACATCGGCGCGGTGAAGGAATGCCAGGACCGCCAGCTGCGGCACCAGGCCGATGAGATCACCTATGTCTCGGGCGGGGAAGGCTCCACCAGTGAGGGAGAGTTCTGGGAGGCCTTGAACAGCGCCTGCAACCTGAAACTCCCGATGCTCTTCATGATCCAGGACAATAAATACGCCATCTCGGTCCCCGTGGAGGTGCAGACTGCCGGCGGGACCATCAAGGCGCTGTTGAAGGATTGGCCCAACCTACGCTACGAAGAGCTGGACGGCTGCGATCCTCTTGAGTGCCACCGGGTCCTGTCGGATGTGGTGGCGGACATGCGGCGCCGCCGGGAGGGGCCCGCGCTGATCCAGGCGCACGTGGTGCGCCCTTATTCGCACTCACTCTCCGACGACGAGCGGAGCTACAAACCCGAAAAGGAGCGCCAGGAGGAGGCGAAGAAGGATCCCATCCCTCGCTTCGAGAAATTCCTGCAGGAGGAGGGGATCGCGGACGAGGCGTTCCTGGCCCGGATGCGCGAGGGCATCGAGCAGGAAGTCAACGAGGCCACCGATCAGGCCAAAGCCGAGGCGATTCCCGCCCCCGACACCATCTATGATCATGTCTACTCCTCCCAGGTGGATCCGACCTCCGAGGCCTTCTCGACCCCGGCCAAACCGGAGGGGGACCCCAAGACGATGGTCGATTTGTTGAACGCCTGCCTGCGCGACGAGATGGCCAGCGATCCGCGCATCGTGATCTTCGGCGAAGATGTGGCCGACGCCAGCCGGGATCAGTACCTGGGGGAGGTCAAGGGCAAGGGGGGCGTCTTCAAGGTCACTCATAATCTTCAAAGAACCTATGGCAAGGACCGGGTCTTCAACTCTCCGCTGGCGGAGGCGAACATCGTGGGCCGCGCCATCGGGATGGCCACGCGCGGTCTCAAGCCGGTCGTGGAGATTCAGTTTCTGGATTACATCTGGCCGGCGTTCATGCAGATTCGCGATGAGCTGTCGATTTTGCGGTGGCGCTCCAACAACGGCTTCGCTTGCCCCGTGGTGATCCGCGTGGCCTCGGGCGGTTACCTGGGAGGAGGCGCGCCCTACCACAGCCAATCCGGCGAGGTCTTCTTCACCCATACGCCGGGCCTGCGCGTGGTCATGCCCGCCACCGCCGAGGATGCCAACGGGTTGCTGCGCACCGCCATTCGCTGCGACGATCCGGTGCTATTCCTCGAGGCCAAGCATCTGTACCGGCAGACCTACAACAAGTCGATCTACCCGGGACCGGACTTCATGATCCCGTTCGGCAAGGCGAAGCTGGTGATGGAAGGCAACGATCTCACCTTGATCACCTACGGCGCGACCGTGGAACGATCGGCCCGCGCCGCGCGGAAGATCGCCGAGGAAACGGGGGCGGGCGTGGAGATTCTCGACCTGCGCAGCCTCGCCCCTTTCGACTGGGACGCCATCGAGGCTTCGGTGCGCAAGACAGGCAAGGTGCTGGTCGTCCATGAGGACTGCCTGAGCTTCGGATTCGGCGCCGAGCTGGCGGCGCTCATCGCCGATCGACTCTTCGAGTACCTGGATGGCCCGGTGCGGCGCGTCGGTGCCACCGACACCTTCTGCGCTTACCAGCCGACCCTGGAGGATGTCATCCTCCCTCAGGTCGCCACCATCCATGCCGCGCTCGAGGATCTGCTGAGATACTGAGTCCCGTCGCATGGTTTCGTGGCTGAGCTTGCTGCCAATCCTCCTGCTCGCTCCCGCCTCCGGAGCGCAGCGCGTTTCCGCCCAGTCGCCGCAAACCGGTCCCACCTCGACCAGTTTGTCCGCCCTGTTCGAGCACGCGAAGCGGCACGAGACCGATGCGGTTCTCCGCCTTGGGCAAGACCCGATGCGCGCCGGGGACCGCGCCTGGGAGATCGCCTACCCCGTCGCGCTCTACATCGCCTCCCCCGAAAAATACCGTGGCGGGTTCGTGGAGCACTTTCCGGTCGATGCCGAGGGAATCATGCAGATGCTCTACGAGAGAATCGAGGTTCCGAAGCTCACCCCGAAATGGCTGTTCTCTTTCGAATCTCTGGGGAGCATCGCGCGGACGGGCGATGCCCTCGCCATCGATCGCTGCATGAAGGGGCTTGCAGGCTCCCGCGGCGTGGTGGCCGAGGCCTACTGCGCCTCATTGGAGAAGATCCTCGAGAGTCAGAAGGAGAAATTTCAGAAGTCCCTTTTGGCGCTGACTGCCGGTGAGCGGGAGCCATTCACCGCATGCTTCTCCGCCTGGGCCCCGGCCCAGCTCGATCGACTGGAAAGCTCGCTCCTGGCGCTCCAAGCCCCCGATCGAACTCCGCCGGAACAGCGGGCCTCGATCGAAGCGCTGCTTGGCTCGATCCGGGAGGCAGAGGCGCTCCGCGACGACAAGGCACGCGCCGGCTCCGGTATCGAAGGCATCGTGCTCATCGGACCGACCCGCCCGGCTGTGCGAGTCGGCGACGACACTCCCGATGAGGTTCCCCATGCTGCGAGCCTCCAGATTACGTCGGTCACCGACGGCCGCGAGGTGGCCCGATTCGAATCGGGGGAGGACGGCAAGTTCCGCGTGGCGCTGCCTCCGGGCGAGTACCTGGTTCGCCAGGCGCAAGCGCCGGGCCAGAGATATCCGATGTCGGTGGAGGTTCACGTCCAGGTCAAAGCTGGAGAATATTCATTCGTCACCCTTCACCTGGACAGCGGCCTTCGCTGAGCCCCAGTTCTGGCTCGACTTCGCCTGCCGAGTGCTTCCTCAAATTTCCCAATTCCATTCATTGGACGGTCATTTCCCCTCGATCGCCCGCCCGGTTTCAGGCAGCGCTTTCTGGAATTTCCGGGTCGAATTCACCACCGATTCCGAGACTGCCGATCGTCAGGCAACGACAATTGCCGCTTGACATGTCGAGCAGATCGCGGTACTGAGGCTCTGGAATATCGTCCGTACATCGTCGTTGGTAGGCGTTGCGCCGCTCAGATCCTCGAGGGGGGGAGATGGCAAGCAATGACGGAGCGCGCCGCTCTCGCAGGCGGCCGGGACGGTTTTTTCTCGGCCTGATGAGCCTCGGGGCGGTGGGCGGCCTGGTGGCGATGGGCGCGTCGGTCCCGCCGGTTTCTTCACCGGGCTCGGAAGAGTCCTCGGAGTTGAGTGTCAAACGCTCTGACCCGGGCCGCACCGACCCGGGCCAGCCCACCTATCAAGCAGAGAACCCCAAGAACAATTTGCAATTTCAATTCAGCGCCTCCGGCCTGCACGTCTCCCCGCGAGGCGACCGGCCTTTCGAGTGGTCGCTCGATCTCGCCTTCTCCGGGTTGGGCAACCAGGGCGCGGTCGCGCCGGACGGCCTCGGCCGATTTTCAGCCTCCGCGAACCGGGTCGACTATGACTTTGGCGGCGTGAAGCAGTGGTACCTTAACAACGAGCACGCCCTGGAGATGGGTTTCACGATCCTGACTGCGCCGCTCGATGAAGCAACCGGCGCTGCGGCACCGGTGACGCTCGATCTTCTGGTGGCTGGGGACCTGCAGCCCAGGGCCAACAAGCCCGGCTACTTCATCGACCTGGTCTCTCCCGATGGGGACAGCGTGCTGCGATTCGGGGCCCTGCGGGCCACGGACGCCAAGGGAGACACGCTGCAGGCAGGGCTCGAGACTCGTTCGGGAGCGCCGGATGGAAGATCTCCGGGGATCCGGATTCTCATTGACGCGGTGGATCCAACCTACCCGATCGTGGTCGAAGCCGCTTTGAGAGCCGGCGTCCCGAGGAATCCGAAATTCGAGACGCCCCAGAGCGGAGGAACGGGAGAGATGGTCGGTGTTCCGGTGACTCTTGGTGAGGGCATCACTGAAACCGTGGCCGAGATCATGGATCGTCAAGAAGGGTCAAAGCCGCTAGCGCCGGGCCGGCCGCGGGAGAAGAAGCACGAGTATGAGGCCGAGATAGAGCTCCAGGAGGATCCCAACGCCCCGGCCGTTTCTCACTGGCCCCCATGGAATCCTCCGGCGTCAACGCCGAAGTCGACCCCGATGAGTCTCGATCCCCCCCACCTCCCCCAGTCCTTGGGGATCAGCTTCAAAGCGATCGGCGTCAACGAGGCAGGCTTCATCCCCCCCGACAGCATGGGGGATGTCGGTCCGACTCAAATCGTGGTCCACCTCAATGGTCGGATCAGGACCTTCGACAAGACCGGGGTGGCGGATGGCGCACTGAACGCGACCGACTCGGTTTTCTGGAGCTCCGTGGCCCCGGGGGTCCCGCCGGGAACCAATGCCGGGATCAGCGATCCCGAGGTGCGCTACGACCGCCTCAGCGGCCGCTGGTTCCTGCTCGGGATCACCATCGCCGAAGCGGCGAACAACAAGATCGTCCTGGCGGTCAGCTCAGGCCCGACCATCACCTCCCAGGCGAGCTTCACTTTCTTCTCCTTCGCGGTCGGCACGGCATCGCCGAGCGACGTTACCAGCTTCTGCGACTACCCGTCGCTGGGAGTCGATGCCAACGCCCTCTACACCGGCTGCAACATGTTCTCGGCGGCCGGCGCGTTCCGGTGGACCAGCGCTTTCGTGATCCGCAAGTCGAGCGTCCTGGGCGCCGGACCCATGGTGGTCACCGGGTTCGCCAACCTGACCGGCAGCTGCGGCGTGACAACCGCCTGCAACGTCGCCCCGTGCAGCGTGAGTGCGGGACCCTACGCTCCCCGCGGGGTGGACAACGACGATCCGCAGGCTGGCGAGGGGTACTTCATCGGGTCCGATCTCTGCATCCTGAGTCGGGTGCAGATCCGACGCGTCAGCAATCCGGGCGGGACGCCCACGCTCTCCCCGAACATCCTGCTGCCCACGATTACATCGACCAACATGTCCGTGCAGCAGGTATCGGGCACCACCACACCGCCAGGCGTCGATCCTTCCGACAGCCGGTTGTTCATGGCCGCCATTCGCAAGAACAAGCTCACTGGCACGAGCTCGTTGTGGACCGCCCTTTCCGTGGAGACCACGACGGCCTGCGTCGGCTCCGGCTCCGGCACCACCCGGCGCATCGGAGCGCGCTGGCATGAAATCGGCAATCTGACCGGAGCTCCGAGCATCACGCAGTCGGGGACGCTGTGCACCACGGTAACGGGCGCCATGATTCTCAACAGCCAGCGCGGCTTCCTCTATCCGAGCGTGGTGGCGACCGGACAGGGGCATGCGGCGCTCGCCGCCAGCTTCGCCAGCGCCAGCGAGTTCATCGGCCTGGCAGCCGCCGGCCGCCTGAGAACCGACCCGGCGGCTGGAACGCGCGCCCCGGAGACCGTCCTCCTGAATGGCCTGGCGTCCTACACGATCCTCGACGCCCCCCTCCCGCAAGGCCGGAACCGCTGGGGCGACTATTCGATCACCCGGGTCGACCCGAATGACGATCAGACCGTGTGGACCTTCCAGGAGTATGCCGATACTCCGGCGAACAACTGGTCGGTGCGCGTCGCGCAGCTGTTGGCGCCTCCGCCGCCGGCGCTCGCCACTGCAACCCCGGTCTGCTCCGGACTCGCCTCGACGACCTCGACGATCACCGGCACTGACAATTGCGCCTCACCGATCTGCACGAACGGCTTGTGCACGGGAGGCGGAACCTGCCCGGAGTTTTTTGATCCCGGCCCGGATACCGGCGGCCCCGGCTTCGCCTCCCATCTCACGGCGACCGTCACCGGAGGCGTAAGCGTCAATCCCTTCCCGGCGACGAACATCGTCATCCCGGGGAGTCCCGCGACGAGTCGTGTCCTGCAAGCCACACTGTCGCTGAACACCACTTCCGCCACTCCCGGCACCCAGAA
>Ga0137425_1000011_pt1 | contig 65407 bp, 21 predicted proteins | sample EasRivERMZT640_2_FD_102318 | JGI IMG/M metagenome (GOLD analysis project Ga0137425, IMG submission 102318) | Soil microbial communities from meander-bound floodplain in the East River, Colorado, USA - East River MetaG ERMZT640_2 | ecosystem: Environmental > Terrestrial > Soil > Floodplain ...
CGGTCGGTGGGAAGATCGAGGGGCGGCGGGAGCGGCGTGAGGCGCTCGCGCCAGTAGGCCAGCTCACGCTCGAGGCGCTCGCCCGACAGCGTCTCGCGCTGCCAGGCCGCGAAGTCGGCGTACTGGATCGGCAGCTCCGGCAGCGGGGAAGGCCGGCCGGAGGCGAAAGCCTCGTACAGCGCCGCCACCTCGCGGACCAGCACGCCCATCGACCAGCCGTCCGAGACGATGTGGTGCATGGTCAGAAGGAAAACGTGATCGTCGTCGGCGAGCCTGACGAGGCGGACGCGCACCAACGGACCCTCCGCCAGGTCGAACGGCGTGGCCGCTTCCTCGGACGCGAGGCGCAGGGTCTCGACCTCGCGCGCGGGGAGGGGGAGGTGCGTGAGATCGATCAAGGGAAGATCGACCCGCGAGTCGGATCCGACCACCTGGATCGGAGCGCCCCCCTGGGTCTCGAACCGCGTTCGCAGACTCTCGTGCCTGCGGAGGACTTCTTCAAGACAGCGCTGAATCACCGAGCGGTCCAGCGACCCGCGCAGCCTCAGGGCGTTGGGGACGTTGTAGGCGGGGCTCGACGGATCGATCTGGTGGATGAACCAGAGCCGCTGCTGCGCGAAGGAGAGCGGAGAGCCGGCGGTGGGATCGCGCCGGGGGATCACCGGAGCCGAAGCCGCGCCGGGCCGCTTCCCCTGGAGCATCCGCTCCAGCAGCGCCCGCTTGGACGGCGAGAGCCCCGCCGAACGGACCGTCGCGTCACCGTTCATGGCGCCCCCGCGGGAGGCGCCATGACGTCGCCCCGGAGCCGCCGCGCGGCGTCCTCGTCCGGCATCGACTCGAGCTTGTCGACCAGCAGATCCTCGACGACCGCGGCGAGGGCCGCGACGGTGGAGCCCTCGAAGAAGCGGCGGAGCGGCAGCTCGATGTCGAACGCCGATCGCATCCGCGAGACGACCTGGGTCGCCAGGAGGGAGTCGCCGCCGAGATCGAAGAAGTTGTCCTCGACGCCGACCTGCCCGCGCGGCAGCAGGTCGGCCCAGATCCCGGCGATCACCTTCTCCGCCGGCGTGCGGGGAGCGACGCTCCCGGCGGACGGGGCGGCCCCCGGCTCGGGAAGGGCGGCGCGGTCCACCTTGCCGTTGGGGCCCAGGGGCAGCTCATCCAGCACGGCGAAGGCGGCGGGAACCATCGACTCGGGCAGTCGGCGCCGCAGTTCGGCGCGCATCTCCGCCTCCGCCGGGGCCGCGCCGTCCGGGACGATGTAAGCGACGAGTCGCCGCGCCGTGCCTTGCCCGCGCGCCACCGCCAGGGCGTTCTTCACGCCCGGCATCCGCTCCAGCGCCGTCTCGATCTCCCCCGGCTCGATGCGATGGCCGCGGATCTTGATCTGATGGTCGGTGCGCCCGAGAAACTCCAGCGCGCCGTCCTGGCGGAATTTCGCGACGTCCCCCGTGCGATAAAGGCGCGAGCCGGCCTCCCCCGAGATTGGATCCGGGACGAAACGCTCCGACGTCAGGTCGGGGCGCGCCAGATAGCCGCGGGCCAGCCCCACGCCGCCGAGGAAGATCTCCCCCGGAACGCCCGCCGGCACCGGCTGGAGCGATCCGTCCAGCAGGTAGGCCCGCATGTTCGTGATGGGGCGCCCGAGGGGGACCGGGCCCGGGGCGGCCCCCGGCGCGCAGTCCCAGGCGAGGCAGCTGATGGCCGCTTCTGTCGGGCCGTAGAAGTGGGCCAGCGCGCGGCCGGGGAGCTTTTCGAAGAACCGGTCGTGCAGGTCCCGGTCCATCCCCTCGCCGCCGCAGAAGACCGCGCGCAGGGCACCGCACCCGGCGAGGGCCGGCGCGTCGAGGAACGGCCGCAGCATCGACGGAACGAAATGGGCCACGGCAACGCTCTCGTCGCGGCACAGGCGGGCGAGGGCCGCCGGATCCTTGTGCTCTCCCTCCCGGGGGACGACCACCGCCGCGCCGGCGATGAGCGGCGCGAAGAGCTCCCACACGGCGATGTCGAAGCCGAACGACGCGTTGTGCAGCACTCGTTCCCCGGGGGCGATGGGGTATCTCTCCAGAGACCACCGCAGCCGGTTGACGATCGCCCGGTGGGAGACCAGGACCCCCTTCGGAAACCCGGTGGAGCCCGAGGTGAACATGGCGTAGGCCAGGTCATCGGGCGTGGCGAGAGGTGGCGGATTCCGGTCGCTGTCCCCGGCGAGGGTTTCCCAGATTCCCTCCAGCTCCACCATCTTTGCGGCGGTTTTCGGTAGGGTGTGGGCGAGGCTGCGCCGCGTCAGCACCACCGCGGGGCGCAGATCGGCGAGCATGCTCGCCAGGCGCTCCGGCGGCAGCCCCGCGTCGAGCGGCACGTAGGCGGCGCCCGCCTTGAGCGCCGCGAGCAGCGCGATCGCCTGCGCCGGGGAGCGCTCGGCGCACACCGGCACGAACGCGCCCGGCCCCACTCCGAGGGCTCGCAGCCGCCACGCCAGCCGGTTCGCCGCCGCGTTGAGGTCGGCAAGAGGCATCACGCTGCCGTCATGCACCAGGGCGGCGACGGGCTGCGATTCTGCCGCCCGCTCCACCAGCGAGTGCAGGCAGGCGTCTTCGCGATCCTGGGAGGTGTCGTTGAACCGGACGACGAGGCTGTCGCGCTCCTCGGCGGTGAGCAGGTCGATCGTGCCGAGGGCCCGGTCGGGCCGGGACGAGACCGATTCCAGGATTCGCCCGAGGTGGCGCAGCATCCGCTCCACCTTGACCCGGTCGTAGAGATCGGAGTTGTACTCGATGTAGCTGTGGATCCCCGTGCCCACCAGCTCGGTGCAGGCGAGGGTCATGTCGAAGCGCGAGGCGCCGTTGTCGACGTGCATGGACGCCGACGACAATCCGGCGTACTCCGGCGTCTCCAGGATGGGAAAGTCGAGGTAGATGAACGAGACCTGGATGAGAGGGTTGCGGCTGGCGTCCTGGCGCGGCCGCAGCAGGCCCACCAGGGCCGCGAACGGAACGTCCTGGTGGGCGTAGGCCCCCAGGGCGGTGTCGCGCACCTGGGCCAGGAGCTGGTTGAAGCTCATGCGCGGATCGATCGTCCCGCGCAGCAGCAGCATGTTCAGGAAATAGCCGATGACGTTCTCGGTCTCGGGCCGGTTGCGGTCGGCGATGGCCGTGCCGATCACCAGGTCGCGCTGTCCGGAGTATTTCCAGCAGAGGACGTCCAGCGCGGCGAGCATCGTCATGAACATCGTCGCGTTGGCGCGGCGGGTGACCTCCTTGAGGGCGGTGAGGACGGCGTCGGGATAAGTGATGTAGGAGCGGGCCCCCGCGAAGGTCTGCACGGGTGGACGGGGCCGATCGGTGGGAATCTCCAGGACGAAGGGAGCCCCCGCGAGCCGGTCACGCCAGTAGGTCAGATGGCGCTCCAGATTCTCCCCCGACAGCTCTTCGCGCTGCCACGCCGCGAAATCCGCGAACTGGATCGGGAGCGCCGGAAGCTCGACCCGGCCGCCGTCCCGCAGCGCGACGTAGACGCGGGAGATCTCGCGCTCGAAAATGTCGAAGGACCACCGGTCGGTCACGGCGTGTTGCATGACCATCATGAGCACGTGGTCCTCGGGTCCGAGCCGCGCGAGCCCCACGCGCACCAGCGGCCCGCGCTCGAGATCGAAGCGCACCGACGCCGCCTCGACCGCCTGGCGCAGCGCCGCCGCCGGCCGCTCGGCCGCCGGGACGCCCGAGAGATCGACCACCGGCAGATCGATCTCCAGCGCCGGGGCTACCACCTGCACCGGCCGTCCGTCAACCACGCGGAACGTCGTGCGCAGGATCTCGTGCCGCGCGATGGCGACGTTGACCGCGCGGCGCATCAGCTCCGGATCGATGCGGCCGAACAGGCGGCACGACGAGTGGATGTTGTAGGCCGGGTTGCCCGGCTCCATCTGATCGATGAACCAGAGCCGCTCCTGGTCGAGGGAGGTGGGGAAGAACTCCAGCCGCTCGCGGCCCGGGATGGGCGCAATGGTCCTGGACCGGGGCGGGCTGAGCCCCTTCTGCTTCAGCCGCGCCTCGAAGAGGGCACGCTGATCGGGCGTCAGCGCCGCGAGCCGTTCTTCGAGGCCTTTCACGGCCCCGGCTCCGGTGCGTCGGTCTCGTGCATGGTCGTCCTCAGGAGGCGACGGAGGTCGCCTGCGCCGCAAAGGCCTTGCGCTCGAGCTCGTCGAAGAAGGCGATCCAGAGCCGCCACATCGTCTCGGCGTGGCCCAGCAGCGCCTGCTGATCGGTCTCGGAGAGGTCCAGCGAGAGGGTGTCGTTGGCCCGCGCCACGTGCTCGGGCTCCTGCTCCACGTGGATGTCGACCCAGGGGAGGCTCGCGGCGCCGGTGACGCGCCGCACCGCCGTCCCGATCCCCGAGACCATCGCCAGATCGGCCACCTCGGTCCCGTACATGAAGCCGAGTCCGGCGAGCAGCTCGCCGGAAGACTCGGCATAGCCGGCCACCAGGCGCGCCGTCGGAGGAAGGGGCGCCGATCCACTCACCTCGGCGCGGCTGAAGCCGAGGGGAGTCATGGTGGAGACGTAGAGGACCTCGTGGGCCCGGCGCTCGTCACCCTCTCCCAGCTCCTGGTAGAGGATCTTCGAGATCGCCGTCTGCAGCTCGACCCGCGGCGACACGGAGATGAGCCGTGAGAGGAACACGGGGAAGTAGTGCAGGGGGTGCCACCACTGCCCGAGAAACGTCGCCACCTGCCCGCGCGACAGGGGCGAGCTCTTGATCCGCTCGAAGAACGCGTGGTGCACGAGCTGCCGTCGAAGCGGGTTGCTCTTGAGGGTCTCCTCCAGCTTCTTTCCCAACATCGAGAATCCTCCTCCGCCGCGGCGGGCCGCGGCGCCTGAAAGTGGGTTACCCGATTCCCTCGTCCCGGGCAGCCGCCCGGGACGAGGCCCTCTCGTCGAATGATTCGTCCGCCCCCGCAGGGGCCTCCGCGTAGTGCTCGCGCAGCTCCGCGAGGCGCGGGAGCGCCTCCAGCACCGTGTCGGTCTCGAGCCCGAAATCGATGAGGCACGCGATCTCGTCCGCTCCGCACCGGGCGGCGGCGTCGGCGATGCGCGCGCATTTGTTCTGTGTTCCGAGCAGGGTGCTGCTGTCGAAGTAGTGCTCGAAGGCCAGCGTCGCCACTTCCCGCGCATCGCGCTCGGTGGCAAGTCCCTCGTCCAGCGCCAGTTTCTGAAACTGCTTCAGGTAGGTCTTCAGGTAATGGGTCATCGGCTCGCGCACCAGCTCGCGCACGGCCGAATCGTCCGTCCCGACGTAGGTATGCACGACCAGCGTGACGATCCCGGCGCGCGCATCGAATCCGGCTCGCTCGCGGGCGAGGCGGTACCTCCCGATCTGCTGCGTGAGATCTTCGGGCGAATAGCCCACCAGCGCCGCCAGCACGTTCGCGCCGATCGACCCGGCCCGCTCCCAGGTCTGCGGACTGCCCGCGGTGGTGACCCACACAGGCAGCCGAGGCTGCACGGGGCGGGGCAGCGTACGGCATTCGACCTCACGGCCCCCCGGTCCCGGAAGCAGGACCGACTCGCCCGCCCAAAGGCGCTGAATCATCTCGATGCCGCGGAACATCACTTCCTTTCGATCCTCGTACGGACTCGGATACAGAACGAAGTCGTCCGGGTGCCAGCCCGACGCGAAGGAAACGGCGACACGCCCGCTCGAAAGGTTGTCGACCACCGACCATTCCTCGGCGACGCGGGCGGGATGATGCAGCGGAAGGGCCACGCTGCCGGCCCGGATGCCGACTCGCGACGTGACCGCGGCCAGCGCCGCTCCCAGCACCGACGGGTTCGGATAGAGACCGCCGAAGGCCTGGAAGTGCCGCTCGGGCGTCCACACGGCGTCGAACCCGTGCGTGTCGGCGAAGCGCGCGCTCTCCAGCGTCAGGCGGTATTTGGAGCCGGTCTCCTTGGAGCCATCGTCCGAGAAAAAGTAGAGGCTGAACCGTAGGGGCCGCGGCTGCGCCCGGCGCCATGCCTCGGGATCGATCGCGTCGGCGACGCCGGAGGGTGTCCCTGCGTCCCCCTCGCGTCGGCGCCCCGGTGCGACAAGCCCGCGCTCGCGCAGCCTCTTCTCGAGAAGCAGTCGCTGCTCCGGGGTCAGCCTCGCGAGGCGGCTCTCCACGTCGCTCATTCGGCGGCCTCCCTCGCGCCGGCAGCGCCCTGGGCCAGCTCCACACGAATCGCCTCTTCCGAAAGTCCCTCGATTTCCTCCAGGAGGCGTGCCACCTCCTCCGACTCCCGCCGCTCCACCAGCGCCGCGTCCACGGCGGCGGCGAGGGCGGCGAGGTCCGCCGACTCGAACAGGCTGGCGATGGACAGATCGATGTCGAACGCCTTGCGCAGATGGGACGCGAGCTGGATCGCGAGCAGGGAGTTTCCTCCCAGCTCGAAGAAGTTGTCGGTCCTTCCGATCCGGTCGATCCCCAGGAGATCGGTCCAGACCTGCGCCACCTGGCGCTCGGTGGCGGAATCGAGGGCGGCCACGTCGCGCCCCTCGCGATTCGCGGCGGCCGCCGCCGTGCGACCCGCTTCTGCGAGGAAATCGGTGACCGATGAGGAAGTGGACTGGGCGATGAGCTCTTGCAGGTCCTGAGGCGACACGACCACCTGGCGGGCCCCGAGGGCCAGACAGCGCCACAGGGCGTCGACCCCTTCCTCCAGGGTGATGCCGACGCTGCTCTGGATCTCACGGAGCTGCTCCAGCAGCGCCTCCGATCCGGGGCCGGTGGCGCCCTGCCAGCGGTCCCAGTGCGCCGTCCCCCAGTCGATGGCCACGACCCGCGGGCGCGCCGGATCGCGCGGCGCCTGCGCGAAGGCGTCGAGAGCGGCACTGGCGGCGCAGAAGTCCACCTGGCCGAAAACGCCGGTGGCCGAGATCGCCGAGGAAAAGAGGACGAGAGTTTCGTCTTCGCGGAGCCGTCCGACCAGAGCGCGGGTTCCCTCGAGGCGCGGGGCGAGAACGCGCCCGGCGGCTTCCCGGTCCTTCAACTGGATCATCCCGCCGCCGATATCACCCGCGGTGTGGAAGACGGCGTCGAGCCGGCCGAGCCTCGATCGGGCTGCGTCCACCGCCGCGGCGAGATCGTCGCTGCTGGTGACGCGCGCCGGCGAGTTGAACACCTCGATGCCGCCGCGACGCAGCTCCTCGAGCAGCGGAGCGTCGCTCCCCTCGCAATCGAGGAAGGCGATCCCCTTCGCCCCCGCCGCGGCGAGTCGCCGCGCGATGGCGGTCTCGAACGGCCCGAGCCCTCCCGTGAGCAGAAAGGCTCCGCCCGGGCGCAGCGGGGCCGGATGGGCCGGGGGCGGATCGAGCCGGACCTTTTCATAGGAGGGGATCCATCGATAGCCGCCGCGCCAGGCGACGAGCGGCTCGCGATCCTCCGTGTCCAGTTCGAGGGCGATCCTCCCCGCGGCCTCGGAGGCATCTGCGTCGCCCACGTCGATGAGCCGACAGGTGAGTCCGGGGCATTCCTGCGGTGCGACGCGGCAGGGGCCCACCAGCGTGGCGCGCTCGGGATGGACAACCGCTTCGCCGGTGACGTCGAAGAGATCGGCGGTGACGGCGACGAGGCGCAGGTCGCTTCCTTGCGCCAACGCGCCCCACGCCTGGATCAGGTGGAGCAGGGAAAAGAACCCCAGGTCCTGCGCCGCTTCCGCATCGAGCCGCGATCCCTCGGCGCACCACAGGTGGACAATCCGTCCCGGCGCCTTTCCGTCGGCGCGCAGGTCGCGCAGCAGGGCCTCGTAGTGCTCCTTCTGGCGAGGATCGATGGCGAACGCTCCGGCATCGAGGCGGGCGTACTCCGCTCCGACGCGGACCGTCTCGACGGGCGCGCCGAGCGCGGTGGCCCGATCGATGACGGCGCGCGAGAGGGCCGAGCCGTCGTCGAAGACGAGCCATGGGGGATTACTCTCGGCCGCCTGGGGGCGCGCCAGCGATCGCTTCCATCCCGGAACGTAGAACCAATCGGCGACATCCGGTTCCTTGGCGGAGGCGGGCGCGGCTTGCCCCTCGCCGGCGCGGGGTCCGGCCTCGATCCAGTGCCGCTGGCGCTCGAAGGGGTAGGTGGGGAGCGGAATGCGTCGCCGGAGATGGCCTTGATGGAGCGCCGCCCAGTCGACGTCTGCGCCCGCGACCCAGAGCTCCCCCAGCGCTCGCAGCAGAGAGCGGGAGTCGTCTCCCGCCTCCTTTGGCGGGCGCAGCGAGGAGATGATCGTCGCCTCGGGAGCCGCCTGCTGGCGCGCGAAGGAGGAGAGGGCCGCGCCGGGACCGACTTCCAGCAGGACACGGGACGGGTCGGTCACCAGCGCCGCGAGATTGTCGGCGAAGCGCACGGCGCAGCGGACGTGGCTCGCCCAGTAGGCGGGGTCGATCGCCTGCTTGCCGGTGATCCAGGTCCCGCTAAGGTTCGAAAGAAACGGGATCGACGGAGCGGAGAGGCGGACGCGCCGCACGCGCTCCTCGAAGACGCCCACGATGGGATCCATCATCGCCGAGTGGAACGCATGGGAGGTGGCGACGCGGCGGTGCGCCACCCGGGCGGCGTCGAGCCGCGCTTCCAGACGGGAGATCTCGCCCTCCGGACCCGACGCGACGCACGACTTCGGCCCGTTCACCGCGGCGATCGACAAGCTCGGATGCAAGGCGAGGTGCGATGCCAGCTCCGATTCCGCCAACTGCACCGCGAGCATGGCGCCTCGGGGCAGCGCCGCCATCAGCCGGCCGCGCTCGGCGACGAGACGGAGCGCGTCCTCGAGAGAGAAGACTCCCGCCAAGGCGGCGGCGACGTACTCCCCGACGCTGTGGCCGGCCATCGCGGCGGGTCGGATCCCCCAGGAGATCCAGAGGCGAGAGAGGGCATATTCGACAGAGAAGAGCGCCGGCTGGGCCAGCGAGGTCTGACGGAGGCGCTCTTCGGCCACAGCGGGATCTTCTCCTCCGGCGAAGACGGGATCTCCCAGGTCGAGCCCGAGGAGCGGAAGGAGGATTTCGGAGCAGCGGTCGAAAGCTTCCCGGAAGGCCGGCTCGTCGCGGTGGAGCGCGGCGGCCATTCCAGGGTGCTGGGCTCCCTGTCCGGGAAAGAGGAAGACGACCTGGGCGCCGCGGCGCTCGTCGCGGCGCGCCGACTCTCGCCGGGCTCCGCCGAGGAGTGCGCCCGCCGCCTCCGCCGCGTCCGCGGCCACCACGCTCCGCCGCCAGGGAAGCCGCTTTCGCCCCACCTGGAGGGTGTAGGCCGCGTCGGCGGGATGCGGCGATTCTCCGGATTGGAGGTGGGCCGCCAGCGCCGCCGACGTCAAGGCAAGAGCCGATTCGGTCGCCGCCGAGAGGACGAAGAGCTGGGCCGCCCGCCCGCGTCCCGAGGGCGGCGTCTCGGGCGCCTCCTCGAGGATGGCGTGGGCGTTCGTCCCGCCGATGCCGAATGAGCTGACGCCAGCGCGGCGCGGGCCGCCGCCGTTGCGGGGCCATTCCCGCAGCTCGGCGTTGACGTAGAAAGCGCTGCCGGCGAAGTCGATGTTGGGGTTGGCCCGCCGGAAGTGGAGGCTCGGCGGGATCTCACGCCGCTCCAGAGCGAGCGCCGCCTTGATGAGGCCCGCCACGCCGGCCGCCGCATCCAGGTGGCCCACGTTGGTCTTCAGCGATCCGAGAGCGCAGCGGCCGGTGCGGCCTTCCGGCGGACCGAAGGCCCGGGCCAAAGCGGCCACCTCCACCGGATCTCCCAACGAGGTCCCGGTGCCGTGCGCCTCGACGAAGTCGATCGACCCGGGGTCGGCAACCGCGGCGGAGAGAGCCTCGGCGATGACTCCGGCTTGCCCCTCGTCGCTGGGGGCGGTGAAGCCGACCTTCACGCTACCGTCGTTGTTCACCGCCGTGCCCTTGATGACTGCCCGGATCCGGTCGCGATCCCGCAGGGCATCCTCCAGCCGCCTCAGCACCACGAGACCCGAGCCGTTCCCCTTCACGCATCCCGCCGCCGCCTCGTCGAAGGCGCGGCAGTGCCCGTCGGGCGACGCGATCCCCCCCTCTTCGTGGAGATACCCGGCAGTCTGCGGCACGCTGATCGAGACGCCCCCGGCCAGCGCCACGTCGCACTCGTGGCCGAGCAGGCTCTGGCAGGCAAGGTGGACGGCGACGAGGCTGGTGGAGCAGGCCGTCTGGACGACGAGGCTCGGGCCACGCAGGTCCAGGCGGTAGGAAACGTGGGTTGCGAGGTAGTCCTGCTGGTTGCCGATGGAGGTCTGGAACCCGCCCACCGATTCTGCCGATTTCCGGTTGGTGAAGACGTTGTTGAGGAGGTAGGTGTTGGGACCGGCGCCGGCGAAGACGCCGATGCGGAGGTCGTGCCGGTCCGAAAGGTATCCGGCGCTCTCCAGCGCCGCCCAACAGTCCTCCAGGAACACCCGGAACTGCGGGTCCATGAGTCCCGCCTCCCGGGGCGTGAACCCGAACAGCGCGGCGTCGAAGAGCTCGGCGTCCTTCAGGTCCGCCGCGCGGCGCACGAAGCGCGGGTCGGCCAGGGTGGCGTCGTCCACCCCCGCAGCGCGCAGCTCTTCGTCCGACAGGTCGCGGATCGACTCGACGCCTGCCCGCAGATTCCGCCAGAACTCCTCGACGGAGCCGGCGCCGGGGAAGCGGCCGGCCATGCCGACGATGGCGATCTCCAGCGAAGGCTGGCTCTCTTTATTCATGGCGGTCCAGACTTGGGGACCAGTTCTCGACCGGGCTCCCCGACACGCCGGCCGTCGTCGCGAGGAACCGGAGCCGCGCGCGGAGCTCGGGTGGGAAGAAACTAAGCTTGGCTTGAAACGCGCCATTCTCGCGGAGCCGCCGCGTTCTTGTCAAGGAAATCCTTGCCGCGCGCGGCCCTGCCGCCGGCCTCATGCGTCGCCTCCCGGGGTCCTCGCCAGGCGTCTTGCGGAGCGCGGCCGGGCGGCGGCGCGCCGGCGGGCGCCGCGCTCGCGATCCGGCTTCGCGGCATCGCCATCCATCGCTTCACCCGAGAGTCGCGCAGCGAGCGACGCCACCGTCGGGAAACGGAAGAGCTCGACAACCGAGACATCCGCCTGGAGCTTCTCGCGCAGCCTGCCGTGCACACGGGCGAGCAGGAGGGAATGGCCTCCCAGATCGAAGAAGTTGTCGTGGGCGCCGACCCGAGGAAGACCCAGCGCCTCGCACCAGATTCCGGCGATGGCCCGCTCCAGCTCGCCCCGCGGCGCGACGTAGGCCTCCTCCGGGACCTTCGGCTCGGGAAGCCGCGCGCGGTCCAGCTTGCCGTTGGCGGTGAGGGGCAGCGCTTCGAGGAAGACCCAGGCCGCCGGCTGCATCGGGTCCGGCAGCAGCCCCGCGAGGTGGGCCCGCAGCGCCTCAGGGGCGAGGAAGGGCTCGCCGAAATCGGGCAGCTCCACGGAGGGCGCCGCCCCGCGGGCCAGCGCCCGGCCGGAGCCGCGCCGCGCCGCGTAGACGTAGCAGAGGTCGGTCCGCCGGAGAAGCGGGTCCTGATCGACCAGCGCCTCGAAGCCGTGCCCTTCGAGCAGGCCCAGGATGGCGGGGAGGCTCTCCGCCAGGTCCACCTCCAGCACCGCCTGATCCACTCGCGCCCAGTCCTCCTCGCGCAGGCCCCGCAGCACCTCCAGCTCCGCCTTCTCGGCGTTGATCTTGAGGAAGTCGATCCGCTCGACCGCCTGCTCCGCCATCACCTCCGAGAGGGTCCGCAGCGGCACGTCCAGTGCCAGGCCGGCGAAGCGATCCTCCAGCAGCGCGTCGGCCTCCCTCGCCAGCGCCGCCGCTTCCTCGCCGCCGGCGCTCCCCTGGTTCTCGAGAAACGACTTCACCACCCGCTTCTCGGCTTCGGCGTCGGCATGGAGGCCCGAGAGCAGGGAGAAGCCCGGGAAGAAGGTGAAGGCGCCCCGGCGCTGGCGCTCCGCCAGGCCGGCGTCGAGGATCGTGGCGCCCGGGGCGTAGGCCGCCGTGTTCGCCATCAAGATAGGCTGGAGGTACGGATTCGGCTCGAAGGCGAAGAGGCGGGCCCGCGGGGCCGCCAGGCCGGCGAAGATGGTGAAGAGCCCCGTGTTCGCGCCCACGTCGAAGACGGTGTCGCCGTCGCGCAGGGTGAGGCCGTGGCGGACGTACGCCTTCAGCTCGAAGATCTCGCGATAGATGTAGTCGGTCTCGTTCCGGTTCAGCTCCGCCACCGCGAGGCCGTTGGGCAGCCTCCGGCGAGGCAGTCCGCCGAGCGTGGGGGACAGACGCGGCTCGGGCACCACGTAGGCGATGAGGCGGGCCCCGGCCGACGCGTCCGGACGCGCGACCACCGCGGCTTGGCGCACGCCGGGGTGGCTCTCGATGGCGGCCTCGACCTCCGCGGGCTCGACGCGATATCCGCGCACCTTCACCTGTCCGTCGGCACGCCCGAGGAATTCCAGCCGTCCGTCGCGCAGCCGCCGCGCGCGATCTCCGCTCCGGTACATCCGCGCGCCCGGGGCCGGTGAGAATGGATCGGGAAGGAAGCGCTCGGCGGTGAGGTCGGGAGCGTCCAGGTAGCCGCGCGCCACGCCGTCGCCGCCGAGGAAAAGCTCCCCCGGCACTCCTGCCGGGAGACGCCGTTGCCGACCGTCGAGGACGTACGCCCGGGCGTTCGACAGAGGGCGGCCCAGCGGAAGGCTCGCCCGCGCGGCGTCACTCGGCTCGGGAAACCCCGCCACCGCGCCGACGGTCGTCTCGGTCGGTCCATAGTGATTGGCGATGCGACACCCCGGCGCCAGCTCGTGCAGCCGGGACAGCCGGGCGCCGGGAGTCGCTTCACCGCCCAGCACCAGCAGCCGCCTCGGCAGCACGAGCTCCGGACGCGATCCCACCAGCAATGCCTGGAGATGGGAAGGAACGATCTTGAGGCAGTCTGCGCCGTGCTCCTCGAAGTAAACCTCGACCCCCGCGGCGTCGAAGGAGAGATCGGGGGGGAGGAGGTGCAGGCAGCCGCCGGTGGCGAGAGACGGGAAGAGCGACGTGTACCCCAGGTCGGCGACCAGCGTGGAGACGAGCGCGAAGCGCCACCCGGGACGGAGCTCGAGCCGCTCGATCGCCGCCAGGACGTAGCTCACGATCTGGCGGTGCTCGACCGCCACTCCCTTCGGTCGTCCCGTCGATCCCGAAGTGTAGATGACGTAGGCGAGATTCGCGGGACCCGCGACGCGGCGGGGACGAACGACCGGGCCGTCGTCGGCGGCCGCTTCACGATCTGGCAGGATGACGCGCGCGCCCGTCCGGGCCATCGCCTCCGCGTAGCGGGGTTCGGTCATGACGAAGGCGGCGCCGGAATCCTCGACGAGCCAGCACAGGCGCGCCTCCGGCTGGAGGGGATCCAGCGGGACGTACGCGCCTCCGGCCTTCAGCACGGCGAGCAAGGCGACGATCGCTTCGATCGAGCGCTCCAGAAGGATCGCCACGCGGCGCTCGGGGCCGATGCCCAGGGTCTGCAAGCGGCCGGCGAGGCGATTCGCGCGCGCGTCGAGCTTGGCATAGCTGAGCGTCTCTCGGGCGACGGCCAGCGCCGGCGCTTCGGGCGTGCGGAAGACCTGACGCTCGAACAGATCGTGCAGAAGCGAATCTCGCTGGGTCCTCCCGGCGGAAAGGGGCGCCTCCTCCCCTGCCTCTTGCCCCTCGGCCTCGTCGAGCCAAGGAAGCGCCGAGAGCGGAGTGTCGGGCGCCGCGGCGGCCGCTTGCAGGAGCCTCTCCAGGCGGACGGCAATCGCTTCGACGGTGGCCTTTTCGAACAGGTCGGTGTTGTATTCGAACGCGCCTGAGAGGCCCTCGCAGGTCTCCTCCATCACGAGCATGAGATCGAACTTCGCGGTGGAGGTTTCGAGCTCGAAGGGAGTCATCTTCAAATCCCCGAGGGCAAGCTCCGGCAGGCGCGCGTTCTGCAGGGCGAAGGCGGTTTGAAACAGCGGCGCGCGATTGAGGGAGCGTTCCGGCTGAAGCTCTTCGACGACCCGCTCGAAGGGCACGTCCTGGTTCGCGTAGGCCTTGAGCGAGGCTTCGCGCACACGGGCGAGAAGCCGGCGATAGGTCAGGGACTCCCCGCCGCCGCGGACCCGCACGGCGAGGGTGTTCACGAAGAAGCCCACGAGGCCTTCGGCCTCCGCGGCTCGGCGGTTCGCGACCGGCGTCCCGACGACGATCTCCTCCTGCCCGGCGTGGCGCATCAGCGTCCATGCATACCCGGCCAACAGCGCCATGTGCAACGTGGCCCCTTCGGATCGCGCCAGCTCGCCCAGACGGACGCGCAACCCGGCCGGCCAGACCAGGTCGAACACCGCCCCGTTCCAAGTGGCTGTCGCCGGTCGGGCGCGATCGGTCGGTAGATCGAGCGCGCCGGGGGCGCCTTCGAGCTCCGCGCGCCAGCAAGCCATCTGGCGATCCAGCTCTCCCTGCTCCAGCCACGCCCGCTGCCAGGCGGCCCAGTCGGCATACTGGATCACCGGCTCCTCCAGAGGGCTCTCCGCTCCGGCGGCATAGGCCTCGTAGAGGCACCCCAGCTCGCGCACGAGCACTCCCACCGACCAGCCGTCCGCCGAGATGTGATGCACCACCAGCGAGAAAAGGTGCTCGCGGGGACTCAGGCGCAACAGCCGCGCGCGTATCACCGGCCCGCGGGCCAGGTCGAACGGCCGCGCCGCCTCTCCGGTGAGGAGGCGGCGCGCTTCCTCCAGGACCGGCCCTTCTTCGCCGGAGAGGCTCTCGGGCTCGAGACGCAGCTCGAACGGCGCGTCGATCGCCTGCTCGGGACCGCCGGGACCTTCGACGAACCGGGTTCGGAGCGCCTCGTGGCGCCGCACGATCTCCGACAGCGCCCGCCCCAGCGCGCTCACGTCCAGATCCCCTTCGAGCCGCACCGCCGTCGGCAGGTTGTAGACGGAGGATCCGGGCTCGAGCTGATGCAGGAACCAGAGACGCCGCTGGGCGAAGGAAAGCGCGCGCCGCCCGGCTGGATCGGCGGGCAGGATGGGCGGGGGGACGGGAGCGCCGGCATTCCTCGCTGCGGCCGCCGCCACTCCGGCCGGAGTCGGTGCCTCGAACAGCGCGCGCAGGGCCACTTCGACGCCGAACGCGCGCCGCACTCGCGAGATCACCTGCGTCGCGAGGAGAGAATGTCCGCCCAGGTCGAAGAAGTTGTCCGCCGCACCGACGCGCGGAAGCCCGAGCACCTCGGCGAAGACGTTGCACACGACCTCTTCCTGGGGAGAGCGTGGGGCCACGTAGCCCGCCGCGGCGCCCCATTCCGGCTCGGGGAGGCGCATTCGATCGACCTTGCCGTTGGGCGTGACGGGCAGAGCGTCGAGGAGGGCTATGGCCGCCGGCACCATGAATTCGGGCAGCGCCCGCGCCAGGTGCTCTTTCAACTCGGAGGGTGTGACGCGGGCACCCCCGTGCAGCACCACGTAGGCCGCGAGGCGCTTGCCGCCACGGTGATCATGGGGAGCCACCACCGCCTGGCGGACCGCCGGGTGGCGGGACAGCGCCGCTTCGATCTCTCCCGGCTCGACGCGATAGCCGCGGATCTTCACCTGCAGATCGAGCCGTCCCAAAAACTCCAGATTTCCGCCTTCACGGAATCGCGCCAAGTCCCCCGTGCGATACAAGCGCGCTCCCGGCTCGGCGGAGAAGGGGTCAGGCACGAAACGCTCCGCGGTGAGATCCGGCCGCCCGTGGTAGCCGCGCGCCAGCCCCGCTCCCCCGACGCAGATCTCTCCCGGAACGCCTTCGGGAACGAGCCCGGCGTCGGCGTCCAGCAGGTAGACGGGGGCGTTCGCGATCGGGCGCCCGATGGAGGGGAGCTCCGGCCACCCGGCAGGATTCCCCTTCAGCTCGAATGTCGTGACGAGGTGCGTCTCGCTGGGACCATAGTGGTTGACGAGCCGGCAGGAGGAGAGGCGGGCGAAGAGGTCCCGGATGGAAGGGGTGATCTTGAGCTGCTCCCCGGCGGTATTGATCTCGCGAAGACTCGGTGGGTGGAGATTCTCCTCCTGCGCCGTCTCCGCGAGCTGGTTGAGCGCGACGAAGGGGACGAAGAGACGCTCGACGCGCGCCTGAGCGATCCGCCGGAGCAGGCGGGAGGGGTCGCGCCGCTCCTCTTCGCCGACGAGCACGATCTCGCCCCCCGCGGTGAGGGTCGAGAAGATCTCCTGGAAGGAGACGTCAAAGGAGAGCGAAGCGAACTGCAGCGTCCGGAGGGCTCCCGCCGCCGCCGAGTCCCTCCGCTGGAAAGAGAGGAGATTGGAGATGGCCCGGTGGCTCATGGCGACGCCCTTGGGACGCCCGGTGGAGCCCGAGGTGTAGACGGAGTAGACGAGGGAGTCGGGAGGCACCTCGAGGCCGAGGTTTCCTTCCTCCTCGCGGGCGATTTCCTGCCACTCCTCGTCGAGCCGGATCGCCCCCACCCCGGCGCCGGCGAGACGATCCACCAGGTGAGCCTGCGTCAGCGCCAGCACGGCTCGGGCGTCCTCCAGGATGAAGGCGATTCGATCGCGGGGATATTCGGGATCGAGCGGGACGTAGGCCGCGCCCGCCTTCAGGATCGCGACCAGCGCCACCAGCATGTCGAACGAGCGCTCGACGCAGACCGCCACGAGATCCTCGCTTCCGGCGCCTCGCCTGCGGAGCAGCCGCGCCAGCCGGTTGGCGCGGGCGTTGAGCTCGCCATACGTCAGGCGGGCGTCGCCGAAGCTGGCAGCCACCGCCTCGGGGGCTTGCGCGGCGTGGCGCTCGAACAGGACGTGGACCGCGGCAGGGTCGGGGTAGGGCTGGCGTTGGGCGTTCCACTCCACCCGCAGGCGGTGGAGCTGGGCCGGCGCAAGCGCCGGGAGGTCCAAAAGCAAACGGTCGGGATTCTCCAGCCCGGCCTGCAGGAACGCGGTGAAGCCTTCCGCGAAGCGCTGCATCGTCGCGCGGTCGAACAGCTCGGTGCTGTAGTTGAGGGTCCCTTCCAGACCGCCGGCCGTCTCCGCGAGGAAAAGCTCCACGTCGAATCGCGTGACCCCGGTGTCAGGCTCTTCATATTCGAGCGAAAGGCCGGGCAGCTCGATCGCTCCGACGGGGGCGTTCTGGAGCGCAAAGAGCGTCTGGACGATGGGGGAGTGGTCGAGGGTGCGTTCCGGCTGGACTTCCTCGACCACGCGCTCGAACGGAACGTCCTGGTTTGCGAAGGCTCCCAGAGCCGACTCGCGCATTCTCCCGATGAGACGGCGGAAGGTCAGGGACCTTCCTCCGAGCCGCGCGCGCACCGCAAGGGTGTTCACGAAGAAGCCGATCAACGATTCGGCCTCCACCGCCCTCCGGTTGGCCACCGGCATCCCCACGGCGAATTCCTTCTGCCCCGACCAGCGGGCCAAGGTTGCGGCATAGCCGGCCAGAAGCCCCATGGTGAGGGTCGCCCCCTCCCCGCGGGCGAAACGGGCAAGCTCGTCTCTCAGCCCTGCCGGCATCCGGATCGGAAGCGATGCCCCGGCATGCGTGGGGCGCGCCGGCCGCGGTCGATCGGAGGCGAGGACCAGCGTCGCGGCGCTCCGGAGCTCCGTTCTCCAGAAGGCGAGCTGGCGCTCCATCTCCCCCTCTTCGAGCCAGGCGCGCTGCCAGGCCGCCCAGTCCGCGTACTGGATGACCGGTTCCTCCAGGGGACTCACACGTCCTGACGTGTACGCCCCATAGAGCACGCCGAGCTCCCGCACCAGGACTCCCATCGACCAGCCATCCGCCACGATGTGGTGCAGCGTCACGAGCAGGAGATGCTCACGAGTGGCCAGACGGAGTAGCCGCGCGCGCAGAAGTGGACCGCGCGCCAGGTCGAATGGCCGCCGCGCCTCCTCGCGGGTCAGACGTTCCGCCTCCCGCCGACGATCCTCCTTCGCCAGGCTCGAGAGATCCTCCGTCGCGAGAAGGAAAGGATCGGCAGGGTCGATAAGCTGTTCCGGGCCTTCGGGCCCTTCCTCGAAACGTGTCCTGAGGGCTTCCTGGCGACGCACCACTTCGGTCAGGGAGCGCTGGAGCGCGATCGTGTCGAGATCCCCTCGCAGGCGGATCGAGGAGGGAAGGTTGTACGCCGCGCTCTCCGGCTCCAGTCGATCCAGGAACCAGAGCCTCTTCTGCGCGTAGGAAGATCGCCTGCGCTCCCGGGGTGTCGCGGGCCGGACGCCGGGAGGGGTCCGGCTCGCGCCGAGCGCCTGAGCGGCCGCTGCGAGACCCCGCACGGTGGGAGATTCGAAAATCATCCGGAGCGGCACCTCCACGCCCAGCGACGCGCGCAGACGCGAGACGACCCGGGTGGCCAGCAGCGAGTGGCCCCCCAGCGCGAAGAAGTCGTCACCTGCTCCCGCGCGCGCCAGATTGAGCACCTCGGCGAACGCCGCCGAAACCGCGACCTCGGCCGGAGTGCACGGCGCTTCATAATCCTGAGACTGTCTCCAATCCGGGTCGGGCAGCCGCGCTCGATCCACCTTGCCGTTGGAGGTGAGCGGGAGCGCTTCGAGCAGGACCATCGCGGAGGGGACCATTGCCTCGGGGAGCCGCTCGCGCAGGTGAAGGCGCGCCCGCTCCGCGTCGAATTCGCCGTCGGGACGAGGCACGACGTAGGCGGCGAGCCGCAGCACGCCTTCCGGGTCGCGCCGGGCAACGACCGCACAGGCCCCCACGTCCGCCTGCGCGGCAAGCGCCGCCTCCACCTCGGCAGGCTCGACGCGCTGCCCTCGGATTTTGATCTGCTGGTCCGCGCGCCCCGCGAACACGAGTCGCCCATCCGGCAGATAGCGCGCGCGATCGCCGCTGCGGTAGAGGCGAGCGCCCGGCTCACCGAAGGGGCTCGGCACGAACCGCTCCGCGGTGAGATCCGGCCTGCCCAGGTAGCCGCGCGCGAGGGCGGGGCCGCCCAGGTAAATCTCACCGGTCACCGCCGGCGGCACCGGGTGGAGCTGCTCGTCCAGGACGTAGACGGTGGTGTGTGAGAGCGGTCGGCCAATCGGAGGACTTCCCGGGACCCCTTCCCCGTCGCCGACAAACCAGCAGGTCGAGTCGATGGTCGCTTCGGTGACGCCATAGCCATTCGCCAGGCGCGTGGTGGTTCCGAAGACCGCCTGGAACTCTTCGATCTCCGCCGTGGTCCAGACGTCCGAGCCGACGACGGCGATGCGAAGGGAGTTGAGCCGCTCGCCGCGCTCGCGCGCGTAGGCGGCCAGCGGGCGCAAGACCGCCGGCACGAAATCGGCGAACCCGATCCGTTCCTGCTGGATCAGCTCGAAGAGGCGCGCGGGATCCAGCAGCCGCTCGCGCTCGCAGAACACCAGCGTCCCCCCGGAGCAGAGCGCGCGCACGACGTCGCCGGTGCCGACGTCGAACGAAACTGCGGCCATCTGCAGGTGGCGGTCCGTTTCGGTGAGATTGTAGAGACGCTCCCACGCCGCGTAGGCCGACGCGAGCGCCGCGTGGGTGACCATTACCCCCTTGGGACTCCCCGTCGTGCCCGAGGTGTAGATGACGTAGGCGAGGTCCTCGGGCGAGGGAAGTCGAGCCGGCGGCGCGGCGGGCTTCCACTCCCGGTCGAGCCGGACGATCTCTCGGCCGGAGCCACCGATGAGGGGCGCACTGACGCCCGTGACGAGCACCACCCGCGCCCCCGCGTCCTCGACCAGAAATTCCAGACGATCGCGGGGGTGATCCGGATCCAGGGGCACGAAGGCGCCGCCCGCCTTAAGCACCGCCATCATTCCCACCAGCAGCTCGGGAGAGCGATCGACGCACAAGCCGACGCGTGTCTCAGGCCCGACACCCAGCTGGGAGAGATGAGCCGCCAGGCGATCGCAGCGCTCGTTGATCTCGCCATAGCTGACCTGTCTCTCCCCCGACACCGCCGCGACGCGCTCCGGCTTCTCGGCCGCCCGCGCCGCGAACCGCTCGTGGACGAGCCGCCGGTCGGACGCCACCTCCCGTGCGCCGCTCCACTCCTCCACGGCCCTGGAGCGATCCCCTTCTCCGAGCAGCAGCACCGCGCGAACGTCCGTCTCGGGGCGATCCGCGACAGTCGCGAGCAGCCGGACGAAGTGGTCCCACAAGCGCCGCATCGTCGCCTCGTCGAAAAGCTCCGTGCTGTATTCGAGGAACCCCTCGAGAGCGTCGCCCGCGGGCGACAAGGAGAGCGTCAGATCGAACGTGGACGTTTCCGTCTGCGTTTCGAACGGGCTCAACCGCAGATCCCCGAGGTCGAGCTCCCCAAGGGGAGCGTTCTGCAGGATGAGCATCGCCTGGAACAGGGGCGTGCGGGAGAGATCCCGCTGCGGCTGCAGCATCTCGACGACGCGCTCGAAGGGGACGTCCTGGTTGGCGTAGGCACCCAGCGCGGACTCGCGGATTCGGCCAAGCAGCTCCCGGTACGACAGCCGCCGGCCACGCAGCCGAGCCCGGATCACGAGCGAGTTGACGAAGAAGCCGATGAGGGGCTCCGCCTCCTCGCGCGTACGATTGGCGACGGGCGTTCCGATTCCGAAGTCATCCTGCCCGGACCACCGCCCGAGCACGGCCGCGAACGCGGCGAGGAGAGCCATGTGGAGCGTGGCGCCCTCCGACCGCGCGAGGCAGGAGAGCCGCTCGACGAGATCGGGATCCAAACGGGCGTCGAGCGACGCGCCGGCGCCGGTGGGTCGCCGCCGGCGCGGCCGATCGGTCGGAAGCTCCAGGGGCTCGAGACCCTCGAGCTCGCTCCGCCAGTAGGCGAGCTGGCGCTCCATCTCTCCGCCCTCGAGCCAGGCCCGCTGCCAGGCCGCCCAGTCGGCATATTGCACCGGCAGCTCGCAAAGATCGGGTGCTCCTCCACGCGAGGTGTCCGCGTAGGCGGCCGCCAGCTCGCGCACCAGGACTCCCATGGACCAGCCATCGGAGGCGATGTGGTGCAGGACGAGTACCAGGACATGATCGGTCGCGTCGAGACGCAACAGCCGTATCCGGTACAGCGGGCCGCGGGCGAGATCGAAGGGGTCGCGCGCCAATCCGGCGGCGCGCCGCGCCGCCTCGCGCATGCGCCCGGAGGGAGGCAGGTGGGCCAGGTCGTCGACCGCCACGCTGACGCGCACCGCCTCCTCCACGATCTGCTCGGGGCCTTCTTCTCCTTCCACGAAGCGGGTGCGCAGCGCTTTGTGGCGCTGAACGATTGCCGCGAACGCGCTCTCCAGCGCCGCCACATCGAGAGTCCCTTCGAGGCGCACGGCGTTGGCGATATGGTAGGCGGCGCCGGCGTCGAGCTGGTGGAGGAACCAGAGGCGAGATTGGGCATAGGACAGCCGCCGTCGTTCCGCCGAGGTTGCCCGCGCAATCGGAGGCTTCGAAGAACGCCGCTCCCGCTCCAAGCGCGCAGCGAGGGAGCGCAGCTTCGGCGCCTCGAACAGCGCCCGGAGCGGCAATTCGATCCCCAGCAGGCTGCGCAGCTTGGCGGTCATCCGCGTGGCCAGAAGGGAGTGCCCCCCCCGCTCGAAGAAATCGTCCTCCCGGCTCACCTCCTCGATCGACAGGAGCTGTGACCAGATCCCCGCCAAGATCTCCTCCATCTCTCCTTGCGGCGGGACGCGCATCCCGCGGGGGGCGGGAAGGGCGGGATGAAGCGAGGAGAGGGCGCGGCGATCGATCTTGCCGTTCGGCGTCAGCGGGAACGAGGCCAGAATCTGGAACGACGAGGGAATCATGAACCGGGGGAGCCTCCCGGCCAGAAAGTCCCGAAGCGCTTCGGGAGAGGGTGCTTCTCCCTCCCGACAGGCGAGGTAGGCGACCAGGTGAGGAGCGCTTGCCTGGCTCGGCCCGCTCTGCGAGGCTGCGGAAGTCGCGGCTCCGCAGCGATTTACCGTCCCGCCGCCGTCTTCCACGACCACGACTACCACCTTCAGCACCGCGGGATGCTCCGCCAGGATCGACTCGATCTCCCCCAGCTCGATGCGGAAGCCCCTTACCTTGACTTGATGATCCTTCCTGCCGAGGAACTCGAAGGCGCCCTCGGCGAGGAGACGCACGACATCGCCGGTCCGATAGAGCCGGCCTCCCGGCTCTTCCGAAAACGGGTCCGGGATGAACCTCTCGGCGGTCAGCGCCGGGTCCCCGAGGAACCCGCGCGCCAGGCCGGCGCCCGCGAGGTGCATCTCTCCCGGCACGCCCACGGGCACCGGGCGCAGGCGGGGATCGAGGGCATAGCCGCGCAGGTTGGCGATGGGAGAGCCGATGGGGATCGTCTTGCGGGACTCACCTCGCCGGCAGGACCACGTCGTCGGAGCGATCGTCGTTTCGGTCGGCCCGTAAAAGTTGATGAGCTCCGCCGAGGTCAGCTCGAAGAAGCGATCCTGCAGCTCCACCGGGATGCTTTCCCCGCCGCAGAAGACGCGCTTGAGACTCGTGCACTGCGACAGCGCTTCGTCCTCGACGAGAAGGGCGAGCTGGGAAGGGACGAACTGCAGCGTGGTGATGGAATGCTTCCGGACGGTGTCGAGGACGTAAGCCGTGTCGTGCTGTCCTCCAGGAGCCGCCAGGAACAACCGGGCGCCGGAGATCAGGGGAGCGTAGAACTCCCAGACGGAGAGGTCGAAGCTGGGCGAGATCCTCTGGAGGACCGTGTCCGAGGAGGCGAGCGGAAAGGCCCGGGTCATCCATTGCATGAAGTTCGACAGGGCGCGGTGGGAGATCATCACCCCCTTCGGGGCGCCGGTGGATCCGGAGGTATAGAGGACGTAGGCGAGATTCTCCTGGAGCGCGCCGCCTCCAGGAGGCATGCGGCTCTCTCCCTCCAGCGACGTGCCGTCTGGCTCCATCTCCAGCACGGGAGCCGCCGGCTCGGGTAGATCCTTTGCGAGGCAGCCCTGCGTGATGACGAGCGTCACGGCGGCATCGCGCAGCATGAAGGCCAGGCGCGCGCGGGGATAGGAAGGATCGAGAGGCAGATAAGCGCCGCCGGCCTTGTGGATCCCCAGAATGCCGACGACCATCTCCAGGGAGCGCTCCATGAAGATCCCCACGATGCAATCCGGCCCGACTCCTCTCTTCTTCAGGAGACGGGCCAGCTGATTCGCCCGCTCGTCCAGCTCGCGGTAGGTCAGCCGCCGCTCCTGTGTCTGGACCGCCACGGCGTCGGGGGATCGAGCGGCCTGGGCCTCGAAGAGGGTGTGGACGCGAACCGACGGGTAGTCCTCGCGCGTCCGGTTGCAGGCCGCGAGGAGACGGTTTTCCTCGGGCGTGAGTAGAGGCAGCTCTGACAAGCGCCTCTCGGGGTGGGCGGCGATCGCCTCCAGGAGAACGCGGTAACGCCCCATCATGCGCGAGATCGTCTCTTCCTCGAACCGATCGGCGTCGAACTCCGCCGTCGCCGCCAATCCCCCTTCCGCCTCCCTCAGCTCGAGCGTCAGGTCGAACTTGGCCGTGGGAACGTCGATCTCCAGCTCGGCCGCGGCGAGCCCCTCGAGGCGCAGCTCCTCGCGCGGCGTGTTCTGCAGGCTGAACAGGACCTGGAACAGCGGCGTGACGCCCGCTTCCCTCTCCGGCCGGAGGGCCTCGACGAGCTGCTCGAAAGGGAGTTCCTGATGCGCGTAAGCCTCGAGCGCGGTGCTCCGCACCCGGCCGAGAAGCTCCCGGAAGGTCGGATCCCCCGACAAATCCGCGCGCAGGACCAGCGTGTTGACGAAGAAGCCGATCAGACCATGCAGCTCCCCCCGGTTCCTGCCCGCGACGGGCGTCCCGACGAGGAAGTCGTCCTGCCCCGTGGTCCGGGCGATCAGGGTCTGAAATGCGGCGAGAAGGGTCATGAAGAGGGTCGCCCCCTCGAGGCGCCCGACGGAATTCAGCGATTTGGTCAGCTCGGGAGAGAGGCGGAATCGGAGCTGGGCGCCTCGGCGCGACGAGGCGGGCGCCGGGAGCCGATCCGCGGGCAGGTCGAGCCGCTCCGGGGCTCCCGCGAGCCGTTGCTTCCAATACGCGAGGGCGGCCTCCCGATGGGATGCCATCCGGGAGCCTTCCTGCCAGGCCGAATAGTCGGCGTACTGGACTCGAAGGTCTTCGAGGATCGGCGCCGCGCCGGAGACGCGCGCGCTGTAGAGCGCTGAGAGATCGCGCAGCAGAATGCCGATGGACCATCCGTCGGCCGCCAAGTGATGCATCGCCACGACGAGGACATGCTCGGTGGGGGAGAATTCCACCAGCGCCACCCGCAGCAGCGGCCCTCCGGCGAGATCCCAGGCCCGGCGAATCAGCTCTCGGGCCGCGCGCGTGGCTTCATCGGACACCGTCCCGCTCCGCGGGCTCACACGCTCGAGGTGCACCGGCGATGCATCGCGGATAACCTGCCGCGGCTCACCGGCCTCGCTCACGAAGGTCGTGCGAAGTGCCTCGTGCCGCGCCACGACGCCGGAGAGCGCATCCTGCAGGGCCGCGACGTCCAGCGCTCCTTCGAGGTGGACGGCGCCGCATATCGTGTAGTCATGGGAGGCCGGGTCCATCTCGTGGAGGAACCAGAGACGCCGCTGGGACGGGGACAGCGGGGCGAGTCTGGCGCCGAGTCTCGGGATGGTCGCGGCGCGCGAGGCGGTGACCCCCTCCTCGTCCAGGAGAGCGTCGAGCAGATCCAGCTCGGAGCCTGCGCCGAATTCGAGGCCTCTCGCGGCCCCTGCCCGGACGTCGCGATCGTCGGTCACAGCGTCTTCACTCCTTCATTTCTCCTCTCGAGCGCCTGACTGGCCTGAGGCGGAGTCATCGAGCGCAACCTGGCGAGGGCGCGGGCCGCCCGCTCCACGTGCCCCGCCTCGGGCTGGTGCGCGATGAGCGTGCGGGCGATGCCGGCCACCGTCGCCTCCTCGTAGAAAGCGGCCATCGGCAGATCGACGCGGAAGGCGCGCCGTAGCGCGGCGAGCAGCCGCGTGGCGTGCAGCGAGTGGCCTCCGAGCGCGAAGAAGTCGTCGTCGGGGCCGATCTGCTCCACCTTCAGGACCCGCCGCCAGAGATCGGCCACCTCGCGCTCCACCGCCGTGAAAGGGCGCACGGGCCGGGATGGTTCCCGGATCGGATCGGGAGCCGGGAGGCGGCCGCGGTCCACCTTGCCGTTGGATTTGAGAGGCAGCGCGTCGAGGACGACGAGCTGCGAAGGGATCATGTAGCGGGGAAGGCGGCCTTTGAGGGCCTCCCGCAGCGCACCGGCTTCAGCACCACCGTCCCCCAGGACGACATAGCCGACGAGCCAGGTCGATTCGGCGTCGCGACGCGCCGTCACCGCCACCGAGCGAACGCCCGGCAACGTGGCGAGCGCTTGTTCCACCTCCCCGATCTCGACGCGGAAGCCGCGCACCTTCACCTGCCCATCCCGACGGCCGAGGAACTCGAGCCTGCCGTCGGCGCGCCAGCGCACGACGTCCCCTGTGCGGTAGAGACGCGATCCCGGAGGACCGAACGGATCGGGCAGAAAGCGCTCCGCCGTGAGGTCCGTCCGGCCCGCGTAGCCGCGTGACACGCCGTCGCCCCCGACGTACAGCTCGCCCGGAGCCCCGATGGGTGCGGGGGCCATGGTTACGTCCAGCACGTAGGCGCGGGAGTTTCCCACCGGGCGTCCGATCGGCACGCGCTCGCCTACCTCGTCACCCGCCGAGAGCACCTCGCAACAGGCGAAGGTCGTGGTCTCGGTGGGACCGTAGACGTTCACGACCCGGCGGCATCCGGCGGCGAGCAGGCGGCCTACCTGGGCTGGATGGAGAACGTCACCGCCGGCAAGCACCTGGGAAACCCGGGCGAGGGCCGCGATCTCCTCGTCCACGACCAGGTGGAAAAGGCCGGCCGTGAACAGCACCGCCGTCACGCCGAAGCGCTCCAGGAGCCGGGCGATCTCCGCGGTCGAAGCGACGCCTGCCGGCGCGATGGCGAGGCGCCCCCCGCATAGGAGCGCCCCCCAGATCTCAAACGTCGATGCGTCGAACGCCACCAGGTTCAGCTGGAGGAGCGTCTCTCCGGGGCCCAGGCGCGCGTACTCCACGCCGAGTACCAGCCGAAGGACGTTGCGGTGCGTGACCTCGATCCCTTTCGGCTCGCCCGTCGATCCGGACGTGAACATCACGTAGGCCAGAGCGTCGGGGCGCGGCGGTGGAGGCGCCGGCGGCAGGGACTCTTCCAGTGGGAGCCGCAGATCTTCGAAGGACACGGTCGCGAACGCCCCCGCGGGAGCGAGTACGCGCCCATCGGTCACCACCAGGCTCGTTCCCGCGTCGGCCAGCATCCGCGCCGTGCGCGGCAGAGGCGATTCCGGGTCGACGGGGACGTAAGCCCCTCCGGCCTGGAGCACTCCGAGGATCGCCATCACGAGCTCGGGTGATCGGTCCATCGCCAGCGCCACGCGTGACTCGGCTCCGATTCCCCGGCGGCGCAGCGCCGCGGCGACGGCGAGAGCACCCTGGCGCAATTCGCCGTAGGTCCACTGCCCGCCATCGAACGCCAGCGCCACCTCGCCGTCACGCTCCCGAGCCACCCGCTCGAAAACTTCGACGATGCTCGAATTTCTCGGATAGTCGCGACGGGCGTCGTTCCAGGTCTCGAGAACGCGCTTCCGCTCGTCTGCCGGCAGAATGGAAAGGTCGCCCAGGAGCGCGTCGGGATGGGAGAGCAGCGCTTCGACGGCCGTGGAAAGCCGCTCGAGGATGAGCCGGACTCCCGCCTCGTCGTAGCGGGAGGAGCGGTAGACTCCGCGAAACCGCATCCCGCCCCCCTGTTCCACAACGAGGGTCAGAGGGTAGTTCGTCTCCTCGTGCAGCTTCACGGAAGTCACGTCGAACCGCCGGCGCCGGCTCAGCGCGGAGAGATCCATGGGATAGTTCTCGAAGACCAGGACGCTCTCGAACAGCGGTGTGTTGGGTGCGGTCGCGGCGCAGCGCTGCACCAGGGCCAGCGGCGCGTGCTCGTGCTGCCGCACCTCGGCGCCTTGAAGCTGGAGAGCGCGCATCCAAGCGCGCGCCGGAGTGCGGGGATCGACCCTGGCTCGCATGGGGAGTGTGTTGATGAAAACTCCAACCAGCGTCTCGATTCCCTCGACGCCCGCCGGGCGTCCGGAGGATGTGGCACCGAAGAGCACCTCCCGCTCGCCCGAACATGCCGCCAGCACCAACGCCCAGGCAGCCTGCACCACGGTTCCCGCCGTGAGGCCGAGCGCCGCGGCTCGGAGGCCCACGTCGGCGGGGCCGTTGAGGTGCACCACGCCGCTCCCCGCGGCGGGGAGCGGCGGCCTTCCCGCATCCGGAAGCGGCGTCGGGGCGCTGAAACCGGCCAGGGTCTCGCGGAAGAAACGCTCGGCGGCGGGGAGATCGGTCGCCGAGAGCCACGCCGCATAGCGCCGCAGCGCGGCGCTCCCGTCGGGCGCCACGGCTCCTCCCGAGCCGGGCGATTCGTAGGCCTCGAACACCGTCTCCAGCACCAGCGGCAGCGACCAACCATCCAGCAGGAGATGGTGGTGGGTGAACACCACGATCGTCCGGTCCGGACCCGTACGGACCAGGTCCACCCGGGCAAGCGGTGCCCGGGACACATCGATCCCGCCCGCGAGCGCCGCCGCCATCACTTCCTCGAGCTTCTCCTCCCCTCCTTCGTGGATGCCGATCGGCAATCTCACCTGGCGGCGGATCCGCTGAATCGGACTCTCCACACCCTCCCAGAGGAACTCGGCCCTGAGTGCCGGATGACGATCCACTGCAAGCTGCCAGGCGCGTCCCATCTCCCCCGGGTCGACGTCGCCCGTCAGCGTCAAGCTGATCTGGGACAGGTACGGATCCCTCCCCGCCTCGCGCAGGTGATGGAACAGCATCCCTTCCTGCATCGGAGTGAGAGGCAGGACCTCTTCGACGTCGCCGGGCAAGGCGGCGCGCGCCACGAGCTGGGTGAGCGCCCGGCGGAAATCGCCGGCGATCCGATTCACCGTCTCCTGGTCGAATTGCGAGCGCGAGTACGACCAGCGGACCGAGAGCCGCCCACCGACGATGCTCGCGTCGATCTCCAGCGCGTGCGTCCGGCGCCCGCGTGGCGAGCGCTGGGGGGAAGAAGGTTCCCACAAGGTGCGGAAGAGCGATCCCTCTTCGAGACTCGTCTGGAATTGGCCGAGGTAGTTGAAGCTGATCTCGGGGGCGGGAATCCGCTGCATCACTGCGCGCACGGCGGGATCGGACGAAACCCGGCGCGACGCCTCGAAGCCGCCGCCGGAGCCTGCCCGCAGCGCTCTGGCGACCGCCTCGAGCGTCGCCCCTAAATCGTCGGGATCGACTCCCTCGATGAGAACCGGACGCGTCTGCGTGAACCAGCCCACCGTGCGGGAGACGTCGAGGTCCGGAAGAAGATCGCGGCCATGCCCTTCCTGCTCGAAGTAGAACGATCGGCTCCTCATCCACGTGGAGCAGGCGGAGGCGAGGGCCGCGAGCAAAGCGTTCTCGATCCGCCCGCCGCCCGCCGCCGCGGCGCGCAGCAGCTCGCCAGTTTCACCCTCCTCGAGATCGACGTTGACGAAGGCGGTCGATGCTTCGAGCGGCGCCGGATCGTTCCTATCGCAGGGAAGCGCCGGCGGGCGAATCGCCTCGAGCCGGTGCCAGAAATCGCCATGCCTCTCGAGCCTCCCGGCGCGAGCCGCATCGGCGAGGGACGCGGCCCAGGCCGGCGCCGGTGTCGTTCGCGGCGGCAGATCCGGAGGCTGGCCGTCGCGCGACCGCCGGTACGCCCGCTCGAAATCCTCGGCGAGCAGCCGCAATGAGACTCCGTCCACCACGAGATGGTGGGCGACCATCACCAACGCCGTGCGGGTCCGTGATGCATCGGCCGCGATCCCGAAAGCGATCGCGCGGGGACGGGCAAGATCCAGGCTGCCGGCTAGGCGGCGGGCGCATCGGCCGACGGCCTCCTCGAGGCTCTCGTCCGCGGCGGATGGCACCCACGGCAGATCCGGCTCCTCCTGACCCGCGGGTTCGATCCACTGGCGCCACGAGATCCCCTCGCGCTGGAAGCGCGCCCGCAGAGCGTCGTGGTGCTCGAGCAGAGCCGCGGCGGCGCGCCGAGCGTGATGAAGATCCAGAACCTCGCGGGCTTCGAGCGCCATCGCCATGTTCCAATGATTCGGATCGTCGAACTCCTGGGCGAAAAACCATTCCTGCATCGGCAGGAGCGGCGCCTCGCCCGTCCAGGCGGCGACCGCAGCGCCCGCCGTCTGCCGCTCGGCGGCTCGGGCCAGCCCGGCGAGGGTCGGGTGCTCGAAGAGCATCCGTGGGGTGACGCGCAAGCCTGCTTCGCGGGCCCGCGCCACGATCTGGAGGCTGAGGATCGAATCACCTCCGAGCTGGAAGAAGTTGTCTTCCCCGCAAACGCGGTCGATCCCGAGCACCGTCTTCCAGATCTCCACGAGATCCCGCTCGGTGTCGGTGGCCGGCGCCCGATCGACTTGGCGGGTGTCCGGCTTCCACTCCGGCAGAGGCAGAGCATGGCGATCGATCTTTCCGTTGGGGGAGAGGGGAAGCGTATCCAGAACGAGCAGCTCCGGCGGGACCATGTAATCGGGCAGGCGCTCGGCGAGGTGGGCGCGCAGGATCGCGACGGCGTCCACGCGACCCTCGTGCAGAACCACGTAACCGGCCAGCCGGTTCCCCGTCCCCACCACGTGGGCGGCGACGGCGCAGGCGCGCACCAGCGGGTGGGTCTTGAGCACCACCTCGATCTCCGCCAGCTCGACGCGATATCCCCGGATCTTCACCTGGGAGTCGGCCCTGCCGATGAACTCGATGCGGCCGTCCGCGAAACGCCGTGCGGCGTCGCCGGTGCGGTACATGCGCGCACCCGGCTCCCCGTGAGGATCGGGTCGAAAGCGATCCGCCGTGAGGTCGGGCCGTCCGATGTAGCCCCGCGCGACGGCCGGTCCCCCCAGGCAGAGCTCGCCGCGGACTCCGTCGGGAACGGGCTCGAGCTGGCGGTCGAGAACGTAGGCGGCGGTGTTCGCCAGGGGCCGGCCGATGGCTGGGACGGCCCGTCCGGAATGCTTCTCACCGACGTCCTCCACGGCGCTGTCGATGGTGGCCTCGGTCACTCCGTAGGAATTCACCAGCCGGGTTGCCTCGCCGAAGGCGCCACGGAAGAGGGGGTAGTCGGCCATCGACCAGGTGTCCGATCCGACGGCTACGACCTTGAGCGAGTCGAGCCGCTCCCCCGTGCGCGCCAGATGCCCGGCCAGCTCACGGAGCGTCGCGGGGACGAACTCGGCGAAATCGGCGCGGTGAGCGCGGATGAGACCGGCGAGTGCGGGGGGATCCAGAAGAGCGTCCCGATCGCACAACAGGAGCGATCCTCCCGAGCAAAGAGCGCGCACCAGATCTCCGGTGAACACGTCGAATCCGGGACTGGCCATCTGGAGGTGGGTCCGCAAGGAGCGCAGGTCGTAGGCGATTTCCCAGGCGTGATAGGCGCTCGCGAGATTCGCATGAGTCACCCCGACGGCCTTCGGGGTTCCCGACGTTCCTGACGTATAGATGAGGTAGGCGAGATTCTGCGGCGCGGGATCCCCTTCGAGGTTGGAGTCGTCCCGGTCCTCGCCGCCGAAAGCCGCGCCCTTGGCGAGGTCGACCCATTCGATCTCCGCCGCGAAGTCAGCGGCGAGGAGCTCCGAAGCCAGGAGGACTTTGGCGCCGGAGTCGGAAGCCATGAACCGTCTGCGGGAGGAGGGCAGGGAGGGATCGATCGGCACGTAGGCACCGCCGGCTTTCAGAACCCCGATGAGGGCGACAAGCAAGTCGAGCGACTTTGCGAAGCACACCGCCACGCGTGACTCGGGTCCCACCCCGACCTTCCGCAGACGCCGGGCCAGGGAATTGGCGCGCCGATTCAGCTCTGCGTAGGTGAGACCGGCCCCGTCGTGGAAGGCGGCGGGGGCGCCGGGATGGCGCAGCGCCTGCTGCTCGAAGCGGCGGTGAACGGGCTCGAGTGAAGCGCCGGCCAGCCGCACGCGCGAATCGTGCAGCAGCTCCGCCCGCTCGGCGGGAGCAAGAAGCGGCAGCTGTGACACGCGCGCCGCCGGATTGGCGGTAATGCCGACCAGCAACGCCGTGAAACTGCGGGCAAAACGATCCACGCTGGCGGTTTCGAACAGATCGGAGTTGTATTCGAATTCCACCGAGAGCTCGGATCCGTCGTCCGTCACCGTCGTCGTCAGATCGAACTGAGCCGAGCGCCTGCGGATGGTCAGCGGCTGCGCGCTGAGTCCTCCCCCGAGCTCCACCTGCGCCCTCCCAGCGGCCGAGGCCAGGTCCCCGCGTACCACGTCTCCCGCTCCATGAAAGTCGAACAGCGTGTCGAAGAGCGGCGAGCGGCTCGGGTCGCGCGCCGGCGCGAGCTTCTTGACGAGCGTCGCGAACGGGTAATCCTGCATCCGGATGGCGCCCAGGACCTCTTCCCGGGCCGCCCCGAGAAACGCCTCGAAAGCGGGATCGCCCGAGAAGTCGGCGCGCAGGACGACGGTGTTGACGAGACAGGCGACGAGCTCCGCGAACCCCGGTTGCGTGCGGCCGGATACGGGGGAACCCACGCGCAATCGTTCCTGCCCGGTCAGCCGGTGCAGGAAGACCTGATAGGCGGCGAGCAGGAGCGTGTAGAGGGTGACTCCCTGAGCGCGCGCCAGCCGGCGGAGAGCGGTCGTGAGATTCGAGGGGAGAAGAAACGTGAGCGCGCCTCCGGCGAAACTCTGGAGCGCGGGCCGTGGCCGGTCGGCCGGCAGGTCGAGCGCGGGAAAGTCTTCCGACAGTCGCTCGTGCCAGAACTCGAGCTGCCGCTCCCCTGCCGGAGAGGCCATCACGCCCGTCTGCCAGCGGACGAAATCGGCGGGATGCGGAGTGCTTTTCGATGGCGCCTCGCGAAGTCCCAGCGCCGCGGCGTAGAGCGCCTGGAGATCCTCCAGCACGAGGGAGAGCGACCAGAGGTCCGCAGTGCCGTGGTGACACGCAACCAATAGAACGGGGAAATCAGGGGCACGCAGGAGCGTCATGCGGAACAGCGGACCGTTCGCGAAGTCAAACGGCTGGTAGGCCTCCTCACCGAGCCTGGCGGCCAGCCTCTCCGGCTCCACAACGTCCAGATTCACGGCGCGGAATATCGCTTCGAACGGCACGTCGAAGCGCTGCCGAGAGCCGGCCTCGCCGGAAACGATTCTCGCCCTGAGGGAGGGGTGACGCGCGGTCAGGGCACGGGCTGCGCCTTCGAACGCTGCCTCATCGAGCGGGCCTGCGAGCCGCAGTGCCGCGGCGATGGTGTAGGCGGCGCTTTCCGGAGCCAGCTCGTGAAGAAACCAGAGCGCCTGCTGCCCGGCGGAGAGCGGGCACTCCCGCGGCTCCTCCTCCACGACTCCCGCACCCGCTACCGGGTGCGGGGCGGCGGCCTCGATCCGGTCGACGATTTGCGCCAGCGAGTCGGCCGAGAGCAGCTCGAAAACCGTAAGCCCCGCTGCGAAGCGCTGCTCGATTTCATGAGCCAGCTCCAGCGTACGCAGGGAGTCGAGTCCATGGCGCGCCAGGGAGGCGTCGAAATCGAGGCTGGCCTGCGCGACGCCGAGCTTCGAGGCCAGCCGCGCCGAGAGCCAGCCGTGCGCGTCGGCGGGCCCGACACCGGGGGTCGTCTCTTCCCTCGTTTCTTCCCGGACCTCCGGAGCTCGCCATTCCGCCAGCACCGGAAGCGACCCCTCGAGAAACAACTTCCGGCAGGCCGCGCGTTGCACCTTTCCACTCGAAGTCCTCGGCACCCCGGCAGGCCCCACCAGGACGATGGCGAATGGATCGGTCTCGTGGGTTTCGACAATCGCGGTGCGCACCGCGGCCAGCAGCCGCCGGCCATTTTCCGCGCGGCGCCGATCGATCTCGTGCACCGCCACGAGGCGCTCTTCGCCTGCGACCTCCACGCTGAAGCAGGCGCCCGAGGCGGGTCGGAACGCGGCATCGCAAGCCTCGACCGTGGCCTCGACGTCCTGCGGGTAGAGGTTTCGTCCCCGGATGATGATGAGATCCTTCAGGCGCCCCGCGACAAAGATCTCCCCGTCGCGCAGGAAGCCGAGATCGCCGGTGCGCAGGAACGGCCCGCTCTCACCCGGCAGCCGGGCGCCGAAGGTACGCTCAGTCTCTTCGTCCCGGCCCCAGTAGCCGAGCGCCACACCCGGTCCGGAAACCCAGATCTCGCCGACCTGGCTCTCCAAGACGGGAAGGCCGGTTTCAGGCTCCACCACCACGACCCGGGTAAAGGCACCGGGTCGCCCCGATCCGACCAGCCTGCGCCCCGCGGGATCGTCCTCGGCGCGACCCCGCTCCAAAGCGGTGCTACTAAGATGAAGGAGGCTCGGACCGCCGCCGGGCAGCCCTCCACTCACCTTGAGCGTCGCTTCCGCCAGGCCATAGGCGGGATAGAAAGCCGCGCGCCGGAATCCGCACGTCGAGAATCGATCCGCGAATCGCTCCAGGGTCTCGGCCCGGACCGGCTCGGCGCCGTTGTAGGCGACGGCCCAGGTGCTGAGGTCCAAGCTGGCGTCGGGATCGACGCGCCGGAAGCACAGGTCATACGCGAAGTTGGGCCCGCCGGAATGGGTGATCCCGTAGCGCGAGATGGCCTGCAGCCAGCGTGCCGGTGCCTGGAGGAAGCTCGCCGGGCTCATCAGAACGGCGGGGAATCCGGAATAGATCGGCTGGAGGATTCCGTCCACGAGCCCCATGTCGTGGTAATGGGGCAGCCAGCTCAGCGACCGACTGTCGCGCGAGTGGCGGAACCCGAGTCGAATCTCCTCGGAGTTCGCCATGATGTTGGAATGACGGATCATGACCCCCTTCGGCTCGGAGGTGGAGCCGGAGGTGTACTGGAGGTACGCGAGAGACTCGGGCGGATGGGAGAAGCCGGCAAGTGGCGACTGCGAGCCGGCGGCCTGCCCATCGGTCGCCAGCCAGTGAAGCTGGCTCAGCGCCGGATGAGGCGAAGAGGATTCCCGGTATCGGGATAGCAAGCTTCGCGGGGAGAGGGCGGCGCGCGCGGAGGCATCTGCGGCGATGGCCCCAAGCCGAGCGAGGTTTCGACTCCCGCGCGGCGGAGGTGCAGGGACGGCGACGACGCCGGCGAGCAGGCACGCGAAGAAGGCTTCCACGAATTCCAGGCCGGCCGGATAGAGCAGCAGGGCCCGCTCGCCCTGAAGTCCCTCGTCGACGAGCCGTGAGGCGATGGCGCGGGCACGCGCATCGAGCTCTTCGAACGTCAGCGTTCGCGGGTCATCGGATGCGTCATGCAGGTAGCGGAATGCGGAGTCGGAGGGCCGCTCCTCAGCCCGGCGGCGGAGGATCTCGACGATCGTCTCCGCGCTTCCGATAACCTCACGCTCGACCGCCGCTCGATTGGGAAGTTTCACGCCAAGCCCGATTGATGCCTCGGAGCCCCGCAGGCGGGACACAGAGGAGTGTTCGACTCGACCGTGCTGAAACGCCCGGCTTGCCTTCGCCCGATCCGCGCAGGATCCGGCGGATCCTTCCTCAAGACACGCCGCGGCAAGGCCAGCCTCCCTTCGAAGCGAGGCGACCGTCCCCGCATCATTCGGACGCGCCGGACACCTGATTGCGAAGGAGCCCCTGATACGGCTTCGCGATCAAGCTCGGGCTGCCCGAACGGGCTTCCCCATCTGATGGATCAGGAACAGGATGATACCCGTCTGGGTGAGGTATCGGCAAGGGGATTCTCTGTTTTCGAGGGAAAGGAGGCCCCCAGCCTACGTCGCGCGCCCCGTGGAGTGAACGACGCCCGTGTAGAAGTACTTCCGATCCCTGGCGAAACGGCCGCTGAGCCTGCGCCCCTTCCATGACTGAGGCAACAGAGAACTCCTGAGCGTGGCGGAGAAGGTGCCGAGAGCTTCATCCACGCGGATCTCGCAATCGTGGAAGTCGAGAAAGACGCCGGTCGGCGGGTGGGCACATTTGAAAACACTCTCCTTGGCGCTGAATATCAGCTTTGCCAATTCCCCTCTCGCGTCCGCGGGCGATTCCGCGAGCCAGGCCATTTCGGAGTCGGAGCAGATCATGGCAAAAAGCTCGGACTCCAGCGGCTGCACCGTTTCGACGTCGATACCCAGACCCACGATGCTGCCTTTCCTCGCCACGGCGGCGGCACAGTACCCCCCGCAGTGAGAGAGGCTGCCGATTACGCCTTCGGGCCAGAGGGGAGCCCGGTCTTTTGCCATCAGGAGGGGGAAATTCCGGATCCCGAGGCGGGCCAGCGCCTGTCGCGCACAGAAACGCCCTTGGGCAAACTCGCGACGGCGTGCCGCGACCGCGTTGCGAACGCACTGCTCCTCTTCGGGGTACAGCGATCCGGGATCCACCTCTACGTCCAGCGAATAGGTTTCGATCCCGGTGGGAAAAAGCGTCTCAATCATGGCTCCGCCCCGGGTGTGGCGCGAGCAAGAACTTCCCTCATCGCAGGGGAAGGCGCAGGTGGGCTTCGCAGCCGGGGCCCGGCTTGCGGTTCTCGACGGTCAGCGAGCCGCCGTGGGCTTCGGCGATCTGGCGGCTGAGGACCAGCCCGATTCCGGATCCGTCCGGCTTGGTGGTGAAGAAGGGGACGAAGAGGTTGGAAGTGTTGGAGAGGCCGGGGCCCTCGTCCTCCACCCAGAGATCGCATTGCGTGCCGTTCTTCCCCCAGCCTACGTCTACTCCGCCGCCGGTTTCCAGAGCGGCATCGACCGCATTGCGGATCAGGTTGATCAGGAGCTGCTCCAGCTGATCGGAATCGGCGCGCACCGTCAGATCGGGGCCCGGCTCGAGCCGGATTGGGAGGCGCACCTCGAGGCCGGTCACCCGGCGGATCAGCCCGCCCAGATCCACCGGCTGGAGCTTCGGGCTGGGAAGTCGGGCGAGGCGCGCGTAGCCGTCCATGAAGCGGTTCAGCGCCGCGGAGCGCCCGGCGATCACGTCCAGCCCGCGCTTGAGATCCTCCTCCCAGTCCGCCGGCCGCAGATCCCTGTTGAGCATCGTCACCAGGCTCCCGGCGATCGACTGGATCGGAGCGAGCGAGTTGTTCAGCTCGTGGCCAAGCACCCGGATGAGCCGCTGCCAGGCCTGGCGCTCTTCTTCGCGCAGAGCGCGGCTCAGATCGGTGATGACCAGCATCTGCAGCGGCAGGCCCCCCTGACGGAACAGGCTGCGGCGCGATTCCCAGCGCCCCGCTCCGCCGGGAAAGGAGCGCTCCAGGGTGCGGGGCGCGTCATCCGCGAGGCACTCCTCCAGCCCGAGCTCTTCGGCGCTGCGCCCCATGAGCCGCTCGGAGGGCTGCGCGAGCAGACGCTCTCCGGCTCGGTTCACCAGCCTCAGCCGCTTCTCGGGATCGAACGCGAAGACGGCCACGTCGATTTCCAGCATGATCTTGCGCAGCAGCGTTCCGGCTTCCAGCGCTCCGAGGCGTTCGTGGTGCAGCGTCTCGGCGAGCGCATTCACTTCGATCATCACATCGCCCAGCGCATCGCCGCGCCGGGCGCCGCGCGCCCGGATGGAGAAGTCCCCTTCGCGCAGCGCCGCCAGGAGGTTCGACAAGGTCTGCAGCGGCGTCACCACACGGTTGCGCAGGTGGAAGGCGAAGCTCAACCAGAGGATCGCGAGGAAGGTGGTGAGGGTCCACTGGACCTTGGGCGTGAAATTGCCGGTCCAGATCAGGGCGAGGGCGGCAATGGAGCCGAAGAAGCCGGTGAGCAGGGCGAGGAAGAGAATCCGCCCCTCGAAGCTCAGGCGCTTCCCTTTCGGCTTTCTCGCGGGGCTCATAACCCGAATCGCTGGATGCGCCGGTAGAGCGCGCTGCGGCTGAGGCCCAACGCTCCAGCCGCCTGGCTCACGTTCCCGCCGAACTTGGCCAGGGCTTTCTTGATCAGATAGAACTCCACCTCTTCCAGCCCCATGTCCTCGAGCCGGGGCGAGGCTTCGCGGCTTCCCGCGCGCAGCGCCAGGTCGGAGACGCGCACCTGCTCGCCGCCGGCCATCAGGACGCCGCGCTCCACGGCGTGATCCAGCTCCCGGACGTTGCCGGGCCAGGAATGCTCCATCAGGGCCTGCAGCGCCGCCGAATCGAACGCCGCGAGCTTCTTGCGGTAACGGCGCGAATGCAGGCGCAGGAACAGGGCGGCCAGAAGGGGGATGTCCTCACGGCGCTCGCGCAGCGGCGGCACGCGAATCTCGATGGTGTTCAGGCGAAACAGCAGGTCCTGGCGGAACCGTCCGGCGGCGACCTCCTCGCCGAGATCCGCATTGGTGGCGGAGAGAATCCGCACATCCACCTTGCGCGTGCGCGACGAGCCGACCCGCTCCAGCTCCCCGGTCTCCAGAACCCGCAGGAGTCGGGACTGCTGCTTCGGGGAGATGTTGGCGATTTCGTCCAGGAAGAGGGTGCCCGAATCGGCCAGCTCGAACCGTCCCACGCGATCGGTCTTGGCGTCGGTGAACGCCCCCTTCACGTGGCCGAACAGCTCGCTCTCGAACACTCCCTCCGACAAGCCGCCCGCGTTGACTGTGACCATGGGGCGGCCGGAGCGTGACGATGCGGCATGCAGGGCCTGGGCCACCACCTGCTTGCCGCTGCCGTTCTCGCCCGTGATCAGGACGTTCGCGTCGGAGGGGCCCACTCTCGCGATCACCTGGAGGACCGGCGCCATGGCGGGCGAGGCGGCGATGAGATCCGGAGAGCCCGCGTCGCGCAGCGCCAGGTTCTCGGCCTCGAGCAGGCGTCCCTTGCGCAGCGCGCGGCCCAGCTCGATCTGCGTGCGCAGGATCGCCAGGAGCCGCTCGTTCTCCCAGGGCTTCTGGACGAAGTCCCTGGCCCCGCGGCGCATGGCCTGCACCGCCAGCTCGACGCTGCCCCAGGCGGTCATCACCACGACCGGCAGCGTGCTGTCCAGGGCCTGGATCCTGGTGATCAGGTCGAGTCCTTCCAGGCCGGAGGTGGTGTCGCGGGCGTAGTTCAAATCCACCAGCAGGACGTCGAAATCCTCGGTCTCCAGCGTGGAAAGCACGCCGGCGGGAGACGACGCCGTCTCGATCCGGTAGCCTTCGCTCTTGAGAAGCAGGCGGAGCGATACCAGGACATCGGACTGATCGTCCGCGATCAGCACGCGGGGTACTCCGCCATCCAGGCTTTTCATGATCCTTCCTAGTCTAAATCAAGTTCCGATCGGCACGCACCCGTGACGTTCGCGACCACACCCGTTCCACCCGGCTGTCGACCGCCGGCAGGCGATGTGGGCATTGTATTCCCCGCAGGCCGGCGGGCCCGAATGGGCCCGCTCCGGCGTGCGGGGCTCTGCCCTTGGGGGGGTAGAAGTCGTCGCTTGCATGGGGTGAATCACCCCACCGATTACACGGACGGGGGGACTCTCCCTCTATCATCTATATATGCGGACGCGATCCCTTACTCGTTTCGCAAGGCGCGCACCGGATCCATCCGGGCGGCCCGGCGCGCGGGAAGGTAACAGGCCAGCGTCCCCACCGCCGTGAGCAGCAGGGACACTCCCGCGAAGATGGCCGGATCGGTGGGGCTGATCCCGAACAGCAGCCCCTTCATCACGCGGGTCAGGGCCAATGCCGCGACCACTCCCGGGATCACTCCCGCGACGGTGAGCAGCAGTCCCTGCCGCAGCACCAGCTTCAATACGTCCCGCCGCTGGGCTCCGAGCGCCATCCGCACGCCAATCTCGTGCGTCCGCTGCGACACCGAGTAGGCCGTCACACCGTAAACTCCCACGACCGCCAGGACCAGCGCGAGCGCTGCGAACAATCCCAGCAGCAAGAGGGTGAAGCGCCGGTCGGCCAGCGATCCCCGGATCTCGCTCTCCATCGTCCCCACGCCAGCCGGCGCCAGCTGCCCATCCAGGCTCCCGATGGTGCGGCGCACCGAGGCGATCACCGACTCCGGCTCTCCCCTGGCGCGCACTACCAGGGTCATGCCGTTGGAGGGCTTCTGCGCCATGGGGAGGTACATCGCCGGAGGCTCCTTGAGATCCAGGCCGAAGTGCTTCACGTTGCCCACCACTCCGACAATCTCCCGCCACCCGTCGGGGCGGCCGTTGCCAAGGCGCTTCCCCACGGGACTCTCGTTTGGCCAGTATTGCCGCGCCAGGCTCTCATTGATGATGACGACGCGCGGCGCCCGCGCGCCATCCCGCGAGTCGAATCTGCGGCCGCTCAACAGCGGAATGCCCATGGATTCCAGGTAGCCCGCGCTCACCTGCCGGTACCAGGCAACCACGTGATCCGCCGGCGCCGGCTCCGGGCGTCCTTCGATTCGAAAACCGGTGTCGGTGTTACTGAGGGCCAGGGGAGTCGAGGTGGTCACGCCGGCCGCCAACACGCCCGGCAGCGTCCGCACGCTCTCCAGAAGGCGCTCGTAAAATGCCGCCGCCTGAGCGGGCTCCGGGTACCTCACGGGAGGCAGGAACAGATCGAGCTTCACGAGGTTTTTGACATTGAATCCGGGATTCTCGCTAATCAGCGATGCAAAGCTCTTGAGCAGCAGCCCGGCTCCTACCAGGAGCATGAGCGACAGCGCCACCTCCACGGCGGCGAGCGCGTGGCGCATCCGCGACTGCCCGGCGCCGCTCGCGGCGGTGCGTCCCCCTTCCTTGAGCTGCTCGCTCACATCGGGACGGGATGCCTGCAGCGCCGGCACCAGGCCGAAGATCAAGCCGGAGAGGATCGACAGCAGCGCCGTGAAGGCCAGCACCCATCCATCCAGGGACAGCGAGAACTGCTGCGCGAATCCGTCCGGTAATCCGCCGGCGAAGGCCGCGATTCCCCAGACCGCCAGGAGCAGCCCCGCAGCGCCGCCCGTCAGGCTCAGAAGCAGGCTTTCCGTGAGCATCTGCCGCACGAGCCGCCCTCGATCGGCGCCCAGGGCGATGCGCACGGCGATTTCCCGGCGCCGCGCCGCGGCCCGGGCGAGCAGCAGGTTGGCGACGTTGGCGCAGGCCATCAGCAGGACCAGGCCCACCGCACCCATCAAGACGAGAAGGGCGGGACGCGCCGGGCCGGACAATTGCTCCTGCAGGCCCACCAGTCGGACGCCGATGTCGGAGTTGGTGTCGGGATGCTCCTGCGCAATTCCCGCGGCGATGGTGCTCATCTCCGCCTGGGCCTGGCTTTGCGTCGTGTCTTGCTTGAGCCGGCCCACCACGCGGATGAAGGCATTGCCGCGCCCGGCGCGGCGCGCCTGCATCGGCGTCAGCGCCTCGACCCCCGGAAGCATTGGAACCTGGAACCCCTCGGGCAGGATGCCCACGACCACGAAAGGATTACCGTTGAGCTGGATGGCGTGACCCACGAGGCTCTCCTGGCCTGCGAACCGGCGCTGCCAGAGGTGGTGGCTCAGCAGGACCACCCGCTCGCCTCCCGGCTGGTCTTCCGCGGCGGTAAAGGCGCGGCCGCGCTCCGGCTCGAGACGCAGCGTGGCGAAAATTCCCTGCGTGACCCGCGCCCCGGTGAGCGGCTCGGGCTCCCCTTCTCCGGTCAGCGTCGGCCCCCAGCCGTCCAGAGCGAACATCGCCTCGATCTCATGGCTGCGATCGCTCCAGTCGTAGAAGGTCGCCGGATTGGTCCATTCGCGCTCCGGCCCGCCGCGCTTCTGATGGTCTTCCCAGACCGCCACCAGCCGCCCGGCCTCCGGATAGGGGAGCGGTCGCAGCAGGACGGCGTACACCATGCTGAAGAGGGCGGTGTTGGCGCCCATCCCCAGCGCCAGCGCCGTCACGGCGAGCGCCGTGAAGCCCGGCGAGTTTCTGAAAGTTCTGAAGGCGTACTTAACGTCCTGCCACAGGCTGTTCATCGCGACCTCTCGGGTTGGGCGCCTGCTTAGAATTCCTTCGACCCGGATTCGACCGAAACCGGTCCGTTGACGGTGTAAAGCTTCACGAGCTGCGGCGTACCGTTGAACTCAATCCAGCGGAGATCGTCGTCCCAGGACTTGTGTGCATCGCGGCACTCCGCGGCCTTGCAGCTCATGGGGGAATGCCCCGAGGCCTCCACCCGGACTCCGGTCTTGTAATTACCCGGCAGTCGCAGCGACAGCGGGCCGTTTTCGGTGCGCGCTTCCAGCCCCGCCCCCTTCCAGCCGGCTCCCGACAGATTCACGGAAATGGGGCCGTTCTCCGCCTTCAGGCGGATATCTCCACTGCCGCCCGAGATGCTGATGGGGCCGTTCTGCGTGGTGGCCCGGATTTCCTGCGAGCAGCCGGTCAGCTCGATCGGACCGTTTTCGCTGCTGGCGCGAATGCTCCCCGAGACTCCCGTCAGACCGATCCCCCCGTTCTCCGTCTGCAGCTCCATTTCGGCGTTCTTGGGAGCGTTCACAATCAGGTAGATGAGCCAGTTTCCGCCCTCCGGGCCGCTGGTGCTGAGACGGCCGTCGTGCATGGAGGCCTCGATGCCATCCAGGGTCTGCTGCGCCTTCTCCGAGGTGCGAGCGCCGGCGACCTTGCACACCAGAATGGAGTACTCGTCCCGATCCCAGGCCTGGATGCTCATCCCCGCTCCCTCCGAAAGGTGCAGGATCAGGGGCGAGGCTTCGGAGCGGGAGACCTTGAGCTGCTGCTCGCTCCTCGCCGTGGGCAGGTAGCTCCCCCGATCGCCGAAGCGCACCTTGATCTGATCGCAGCGCTCCATCGGCTCATCGTCACTGGTGTTGATGGTGGTGCTGATGCTGCCCGCCTGCGCCCCGGGGGCCAGGCCTGAAGCCAGGAGGAGAGGCAAGCCCAGAATGAGAAACCGTGAGAACCAATGTTTCATGACAGTCTCCTTGAAAAGATTCCTTCCGTCAGTTTTCGGGACGCGTTCTCACTCGATTCGCAGTGCGACCATCGGGTCCACTCTGGACGCCCGCCGCGCGGGCAGGTAGCAAGCCAGCAGGCCCACTCCCGTGAGCAACAGCGAGACCATGACGAAAGTGAGGGGATCGGTCGCGCTCACGCCGAACAGGAACTTCGAGAGAAGCCGCGCCACGGCCAGCGCTCCTGCGGCTCCCGCTCCCACCCCCACCACGATCAGAGCCGCGCCCTCCCGGAGAACCATCTTCAGCACGTCCCGCGGGCGCGCGCCCAGCGCCACACGGATGCCGATCTCACAGGTTCTTGCCTTGACCGAGTAGCCGATGACGCCGTAGATGCCAATGGCTGCGAGCACCAGCGCCAGGCAGGCGAACAGCGCTAGAAGCACCGTTTGGAATCGCGGCTCCACCAGGGAGTGGTTCACCAGGCTCGACATCGTCCTGAACTCTCCCAAAGGCTGGTCGGGATCGATCCGGTGCACCTGCGAGCGGATGGCGGCCGCCAGACCCGGGGAGTCGCCGCCGGTGCGTACTGCCAGGATCATCGTGGATGTGGTCCCGATCGCCGTGCCCTGGAGGTGGGGCGTGTAGACCATCGGAAAGGGAAGCTGGCCCATACGCTCCAGGGTGGCCTCGCCCACCACTCCCACGACCGTCATCCAAGGGTACCAGCTCTCCGGCGATCCGAGGCGGATCCGCCTTCCCAGCGGATCCCCTTCGGGCAGATAGCGCTTCAGGTACGCCTCGTTGACGATGGCCACGGCCGGAGTGCCTGCATCGTCCTGCTCGCCGAACGGACGCCCTTTCAGCAGAGGCGTCCCCATGGCACGGAAATAGCCGGGAGTGACTTCGAAAACTGCGACCGGAGACTCCTGCTCGGGCCGGATGGCGCTCTTGCGGCCCTCCGCCTCCGTCATCTGGTAATAGCGATTGAATTCCGTGCTGCCCAGGGGCAGATCGTTCGTGGCGCCCGCGTGCAACACTCCCGGCATGGAGCCGATGCCCGAGACCGCCTGGCGGAAGAATCCGCCTTTCTTCGCCGCATCGGGATACTTCGAAGCGGGAAGGCTCAGCTGCACCGTCAGAAGATTCTCGGGATCGAAGCCTGGATTCACGGCACGAAGCCTCAGGAGGCTGTTAATCAGCAATCCGGCGCCGACCATCAGGACGAGAGAGAGCGCGACCTCGCTCACGACCAAGAGCTTCAGGGTGCGACGGTTCCGCCGGCCTGCATGCATCTGGCGACCCCCTTCCTTGAGGGGATCCACGAGGTCCACCCGCGTCGCCCGGCGGGCCGGCAGCAGACCGAACAGGACGCCCGTCAGAAGCGAGAGTCCCGCAGTGAAGGCCAGCACACGTCCATCGAGAGCAATCTCATTGACTCGCGGAAGATCTTCGGGCACCAGCGCCAGCACCAGATTGAGGCCCCACGCCGCCAGAAGCGTGCCGAGAGCCCCTCCCGCCGCAGCGAGGAGCAGGCTTTCGGTCAGGAGCTGCCGGACCAGTCGCTTCCGCCCGGCGCCGAGAGCCGAGCGCAGCGCGATCTCTTTGCCGCGCGAGGAAGAGCGTGCCAGGAGCAGGTTCGCCACGTTGGCGCAGGCGATGAGCAGGACGAAGGCCACCGCCCCTTGGAGCATCCAGAGCGACGCCGAGACATCTCCCACCAGATCGCTCCGGAACGGGATGATCAGAACCCCCACCCCCTGGTTCTCCGTGTAGGTCTGTTCCAATCGCCGCGCGATCCCCTCCATCTCCAGGCGCGCCCCGGCCAGCGTTACGCCGGGCTTGAGGCGGCCGATTACCCTCAGAAAGCGCGAGGCGCGATCCCCGTTTGCCGAAGAGAAAGCCAGCGGGACCCAGACTTCGATCTTGGAATCCGGATATTGAAAACCCGCGGGCGCGATGCCGACCACCGTGAAAGATGCGCCGTTCATCGTGATCGATCGGCCCACCAGTGCCGGATCCGAGCCAAACTGCTGCTGCCACAATGCATGGCTGAGGACGGCGACCCGGTGATGCCCCGGCTGTTCCTCTTCGCTTAGAAAGCCTCTCCCCAAAGCAGGCCCGATCCCCATCAGGCTGAAGAAAGCCGCGGAGACTCGCACGCCGCGCAGCTGACGCGGCTCGCCGGCTCCCGTCAGGACGAAGCTGTCCCGCATGAGCGCCGCCCACGCTTCGAAGGATCGGCTCTGCTCCTTCCAGTCGCGGTAATCCGGAAGCGAAACGGTCATCCGGTCGATGCCCCGCGACGGCTGAGTCGACGGGACGGAGACCAGCTGCTCGGAGTCCGGATAGGGAAGCGGGCGCAACAGGATGGCGTTCACCGCACTGAATATCAGGGTGTTTGCGCCGATCCCCAAGCTGAGGGTCAGCAACACGACGGCGGTGAAACCCGGCGCTTTCCTCAACATCCGCAAGCAGTGCCGCAAATCCTGAATGAGCTCGGACATGATTGGCTCCTAATCGTGTCGCAACGCCAGCATGGGATCGATGCGCGTGGCCCGGCGGGCCGGAAGGGAGCTGGCCGCGACACCCACGGCGGCGAGCAGCAGCGAAACCCCCGCGATCGTCGCCAGGTCGGCCGGCGCCACGCCGAACAGCATCCCCGAGAGCAGGCGTGTCAGTCCCACCGACAGGACCAGCCCGACTCCCACGCCCCACAGGGTCAGGCGCAGCCCTTCCCCGATCAGCATGCGCAGGATGTCGCGCCGCCGGGCGCCCAGGGCCATGCGGATGCCGATCTCGCGCGTGCGCCGCGCCACCGAGAACGCCAGCACACCGTACAACCCCACCGACGCCAGCAGCAGCGCGAGCGCGCTGAAGAGGCTCAGCAGCTTTGTCATGCCTCGCTGCTTGTCGCTCCGCAGGCGAAGCGTCCCGGCCAGCGTGGAAACGTCGTAGATGGGCAGATTGGCATCCATCGAGCGCAGCTCATGCTGCACCGCCGTGAGAAGGTTTGCGGGCCGCTCCTTGGCGCGCACCAGCAACGCCAACTCCGAAAGCAGATCGGGGCTTTGAAAATGGGACAGGTAGACGAAGGGCCGCGGACTTTCCGACAGCTCGTCGTATTTGGCGTCTTGGGCTACGCCGATCACCTCCGCGAAGGGGCCCTGGGCGCCGTTCAGGCTGATGCGCCTCCCCAGCGCTTCCTGATCGGGCCATAGACGTCTGGCGCATTCCTGGTTGACGATGGCCGTCTCCGAAGCACCCGCGCCGTCCCGATCGGTAAATTCGCGACCTTTCAAGATAGGAATGCCCAGCGTCCGGAAGTAGCCGGGGTAGACGGCATTCATCGACACTCCCAATCCACGGCCCTCCTCACCGGCTGCGGATTCCTCCATCAGCTGCGACCCGAGCATGCGCCCGCTCAGAGGCGCCAGGCCGGCGAGACTGGCGGAAGCCACTCCCGGGAGCGCTTCCACGCGCTGCAGCAGCTCGCGGGTGAACGCCACGCTTTTGTCGCGTGAGTATCCCTGCAGATTCAGATCGAACGAAAGAGTCAACCCCTCCTGCACGTCGTAGCCGGGATCGACGCGGGCGGATTTGGACAGGCTCCCCAGAAACAACCCGGCGCTCACCAGCAGCACCATGGAGAGCGCCACCTGCGAGACAACCAGCAGACGCTGCGGCCGCGCCTTCCCACCCTCGTGCTGCGGCGCCGAGCCGTCGCCTTTCAGCACCGGCGCCAGATCCCGGCGGGACGCGTGCAGCGCAGGAGCCAGGCCGAAGAAAACTCCACTGAGGATCGACAGAGCCAGGGTGAAGGAGAACACGTTTAGATCCGGCGACATGGACCCGGCCAAATCGTTCGGAATCTCGGCGAAGGCCAGCAGAAGATCGGTGCCCCACGACGCCATCGCCAGGCCCGTGGCCCCTCCAACCAGCGACAGCAGCAGGCTCTCGGTCAGAAGCTGGCGGACGAGGCGGGCGCGGGTTGCGCCCAGGGCCAGTCGAATGCCCATTTCGCGCCCGCGTGCGGCGGCGCGGGACAGAAGCAGGTTCGCCATGTTCCCGCAGGCGATCATCAAGATAAGCCCGGTGACGGCCATCAGCAGGATGACGATCGAAAGCGCCTCGCCGGCGATGGTGGGATGGATCGTGCCGGTGACCGGGGTCAGCTGAAGGGTCATGCCGTCGCGCTGGACCGGGGCTGAATGGCGGATTCCCTCGGCAAGAACCGCCAGGTTCGACCGCGCCTGCGCCGGCGTGACTCCCGGCTTCAGCCGCCCCATGACCCGCAGCCATCCCGCGTCGCGCGCGGTGAAGAGCGTGCCGGAGCCGGGCATCACCTCGGCGTGCATGGCCAGCGGAACCCAGACCTCCACGGTGCCTTCCGCCTCGGTGCCGGTGAACGATTCCGGAGCGATTCCCAAGACCGTGAACTCATGCCCGCTCAACAGCAGGCTTCGACCCACCAGGCCCGGGTCCGATCCAAACCGCTTCTTCCAGAGGCCGTGACCGATGACCGCCACCGGCGCGGCTCCCGGCGCGGCATCCTCGTCGGGCCCGAAGGCGCGCCCCAGCGCCGGCGTTACTCCGAGCACCGAGAAGTAATTCCCCGACACGATCGCGCCGTGCACTCGCTGAGGAGCACCGCCTCCCGCCAAGGCCACCGGGATCTCGTCGTAGGCCAGCAGCCCCGTGAACACCTCGTTGCGATCCCTCAGGTCCAGATAGTCGGGATAGGAAAGATTCATGAGCCTCGAGCTGGGGGGCGTGATGGCCGTCACCCAGGCCAGGCGGTCGGCCTGGGGCACGGGAAGCGGTCGGAGGAACAGCCCGTTGACCAGGGTGAAGATCGCCGTATTGGCGCCCACCCCCAGGCCCAGCACCAGGGCCGCAGTGAGCACGAAGCCGGGGCTCTTCGCCAGCAGGCGGGCGGCGTGACGAAGATCCTGAGTGAGTCCGTCCATGGTTTCTCCAGCTTTCGAAATGGCTATTCGCAACGCAAGGCAACCAGCGGCTCGACTCGCGAGGCCCGCCGAGCCGGCAGGTAACAGGCCAAGCCAGCCACCGCCGCCAGCAAAAGCGCCGAGCCCGCCAGCGTGACAGGATCGTTCGGGGTCACCCCGAACAGCAGTCCTTGAAGGACGCGGGATAGAATGACTGCTCCTCCCAGGCCGAGAAGGACACCCCCTACCGCGAGCGCCATCCCTTGAGAGATCACCATTCTCACCACGTCCATGGGACGGGCGCCCAGCGCCATGCGAATTCCGATCTCATTCGTCCGCAGCGCCACGCGGTAGGACACGACGCCGTAGAGGCCCACCCCAGCCAGCAAGATCGCCGTGCTTCCGAACAGCGTGAGCAGGAGCGTCAGGAAGCGCGGAGCCGCCAGCGACGCCGCCATCAGATCTTCCATCGTGTGTACTTCGGCCACTGCGAGGTTCGGATCGAGCGAGGTCATGACCTGTCGCACAGCCCGGGCGAGCCGACCTGGATCGGAGGGTGAACGCACCACGAGATAGGTGCCCCACCAAGGGACTTGAAGGTAAGGCTCGTAGTAGGAGGGCAGCGGATCCGCCTGTAGACCGCTGAACTTCACGTCTCCCACGACGCCGACGATCTCCATCCACGGAGCCGTCGGGCGCTCAGGACCCCCGACTTTCATCCGCTTGCCGACGGGGTCCTGCTCCGGGAAATACCTGCGCGCCAACGTTTCGTTGATGATCACGACCAGCGGGGCGCCTTCGCGGTCGGATGCGCTGAAATTGCGTCCGCGCAGAATCGGCACGCCCAGGGCGCTGAAATAATCCGGACTCACGAAAAGGACCGACGCCAGCGGCGCGGCCTTCCCCGGTATCGCGGGCCTTCCTTCCACGCTGAAATTGTCGGTGATCTGAAGAGTGGCCGGCGGCAGGCTGTTTCCGATGCCCGCCGACTCCACACCGGGCAAAGCGCTCACGCGCTCCAGGAGCTGGGTGTAGAACGCGTTGACCTTCGAGTCGTCGTAGCGCGCACCGGGGAGGTCCACGGAAAGCGTCAGGATGTTCTCCGGAACGAAGCCGGGACTGACCCGTTGCAGCCGCAGAAAGCTCGTGATCATCAACGCGGCGCCTACCAGCAGCATCACCGAAAATGCGGTTTCACCAATCACCAGAAGGTTGCGCGTGCGCCGACCTGCCCGGTTCTCACCCGCATGAGCCCGCTCGCCGAGGGCGCCGACAATGCCGCCTTGGGTCGAGTGGAGCGCCGACCCGAGCGCCGTGAATACACCGCTCAAGCAGGCCACGGCCAGCGTGAAGCCTAGGACGCGGCCGTCCAGGCGCACTTCGCCCAGGCGCGGCAGGTTCGCCGGGCTGAGGGCCAGCAGCGTGTCGGTGGTCCAGTGGGCGATCAACAAGCCGAATCCCGCACCGAGCAGGGCCAGCAGCAGGCCTTCCGTGAGCCATTGCCGGACGATGCGCCCGCGCCCGGCGCCGACCGCGAGGCGGATGGCAATCTCCCGCTCGCGCGCCGTCGCTCTTGCGAGCATCAAGTTCGCCACATTCGCCGCCGCGATCAGCAGAACGAAGGCCACGGCGCCCAGCAGCACCAGCAGCGGCTGCCGCACGTGGCTCACGAGAGCCTCCTTGAGAGGATCCGCCACGTACGTCACGCCGGCATTGTCGAGCGGATGCTCTTCGGCGACCCTCCGACCGATCGTCTCGACCTCCGCCTTCGCCTGCTCCACCGACGCTGTGTCCCTGAGCCGCCCCAGGCCCCTCAGGTAATAGGGACCACGCCGCGTGGGCGGAGCATTCGTCATGAGCGACCAGATCTCCACCGACCCGGGAAGCGTCCCTCCCTGCTCGTGGGGAAACTGAAATCCGGGCGGCATCACTCCCACGACGGTTCGCTGGACGTCATTCACTCGGAGCGTCTTCCCCAGGATGCCCGGATCCGAGCCGAAGCGCTGCCGCCAGAGGGCGTGGCTGAGCACCACGAGGCGGGGGCTTTCGGGGACGTCTTCACCGGCGGCAAAGCCGCGCCCCAGAGACGGAGCGATGCCCAGGGTCGTGAAGAAATCGGCGGTCACGTGAGCGCCGCGCAGACGCTCGGGCGCCCCCGATCCGGTCAGCGTGAACCAGTCGTCCGCGAATGCGGCGACGTGCTCGAACACCCGGTTGCGCGATTGCCAGTCGAGAAAGTCGGCGTCCGACAGAACTGATGACGTGCCGATCTTGTCGTGGGGATCCCCCATCCCGACCCACATCAGCCGCTCGGGCTGGGGATAGGGCAGCGGGCGGAACAGCACGCCGTTGACGACGCTGAAGATGGCGGTGTTGGCTCCGATCCCCAGGCCGAGGGTCAGGATCGCCACCGCCGTGAAGCCGGGGTTCTTGGCGAGCATCCGCAGGGCATAGCGAATATCTTGAAAGAGCACGCTCATGGCATCTCCTACTCGCAGCGCAATGCGATCATCGGATCCACCCGGGCCGCCCGGCGCGCCGGGAGCAGGCCCGCAAGTAAGGCCGCCGATGCCAGCACGATGACTGCACCGATCAGAGTGGCGGGATCGGTGGGCTCGACCCCGTACAGCAGAGAGGAAATCAAGGGGGTGATTCCCAGCGATCCAAGCAGCCCCAGTCCCAGTCCGACCAGGGCCGGGGTCATCCCTTGCACTACCACCATTCGCGCGATGTCCCGGCGCCGCGCCCCGAGCGCCATCCGGAGGCCGATCTCATGGGTGCGCTGGCTCGCGGTGTACGCCACGACCCCATAGATCCCCACCCAGGCCAGCAGCAGCGCCACTCCCGCGAAGATGCCGATCAGCATCAGGGCAAAGCGCCGGCTGTCGAGGGAGTCGGAAAGCCGCGCCTCCAGGCTCGTCACCGCGTAGAGCGGCTGATCCGGATCGACGCCTTTCACCGCTTCGCGAAGGGCCGGAACCAGGACTTCGGGCGCCGAGGCGACGCGGGCCAGCAGCGTCATTTCACGCTGCGGCATCTGCGGGCACGCGAAGTGGACCTCCGGGCTCAGGGGCGAAGCCAAGCTGTCGCGCCTGACATCTCCGACGACGCCGACCACGGAAAACCAGGCTGCGTTCGGTTCCCCGCCCGTCCGGAGCTTCTTGCCGATCGGATCCTCGCCCGGCCAGAACCGACGCACGAACGCCTGGTTCACGACGGCCACCTTCTCGCTCTCCCGGCCATCCTGCTCGGTGAAGACTCGGCCCCGCGTGAGAGGGATTCTCAATGTCTTGAAGTAATCGGGGGTCGCGATGTTGGAGTTGATCAGCGCATAATCGCCGGGGGAATGTACCGGGTGCCCTTCCACCTCCAGCCCCATCTGCCAGCCTCCTTCCCCGAAGGGGACGGGATAAGCCGCCGCGGCCGCCTCGACTCCGGGCAATGCCTGCATCCTCTCGACCGCTTCGTGGTAGAAGGAGGCCATCTGCTCATTCTCCGCATACTTTTTCTCAGGAAGCGACACTTGGGCTGTCAAGATGTCAGCGGGTTCGAACCCGGTGGGAACTCTCAGAAGCCGCGCGAAGGAGTTGGCCATCAGCCCCGCTCCGATCAGGAGCATCAGCGACAGCGCCACCTCCCCTGCCACGAGCACGGCCCGCATTCGCCGCTTGGCCGGCCCCGCTGCGGCGCCCCGCCCACCTCCCCGCAGCGCGTCCTGCGCGTCTCCCGAGATCTGCAGCGCGGGTGCAAGCCCGAAGAGAAGGCCGGTGAGCAGGGACACGGCCAAGGTCGCTGCGAGGATCCGTGGCTCGATGGCGATGTCGGAGGCCCGCGGCAGGACGCCGGATCCAAAACCACGGATCAGATCCACGCCCCAGACCGCCAGGCCCAGCCCCAGAACCCCTCCGAGCAGCGCCAGAACGAGACTCTCGGTGAGGAGCTGGCGAACCAGACGGCTCCGTCGCGCGCCGAGAGCGCCGCGGATCGCCATCTCCCGCTGCCGTGAGACCGAGCGGGAGAGGAGCAGGTTCGCCACATTGGAGCAGGCGATCAGCAGGACGAAGGCGACCGAGCCCAGCAGCGCGAGCAGCGTCGGGCGCACGCCGCCCACGACTCTCTCGATGAGCAGGTCCATTCCGACCCCCACCCCATGGTTCGAAGCGGGGTATTGCTTCTCGAGGCCCCCGGCGAGGGCGCTCATCTGAGCGCGGGCAGCCTCCAGCGTCACGCCGGGCTTGAGTCGCCCGATTCCCAACAGGCCGGGATGATTACCGCGGTTCATCATTCTCTCGTCGACGAACTGACCCAGGGGCAGCCAGACGTCGGGGTTCGAGCCCAGGCGAACGCCCGCCGGAAGAACTCCGATGATTGTGTAGGGTTGCCCGTCGAGGGTCAGGCTCCGGCCCACCGCCGACGGATCCGACCCGAATCTCCGCCGCCAGAAGTCCGATCCCAGCACCGCGACCCGCTCGGCTCCCCTGCGATCTTCGCTGGGAAGGAAGTTCCTCCCAAGCGCCGGCTTCACCCGCAGCACCTCGAAAACGCTGGCGCTGCCCAGGGCTGCCGAAAGCCGCTCCGGCTCCCCGGTCCCCGTCAGGTTCGCACTGTGGTACCGGTTGTACGCCCCGAGGGATTCGAAGACCCGGTTCTGCTCCTTCCAGTCGAGGTAATCGGGGTAGGAGACCATGATCCCGGGCATGTCCTTGGCTGTCTCCCACAACAAGACCAGGCGCTCTCCCTGCTCGTAGGGGAGGGGGTTCAGGAGCACCGTGTCGATGACGCTGAAGATGGCGGTACAGGCCCCGATTCCAAGCGCCAGGGTGAACACTGCCGCCGAAGCGAAGCCGGGCCGCTGGCGCAGCCACCGGATTCCGAAGCGCAGATCCTGAAGGAAGTCTCGCATCTCAGCTCCTACTCGACTCGCAATGCAATCATCGGATCCACCCTGGAGGCCCGGCGGGCCGGAAGGAAACAGGCGAGCAGGGCCACTCCTGCCAGGAGCAGAGGAATTCCAGCGAAGGTGAGCGGGTCCACCGGGCTGATTCCGAACAGCAATCCGGCCACCAGGCGTGTGAGCAGCAGCGCCGCCGTCAGCCCCAGGGCAATGCCCGAGAGGATCAGCTTCATCCCCTGGCCCACCACCAGCCGGAGCACGTCGCCGCGCCGGGCTCCCAGCGCCATCCGCACGCCGATCTCCCGCGTCCGCTGCAATACGGCGTAGGAGATCAATCCATACAGGCCCAGTGACGCGAGAAACAGGGCCACCATGCCGAACAGGCCCACCAGCCACGTGGTGATCCGGGCGGCGGAGAGCATCACCGCCACGTGCTCCTCGAGCGTCTTGACCCCGTACACGGGCACGGAAGGATCGAGCGACTGGATCAAGTGCCGCACCGCCGGGATCAGGGCCACCGGATCCCCTTCGGTGCGCAGCACCAGAGTGCGCTCCGACGGGCCGAATCTTCTAAGGTTTTTGTAGAGGTAAGGAGTCGGCGCCTCGCGCAGGCTGCGGTATTTCCCGTCCTTGGCCAGACCGATCACCTCCAGGCTCAAGGGACTCCCCGGCGCGTTCAGGCTGAAGCGCTTGCCCACCGGATCCTGCCCGGGCCACAGCAGCCGTGCCAGAGCCTGGTTGACGATCACCCCCTCCCGATCGTTTGGGGCGAGAGCGTCCTCGCCGCTGAATTCACGGCCGCGCAGCAGGGGAACACCCAGAGTCTTGAAATAGCCCGGTCCTACCCAGTTCATGTCGATGTCCACGTCACCCGGGCCGGGCAGCCCCACGTCCGTGGCGGCCAGCGTCAGCCTCGTTCCTCCCGGCGAAGGGGTGAGTATCGTGACCAGCGCCGCGCTGCGCACGCCGGGAAGCGCCTGCGCCCCTTCCACCAGCTGACGGAAAAATTCCCGCACCCGTGCCTCATCCGCCTTTTCCCGGGCCTGCCCCTTCGCATCCGTCCTGCTCCGGCCTGGCTGCACCGACACCGCCAGGGCGTTCTTTGGATTGAAGCCCAGCTCCACCGCCTGCTCACGGCGCAGGCTGCGCAGGAACAGTCCTCCTCCCAGCAGAAGCACGAGGGCCATGGCGACCTGCACGACCACCAGGGAAGCTCCCCATCCCCGCCGTGAGGGATGCGACAGACCGGCGCTGGAGTCGGTTTTCAGGGCCTCGGTCAACTGAGGTCGCGAGGCCTGCAGCGCCGGAGCCAGGCCGAAGAGCAGCGCGGCCAGCAGTGACACCGCCGCGCTGAAGCCCAGAACGCGGCCGTCCATGTGCATGCCCAGCTCCATGGGGAGGTAGCCTTGCGGGCGGAACTGCGACAGGAAATCGGTCGACCAGAGCGCCAGAAGCAACCCCGCCACACCGCCCAGGAAAGCCAGCAGCAGACTTTCGGTGAGCAGCTGCCGGATCAGGCGAACGCGGCCGGCGCCCAGCGCCTGCCGGATGGCGATCTCCCGCCTGCGTCCCGAGGCGCGCGCCAGCATCAATCCCCCGACATTGGCGCAGGCGATGAGCAGAAGAATTCCCACCACGCTCATGAGCAGCAGGCTGATGCGGGAGAGGTCGGCCAGATTGCCGGCATCGCCCTGCGCGCCGGGCAGCAGGACCAGCTCCTCGTCTCCCACGCCGGGGCGCGGGTTCTCCTCACGGACCTGCCTGGCGACGGCGGAAATCTCCGCCAGCGCCTGCTCCCGGCTCACCGACTTCGGGACCCGGCCGGTGATTGACAGCCAGCGCATGTTCCGCGCGGAGAGGACGTCGGGGTTGATCTCGAACGGCGCGGTCTGGGTCACCGGAACCCAGAGATCCGGAAAAAAGCCGCGGGTCAGCCCCTGGAAATCCCGGGGGGCGATTCCCACGACGGTGTAAGGCTTGCCCTCCAGCGTGATCGCCCGGCCGAGCGCGCCGGGATCCCCGCCGAAGCGGGATTGCCAGAGGCGGTAGCTGAGCATCACCGCCCCTTCGGCTCCCACCCGGTCGTCGCCTGGCGCGAGGCTGCGCCCCAGCGCCGCCTGGCGGCCCATGACCTGGAAGAAATTGCCCGAAACGCCCTGGGCGAAGACGCGCTCCGACGCGCCATCCGCCGTGAGCGTCAGCGGCTGGGCATCGAAGGCAACCAGTCCGGAGAAGCTCCGGCAGCGGTCACGGTAATCGGCATAATCGGCGTAGGCGAAATCGGAGCTGAGGCTGCCGTCCGTCCCACGCGCCTTGAGCAGCACCAGCTCCTCCGGGCGCTCCACGGGTAGCGGGCGCAGCAGCACCGCGTCCAGCAGGCTGAAGAATGCCGTGTTCGCCCCGATGCCCACGGCGAGGGTCGCCACCGCCACCGTGGTGAACCAGGGGTTCTTGAGAATCATCCTGCACCCGAAACGGAGATCCTGGAACAAGGCCGGCATGGCTCCTCCTATTCGATCCGCAGCGCGATCATCGGATCCACCCGGGCCGCTCGGCGCGCCGGCAGGTAACAGGCCAGGAGCGCGACGCCGCTGAGAACCAGGGCGACCGCCAGAAAGGTCACGGGATCGGTGGCTTTGACTTGATAGAGCGTGCTCGCGACCAGGCGCGACAGGGCCCAGGCGGCACCCAGGCCGAGAGCGAGTCCACCCAGCGCCAGCCTGAAACCTCGCTTGAGCATCAGCCCCAGGACGTCGCGCGGGCGGGCCCCCAGCGCCATGCGCAGGCCGATTTCTCCGGTGCGCAGGCTGACGGTGTAGGCCATTACCCCGTAGAGGCCGAGGGCCGCCAGCAACAGGCCCACCGACGCGAGCGCTCCCATGACCACCGCGCTGAAGCGCTCGGCGATCAGAAGGTCCGACAGGGTTTCCTCCAGGGTCATGACGCCGGCGACGGGCTGGCCCGGATCGGTGGCGCGTACCGCCTCCCGCACCGCCTTGGCAATGAGCGTCGGATCTCCGGATGCTCGCACCAGCAGATTGAGCGGAATGCTCACGGGCAGGGCAAAGGTCTGCTGGCTGTAGGGGAGGTACCAGACCGGCCGCTCGATGCGCAGCCAGAAACGGTCCTCCTTGACGTCCGCCACCACCCCCACGACCGTCATCCAGGGGCCCGTCTCGCCGGAGCGTACCCGGCGGACCCGCTTGCCGATGGGGTCCTCGCCCGGCCATGACTGCCGGACGAATTCCTCGCTGACCACCGCCACCGGCAGGCTGTCGGCGCGATCGTTCTCATCGAGCATCCGTCCGCGGATCAGAGAGACTCCAAGCGTCTGCATGTAGTCGGGGCTGACCAGCCGGTGCGCCGTGATGGGCACATTCGATGGATCGGCGGGCGGGTGCCCTTCGACCTCGAAGACCGAGTCGAGCGTCACCCCCCGCTGCATCGGGACGTTCGTGGTCATCCCCGCGTGGAGAACGCCGGGCAGGGCCTGGACGCGTTGCACCACTTGCTGCATGAACTCGGCCTGCCGCGCGCCGTCGGGGTATTTCAGCGGTGAAAGGGGCAGCTCCATGGTCAGGAGGCCCTCGGGGCGAAACCCCAGATCCATCTCCTGTAGATGTCGGAAGGATTGCATCATCAACCCGCCGCCGAACAGCAGGGTTGCCGCAATGGCCACCTCGCCGACGACGATCGCCCCCAGCGACAGCCTGCCGCCCGAGGCGGCGCCGGCGCGCTGCTCGCGCCGCTTCAGCAGCGCCATCAAGCCGCCGGGACGCGCGGCCTTCAGCGCCGGGGCCAGACCGCAGATCGCACCGGTCAGCAAGGTCGCCAGGAGCGCGAAGCCCAGCACCCGGGCGTCGATGCGGAAATCGGCGAGGCGGGATCCCAGATCGGCCGCCTGGATGGGATTGAGCCGAATCATCAGCGGCTGCATCCAGTAGGCCAGCAGCACGCCGCCGGCGCCACCCAGGAAGGCCAGGAGCAGGCTCTCGGTGAGCAGCTGCCGGATCAGCCTGAAGCGCCCCGCCCCCAGCGACATCCGGACAGCGATCTCCCCCTCGCGCGCCGCGCCGCGCGCCAGCAGCAGGCTGGCCACGTTGGCGCAGCAGAGGAGAAGCAGGAATCCCACCGCCGCCGACAGCGCCATCAGCGAGCGCTGCGTGCGCCCTTCCAGATCGGCCAGAAGCTGGCGGCGCAACGGCACGATTCCGAACGACCAGCCACGGCGGATCTGCGGGTACTCCCGCTCCAGCCTGCCGGCGAGCCCCTTCAGCTCCGCGCCCGCCTCTTCCAGGGTTACGCCGCTCTTGAGGCGGCCGACGAATTCATTGGCAGTCGCGGCGCGATGGGTCAGCGGCAGCGCGGCGATGTCGACCTGCATGGGCACCCAGATCTCCGCCGAGTAGGGGACGTCGAACCCCGGCGGCAGGACTCCCACCACCGTGGTGGGCCGCCCTTCCAGCTGCAGAGGCCGTCCGACGGCACCGGGTTCCGATCCCAGGCGCCGCCAGAGCTCGTAGCCCATCAGCGCCACCGACTCACCGCCGGGTCGATCTTCCTCGGGCGCGAACACCCGTCCGAGGATTGGCTTCACGCCGAGGGTCGTCAGGAAATCGGCGGTCACCGCCGAGCCGCGCAGGCGCTCCGGCTCGTCCCCCGAAAAGAGGGTGAATTGCCGCGGCGTGCCGACGCCGCAGCTGGAGAGGGATCGCCCCTCCTTCCTGTAGAGATCGAATTCCAGCAGCGAAGTCCCGAACGGGTCGTATCCTTCACGCAGGGCCATGCCGAACACCAGGTGATTGATGTCTTCGACCGGCAGCGGCCGGAGGAGCAGCGCATTGACCGCGCTGAACAAGGCGGTGTTCGCCCCGATCCCCAAGCTGAGGGTGAGCCCGGCCACCAGGGTGAAGCCGGGATTCCTGAGGAGCATCCGGAAAGCGAAGCGCAGATCCTGAATCAAGGTGTCCATTTCATTCGTAGCGCAGCGCGATCATCGGATCGGTTCGCGTGGCGCGGCGGGCCGGAACGAGACAGGCGAACAGCGCCACGCCCGACAGGAGGATTGCGATGAGCGCGAAGGTGAGCGGATCGCTGGTGCTCACCTGGAACAGCAGCCCCTTCATCAGCCAGGTCAGCCCCAGAGCGCCGATCAGTCCGAGGCCCACGCCGAGGCACGCCAGCCGCATCCCCTGTCCCACCACCAGGGCGACCACGTCGCGTGGCCGCGCCCCCAGGGCGAGCCTGACGCCGATTTCGTGAGTGCGCTGCGCCGCCGCGTAGGAGATCACTCCGTAGATGCCGACGCCGGAGAGCAGCAGCGCCACCAGGGCAAACAGCCCGATGAGCAGGGTTTGAAAACGCGGCCGGCTGGCGGCGGCGAAGAGCAGCTCTTCGCCCGTGCGGACATTCGCCAGGGGAAGCGTCGCGTCCAGAGCGCGCAGCTCGCGCCGCAGCGCCTCCACCAGCCCTTGGGGACTGGACGCGGAGCGCACCACGAGATGCATCTGATCTCCCGACCAGAGGTGTTGCTCGAACGGGACGTAGAAGGTGGGCGCGGGCTCGGCGCTCAACCCGTTGTACTTCACGTCGCCCGCCACTCCCACGATGGTGAACCACGTCTCGTCGGGCCCGAAGCCGCCCGCCTGAAAGCGCTTGCCGATCGCCTTGCCATCCGGGAAGTAGCGCCGCGCCAGGGTCTGGTTGATCAAGGCCACGGGTAGCGCGTTGGCATCATCCGAGGGGTTGAAAGCGCGCCCTTGGATCAGGGGAATCCCCAGGACTCGAAAGTAGTCCGGCCCGATCACCAGCTCCTCGGCCATCGGACGGTTCACTCCCGCCGGGGTCGGCTGCCCTTCGACCTCGAAGATTTCCAGGATGCCCACCCTCTCGGGCGGGACGGAACTGCTCACGCTGGTCGCGACGACCCCCGGCAGCCGGCCGGCGCGCTCGACCAGCTCCCGGAAAAATGCCGACTTCTGGTGCGGCTCGGGATAGCGGGTCTCAGGCAGGGAGAGCTGCACGGTCAGCAGCCCCTCCGGCTTGAAGCCCGGATCGAGCTTCTGCAGCTGGATGAAGCTCTTGATCATCAAGCCCGCGGCGACCAGGAGCATCATCGCCAGGGTCATCTGGACCACCACCAGCAGGCCGCGCAGCCGCTGCTGGATCCGCGTCCCGGTCACGCTCCTGCCGCTCTCCTTGAGGGTTTCGCTCAGCCGGCTGCGCGACAGCTGCAGCGCGGGAGCAAGACCAAAAAGCACGCCGCTGAGCAGCGACGTGAGGGTCGTGAAGAGGAGCACGCCCCGGTCGAGCCTCACTTCGCTCAGACGGGGGAGGTTTCCCGGCTCCAGGATCGGCAGCAGATCGATGCCCCACAGGGCCAGCACCAGGCCCAGTCCGCCTCCCAGCACGGCGAGCACCAGGCTCTCTGTCAGCAGCTGTCGCACCAGCCGCCAGCGCCCGGCGCCCAGCGCGACGCGCACGGCGATCTCCCGCTCGCGCCCGGCCGAGCGCGACAACAACAGATTCGCCACGTTGGCGGTGGCGATCAGCAGCACGAAGCCCACCGCCACCAGCAGCACCAGCAGCGCCGGTCTGACGCTTCCGGTGATCAACTCCTTCAGCGGCTCGGCCGTGAAGGCCCAGCCGGTTTTCTGCGGATCGGGATAAACGGCGTCGACCCGGTCATGCATGGCCGCCAGCTCGGCGCGCAGCTGCCCCTCGCCGACTTCCGGCTTGACGCGCCCCACCAGCCAGAGCGAAAACGGCGGGCGCTTGGTCGGAGGATTCAGCTGCAGAATCGGCCAGACGTCGATGGGGCGCAGGAAGTTGAAATCCGGCGGCATCACCCCGACCACCGTGTAGGTCTGGTCGTTCAGAGTGATGGGGCGGCCGAGGGCGCCCGGGGCGCCGGAGAAATGCTGCTGCCATAGCGCGTGACTGATGACCGCCACAGGCGGCGTCCCGGGGCGATCCTCCTGCCTGGCAAACCCGCGCCCAATCACCGGAGGCACGCCGAGGGTCGAGAAGAAATCAGCCGTCACCCACATCGCGGCCACGCGCTCCGGCTCCTTCCCGCCCGTCAGATTGAGCCGCTCGGTCCGCAGGGCAGCGAGGGTTTCGAAGCTCTGCATCTGCTCGTGCAGGATCAGGAAATCGGCCTCGGCCAGCGTGAAGCGGGGCCCGGCGTCCCGCCGATCGATGGTGACCATGGACAGGCGGTCCGGCTCGGCGTAGGGCAAGGGACGGAAGAGAATCCCGTTGACCACGCTGAAGATTGCCGTGTTCGCCCCGATCCCCAGCGCCAGGGTCAGCGCGGCGACCAGGGTGAAACCGGGGTTCTTGATGAGCATTCTGAAAGCGAAGCGCAGATCCTGGCGAAGGTTATCCATAAGGTCCTCGATTCAGATCACTCGTAGCGCAGCGCGGTCATCGGATCCGCCTTGGTGGCCCGACGGGCCGGGACGTAGCCGGCGAGCATCGACACCCCTGCCAGCAGAAGCAGGATGGAGGCGAACGTGAAGGGATCGTTGGGGCTGGTGTTGAACAGCAGCGCCGCCATGAAGCGCGAGGCCAGCAACGAAACGAGCAGGCCGATCAGCAGTCCCGAGCCGCACAGGACCATCCCCTGGCGGAACACCAGGTTGAGAATGTCGGCGGGCTGCGCGCCGAGGGCCATGCGCAGGCCGAATTCTCCGGTGCGCTGGTTGACCGAGTAGGACATCACGCCGTAGATCCCCACGGCCGCCAGGATCAGCGCGAGCAGGCCGAAGATCGCCAGAAGCCCGGCCCCCATCTTCGGGGCCCACAACACCTGCTTCAGAAGAGCGTCCGCCGTCTGCACGTTGGTCAAGGGCATGGTGGGCAGCAGCGCCTGCACCTCCCGGCGCACCGTGGGGAGGAGATTCGCCGCATCCCCGGAGGTCCGCACGTTGATCGTCATGGCCGGCTGGTACATCTGCAGCAGAGGGACGAAAGCCACCGGCTGGGGCTCCTCCCCCAGCGTGAACACCTTGGTGTTCTCAGCGACCCCGACCACCTCCCGGAAGTCCTCATCGCCGAAGAACTTGAAGCGCTTGCCCACGGGGTCCTCGTCTTTCCAGAAGATCCTGGCCATTGCCTCGTTGATCACGACGACCAGCGTGGTGCCCTCGCGATCCGCTTCGGTGATGTCGCGCCCACGCCGCAAGGGAATTCCCAGCGTGGTGAAGTAGCCGACTCCCACCGTGCTGGCGTTCACGAACTGGCCCACGGCTCCCGAGCCGGGCTCCTGCCCCTCCGGAAACACCGTGCGTCCGATGCCGCCGCCCATGGGCAGGTTGTCCGACAGCGCCGCCGAACGGACTCCCGGTATCGATTTCACCTTCTCCAGGAGCTGACGGTGGAAGTCCCGCCCTCGCGGCTCGTCGAAACGCTCCGCGCCCAGATCGAACGACAGGGTGAGGAGATTTTCGACCTGGAATCCCGGATTGATCTGCTGCGCGTTGCGCAGGCTGCGCAGGAACAGCCCGGCCCCGATGAGCGAGACGAGCGACAGCGCCACCTGTCCCACCACCAGAGCCCCCTTCAGGCGCAGGCGTCCGCGGTGGTGGCCCGCCTGCCCGCTGCGGTCCTTCAGCTCGATGACCAGATCGGGCCGCGACGCCTGGATGGCGGGCAGCAGGCCGAACAGCAAGCCGGTGAGCAGCGAGGCTAGAAGGGTGAACAGCAGAACGCGGAAATCCAGGCTCAGGTCGATGGTCCCCACCAGGAACTGCGGGGGCCGGAAGGCCAGGAGCAGGTCGCGGGCCCAGTAGGCGAACAGGATGCCCAATCCCCCGCCCAGCGCCGCCAGGACGGCGCTCTCGGTGAGCAGCTGGCGCACCAGGCGCATGCGCCCGGCGCCCAGCGACACGCGGACGGCGATTTCCTTGCGCCGCGCCGCCGCCCGGGCCAGCAGCAGATTGGCGACGTTCGCGCAGGCGATGAGCAGGACGATGGCCACGACCGTCATCAGCAGCCCGCCGGCCAGGACCAGCCCGCTGCGCAGATTGGGGTTGATGGTGGTCTGCGCCAGGGGGAGAAGATTGACGCTGCGCCCCCGGTTGGGCTCGGGGTATTCCTTCTCCAGCCGTGACGCGATGGCCTTCATGGCTGAGTTCGCCTGCGCCAGCGTCACTCCCGACTTGAGCCGTCCGAACGGATTGAAAAGCAGCGCCCGCCGATTCCCGAAGTTCTCCCCCAGAAACCCGGCCAAGAGCTGCTCGTGCATCATGGTGGGAACGTACAGGTCGGGACCGCCCAGCGCGTTCAGGCCAGTGAAGCCGCGAGGGGTCACGCCGACCACGGTGAAAATTCCATTATTGAGGGTGATGGTTTTTCCGACGATATCCGGATCCGAGGCAAAGCGCCGCCTCCACAGCCCGTCGTCCAGCACCACCACCGGATGGGTGCCGGGAGTCTTGTCCTCCTCGGGCAGGAAGCCGCGCCCGAGCTGCATCGGCACTCCCAGCAACGAGAAGTAATTCCCGGTCACCATGAAGCCGAACAGCTGCTCCGGCTCGCCTTTTCCCGAGAGGCTCACCGCCAGCCCGCCGGCGGCGGCCATGCCCTCGAAGACATCGTTCTGATCGCGGTAATCCTCGAAGTTCGGATGCGACACGGGCATCACGGCGAAGAGATTCCCCTGGTTCTTCACGTCCGTGGTGAAGACCGCCGCCAGGCGTTCCACGTCCCGAACCGGCACCGACCGCAGCAGCACGGCGTTCACCAGGGTGAAAATGGTGGTGTTGGCCCCGATTCCGAGCCCCAGGGACAGCACGGCCACGAACGTGAAGCCGGGGCTCTTGCGAAGCACTCGCAAACCGTAACGGATGTCCTGAAGCAAGGTCTCCATGCGAACTCCTATGTCACGATTCGGGCGAACTCATCTCCGTGCTCCTACTCGTGTCTCAAGGCGATCATCGGATCCACCTTCGCGGCACGACGCGCCGGGAGATAACAGGCCAAAAGCGCCACCGCCGCCAGCGCGGCCGTCACCATTCCCAGGACCAGCGGATCCTGGGGGCTGACGCCGAAGAGCAGGTTCCTGAGCAGCTGGGTCGCCGCCAGGGCGGCAGCCAGCCCCACGGCCATCCCCGCCATCGCCAGCCTCATTCCCTGCCACAGCACCGCCCGGAGCACGTCTCGACTCTCGGCACCCAGGGCCATCCGGATGCCGATTTCCCGCGTGCGCTGCAGAGTGGAAAACGCGGTGACACCGTAAAGCCCCATCCCCGCCAGCAGCATTCCGAGCAGACCCAGGCAGCCGGCCACCCAGCCGGCCAGACGCTGCGGCAGCAGACTGAAGCCGGCGAACTCCTCCATGGACTGCGCCTGCAGGATGGGCAGATACGGATTCATCGAGCGCAGCAGAGCGCGGACCTCCGGCACGACCGGCGCCCCCGGCTCGGTGCGGATGGCCAGCGTCAGCTGCCCCAGATAGTTCTGCTGGAGCGGCGCGAAGACGAAATTGCGCGGCCCGTCTCCCAGCGAGCGGTACTTCTGATCGCGCGCCACTCCCACGACTTCCAGGACTCTCGGGGCTGCCCCGGTTTGCGGGTTGAGGAGCTTCTGCCCCAGCGCATCGCTTCCGGGCCAGAGGCGGTTGGCCAGCGTCTCGTTCACGATGGCCACGGCCGCGCCCGTGGGGACGTCCTGCTCGGTGAAGTCCCGCCCGCGCAGCAGCGGGATGCCCATGCTGGCGAAATAGCCCGGAGTCACCACGTTCCAGTCGGCGCTCAGCTCGGGATCCTGGCTGCCCGCGCCCTGCACGCCGCCGAGCCCGGCCCCGCCCCCGTCCAGCGGCAGATCCCACGCCAGCGATGCCGATCGGACTCCCGGCAGCGCCCGCGTGCGTCGCAGCAGCTCGTCGGCGAACAGCAGACCCTCGGGCTCCACCATGCCCGCGAGGGAGAAATCCAGCCCGATGACTTGCAGGTTCTTGATGTCGAATCCGGGATCGACCTGCGCCGCGCGCTGCAGCGATCTCGCGAATAATCCACCGCACACCAGCAGGATCAGCGTGACCGCCGTCTGCCCCAGCACCAGCGCATTGCGCATGCGGATGCGCCGCGGGCTTCCCGTGGTCTCTTCCTTGAGCGTGGCCATCGGATCGGTGTGCGAAGTCTGCAGCGCGGGGGCCAGGGAGGCCAGCATCCCGGAGAGCAGGCTCAGCGCCAATCCGAAGCCGAGCACGCGCCAATCCAGGCCCAGCTCCAGGTGCAGCGGCACGGGGAGATCGGGCGCGAAGCTGAGCAGCAGATCGCGCATCCAGATCGCGCTCAACAGTCCGGCCGCCCCTCCCAGGGTGAACAGCATGGCGCCTTCGGTGAGCATCTGCCGGGCGATTCGCCAGCGGCTGGCGCCCAGGGCCACGCGCACCGCCACTTCCCGGCGCCTCAGATTGGCGCGCACCAGCAGCATGCCCGTCACGTTGAAGCAGGCGATCACCAGCACCAGGCCCACGAAGCCCATCAGCACGGCCAGAAAGCCAGCCACGATGGAGCGCATCTCGCCGGGAAGCAGGCCCGACGGCATGACCGCCACACCCTGCCCGCGGTTTTCCTCGGGAAACTCCCGCGCCAGCGCGGAGGCGATGGCGCCCAGATCCGCCCGGGCCTGGGAGAGGCTCATCCCGGGTTTCAAGCGGCCCAGCGCGAACATGCAAACCGCGCGGCGATCGACCGACGGACCGCCCCCCGACCGCAACAGCGACCACTGCTGCATGGGAATCCATAGATCGGGGGCCAGCGGTGTCGTGCCGTGGAAATGCTCCGGTGCCACGCCCACGACGCGCGCCCGCTGCCCGTTGATGCGCAGCTCGCCCCCCACGACGTCAGCATCGCCGTGATAGTGGCGCTGCCAGAAACTGTGGCTGAGCACCACGAGCGGATCCGTGCCGGCCGCGACGGCTTCCGCTTCGTCAAAGAATCGCCCCGCCGCCGGCACCACCTCGAGGACCGAGAAGTAGTTGCCCGTGACCATCGTGGCGTAGACACGCTGGGCCGAGCCTCCTTCGGTCAGGCTCACCGCCCGCGCCTCGAAGTCGAATCCGGCCATCCCCGCCAAAGTGCGGTTGCGGTCGCGGTAGTCCTGGTAGTTCGGGTAGGACATGTTGTCGAAATCGCTGCCTTCCTGCGTCCCTCCGATATCCACCAGCTGCTCCGGATGCCCGATGCCGGGCAGCGGGCGCAGCAGCGCTTCGTTCACCAGCGTGAAAACGGCAGCGTTGGCCCCGATTCCCAGCGCCAGGGTCAGCACCGCGACCAGCGTGAAACCAGGAGACTTGAGCAGCATGCGCGCTGCGTACTTCATGTCCTGCCAGAGGGTTTCCATGAGGCTCCGCTCAGCTGCGACGATAGCTATTCATAATGAAGCGCCGTCACCGGATCGACCCGGGCGGCCCGGCGCGCCGGGAGGTAGCAGGCGAGCAGCGCCACCCCCGCCAGCAGCGCCGAGACACCGGCGAAGGTCAGTGGATCAGTCGGGCGCACGCCGAACAGGAGGCCGGAGAGAAACCGGGTGAGCAGGAGCCCCCCCGCCAGTCCAATCGCCAGTCCCATCAGGGTCAGGAGCATCCCCTGGGCCACCACCAGCTTCAGGACATCGCCCGGCCGCGCGCCGAGCGCCACGCGGATGCCGATCTCGCGGGTGCGCCGGGTGACCGAGTAAGCCAGCACTCCGTACAATCCGGTCGCCGCGAGAGCCAGCGCCACCGCCGCGAACGACCCCAGCAGAATCGCAATCACCCGCCGGCTCGCGACCGAGGCCGCCAGGTACTCCTCCATGGTGCGCACCGAATAGAGCGGCAGGGAGGGATCCAGGGCGCGCACCTGCTCGCGCAGCGCCGCGGCCAGCGAGGACGGATCCTTGAGGGTGCGCACCACCAGGGTGACCCCCGATTCCGGCGACTGCGGATAGGGAACGTAATACTCGGGCTGCAGCGGCGCATCGAGGGAGTCGAAGCGGACATCGCCCACCACGCCCACGATTTCCCGGTGGAGCGTCTCCCCTTCGTCGGTCTCGATCACCTTGCCGACGGGATCCTCGCCGGGAAAGAAGCGGCGCGCGAAGCTTTCGTTCACCAGCGCCACCGCCGGCCCCGAAGCGCCATCCTGCGCGCTGAAAGAGCGCCCCTTGAGAAGAGGGATTCCCATGGCGGTCAGATAGTCGGGGCTGATGGAGCGGTAATTGGCATCCGGATCCGTGCCGTCCGGTGACGGGCGATCCGGTATCCGGAAGCTGTTGGAGCGATTGCTCCCGCCCAGGGGCAGGGTGAAGACGGTTGCGGCCGAGCGGATTCCCGGCAACGCGCCAATCCGCTCCAGGAGTCGATCGACGAAAGCGATCCTCTGCGCCCCGTTGGGATAGCTGGTATTGGGGAAGGAGATGCTCACCGTCAGGACATTCTCCGGCTTGAAACCTGGATCCAGGCTGCTCAGGCGCTCGAAGCTGCGCAGCATCAGCCCCGCGCCGGCCAGCAGCACCAGCGACAGGGCCACTTCCGACACCACCAGCAGCGCCCGCACGCGATTGCGCTTCCAGCCCTCCGCCTCGCCGCCTCTCCCTTCCCGCAGATCCGGATCCAGCGAAGCGCGCGCCGAGCGCAGCGCGGGAGCGAGCCCCGAGAGGATTCCGGTCAGCAGGGAGACTCCCAGGGTGAAGGCGAGGACACGCACATCCAGGCCAATCTCCCCAA